>ERZ791922.210-NODE-210-length-47545-cov-3.286608_pt1 | contig 47545 bp, 51 predicted proteins | sample MGYA00510134_ERZ791922 | MGnify/ENA primary metagenome ERZ791922 (study PRJEB30046, sample SAMN00792101) | human gut metagenome | study: EMG produced TPA metagenomics assembly of the A metagenome-wide association study of gut microbiota in type 2... | reverse complement strand
TCTACAACAAGTGGTACTTTGGAACAGCAATCTTATGTTATTAATATAAATGAACTAAATTAAAGGAGGGATTTATTGATGAAAATAAAAAAGATTTTAGCAATAATTATTGTATCGGTTTTTTGCATAAGTTCATACACTAAAGTATTTGCATATAATGGGAAACACATGGATTTTTTAAGTGGTGATGCTATAGTGGGTAACTCTATCTATATAACTGCTTATACAATGAATGATAGAGTATGGCAAGATTTGATGGAGTAGAGGTGTATTATAAAGTTGGTAGCGGAAGTTGGTCATCTATCCCTAAATCAATGAAAAAGTTTAATACATATGGAAGATGGAATTTGATTTTAGTACAGTGGCTAGTAGAGGTCAAACTGTATATTATTATCTTGCTGGGTTAAGAACTGGAATAACAGGGGATAATTGGGGACTATGGCCACAATACTATGCTGGTTCACCAAAATTACCATCTAATTTTGGAAGTAATCCAATAAAATATGGTACAATAACAATTCCAAAGGATTAAATTGTAAATTTTAGTTTGTTAAAAAGGAGTTATTCAGAACGGGAGCGACAACATTTTGTTCGATTTACATAATAAAAAAGCGGGTAGAGCGTCAAAACCTCTACCCATATTTTTTAATCATCACGAAAAATAAAGTGTATTTGTACTTTAATTCGAAAATAACAAATTTACTTCTCACTTATAATAAAGTACATTTTTCATCAAAATTGTAGAATTATAAAATTTACTTCTAGCGCATTAGTATTAATATATATAAATTACTACATATTCTAAAAACCTCTAAATAGCAGAAAACATATTATCATTTCTTCTATCCAGAGGTTTATATTTTACTATATTACAAGCGAATATTATCCTTAATACAAGCTAATTTTAGGATAACGCTTTTACATATGTAGCAGCTCTAATTCCTGCTACAGCACCATCAGAAACTGCGGTGGCAATCTGTCGCACTACTTTTTTGCGGATATCGCCTGCTGCAAATACGCCAGGAAGGTTGGTTTCCATACTGTCATTTGTAACAATAAAGCCGTCTTCTAGTGTAACAGCTTCGTAGAGGGATGTATTAGGGGTGGAACCAGCAAAAAGATAGATACCGCATCCATCGACAGTAATGGATTGTACTTCATTTGTATGTACATCCGTAATATCTAGCCTGGTTACATGGTCGGTACCGTGAATCTGAGTTAATCTTGAATGCAGGCAAAGTGACAATTTAGGATTTACCTTTGCTTTCTCTACAAATTCGGAGATTGCACCAAGTTGATCTTCAAAATGTATTAAGGTCACTTTTGAAGCAATTTTGATAAGGAACAGAGCTTCCTTTAATGCACCATCAGAACCGCCAACAACATAAACATCTTTTCCTTCGTAAGGTTTTCCTTCATTAGAAAGATTATAATGAACGCAGTTACCTTGGAATGCTTCTTCTCCTGGAATATTCAAATGACGTGGGGAGGTTCCGTTGGCTAGTACTACTGCTTTTGCTTCGTATACATTTTGATTGGTGATTACCTGTTTACTCTTATTTTCAAGGGAAAGAGACGTAACATCTTCGATACGAATTTCGACACCAGAATTAAGAGCCTGTGATTTTAATCGACCAGCAAAGGTAGTACCAGACTCATTCTCAAGGATTCCAGAATAATGTGTTACGGTAGAAACATTTCTTATGATACCACCAACAGCATCTTTTTCTAATACTAATGTTTTTAGGCCACGGCTTACAGCGTAGATTGACGCACTAATACCGGCAGGTCCGCCTCCAATAACAATAACGTCATATAACATGTTAATCACTTCTTTCTTTCAATTTGATTGAAACATATTATATACCCTGAAAATTTGATTGTCTATGATTTATTATTTCATTTGTTCTTCTATCATTATTGATGGGAATAGAGTAAAATACAGTGGAAAGCTTAGAATGCTAATCTCAATAAGGTGGGGAATCAAAGTGGATAATATTAAAATTTTAAATGAAATCTATGTCAAAATAAATAAAAAGAAGAAAGAACTGATTCAGGCTTTGAAAGAAAAAGGAATTTCTTACCGATGGGGGTATTATAGTCAACATAGTGTAAAGATAAACGAGGAATGGATTACTGAGGAGTATCCGATACCAGTAATAACAATTGATCATATTGGTGATTTGGGGATTGATATTCCTCATATCTTTTTAGAGATAGCTATAACGAGGGAGCAGGCATTGAAGTTTGATTATCACAAGTTAGAATCCTATCCGTTTGAAGTGTATGGTATGGAGAATTATTTAAATGATTTTTATAATACTTCGCTATCTTTCACGGAGATTAAGGATAGAATTCAAAAAAGTAGTGAGGTATCGATAGGAATTAGTGTTTTCTTTTCAGTGGATGAGCCAGCGAGTGGAATCTGTCATAAAGTGATGGAAATTCAAAAATACTTCGCATAAAGATAGACACATAGTTTAATAGTTAGATTTTAGACAGAGATTAATGGTTTTGAAGTAATTCTAATGTCACTTTTATGAGAATCATGTTATAATAGAGTAGAAAATGACGATTGCTACTCTATGAATAGTCCTATGTTAGATTTCGTAATGGCTATTAGGAAGAGTTATTCCTCATTTTAAGTGTAATTAGAAAGGAGCTTATCGTGTAGTTCTATTATGCTGCACGGTATAAAATAGATATGAAATTAGTATCATGGAATGTAAATGGAATCCGTGCCTGTGTACAAAAGGGGTTCTGCGACTTCTTTAAAGAAATCGATGCAGACATCTTTTGTATTCAAGAAAGTAAATTACAGGCAGGACAGATAGAGTTAGATTTTGAGGGTTATTATCAATACTGGAATTATGCCGAGAAAAAGGGATATTCGGGTACTGCAATCTTCACAAAGAAGGAACCACTACAGGTTACCTATGGAATTGGTATTGAGGAGCATGACAAGGAAGGACGAGTAATTACATTAGAATTTGAAGATTTTCATATGGTAACAGTATATACGCCAAATTCTCAAAATGAGTTGGCACGTCTTCCTTACCGTATGGTTTGGGAAGATGAGTTCCGAAGCTTCCTTAAAAAATTAGAAGAAACAAAGCCGGTTATCGTTTGTGGGGATTTAAATGTAGCGCATAAAGAAATTGATCTTAAAAATCCTAAGACAAATCAGATGAATGCAGGTTTTACAATGGAAGAGAGAACAAAGTTTAGTGAATTGTTAGAGGCTGGATTTATCGATACGTTCCGTTATTTTTATCCAGATACCACTGATATGTATTCTTGGTGGTCTTATCGTTTTAAGGCAAGAGAAAAGAATACAGGTTGGCGTATTGACTATTTCTTAGCTTCCAAAGGGTTAGAAAGTAGATTGGTGGATGCAAAGATTCATTCCCAGATTTTTGGTTCTGATCATTGTCCAGTTGAATTGGAAATAAAGTAAAATATAAATATAGAAAATATAATTAGAAAAATAAAAAGAGAAATAATAAAAAGGATTACGGCGATATTCATTATGAGATAACCCCTAAAAGTTAGACTTTATGGCGAGGTGGATTTTCGTCGTAATCCTTTTTTATGGGGCAATAATAAAACTTATAAACTAAGCAATAAATGCAATGTTATAAAATGTCAAAATAAAATCAACAAATAAAGTTGTACTTGTGTCTATGTTATTGACACAAGTACAGTCAATCCAAAGAGTAGTTATAAACTTACTTATTATAACGACCTGTATCAATCTTTTTAGAAACAGGGCGAATTGATTATGCCTCAAATCCTATTAATATGCCACCTTGCTCTGCATAATAGCTGCAAAGTCCACTTGTACTCATTATCTCGATATCATACTTAGGAAATAGCTTTTTGATCGAGATTGCTATGTATTCTGCAACCTCCGCACTAAAACAGTGTGCGATTACTACTCTCCCACCTTTATAATTTTTTGATACCATCTTTTCGATTGCCTTATCATAAACAGTCAACTTACCACGGCATTTATCCAGCAGCTCAAGCGTTCCTTCTTCACTAGCAGTTCCCAAAACTTTAATACCGAGAATACCCGCCATGCTGGCTTTTAGTCTGCTAATACGTCCATTTTTCACAAGATTATCAAGTGATTTTAGGATAAAGAGGAGGTGAGTATTTTTACGATATTTTTCTATGTTAGTAACGATATCTTCAAAACTCATACCTTGATTGATTAATTCGGTTAATTTTCTCACGATCAATGTCATTTCAGGCCCTGTTGACTTAGAGTCAATGAGATGAATTTTACGGTCTGGATATTGGTCAAGAAACATATCTTTTGCTGTATTTGCACTGGTATAACTTGCAGAGAGTGTGCCTGTAATAGTAATAGCAAATACAAAGTCGGACTTTTCATATGCTCTCATATAGTCTTCTGGACTAGGAGCAGCACTTCCAGTTTTTCCTTTATAAGCGTACATTTCCTTCATAAATTCTTCTATATTTAAGTTTAGATCATCTGTAAATTCTTTCTCTCCGATATCAAGTTTTAAAGCTACTCTGGTAAAATCAATCTGCTTTTTTGTATCAAAATTAAGGCTTCTCATATCGCATCCTGAATCAACAACGATTCCGTATTTCATAGTTACCTCCATTGCCATGTTCCGTTATTTTAGTAAATCGATAAGTTACTACTTATCCAAATGTAGTTTTTATTACTATATCACATTGTACTACGAGCTATAATGTGTTACAATTTACAAAAGTGGTCAAAATGTTTATATATTAGGGGGATGATTATGAGAATAACGGAAGATGGTACAAACCTTACCGCGAGGAATCAATATATTAGAATGTGTATAGCCAGAACCTTAATTCATATAATGGAGGTAAAATCGTTAGAAGACATTACGATTACAGAGCTAGTGAAAAAAGCGAACGTATCAAGAATGACTTTTTACAAATATTATAAATCTAAGCAGGAAGTTTTATCTGATTATATGTACGAAATCGTGAATGATTATATGGAAGATGCGAGAAAGAGAACTGATATTGGCGGACTTCATGATTATAAACATATTTGTCATTGTTTTCAGTTTTTTAAACAGTTTAGTGATTTTATAAAAATATTATTGAATGCCAATATGTATTCTGTTATTATCAATGCCTTAAATAACTATATGGACAGTTATGTTTTACCAACCTCGAATCGTTCCAGATACGAACTCTATTATTATGCGGGGGCTTTATGTAATACTTACATTAAATGGGTGGAAACGGGGATGATAGAAACTCCAGAAGAAATAGCATCCATTGTATATAAACATGTAGGAAGGAAGGATTAATGAAAAAGACATTACTTGATTATTTAGATGTAATTCAAGAATTACCGCAAAAAGATAAATATGATAGACAGGAAATTTTAATCAATGAATTTCTTATAGAAAAAGATGAGGATATCGAAATATATTATGCCCCACATAATGAGTATAGAAACCCACATGCTAAGATTTTTATAATAGGAATTACACCAGGATTTCAGCAGATGAGCACTGCCATAGCAACAGCAAGGAAGGGGGTAGAGTTAAATCTTCCAAGTGAGCAAATCCAATATGAATGCAAAGTTGCAGGACGATTTAGTGGTGTTATTCGAAAAAATATAATACAGATGTTGGATGAACTAGAGTTACCTTACTACTTGGGCATAAAAAGTACAAGTGAACTTTTTTCAAAAGAGGATAACTTGTTGCATACGGTATCACTAATTCCATACTCCGTTTTTATCAATAAGAAAAACTATTCTGGTCATACCCCCAAATTGCTAAAATGCAGTTTGTTAAAAAAATATATTTATGAAAACTTTATAGAGGAATATCGTAGTTTAATAAATAAAGAAGATATATTACTGATACCGCTTGGACGAGCAGTGGAGGAAGTTCTTATTCAATTAGAAGAAGAAGGCTTGATATCAAAAAATCAAATATTATTAGGTTTTCCTCATCCTTCTGGTGCTAATGTGAATCGTATCATACAGTTTCAGGAGAATAAATTAATGATGATGGATTATCTTCGAAAAAGAAATTGGATAGTAAAGAAAAACATATAAAAACGAGAATCATATTAAAACGAAAAAGGAACGGTTGCATGAGAGACTTATTTTGCAATAGTTCCTTTTCTTTACTTAAAACCATCATACATAGAATAATTTAGATTGCCAATACTAGTATCGAAATAAACAAATAATATATCATTAAATATCGAAACCAATATTAAAAGTAAGGAGGAATCCAATGCCAAAGGATAGTCAACCGGATAATAAAGAAGCGAGAAAAGAGAAAGCAAATGGGCAGACACCAATTACAGAAGAAAATCAAAATCAAAATCCAAATGCTAAGAAAAAATCAATCCCAAACAATGACGTATAATTTCAAAAATCCAACATGGAATTTTATAAATAAAACCCTAATAGAGTTAAAATAAGTCACTAATAGAGAACAAATAAATCCCTAATACAGAATAAATTAATACCTAACACTAGGCGGCTTTTTAAGAGCCAGAAAAGAGGTTAATATGGAAGTTAAGAAAACAACTCAATCGAAAGATTGCGGAACAAAAGATGGAATCAATTTTGATTACGATTATAATACAGAATATGGTGACGGGGATATCCCAGATGTAGATAAAAACTGTGCAAAAAATCCGAAAGAAAATTCTAAGATTAGTTCAAAAAATTGTTCCAATAATTACAGGAATGTATCACCAGATGAAGTTCCAAGAAGAGATGGTCCTGGAGGAGAATAAGGATCTTAGAAAGGTGGCAATTAGTTATGATGAAATTTTTTAAATGTGATAACGACAGCTTAATAATACCTGTTACAAATAATTTTACTTCTGCTGACTCTTTAAAGTATGCGGAGGAAATAAGTCCAAATACAGTAGAAGCTAGTGCAGAGAAGCACATACCTGTTGTAAACTGTAGTGGTAATACCGTAAGAGTTAATGTTGGTAGCGTTTCTCACCCAATGACAGAGGAGCATTCCATCACAACTGTTATCTTAGAGACTCGATGTGGAGGACAGTATAAATTTTTACATCATGGCGATGAACCAATAGTTCAATTTGATGTATCTTCTGGCGACAAAGCAATGGCAGCCTATGCTTACTGCAATTTGCACGGTTTATGGAAAGCAGATATTGATTAAATAAACTCCTTACCCTAGTTCACTATTTTGTGATGTGGGTAAGGAGTTATTTACTCTTATAGAGTTCTTACTCCAAAAAGTTTAGGTTGGTAAGTTATGCTCCAATCTGTTGACATCTAAAATCAAAAGGAATACAATCACCTTAAGATATTGAAACGTAAATATCTGAAGTAATCCATAACTTAAACATTGATTATAGACGGCTTATTTATAGAATTCAAAAGAGGTAAGTCGATAGTAGGAAGGATACATTAATAAAAATTGGAGGTAACATTATGCGTAAAGTATTATATATAAAAGCAAACATTAAGCCGGAAGGTGTTTCAAGAACATTTCAGGTGTCTGATTATTTCATTGAGGAATATAAGAAACAGCATCCAGAAGATGAAGTAATTGTACTAGATTTATATCAAGAGAACATTGATTTTTTACGACCTGCGGATTTAGAGGCAATGGGTCAAGTAAATGATGAAACTAAGAAGGATACTACAATCCTTAAGTATGCTTATCAATTTGCAGAGGCAGATAAATATGTATTTGCAGCGCCAATGTGGAACTTAGGTTTTCCAGCGATCCTAAAAGCTTATATTGATTATATTACGATAACAGGAATAACATTTCACTATACAGCAGAAGGACCGAAAGGTCTCTTACAAAATAAGAAGGCGGTTCACATTGTAGCCAGAGGTGGAGAGTATGGCAATGCTCCATATGAAATGGGAGACCGATATTTAAAAACGATATTAAATTTCCTTGGTGTTGATAATATACAGACCATCGCAATAGAAAATTTGGATATTGTAGGCGCTGATGTCGCAGCTAAGGTAAACGAAGGAAAAGAGAAGGCTGGATTAGTAGTAAAGGAATTCTAATGATTTCATTGCTGCAATCGATTCAGAAGAAGAAAATAATAAAATCTCTCGTAGGTGCACAGTCAAGAAAGAGATATCTTCCTATGTACACTATACGCATCTGAAACGCCCTGCAATTTAGGGCGTTTTTTTGAATTCATAGGAAATCTTGTCCTATGAATCAAAACCCCTCCGGGGGATAGTACTCTATGCTAAGGAAGTATGGCCGCTAAAGCGATCGCACTCCGTCCCGAGAGTTCCGCTTCCGGATTCTTTGTTCTTCATGACTAGGATAAACAGCATGGACGAATACTTTGTAATATGAGATAATACCTTAATAAGTTAGTCGTTAATAACGAACCGGATAAAGCTACTTTCTAATAAAATACTGAAACTTAACTTTGATTGGAATTGGGTATAGAAAAAATTGAATTAAAAGAGACATGATTGCTTATGTTCGATAAGTATAAAACTGCCAAATGGATTGGAGTGAATTAGAGATGAAGATAGATCGATTAATCGGTATCATTACTGTCTTACAAAATAATAAAAAAGTAACAGCACCTTATCTTGCTAAGAAGTTCGAAGTATCAAGGCGTACCATTAATCGAGATATAGAGGATATCTGTAAGGCAGGTATACCAATCGTCACGACACAGGGTAATGAGGGTGGAATTTCTATTATGGAAGGCTTTAAGTTAGATACTACAGTATTTACAACGGATGAATTGGAAGCCATTTTGGTAGGATTAAAATCATTTGATAGTGTCTCCACTCATTCTGCATCACATAGACTAATAAACAAAATATCACCGAATAGGCCTACTGTAATGTCTCTTGCTGACAGTATATCAATTGATTTATCTTCTCATTACAAAGATAGCTTAGCCCCGAAGATTGCACAATTAAGGGAAGCAATACAGCAAAAAAGAGTTGTTACGTTTCACTATTATTATAATAAAGGAGAGGATGATAAGAGGATTGAACCTTATCAAATAGTTTTTCAATGGTCTTCTTGGTACATATTTGGATTTTGCTTAAAGAAGCAAGAGTTTCGGCTATATAAATTAAATCGTTTATGGGATTTACAGACGACGGAGGAAGAATTTATTCCAAGAGAAATACCGGCAGAATGCTTGGATTTTAATCGACATATACCAGATCATTATGAGATTACAGCAGTATTTGATCCAAGTGAAAAATACCGGTTAATAGAAGAATACAGTTTTGGCTGCTTTCGAGAATTGGAAGATGGAAGATTACTGTTTAAGAGAGGTTTTACAAATCTTGAAGTAGCGGTGAGCTGGTTTTTAGGTTTTGGAGATCGTGTCGAAATATTAGAACCAATCGAAATGAGATCATTAATGGAGGGAGAAATTCAAAAAATGTTGAAGCGGTATCAGTCCTAAACACGACATACTGATGTCGTGTTTGCTATGATAAACTATAGCAAAAATGTAAAGTGTATTAAGGGTGTAAGATAAATTTTTCACTCAACAAGTTTGTGTCTGCGCCACGCACATAAACTTGGGATGCGCAGAAATGAGGAGAATAATGATTGATACACGATGCGGTTTACGCTGCGAAGGATGCTCATTTAAAGAAAGTCATGGGTGCAAAGGTTGCATTGCAACCTTTGGAAATCCTTTTCATGGAGAATGTCATGTTGCAAAATGTTGTCAAGAAAAAGAACAAGTACATTGTGGTGAGTGCAAAGGATTTCCTTGCAAAATTCTGATAGAATATTCGAATGATCCAGTACATGGTGATAATCCGAAAGGAGCAAGAATTGAACAATGTAGGCAGTGGGGAATTTCAGAATCTGAATATGAAGTAAACAAATCTAAAGCAAAGGAAGCAAAAGAAGCAAAGGAAGCAAAAGAAGTAAAGGAAGTAAAGGAAGCAAAGGGGTAAATAGTGAAATGAACAGTAAAGAAAATAATGAAAAAAGCAAATCAATATCAGAGCTTAGAATAAAAAATTATCATGATTTTTACCAGGCATTACTGTTATGTGGATTTACAGTAGGAGGATCAAATCCAGAGGGGATTTTTTCTCTATGTAGTAAATTTACCGATAAGATTTGCTGGCATACAGAAAATCCTGAAACTGATCCTTGGGAATGGCGTATGCGGGTACTTGATGAACAGACAGATATTGCTTACGCGAAGGTATTTTTTAAGAAAAGCGGTTATATCACCAAAGAATGGATTCCATATTTTCTATCGGTAAGAAGAAAAGGAGAAAGTTTAGAGGAAGCTTACCTAGAAGGTACTATTTCTAACATGGCTAAGAGAATTTATGAGTTAATTGAAGAACATAAGTGCTTGGCGTTTCACGATATCAAAAAGTTAGGAAACTTTAATAAAGAGGACAATTATCGGTTTGAAAAAGCATTGATTGAATTGCAAATGAAGATGTTTATTACAATGTGCGGTAGAAAGCAAAAAACAAACCGCTACGGTGAAGGTTATGGTTGGAATTCTACTGTTTTTTGCACGACGGAAGAGTTTTGGGGAGAAGAACTATGTCAACTAGCGGATCAGATTAAGGTAACAGAAGCGGAGGAAAAAATTCGGGAACATATACTAATCTTAAATCCGTGTGCGGAGGAAAAGAAGATACGAAAATTTATCTATGGATAATGTGTATAAGATAATTATGCACGAGTTTTTATTGGAAGGTGATTAGTCTTCTATTTCATGAATGCTAAATACAGAAAATGATAACCGCTAGTATGTCTAGAAAAGGGAACTGTTTTAAGAGGACTGAGTCCTGCACATTTTGAGGATTCAGTCCTTATTAATTACCTAATATAAAATATGTCTGACTTTTGGGGTGAGATCATGATTGAGGGTCAGGTGTTTGATTTTTTCGATTAATCCATTCCGTTGAAGAATCCATTGCCGCACGAGTAGCGTTGGTTTGATCTAATGCATTTAACATAACAAAATCATGAATGATTGCTTGAAAACGAACTGCGGTAACTTCAACTCCAGCGCAGCGTAATTTTCTTGCATAAGCTTCCCCTTCGGATCTTAATGCATCAGCTTCTCCATTTAATATAATTGCTGGTGGCAGGCCTTCTAGTTGATCCGTTGTAGCACGTAATGGAGATGCTGTAATCTGATTGCGATCTTCCTCACATTTCGTATATTGATCCCAAAACCACATCATCCCTTCCCGATACAAATAATAGTCGACAGCAAATTCACAGTAAGATTCCGTGTCGAAACAGGCATTTGTTACAGGATAAAAAAGAACCTGTTTATGGATTTTAGGTCCATTTCTAAATTTTGATAGAATGGTCATAACAGTTGCCATATTACCACCAACACTATCACCAGCTACTGTTAAGGTAGAAAAGTTAACCTTACAGGAGAGTGCAGACATAAGTTCTGGCAGGCAGCACATGGTCTTATAACATTGCTCCACAGCAGTTGGATATTTTGCCTCTGGCGAGCGTGAATATTCTGGAAATACGAGAATAGAGTTTGTTCTTGCAGCTAGTTCATGTACAAGTTTTTTGTGAGTGTGTAAGCTACCAAACACCCAGCCGGCTCCATGAATATAAAAGATAATATTTGGTATACCAACAAGACAATCAGGTATAATACAATAAACCTTAATTGCACCCCATTTTCCAGTATCGACTTTGAATGCTTTTGTTGTTGCTGGATAAATACAGACAGGAGTATTTTGAGCTTCTTCTAATCGGAGACGCCCTTGCTCGGGAGGTATCTGAAAAATTAGAGGTGGTATGGAACTTTGATCGCTTACTTTTTCAGCGGCTTGTTCTAAAGGTACACAACGCATTGTGAAAGCCTCCAAGTTATTTGCTTCTGGTAGTATTATATGGGAGTTTCATGATTTAGGTGTTTTTATATAGGAATAATATTGTAAATATGGTATTTTATACATAAGTCATTGCTTAGGATAAATATTAACGCTGGGTGAAAGAAAAATCTAGTATTAAGTATATAAAATATTGATGTGTAGAAACTATTTTAAATACGAGTACTATAGTTTTTACGATTATGGATCCAAATCAATTATTACTACAGAGATTACGGATCATGTACACTTTAGGATTTCTTATGAATTAATCAACACTTTACAATGATTGATTCTGTATACTAGGGTGATACAAATTATCCATACGGTAAATAATCGCTATAGTAACATGAGTGGTTTTGATTAGTCTACCTCACGGAATTAGGAAGGAGGATGAGGAATGAATCCTAATATAACATTAGAAAATACGTATCTAACTCTACCAGAAGAGTTTTATACAGCTCAGTTGCCAAGTAAAGTTCCTTCGCCCAATCTGGTGAAATGGAACAGTTCATTAGCAAAAGAACTTGGTCTAGATTCTGAGTTCTTTCAAAGCAAAGAAGGTGTTTTGATACTCTCTGGTAATAAAGTTTTAGAGAATTCAACACCAATTGCAGAAGCGTACGCAGGACATCAATTTGGTTACTTTACTATGCTTGGTGATGGGCGTGCAGTACTTCTTGGAGAAATTGTTACGAAAGATGGAGAACGTTATGACATTCAATTAAAAGGGTCTGGTAGAACACCATATTCTAGAGGGGGAGACGGCAAAGCAACCCTTGGTCCAATGTTACGTGAGTACATTATTAGCGAGGGTATGAAAGGATTGGGAATAGCAAGTACGAGAAGTCTGGCGGTACTAACTACAGGAGAGACAATACTACGTGAAACGATGTTACCCGGTGCAATTTTAGTTCGAACTGCAAAAAGCCATATCCGTGTGGGTACCTTTCAATATGCAAATCAATTCCTTGATACCAAAGAGCTTAGAGCACTTGCAGATTATACGATAGAGAGACATTTTAGTGAAGTATCTTCGAAAGAAGAAAGATATCGAAATTTTCTTCATGAAGTTGTGAACAGCCAAGCTAGATTAATTGCGAAATGGCAATTAGTAGGTTTTATTCACGGAGTAATGAATACTGATAATATGGCAATCAGCGGTGAGACCATTGATTACGGACCTTGTGCATTTATGGATACTTATCATCCAGAGACAGTATTTAGCTCTATTGATAGAGAAGGGAGATATTCTTATCATAATCAACCAGGGATGGCATCTTGGAACTTAGCAAGATTTGCGGAAGCACTGCTACCTTTATTACATGATAATAAAGAAAAAGCGATTGAAATTGCACAGGAAGAAATCAATCTTTTCTCTAAGTGGTATCATAACTATTGGTATGAAGGCATGAGAAAAAAATTAGGATTATTTCATAAAAATGAGATGGATGAACACTTAATAGAAGCTTTGCTAAGTATCATGTTAAAATATGAAGCAGATTTTACCAATACATTCCGTGATCTTACCTTGAGTCAGACTACGCAAATGAAATTAGCTGATTCAACGGAATATCAACAATGGATTTCCTTATGGCAGGAAAGAAGAAAACAGCAAGAAGAGTCCTTAGAGGAATCAAGAAAATTAATGGAATCAGTAAATCCAGCCGTAATTCCTCGAAATCATAGGGTAGAGGAAGCATTGGAGCGCGCCGTTAATTTTAAAGATTATGCCGCCTTGGATTCTTTAGTTGCAGTATTACGACATCCGTATGACTATCAAAACTTGAATGATTATTATACTACACCTCCTGGGGAAGCCGCATGTGGTTATCGAACATTTTGTGGAACGTAACAGAATAAGCGATATAAAAAAGTTGTGTTTCTAGCCGATTAAATCTCTTTTGAAAACTGGAAAATGGCATGGTTACTGGGGTTATGATAGCCTTTTCCTGTATGAAATCTGATGAAAATGAGCCCTATTTTTATTTGGTACCCAAATAAAAATAGGAGCTTAATTTGAGGAGGTAAGGCGAACTTGATAAGTGCTTACATGCAAATAGTAAATAATAAAATGCTTCTGTCATTTTACTGCAATTCATAACAAAGAAAATTACGCGAAGAGTGCATTTTCTAGTTTAAAAGAAGTCCTTTACACCTAGATTGCGACCTAGTATAATGGGACAGTGATTTGAAATTACGGAGAAGGAAAAGGATTTGAGATGTCAGATTTTGTATTTATTATTGAGATTATAGGTACAATTGCGTTTGCAATTTCTGGGGCAATTGTTGCAATCAAGAAGAATATGGATATCTTTGGAGTACTTGTATTAGGAGTAACGACAGCTGTTGGTGGTGGTATGATACGAGATATTTTATTAGGAGTCTTACCTCCTACTATGTTTCGTAAATCAGTATATGTAACGGTAGCTGTGATAACCACCTTGATCGTCTTTTTAGTAATGTATTTTTTACAGGGGAAAATAAATCGTTATTCCAAGCGAGTAGACCGAGTTATCAATGTTTTCGACGCAGTAGGTCTTGGTGTATTTGTCGTTGCTGGTGTAAATACTGCTGGTAACAATGGATTTGGTGAACTAGCATTCTTATCCATCTTCGTTGGTGTTGTAACAGGGATTGGTGGTGGAATACTTAGAGATATCTTGGCAGGTAGGATACCGGTTGTTTTACATAAACAAGTATATGCTGTGGCAGCGATTGTTGGTGCATCAGTATACTACTATACTAGTGACTGGATTGGAACGAATGCAGCGATGATAGTCGGCCTTTTGATGACTATTACACTACGTATGTTAGCAACTTACTTTGAATGGAATTTACCGAAGATTGGTGATAAGGCTTAAGATAAAAGTTATTAATTTAATATTATGTAGCGAAGAAAAAGGATGTGAACAGGCAATAAAAAATTCTTATGACATCTCTTCCAGAGAATTCATCACTCCTTTGGTAGATTATATAGGTAATAATAAGGTGTGCCAATAATTCCCTATTCATTTCTTCCTGGGTTTGTATCGTAATAATGGATAAAAAGTAACTTATTTTGTCAATCTATCTATGTAACATATTGTATGATTATAGATATGAAATGTTAGGTTCTATGTTATCATATTTGATTGACTGGAGATAGGAAGACAATGAAAAAGAAAATTACGTTTCCATCTGCTTATACGATTCTATTTATTGTATTAATATTGGCAGCAGCGTTAACCTATGTGGTTAATGCGGGTTCTTATGCAAAGCTAAGTTTTAATTTAGATACTGGTAATTTTGTTGAAATATTACCAGATGGGACTAAGAAGACTTATGAAGGTACGCAAGAAACTTTGAATCAGCTAGGAGTTGCAAATGATATTGCTAAATTCAAAGATGGAAGCATCAACAAACCGATCGCAATTCCTGGGACCTATGAAAGAGTAGCTCCAAATCCACAGGGAGTAGTTGATGTATTATTGGCTCCAATAAAGGGTGTATATGACAGTATTGGAATCATTTTGTTTGTGTTGATCATAGGTGGTGTTATTGGTGTAGTCAATGAAAGTGGCTCTATTAATGCAGGGATTGCCGCACTTTCACGAGTAACGAAAGGTCATGAGTACTTACTAATCGTTTTTGTGACCTTCTTGATCGCGCTTGGTGGCACAACGTTTGGACTGGCAGAAGAAACGATTGCATTTTATCCGATTTTAATGCCCGTTTATCTGGCGGCTGGATATGATGCTATTGTTTGTATCGCAGCAATTTACATGGGATCATCGATTGGTTCTATGTTTTCAACTACGAATCCGTTCTCTGTAGTAATAGGTTCCAATGCAGCAGGTATTAATTTTACGCAAGGGATATCCTATCGGGTGATTGGCCTAATCCTTGGTTTTCTCATTACGACCTGGTATATCGTGCGTTACGCTACAAAAATAAAAAAGAACCCTGAAAAATCTCTTGTTATTGAGATAAAAGATGAAATAAATCGAAATTTTAGTAAGAGAGAGGACGCAGATTTTACAATCAGGAGAGTATGGATCTTATCCATCTTTGCTATCAGCTTTGTTGTTATGATTTATGGTGTCTCAAAACTAGGCTGGTGGTTTGAAGAAATGACAGCACTCTTCTTAGTATGTGGAATATTGATCGGAATTATTGCAGGAATTGGAGAGAAAGCATTTGTTCATACATTTGTTGGTGGGGCAGCGGATTTAGTTGGAGTTGGTCTTGTCATTGGTATAGCAAGAAGTATTAATATCATATTGGAAAATGGTCTTGTATCAGATTCTATTTTATATAGTTTATCTAATCTCGTTTCTGGTATGAGTCCGAATATATTTGTAATTTTAATGATGTTTGTATTTTTAATCTTAGGCTTTTTTATAGCATCTTCTTCAGGACTTGCGACGCTTGCCATCCCAATTATGGCTCCACTTGCAGATGCTGTTGGTGTTCCAAGAGATGTGATTATAACAGCATGCGTGTTTGGTCAGGGACTGATGTCGTTTATTACACCAACGGGGCTAATCCTTGCAAGCCTTGAAATGGTGAACGTAACCTATAATAAATGGCTTAAATTCATTCTACCATTATTAGGTATGATAGCGGTTTTGGCAATAGCGATTTTATTATTAGAAGTGAATTTATAAGATGTGAATTATGAAGAAAGTTTAACTATAATGATGGCATAATAGATAGAAAAGGAAGGTAGTGTGAAAAATCAAGAATTTTCACACTATTGCGACAGAAAGGAGGATTTATATGAGGATTTTTATTGCGATAAATTTAACGGAAGAGTTAAAGGTTAAATTATACGAGCAGATTACTGAATTAAAACAGCAATCAGTGAAAGGAAATTTTACACGCAAAGAAAATCTTCATCTAACGCTGGCTTTTTTAGGAGAGGTCGGTGAAAATCAATTAAAAAAACTTAACAATGTAATAGAACAATTCGAGTTCTCTAAATTTACTATAGAATTCTCTAATATGAGTTCATTCCGTAATGGGGATGAATTTTTACCCTGGATAGGTATTGTTGCAAATGCAAATTTGCATCAATTACACGATCAGCTAATAAAAGAATTAAAGGCAGCGGGTTTTACCCCAGATGATAAAGAATTCACTCCTCACATCACCTTAGGACGAAAAGTAATTCTGAAAAGTAATTCCGAACGAAACATAAATGGCAGATTAATTGGTAAAGAAATGATGGTAAGTACAATTAGTATAATGAAATCCGATAGAAGTTCTGGAATCTTAACTTATACTGAAATATATAGACGAAATCTTTCTTAATTAGTTAAAGAAAGATTTCTTATTCATGGCAAGGAAAAGTACGCTATTTCATTCCATTAGTTACAATAAAGTTATGTTTGTGTTCTAATTATTTTGGAACGTAAATATTATTATTCATAAAAAAAGGTCTTCACATACCGTGAAGACTTTTTTTGTAGTTTTCTGTATACAATAGGTAGTTTACCAGACTGTTATGTTATATAATGGAAGCAAATTGAAAATAGTATATATGGCTAATTATGAAAAAAATATACATATTATCTGGAGGAAAAGTATGAGAAAATACGTGGTCGAAAATGTCTTTGGATGTGAAAATATATTGTTTTTCAATCGAAAAGTAGTTCATGGTATTTACAAAGGTTTTCATGTTGTAATGTATAAAAATGAAGATACCGGTATTACATTACATATTAATGGTACAAGCATACATGGTGATGAAGTGACGGAAGAATTGATAATGGAATATGCAAATTATCTATATCATATGAAACACTTTGCGGAATGTGGAGGTGTAAATCAACGACTGCTAATGATAAGATTTGAAACATCAATATTTAAAAATAAATGTGTTCGTCAATTGAGGATGCTTCTTGATGACGTAATAAATTTTTTCCTTCAACATGAGTTTATAACTACTTGTACGGATTGTGATAATTCAGATAGAAACATAGGAATGGCTTCCATAAAAGGAGATGATTATCCTTATCAAGTACTTTGTCCTTTATGTTATAAAAAACGTGTCATAGAATTTGAAAATTCTAAATGGAATAAGAGAGAAGAGGAAAAAATCCCGATAAAGTCATATGTCTTAACAATACTTGGAATTATTTTTACCAGTATTGTTTATAATATTTTAGTTTATTTGGGAGAATTCGGTCAACCTGGACTGCTGCTTCTTTTTGTGATACCGTATTTTAGTTTTCAAATCCATGGCGGTATCTATACGAAGAAGAGATTAAGGATTGTATTATTATTTATCTTTTTAGGTTTTCTTTTCGTAGAATATTTTGGCTTTATTACAAGATATTTAATTTATGATAACTCCGTAACTATAACCTATGCTATGAAACATTTATTTGATTTTATAATGTCGATTGAGCGTAATATAAGAATGCTTATTTTTGATGGTATATTTTTTGTATTCGATGTCATCGTGTTAGGATTAACAAACAAACGAATTATAAAGAATGACTTTAATATAAGAAAATTCAAGTATTATGGTAAATAGCGGTAGGAAGGGAAGTCAATATGAGAATTTTTATTGCAATAGTTCTTTCGTCATTTTAGGAGATTTAGAAAAAACTGATTGACTTTAACGCAGCGTAATAGTTTATACTTCATTTCGAGGTGATAATAATGGAATACACAGTAAACAAGTTAGCGAAAATTTCAGGGATAAGTACACGAACCTTACGTTATTACGATGAAATCGGCTTATTATCGCCTGAAAGAATCAGTTCGAATGGTTACCGCATTTATGGGCAGTTACAGGTTGACTTGCTACAACAAATATTATTTTTTAGAGAACTTGGATTGAGTCTAGAAGAAATCAAAGAGATTGTATACTCGAAAACTTTTGACCGAAACAAGGCTTTGGAAAATCATTTAGCCGCTCTTTATCGAAAGAAAGAGCAAATTGATCTGTTGATACAAAATGTTAGTAAAACAATTCGAGCTACGAAAGGAGAACTTATTATGTCTGATAAAGAGAAATTTGAGGGATTCAAACAAGAGCTAGTGGAGGAGAATGAAAAGAAGTACGGAAAGGAAATACGTCAGAAATACGGTGACGAAGTTGTGGAAGCTTCAAATGCAAAAGTAAAAAATATGACAAAGGAGCAGTATAATGAGGTAGAACAGCTATCAAAGGAAGTGAATGAAACACTAAAAGAAGCAATATTGTTTGGAGATCCGGCAAGTGAACTAGCGCAAAAAGCATGTGATTTGCATAGACAATGGCTTTGTTACTTCTGGTCAGAGGGGATGTATTCGAAAGAAGCACATAAAGGACTTGCTACTATGTATTGCGAGGATGAGCGATTCAAGGCCTATTATGATGCAATTACACCAGGCTGTGCAGAGTTTCTTCGTGATGCAATTAATATCTACTGCAAATAATCTAGAGCTTACTATGCCGTTATGTCTTCTTGCCGCCATAACGGCATAGTACTTCTTTTTCATGAAAGGAAAAGTCCGCTAAGCGTGCTTTTTTGTTCTTTAGGATTACTTAGTCAGTTTCATCTTATCTCTCACCCACCAGTCAACATATTCCGCTACTTCTGATACGGTCTTTTTGGTAATATCGAATTTGTCTAAAGCACCAGCAATCGTCCATAGGAGTGGCTTACCGCTTTGCATGATAGTAAGTGAAAATTCCATGATATGTTCCACCCAATCTAGCAAATCTTCCTCTGTCTCATGTGGCATGATATTATAGAGAATATCTGCATCCATTACGATGTAGTTCGTTTCTCTTTGAAGTAGCTCCTGCGCAGTAGTGTTTTTCCTACTCCGCTACAACCTGTTAAGATAAAGAGCGGTAGTGAATTAAAATTCCACTGATGATTACATTGAATGCAAATAATTCTTTTCCTATCTTCTGAAATCTCTTTCTGCCAGTGATAATTCCCACAGTTAGGACAATTTCCAATCATAGCGCCTCCTAATAATTATCTGTTTTATTTTTTTACAATTAACACAACTTGGATGGTATATAGAAAAGAGACAGGATTTTATGTATTGTCATTATTCAATTGATGATATGATGTACGAAGACATCATACTAAAATATGGATAAAAATGCTATTCCTTCTGTACAAGTATTCTAAGTAGTGTAAAATAAAAGTATGGAAATCGGATTCGCTTGCCACGTGAGTTTTCTAAGTAACCGCGTTATAGGATAGAGAAGTATCTTATGGTACATTTGTGATATTACAATAAGGAGGTTTGATATGACAGCTACTATGGATCTAAAAATAGCACAATTAAGAAAACGAAAAGGAGTAAGTCAACAGGAATTAGCAGATTTTTTAGGGGTAACGTTTCAATCTGTTAGTAAATGGGAGACAAAAACAACATTACCAGATATCACATTGCTACCACTTATAGCAGATTATTTTCAAGTATCCGTTGATGAACTTCTGGGGTTAAAACCTATCGAAGATTTAAAGTATATGCCCCGTAATACGGATGACCGGGAGAACTGGAAGAATCGGACGAATGTGATAGAACACGATCGTCTATTCTTTTGGAATGAGGATTATCTTAACTATCTCATAAAAGAGGTGTGGAGAATTCAGAAACCAGTTAATATCATTGAATTTTGTTGCTGCGATGGTGATCTTGGTAAGAGAATTCTTCCACTACTCCCAGATGGAAGTACTTATACCGGAGTTGATAGCCAATGTTTGATTGAAAGAGCGAAGAAGAATTTCTATGGAGAAAATGTAACCTACATTAGTACTGATATCTATCAATTTCATGCGGAATGTAAGTATGATGTAAGCATATGTCAGGCAGCGTTACGTCATATGAACTATCCGTTACAGATTTTAGATAGTATGAAAGAGGCTGTTTTGCCGGGCGGTCTTGTAATCTGTGTGGAAATTAATCGAGAGATTGAAAATGTTGGTTTCTACGTTGAAGGAATGAAGTATGATTCACTTTGCAATTCTTTTGATTGGAGAAAATTATGGTTAAAAGAATTGGATTGTGAGGGAAGGGATTATGCAATTGGAATGCGTTTACCTTTTCTTATGAGAGAGATAGGGTTAAAGGACGTTGACGTTAGAATGAATGATAAAGTATCGTTTATCACTCCAGATAACAAGGATTATGAGAATCTATGTAATTCTTTTCAAACCTATCGAGGATTTTATCAAACAGAAGAGCAGACTATTTCAGAGCAGGGAATTGAGTTCTATATGAGTAGAGGATACAAGCGTTCGGAAATAGAGAAGTTGATAAAATTTCAAATTGAGATGTCGAAGAGTTTTACGGATAATCATGGTAACCTATCTTTCTTATTCTTCTTTGGATTTTTAATATCATTTGGTAGAAGATAGCTTATTCCTATAGTTATCATACATATAATGGGTCAAGATAAGAATCCAATGAAAATAGAATCATTGGATTCTTTCTTATCCCATAAGAATGGTGCATGCATTCTTGTTACAACTCATTCATTCGATCAATTACTATTTTGAAAAGAAGAATTAATATTTTAGTGTAGAAAATTATGTAAATAACTGTTAAAATAAAACTGGTAAGAACAAGATTTAATATGTAATATAGAGTTATTACTAAAGTTATTTTAGTATTTTATGTGGAGGGGAGTATGAATTATTATCAAGAGACAATAGAAACAGACAAAATAATTCCAGCCAGGATATATTTGGGAGATTCAAGTTCTGGTAACAATCATTATCCGCTCCATTGGCATGAACATCTGGAGTTTGATTTGGTTTTATCAGGAAGGATCAGAGGATATGTTAATCACAAACAGATAGAAATCGGTGCTGATGATTTCTTTTTTGTAAATAGCGAGGAACTTCATGAGACAAAAGCGGAGGATAGTGCACCATTTCGTACAGTGACAATCTTGCTATCCTATCAATTATTAAAAGAATATTGTCCGGAGATAGATCATTATGAGTTTGATTTCAAAGGGAAAAATATGGCAAAACAAAAGATTATTGAATTAATGAAAGAATGCGCCAGAGTCTATGAACGAAAAGAAGAGTATTATGAACTGGAACTTTCAATCTTGCTCAGAAAAATAGGTTATGTCTTATTAACGGATTGTAAAAGAAGAAAAGAAGTAATCAGTACAAACAGAGAGTTAAAGGATATGCACCAGATTAAAAAGATTCTCAGTTATATGGAGGTTAATTATGAAAACAGCTTTACACTAAATACAATTGCGGGTGAAATCGGAATGTCTCCTACCTATTTTTCTCGGTTCTTTAAAAAGTGTACTGGGGAATCTTACTATCATTACTTGAATAAAATCAGGCTTTATCATGCGCAGCTTGAATTGATGAATAGTGATTCTAATATTACTGTTATAGCTTATAGTAATGGATTTTCTAATGTTAAGTCCTTTATTGAAGTATTTAAAAAAGTTTATCATATAACTCCTGCAAAATACAGACTATCTAAGAAGCTTGATGATATGTCTTGATACATAGTTTAAAGCGTCTTTTTAAGGAATAAGTTTATGAAAATTAACCTTCGGTTTTTATATCTTACTGCTATCGTTTAAACCTTTTTAACAAAAAATAGAGTTAAAGATAAAAATCTACAAAAAGATGGCTAAAATCAACAATACTTCTTTTCCTTCCCGTGATACGATGAACATATTACGAGAAGGGGAGGTACTAAGATGCATAGAGATTTGGAAGAAGCTTTTTTCAGAGTAATTGAGATATTAAAATTAGACAAAAGGTGTAAGGGTGGGTGGCATTATGGCTCAATCAGCCGTGGGGAATCAGATCTTTATTCTGATTTTGATCCGGTATTTTTAGTTGCGGATTCTGATTTTAAAGAATTTGCCGCAGACGTACCAAAGATATTAGAAAAGGTATCAGATGAGTTATTGATTTTTTGGGGAGAAAGCTTTAATGATGAGCATTTTAAAAATTATTGCAGTGTCATACGTTTGGGAGAAAACTTACATCAGTTTGATTTTTTTATCATTAATGAAGATTTTCCAGAAGATTGGATGTGCAGACAGCATTGTAAAGGTTGTACTAGAGAAAATATAATTTTTGACCGGGAAGGTGGAGTGGAAAGATTTCTTGACCATGGCTACCGTACCAACAATGACATCCCAGATACGGTACGTGCGATAGATACCTATTGGTTTCACACAGAGATGCTAATTAAGTACTTTAAACGAAAAGATATATTTAAATTAATTAAAAATGTTGATATTCTTTTTCACAGCCATGTTGATTTATTACTTTCACAATATGACAACTTGGATTGGGGAGCATGGGAAAGTAAGGTAAAGCATTGTGTCCCAGCCGATAAGCAAAATCATCTAACCAAATATTTTGCAACCGCAGATTTTTCTTCTTATGAGAGTATGGTAAAAGAATGTATGCCTATCTTTTATGAGGATGCGAAAGAAATATGCAAAATCAAAGGTATAGAATATCCTGAAAATATTGCAAGAAAGGTAATGTCATACTTTCAGGATAGAATGCGAAAGGACGCAGAGTGGTAGTATTATTAGCACTAATGATGGGAAAATTTACGTTCCTTTCTATCTTGTATCACCTAAATGTCTTGCGGATCCTATGATTCGTTGGATTCTTGTACTATGGATATAATTAAATTCATATATTATATCAGTTTCACTAAAACGTGGAACCTAATTAAAATTCACGTTTGAAATCATGTTGTTATGATAAAATGGGAGGTGGACGATGAAAAGAGAGGATTTACCGCTACTTTTAGTAGACAACAGGAATGTTATGTCGATGATGAATGAAGGAGAATTTCGATGCAGCGGATTAAGTTTTGAGGAGGCAAAAGCAATTATCGAGATGCATGAGGAACGTGATATTATCCGTTGCTTTGCTGGTTATGACTTAGAAGAAATCGTATTTGATTATCTTGGCATTGAACAAAGAGGAATAAAGTATAAGAATATTGCGAACATGAGAGTTGGTCAAGATGCTATCGCTTTCAAGTTATTTATCACACCATCGGAAACACAGCCAGTAATTCAGACTCCAATCGGTTCAGAAGCAAAAAAGATTCAGAATATCTACGTGTATTGCCAATACATAACTAGGATTAGTTAGGAGAAAAAACTACGGAGATTCCAGTCACTATGAAATGGAGGAAGTATGAGGGAAGGATTAAGTCTTAGGATATTTCAAGATTCTGATTTAGAATATATGAAAGACTGGCTCTATCAGGATTATGTTGCTAAGTGGTATGAGCACCCGTTATCCTGGATTAGCGAAATAGCACATAGAAAAGATGTATATTCGTGGATTCATCATTTTATAGTGGTATATCAAGGATTGCCAATCGGATTTTGCCAGTATTATGAGTATAGGCAAAGTGGTGAGGATTGGCATGGTAACGTTGAGTTAGAAGGTACCTACAGTATCGATTACTTACTGGGTGATAGAAACTATCTGGGAAAAGGATATGGTACAGATATGGTTTACTTGCTGATTAATGAAATATCAAAACAGGATAGAGCAATACGTATTATTGTAAAACCTGAAGAAGAGAATAAAGCTTCGTGTAATACTTTATTATCTGCGGGTTTTACTTATGAGACGGAGAACGATTTATATTTGTTTTGTTTAAAATAGGAAGGAATCAGTTATTCCTAATGAGATAATAGAAATAGAAGTAAAAGAGAAATAACACTATGTCAGATATGCATCGACAGATGAGATCAAGGAATTTCAGAATGAAAAGGAAAAAGCTTGATGAAAAGAGTTTGACAAAGGGAAGTGATTCCTAGTAATATAAAGAGGCTTGTAAAGAACCGTCACAAATCTTTTCATCGGTTTGTGACGGTAACTTTTTGCATTAAGATTCCTATTTATGTGTAACCTATCATACTGTAAAGTAAAATAGTAAAAGCATATGTTGTTATAGATATTTTTGGGACTTAAGCAAAAAACTACAAAAGAGAACTTGATAGGAAAGGAGCAACTTGTGAAACAGGGAAAATTAAGTGGTTTACTCCCGATAGGAGTTTTTTTAATATTGTTTATAGGAAGCGGAATATTGTTTGAGGATTTTTATGCAATGCCTGCCATTGTCGCGTTTCTACTGGCACTTGCAGTAGCTTTGATTCAAAATCCAAAAAAAAGCTTGTCTGAAAAGCTTCGTGTTGTGACAAAAAGTATGGGAGATGAAAATGTCATGACAATGTGTCTAATCTTTATATTAGCTGGGGCATTTTCAGGTGCTGTGCAGGCAGCAGGTGGAGTGGAAAGCACGGTGAATTTTGGGTTATCCATTATGCCACCCAAAATTGCTGTAGCTGGGCTTTTTATCATTGCTTGTTTTATCTCTATTGCAATGGGGACAAGCGTTGGAACAATTGCTGCTTTAACACCGATTGCGGTTGGGGTTGGTGAGAAAACAGGATTTACCATGGCTATGTGTATTGGTGCTGTTGTTTGCGGTGCAATGTTTGGAGACAATCTTTCTATGATTTCTGATACAACGATAGCTGCAACGAAGACACAAGGTTGTGAGATGAAGGATAAATTTAGAGAGAATTTTAAGATTGTACTACCAGCAGCGATTATTACAATTCTTTTATTCCTTTTATTAGCTGGGAATTCTGAATATAAAATAATTGGTGAACTTGAATATAATCTCTTTCGGATTCTACCGTACTTGGTCGTTCTAATTGGTGCTTTAGTTGGGGGCAATGTATTTGTAGTTCTTTTACTTGGAACATTTTGTTCCATTCTGGTAGGAGTTGTGAGTGGAACGATTCCGATTGCATCGATTTTTACTGTGATAGCAAGTGGTACGGATGGAAAAGGTGGTATCATGAGCATGTATGACATAACGGTAATTTCCATCGTGGTTGCAGGTATCATAGGTTTAGTGAAGGAAAATGGAGGAATCGATTATATCCTATCTTTAATTAAAAAAAGAGTAAAAACAAACAAAGGAGCGCAATTTGGGATCGCAGCGTTAAGTTCCTTAGTAGATATCTCCACTGCCAACAATACAATTGCGATTGTTATGGCTGGACCGATTGCGAAGGATATTTCAGAAGAGTTTCAAATTGAACCTAGAAGAACGGCTGCTTTACTAGATATTTTCACCTCAGTTTGGCAAGGAATCATACCATATGGTGCTCAGCTTTTATATGCTAGCGCAGGTGCTGCTGCTGTTGGAGTAACAATCGCACCGATGGAAATAATTCCATATCTCTTCTACCCTATTCTGATGGCTGTATCTGGGATTATCGCAATTCTTTGTAGTAAATCACCACGAGTGAAGTAAATCGATAAGATAAGAAAAGTAATAGGAAAAATATAAAGCATTCCTCTATCAAATGCTGTTAATGTAAGGATATCAACTCACCCCTGAAAAGGAGACAAATGTATCTTTATCCATGCAACAAGAGTGCTTGTCATGAAGGGAGACATTTGTCTCCTTTTTTTGATGAAAGAACTTTTTTGTAAACGAAACAATCAGAAAAAATTTTGTAAGAGCAAAGACAATGTTATAATTCTTCCATCTTTTCATACTGAGTTATATCTGCTACAATTAATAAAATAATGAGTGAGGCTTAACAATGCTATTATAGGTAAGAGGTGTTTCTTGTCCTATCATTCGTACATTAAGTAAGGGGAAGGGAAGGTAGCCATGGGATATACATGTCTGGTAGTAGATGATGAGAAGGAACTTGCTATAGCAACTTGTGAATATTTTAATATGTTTGGTGTATCAACGACCTATGTGAGGAAGGAAAGAGACTGTCTTATGTTTCTTGAACAAAACGAAGTTAAATTAATATTATTAGATATTAATTTACATGAGGAAAGTGGATTTGAATTGTGTAAAAAAATACGTCAGTTTTCTGATGTTCCTATTTTTTTTATTAGTGCAAGACAAAGTGATGATGATATTTTAATGGCTCTTAATATCGGCGGTGACGATTATATTAAAAAACCGTATGCTCTTAGTGTATTACTTGCTAAGGTTAAGGTGGTACTAAAAAGACTAGAGGATACAAGAGAAAAACTTCCAATGCAATCAGGTAGAATAAGGGTTGATATACAGGCAAGGAAGGTGTACGTGGATGATAAGGAGATAGAGTTGAAAAACAAAGAGTTTAAGCTATTTCTTTATCTATATAAACATCCAAACGCTGTGATAACAAAAGATGAGTTATTTGCTAATGTTTGGGGAGATGCATTTTTTAGCGATGGTACATTAAATGTACATATTCGAAAGTTAAGAGAAAAGATTGAGAAAGACGCAAATAATCCAGAAATCATTAAAACAATCTGGGGAACGGGATATCGTTTGGAGTTATGAAACTAAAAAAATGGATGATCGGGATAACTTTTTTCATAGTGGGGTTGTATCTACTTACAATAGGATATCTAATGGATCAAACAGTCTCAAAATTAGATATATCTCAGATGAATGCAATAGTAAAAAGTGTAGAAAAACACCTTCTAAAGGGCGATGCAATATCTGACACTAAGAATACGATTACAGCGAGTCATGGCATTAATTTCGAAGTCATTCTGTGTGACAATCCAGAATATGACAAAAAAAATTATCAGGGATTAACCTCTAGAGCTACGATTATGGATATTAAAAATGGTGAAACCATGATAGGAAAGGTTATATTTCCTCTTGATACCATGGCAGTGGATGCATATCGAAATCATTTATTACGAATGAGCACATTACTATTTGGATGTCTTTTACTTTTTGTATGGGGACTTGGTGCATTTTTTTATGTAAATTTTGTTTGGCCATTTATAAATCTTAGAGGCTTTGCTGCGAGCGTTGCTGCAGGGAATCTCGATCTCCCGCTACATATGAAAAAGAAAAATTATTTTGGTGCTTTTACAGAAAGCTTTGACCTTATGAGAGAAGAACTCAAAGCGGCAAGATTAGGAGAATTTGAGGCAAATAAAAGCAAAAAAGAGTTAGTAGCTAGTCTATCTCACGATATCAAAACTCCAGTATCAACAATAAAGGCATATTGCGAGCTGATTACAGTGAAAAGTAAGGAGACTGATACCGTACAAAAAGTTCAAATTATTAACGAGAAAGCGGATATGATTGACCATTTAATCAGTGATATGTTTCATGCTACATTAGAGGATTTAACCGTTCTAAAAATTAATGGTAAGGATGAATTAAGCACAATTCTTAATGACATGCTGGAGCAGCTGAATCACTTTAAAAAAATACATATCGTAACACCAATTCCAGAATGTTTAATTTATTGTGATGCACTACGACTTAGCCAAGTTATCGATAATATCATCAACAATTCGTACAAATATGCAGGAAGCAAAATAGAGGTAACCACCTGTATTGAGCAGGAGTATCTAAAAATAGCCTTCCGTGATTTTGGAGAAGGAGTAGAGGAATGTGATTTACCTATGCTATGTGAAAAGTTCTATCGCGGTAAGAATAGCTCTAATACAAGCGGTTCTGGACTTGGGTTATATTTGGCAAAACAGTTTATGGAAGGGATGAAAGGAAGTCTTGATATCTATTGTGATCAGGGATTTGTGGTTACCTTATATCTTCGATTAGGATGAAGTGTAAAGAGAATTTCTAAGCGCCAAAAGACGACACCAAAGAAATTCTAAAGCTTTACACTTTTCATGCATAGTTTGTGCCTGCGTAATCCTCGGCACAGAATACAGAATGATTTCTTACTGAGTAGGCATGTTTTCAATAAAAGAGAAGGCGATGTTATAAAATAAGAAGATTTAAGAAACAGATAAGGATTTCATAAGAAATGGAAAAAGACTACTTAAGGTTCCAAACGTATAATAAGTTTATAAATTATATGGAGGAATGAAGGATGCCAACGATTTTAGAAGCGAAAATGTTATGTAAAACATTTTCTACTGGAAGTATACAGCAGCATGTATTAAAGAATCTTAATATCCAGATAAAACAAGGAGATTTTACTGTTATTATGGGAAGTTCAGGTTCTGGGAAATCAACCTTATTGTATGCGTTATCAGGAATGGACCGTCCAACGTTAGGTGAAATAATCTTTCGAGATACTATGATTAGTCAGTACTCCAATGATAAATTAGCCATTTTTAGAAGATCTCATTGCGGATTTATCTTTCAACAGATTTATCTAAACGAAACAATGAGTATCCTAGATAATATTTTAGTCAGTGGACTATTGGTATGTAAGGACCGTAAAATTATTTCAAGGAGGGCAAAGGAGTTACTTTCACAGGTTGGCTTGGATGATATGTGTTATAACAAATTTCCTTCCCAACTTTCTGGTGGAGAGGCACAAAGAGTTGCAATTGTTAGAGCATTGATTAATGAACCTGAGATAGTATTTGCTGATGAACCAACTGGTGCGCTTAACTCTGAAAATGCAACGAATGTTTTAGACGTCATGACAAAGATGAACGAAAAAGGTCAGTCCATCGTTATGGTTACTCATGATATTAAGACTGCAAGGAGAGCAAATCGTATTCTCTACCTTAAAGATGGTGTGATTCTAGATGAGTGTAACTTAGGTCCTTATAAAAAAGATGATAAAAATCGCCATACCAACCTTCATGAATTCTTACAGAAAATGGGGTGGTAAGTATGAAGCTATTTTTAATTGCAAAGAACAATATCAAAAGTTCACTTGCTACTTCTATTATTTTGGTTCTCCTTGTCATACTATCTACCTTTATGATGTATACCGGAATTGGTGTGGAAAGTCAGCTAAATGAGTTTGTAGATATTAAAAATGAAAGGCTAAATGGTGCTGATAGCACCCTCCTTGTTGGGAAATCAAGCCTTGATAAGGTAATTACCTTACTGAACCAAAGAGATGAAGTTAGTCAATATGAAGTACATGACAGTGTCTATTATACCTCTCCAAAGATTCGCAATATTACGAAACAAGATAAGGAAAAAAATCTGATTACTATTGTTTTAAATGCAAATGATCCTTACGAGATCAGCCAAATTCCTATTATTGATGAAGCTTCGGAAAAGTTAGAAAATGGTATCATAGTACCTTATATATTAAAAACTGCTGATCACTATGAAACTGGTGATGAGCTTGAGATTAAGGTTGATAATCATACTCATACTTATGTGATTGCAGGATTTTATGAAAATGTTATCTTTGCTACGCCAAGTAATATCTCGATGTATCAGTTTTTTGTGAATGATTCCATGTTTCAAACTCTTAGAGAAGATGTGGGAGAAAGTGCAAAACAAAGTGTTATTAATCTTCGCTTAGAGGGAATAAGTAGCGAGGAGTTTGAGAGAAGTTTTGGTCTTGAATTTAAAAGTATGACAGAGGAAAATGATTTTTTACAGATTCTATCTTATGATACGTTTAAAGAAGGGACCACAATGTTTGTGAACATTCTTATGGTCATACTAATTGCTTTTTCTCTGATATTATTAGTGATTGCTTTAGTTGTAATCCGATTTTCAATTATCGTTCATTTAGAAAAGAATATAAAAAATATAGGTTCTCTTGAGGCTATTGGGTATACAACAAAGCAGATAAAATATGCTTTATTACTTGAATTCTTTATGTTAACACTAGGAGGAATACTAGCAGGTCTGGCTATCGCTATACTAACGTCTTCTCCTGTTGGAAATATTATATCAGCTTCCATAGGGTTACAATGGATTGGGAATATTAGCGGTTTAGGTATCATTATTAGTATCATAATAAATTTACTAATGATTATTATTGTAACAGCTATGACCGTAAGTAAATTAAAAAGAATTACCCCATTGGTTGCTCTGCGTAGTGGTATTGAAACACATAACTTTAAAAGAAATTATATTCCGCTTGAAAAATCAAAATTAAATCTCAATTTAGCCATTGGTATTAAAGGGCTTTTGTTCAATAGAAAACAAAATATTGTGATGTCGGTGATTATCTCTCTTCTAACATTTGCTTGTGTATATGCGATTGGAATGTATTACAACTTTGTAATTGATGATTCTGCTTTACTAAACCTAGTAGGGGTGGAAACCTCTGAAATTCAAATGTCAGTGGATGCAAAAGACTATGATAAGGTTATTGACAAAGTGAAGGAAATGAAGGAAGTCACCAAGGTTCTTGATTACAATTGGGAAGATATGCTATTAAAAAATGGGGAAAAGGAGAGCCAGGTACGATTAGAGATAACGGATGATTTTTCGCTGCTTGAGATAGATACATTAATGACTGGTAGACTTGCGGAATATGAGAATGAAATCGTGGTTAGCAATAAAACGCTAGCTGATCTTGGATTAGAGTTAGGTGATAGTGTTACAGTATCCTCCTTCGGTAATGAAATGCAATATCTAATTGTTGGTGTGAAACAACATATTAGTGGACTTGGGAAGGGTGCTAGTCTTACAACAGAAGGGGTTAAGAGGCTAAAACCAAATTATAAGATAACAATGGCTTCTATCTACCTTGCAGATGGAGAGAATGTAGATGCTTTTATTAAAAAACTAAACAATGAGTTTTCTGATGTTGATAAACTGATTATTAATATTGAAGAATCTATTAATACAGTGATGGAATCATTCAACGGTTCCGTCTCAGCACTTTGCATCGTATGCGGTGGAATTACTATCATCACTGTAGTGCTAATATTGCTACTTTTAATCAAAGTGAAAATCATTAAGGAACAAAAGCAATACGGTATTTACAAAGCTCTAGGTTATACCACCTCGCAATTAATTTTACATGTTGGTTATAGTTATCTGCCAGTAATTTTATTGGGTGGTGTAATAGGATTAATCTTGGGAGTTCTTATGTCGAATCCATTTTCTCGGATGTTGCTAGCAAGTAATGGGATAATGAAGGTTAATTTTATCATGCCTTATCAATATATAGTTTTTATCCCGATAGGAATTGTTCTTATTTCAGTGGTAACGATATTGGTATCTTCACTAAGAATTAGAAGAATATCACCTACTAAACTATTTGATCAATAAGAGAATTTGAAAAAAATAATAGGGGTTGTATCAGAAAAAATACCAAAGACTTTTGTGATAGAACTTAGGAGTAATGTAGGTTAGGTTTTACTGCTTATAATTTGGAGTTATAAAGATAGTCATGAGTAAATGAGTGCTTTGGTTAGAAGGTGACTGATGGTATAGTAAAGGTATCATAATTAGTTATAAAAAAGTGGGTTCAAACATAATATTCCAAGAATTATTTACTGGAATATTATTTGAATCCACTTTTTCATTTAATAGTCTTAATTTGAACCTATTTCATTTATTATAGCTTTAATTTGAACCCATTTTTTCTATTAAGACCTTACCATGGACGACAAATTCTATTGATAAGTTATTTTACAGAAATATAGCGATCCTTCTTCGATTACTTTAATAAATTAATGAAGATAGTAATAACGGCTGAGTTAGCAAAATCGATAAAGAGGCAACCAACGATAGGAACAACAAAGTAAGGAGTTGGTACAAAGCCATACCGATTGGTTAGTTCGTCCATATTAGCTATTGCATTCGGTGTTGCACCCATGCCAAAACCACAGGTGGCAGATGCAAAGACCGCTGCTTCATAGTTTTTTCCCATAAAGCGAAATGTAATAAAATATGCAAACAGTCCAACCAAGAATACCTGTGCTACCAATAAAATCAGAAGAGGTAGTGCCAAATCAAATAATTCCCATAGCTTTAATCCCATTAGAGCCATTGTTAAAAAGAAAGAGAGGCTAAGTCCACCAAGTGTCTCTATTTCTTTTTCTACAATTTCTATATGATTCATATCATATAGATTTCGGATGATTGCTGCGACGACCATTGCACCAATATAGGAGGGAAAGGTTAACTCCATGGTTTCAATCCATTCGGAGAAATAAGAACCTAGTCCCATAGCCAGAAACAGTAAGCAAGCACCCGTCATTAACTTTTTAAAAGATAGAATATTATGGTTTTCTTCATTATAGTCGCCAACTGTGTTAGGCTGAATTTTTGAGTTTTCATCATGAACTGTTTTTAATTTTTTACGATGAATCAGGCTTCTGGCAACTAAGCCTCCAACAAGACTTCCCATGATAAGTCCAAAGGTAGCAGAGGCAATTGAAACGGTGGTAGCCCCAGAGACACCCATGTCTTCTAAAATCGGGCCAAAAGAGCCGGCAGTGCCGTGCCCTCCGACCATAGGGATAGAAGCGGTACAAAGCCCAAGTAATGGAGAAAAATCAAATAGGGCAGCCAATGATACACCTATCGTGTTTTGAAGAACAACAAGAAGTACTGCAAGTCCTAAAAAGGAAATAACTTTTAACCCACCTTTTTTTAATATTTTAAAACTTGCTGTAAATCCGATGCTAGTAAAAAAAGCAGTCATAAAAATGTCTTGTAGTGTAGTGTCCAATGTAATAGTCGCAAGATTGGAAAGTTTTAAAACTAATACTAAGAAAGAGAAAAGAATTCCACCAATGACAGACGGTGGGATACAGAATTTTTTTATCATTGTGAATTTATTATGCAAATATTTTCCAATATAAAAAACAATGGAAACCAAAGCCATTGTTTTATAAATGTCTAAATGTAGTTCCATAGAATTTGGTCCGTCCTTCGATGTAAAGTATAGTATTAGTATACTTGATATGAAGGAAAAAAAACATAATTTTAAAAGAATTATTGCATGGAAAAAAATCCAAGTAAACTTTTAGGGAGAGGAAACAAGCTTACTTGGATTTTCTGGGATATATTAGGTTATGTTAGAAATTAATCTCTTCGTTGTAAAAGCATGCCTTTAATAACTTTTCCATCTCTTCCTGAGTTGGGATTCTTGGATTTGAGCCAGTGCAAGCATCACCGATAGCATTGGCAGCAACTTCTGGTAATTTCTCTAAAAATTCTTTTTCATTAATGATTCCATTCTCATAATCCTTGATACAGCTTGGAATATTTAAGGAACGGTTCATTTGATTTAACTCTTCGATAAGAGCATCTACAAGTTCTGTTGTTGTATTACCCTTTAAGGAAAGTGCAGTTGCTATTTCAGCATAACGCTTTGCAGCTTCTTCATTTTTTGAATTAAATTTAATAACTTTTGGTAGGTACATTGCATTTGCACAACCATGAACAATATGTCCACCAGAGTAAGCTGCACCAGTTTTATGAGCCATCGAGTGAACGATACCAAGTAATGCATTGGAGAATGCCATACCTGCTAAGCATTGTGCATTGTGCATCTTATCACGTGCTTCCATGTTACCATCATAAGAAGGCTTTAAGTTTTCATGAATCATTCGGATGGCATGCATTGCAAGAGGGTCTGTATAGTCACAATGTAGTGTTGAAACATATGCTTCCACAGCATGAGTCATAGCATCCATACCAGTATGAGCGGTAAGTTTTGCAGGCATTGTTTCAGCTAAATCAGGATCTACGATAGCAACGTCAGGAGTAATGTTAAAGTCAGCAAGAGGATATTTAATACCTTTGTTATAATCAGTAATTACACTAAAAGCAGTAACTTCAGTTGCTGTTCCGGAGGTGGATGGAATAGCGCAGAATTTTGCTTTGGTACGTAAGGTTGGGAAGTTAAATGGAATAATCAGATCCTCGAAAGTTGTATCAGGATATTCATAGAATGCCCACATAGCTTTCGCTGCGTCAATTGGAGAACCACCACCCATGGATACAATCCAATCTGGTTCAAATTCTCTCATCATAGCAGCGCCCTTCATTACAGTTTCAACACTAGGGTCTGGTTCTACATTTTCAAATAATGAAACCTCCATACCAGCTTCTTTTAAGTAATCAATGGCTTTATCTAAAAAGCCAAAACGTTTCATGGAGCCGCCCCCAACAACGATAATTGCTTTTTTACCTTTTAAGTTTTTAAGTTCTGCTAAAGATCCCTTTCCATGATATAAATCTCTTGGTAGTGTAAAACGTGCCATAAATTGAGCCTCCTTTATGTATCTTTGTTAAATTGTTAAATCTTTAACAATAGAATAACACAGGTGATTGATATGGTCAATAGTAAAATGTTAAAAAAATAACAAACATTTCTCTGTTTTTTTGTTAGAGATTGATACTTAATTATACATAAAGATTACTGTTTCAATAAAATTATGTGGCAGATATATTTTATAGAATTTCAATAGAAAGGATGCTATAATAGGATAAATTTCAATGATTAGAGGGAATTGTATGGAAAAGGATAATCAAAAAAGATTAGAAGCATTTGAAAAGATGCTAGCAAGTGTTTCGGAAGAATATAATGATATCGTATCTAGGATGGAACGACTTAAAGCACAAGAGAAAGTAAAGTCCGTTACTTATCAACAACTTTTGGCAAGAAAATTAATGTATACCAATATGTTGGCTCTTTATGAATTATATGATTTAAGAGATAAGCAACTAAAATAATATATTATATCATATAAACATGAAGAATACCAGTAAAAACCAATAGAAAAATTTTGACTATTATGATAGAATGAAAAAATCTGTGAGGGAGTAGTTTGCAGCCAATGGCTGTGGTTATGTCAACATCATGATGAAAATCTGGCATTATCTTAAATAATGAGACTCATGGACAATAGGATTATCTTATTGTTCATGAGTCTTTTTTTTTCGGTGTGAAGGGATAGAAAAGGATAAATTAGAGGAATACTTATCATTAAATTCTTTATTCATCAAAATTGTTGCGTAGATAATTGTATTATGAATTATTAAAAATTTGTTTGGTACAAATACTACAAAAGACACATGGATAAATTACATTATCAATTGGAGGAAGACTATGATTTTCGTATTGTACATCATTGTAGCGATAGGGGTGATTTACTTGTCAAATAAAGCATCGGAGTATGTTGATTTACTTGATAAGACAACAAGCCTATCCGGAGCTTTCATAGGAGGAATATTACTTTCTGCGGTTACTTCATTACCAGAGTTATTTACAAGTATATCATCCACGTTATTTTTGGACAAACCGGGATTATGTATTGGTAATATCTTGGGTAGTAATTTGTTCAATATAGCAATTTTATCTCTGTTTATCTTAGTTATGAGTAAGGCATTCAAGCAGGCAAAACTATCGAAGAGCCATACCTATATTAGTATTTCAGTATTAATTATCTATATCGTGATACTGTTAAATAAAGCGAAAGTTCTTAATTTTGAGCTCTTAACGATTAGTATTACATCAATTATTATTGGTGTTCTTTATTTTCTTGGTGTTAAGAATATGTCATCAGAAAATGGGGAAAACGCTTCCGTGGAAGATTCTCATCAGGTGACCAATTTAACACTTAAGCAGATAATAACAAGATTTATCTTAGTAAGTATTGGTATCATTGTACTTAGTGTTATCATTACTTATATTACGGATGAGATTGCAGGGCGTCTTGGCCTTGGTAGTGGGTTAGCAGGTGCTATCTTTTTAGGAATTGCAACTTCTCTTCCGGAGGTATCCTCAACGATTGCTTTATTTAGGATGAGAAACTTTGATATAGCTGTTGGTAATATTATTGGTAGCAATTTATTTAACTTTTTAATTCTTTCCATTGCAGATGTTTTATACTTTGGTAATGGAATCTATGATTTTAGTGATCCGAAGACAATAAATCTAGCAGTATTTGGATTAATCGCTGCGGTTTTATTTACAATTTTCTTAAAATTAAGAGAAAAAGGGAAAAAGATTTTATATCCAATTGGAGTAATTGCTTGCTATCTTCTGTTTTTAATCGTGTAAGATAATAGGTTTCCAACAGAATCCATTATGATTTTTAAAACTCATCGATTATAATAACCTTGTAATCCTATAGAGGATAATTTCTAGGTTAGAAAAATTCTAATCTTAATCGTATAAAGGAGTTTTATCATGGAAATAAATAAAGAAAAAGCGATATGTAGATGCAAAAATGTGTTTTATCATGACATTGAGAAAGCAGTAGAAAATGGAGCTTCAACTTTTGAAGAAGTGCAAGAGGTCACAAATATTAGCACGGGATGCGGAAGATGTGAAAAAGAAGCCAGGGAAATTGTTGAGCACATCATTAAGACGAAAGCAAATCAATAATTTGTTATCAAAATAATTAAATAATTCACTGGGAAGCTGTAAACGAATATGTTTATGGCTTCTTTTATTTATGACAAGGAAAAGTTTACAGAGTGTGCTTTTTTTATTTAAGAATGAAAAAGTCTGTAAAGCCTGAGTTTCCTTGTATTATGTTAAATAATAGTTTTTTTTATGAAGAAATAACAATCCGTCTCCCTACAGGTATGGCCAAACCTACTTTTTATATAGCTTGTATTTAAAAAGTGTTTTTAGTAAAATAAAAGTTATTAGATACATAGGAGTGGGAAGCATGAATATGAAAAGTATGGTACAGTTTTATCCTTCTATAGACGATAGTAAACTTGACTTCGCAGTTTTAGTAGCATTTTACCATGGAAAATGGGTATTATGTAAACATAGAGAAAGAGATACATATGAATTTCCTGGAGGAAAAAGAGAATGTGGAGAATCGATAGATGTGACCGCAAGAAGAGAACTGTTTGAAGAAACAGGTGCGATTAAGTATAATCTGAAACCAATTTGTGTCTATTCTGTAACAAGGGAAGGAGAACCGGAATCTTTTGGTATGCTTTATCTCGTAGATATCTTTGAATTTACGAATCTTCCAAACTATGAGATGGAGAAAGTTATTATAATTTCCAAACTTCCTGAGCAATGGACCTATCCAGATATACAACCAAGATTATTACAATATGTAATGAAAACAGACGAATACCATGAAGTTACTAAAAATAATAATTAGTCAAAAATACAGATTAGCTTAAAAAATAGAAATTAGCTCAGAAAATTTGTATAAAGGGGAGTCGGTATGACAAAATCAGAATACATAAATAATCCTGGCAGGATGGCATCTCTTCCTTTTTGGAAAGAACAAAAGTATGGTAACTTAAGCACAATGAAAATAATTCATGAGGAAAATTATCTAGAATCGGATTATAAAGATTATTCAAAGAAACATTACTTTAAGCTAACTCATCGTTTAAATGAAATACCACGACAGGAAATAGATTCCACTCTTGAAGTAGGTGAAATAAAGAAAGAACAGATTGAATTAGTTGCAGAATTTATTAATCAATGTTATAAAAATATACATGTATCTAAGGATGAAGTGAAGAAGTGGATGGAAGAGAGAGTGTATTCGCGTGTGGCATATTTTATCACCACTCATATAGCATATTGGACAAAAAGAGACTGAAATTATGAAACACCTTTTACGAAAATAGGAAAGAAATAATTTACAGTAGTCATAGTGAAAATATATAATGTAAAATACGGATTACGAAAAAAATTAATAGTATAGGAGAATAAGATGTTTTGCGAGAAAGAACCATATATCTTAGTTTTTGGAGTTTCTATCTATGATATCATAGGATTCACTAATCAAAACTATAAGCCACATGATTCTAATCCTGGAAAGGTTAGAGTTTCCTTCGGAGGTGTCTGTAGGAATATTGCTGAGAATATGGCTAGAGTAGGAGTCAATACAAAGTTTATCTCAGTTGTTGGTGATGATGAAAAAGGAAGAAGTTTATTAGAGCATGCGAAAAAGATGAAGCTTGATATGAATGATTCTTTAATTGTAAAGGGAGAGTCCACACCAACCTATATGGCAATCCTTAATGAAGAAGGGGAGCTAGAAGCCGGAATTGTAGATATGAAGGTTACAGAATACATTACAGAGGAGTTTATTGATTCTAAGGCTGAATTGTTTGAACAAGCGGACTATGTGGTACTTGGTGCAGACAATCCACCGCTTCTTGAGTATATTCTAAAGAAATTTTATGGGAAAACTAAGTTTATTATGGATCCTGTTTCTTCAGCCAAAGCAAAACATTTAAAGCATCTGCTCCCATACCTTCATACAATAAAACCAAATCGCTTAGAAGCTGAAATCCTATGCGGATTTCCAATAAAGGATATGGCAGATGTAAAACGTGCAGGAAAACACTTTTTGGAGCTTGGTTTACAAAAAGTTTTTATAAGCTTAGACATGCAGGGTGTATATTATAATGATAGTAAATCGGAAGGCCTATTAAAGGCGGACAAAGTATCCGTTGTAAATGTTACAGGAGCTGGTGATTCATGCGTGGCTGGTTTAGGATTTGGTTATATGAACGATATGAACACTCTTAATACATTAAAGATGGCAATCGCAATGTCAGTAATAACAATTGCTCATGAGGATACCATACATCCTGATATGAGTTATGATTTAGTGGAAAAATCGATGGAATCAATCACATGGGTAGAGGATAATGTCTTCTAACAAATCGTAAAAGCTATTGTAAGAGTGCAATACATTCATTAATATTAGACTGTATGTATACTATTTCAATGTGCAGAATATGGCCATCTAAAATATGGCTTAGGAATTGATCGTTCCGAAAAAGGTATTACAAGTTGAAACGGTAGGATGGAAACATCTGTTTGAAAAGGAGTATCAAGAGGAATGTTATCTTGAGTTTGAGTATCCATGGCAGCAGGGGCTTAATCGGTTGTTTTTGTTACGAAAAAAATCAATGGAAAGATTCTGCGATAAATAGCTCAGATAAAGATCTTAGTATTACGACAGATAACGCTTTAAAAGAAATAGAGTGTTCACTCTAAAAGAAAGATTGACAAATCTATCATATACGGTAAAATTATATTATTATTAAGGTTTTCAAATTTTATCGAGAGGATGTGTTTTGCTCGTCATCGGCAAACTGTGTAATCATAAACTGTTAAGCTGATGTACGGAAAGAGAATAAATCAAAAGTAAAGCTAGAAAAACTCTGCTGTAATATCAGCTTTTTTTCGTATGTTTCTTTTGAATTTATCTCGGCAAAACTTTTTAAGGCTACAGAGATATTCTGTGGCCTTTTTGTGTATGTCAATTTGTTTATAAGAATTACAATGTAGACTTACTTGTTGTACATACTATTCCGTTTTGACTGATGGCTAGGATTCTTAAGAAACTTAGAAATTTAATTGTTTTTGTATAAAATGAAATTCTTGATATGAAATATGTACTAGTGAAACGAGCTTATGATGTAAATAAAGTCGTTATAGTGACAGAAGAGAGGAAAGTATGAAAATAGAACAAGTTAAGAATACAATAGAACGCAAAGCCATTACTAAGCATGTCTTAACGAAGTTACCAGATTGGTTCGGAATACCAAGCTCAACAAATGAATATGTCGAAAACAGCGGCTCCTTACCAATGTGGGCAGCTTACCATGGGGAGGAAGTAGTGGGATTTCTATCATTGTTACAACATAATGAGTACAGCGTAGAAATCTACGTCATGGGAATAATCCCTAATTATCACCGGAGAGGAATCGGAAAAAGGTTATTTCACTGTGCTTATGAATGGTGTCAAAGCAATAAGATAGAATATATACAAGTTAAGACGCTAGATGAGAGTAGTAATGATCCATTCTACGCAGAAACAAGAGAGTTCTATTACAGTATGGGATTTCGTCCACTAGAATGTTTTAAAACTTTATGGGATGAATGGAATCCTTGTCTTGTTATGGTACAAAAGATTGTAAGATGATGATATTTGCACTTTATTTTGTTCAGTGGTAGAATAGCGTTAGTTAACGAATAGCCAATTGAATAATAGGCATTCTATGAAGCAAGTTTGTGCTGCGCCAAACTTGAGCCATTACCTGCTCGAAAAGACAGTCGCAGCATGGAGGATAAATATGACATTGTACGAACAATTGAAAAATTATAAACCATATAATGAGCAAGAGGAGAGAGATAAAGAAGCAATGTTGTGGTTTATGAAACATTCTGAGAATGTTTTTACACGGGATAATACAATTGCTCATTTTACTGCATCTTCATGGTTGGTTAATAAAGATAGAACAAAGGTAGTCATGGTGTATCATAATCTCTATGATTCTTGGGCATGGACAGGTGGACATGCAGACGGGGAGGAAGACTTGTTACATGTGGCAGTAAAAGAGGCGAAAGAAGAAACCGGATTAAAGAATGCTACACCTGTCAATTCAGACATATTTTCAGTCGAAATGTTGACGGTGGATGGGCACATCAAGCGTGATTCCTATGTTTCTTCTCATCTTCATATCAATGTTACTTTCCTTTTAGAGGCTAACGAGAAGGAAGATTTATCAGTAAAACCAGATGAGAATAGTGGAGTTAGATGGTTTACCCTGGAGGATGCAGTTACAGCGTGTAGTGAGCCATGGATGAAACAAATTTATCAGAAACTTAATGAGAAACTTAAAAAGTATAGTGACTAAATCACATACAATTGGTATAATTTTGTTATAGCATGTAGGATAAGTGGGTATTTTGACCCAAAATGTACAAAAAGGGTGAAAATTGTTTAAGGGGCTAAAGAAAATAGTAGGAAAGAATTCGGATATGGCTATTGTAGTAATGCAAAATACAATGTAAATGTAAAAGGAGAAAGTACTATGAGATTGAGACGAAAAGGTTCTTGTGCTGAGATGGGTTGCATCTTAAAGTTTGTAGAGGATGCGATGTCAGGCAAGGAGGTTAGTTGGCCTTCCAGTAATCATGCGATTCACAATCAGGTAATGAATAATTTTAATACCTTGATTGAGAATGAAAAAAGAATGTCAATGGCAGCGAAGGAAGTATTGGATATTGCAAGTTCCATCAGTAGTTTTGATGTGGGCATGTCTTATATTTCAACAAAATTAATGAATTTTGCAAAAGAAATGGCTTCCGTAAGTGAATCCAATCTCGCGATTGTGGAAGAAACAACTGCAACAATGAATCAAGTAAATGAAACAATTGATTATACAGCAGATACCTTAGAGAACCTGTCCCATGAATCTGAAGTTTTAGCTTCTAAGAATAATGATAGTAAAGAGCTATTAAATGATGTTACAGCGTTGAAAGAAAATGTAATTGGTGATACCAAGATTATGAATGATAAAATTGATCAACTTGTTGTTTTAGCAACCGAAGTTAGCAAAATTGTAGAAAGTGTTCAAACAATTGCAAATCAAACGAATTTGTTAGCATTAAATGCAGCGATAGAAGCAGCAAGAGCAGGAGAGCAAGGAAAAGGTTTTTCTGTCGTAGCAGAAGAAGTTCGTAAGCTTGCTGATGATACAAAGCATAATCTCGAAGGAATGAGAGCATTTGTAGATGATATTCACAATGCCTCGAGAGAAGGAAAAGAAAGCATGGATCGTGCATTAGTATCAACCAATCAGATGAGTGAGAAGATTGATATGGTATCTGGTACAATTGGTGAGAATATCGAAATGCTTCAAGGTGTAGTATCGAGTGTAAGTGAAATACATACTTCAATGCAAGGAATTAAGCTTGCGGCCAATGAGATTAGTAGTGCTATGGAAACATCAAGTGCTGATGCGCAACATCTTAGTGAGATGACTCAGGAGGTTTCTCATGATGCTCTAGAGAGCGTAAGATATTCAAAAAATATTGGAGAAATAGATGATCGATTGACGGAAGTACTAAACCATATGTTTGAAGGATTACGTACTGGAACACAAGCAGTTACGAATGCAGAACTTCAAAATGTGATTGAGAAGGCAGGAAAAGCCCATACTGAGTGGATGATAAAGTTAAAAGATATCGTGGATACCATGCAGTTAGCTCCATTACAGACAAACTCTCACAAGTGTGCTTTCGGGCATTTTTATCATGCACTTGCAATAGAGCATGAGGCAATTGTGAAGGAATGGAAACAAATCGAAGGATTCCATGACCAATTCCATAGTATGGGAGATAAAGTGATAAAAGCTGTGAAGGATAAAGATAGGAAGCTGGCGAGTGAATTATACAACGAGGCATCTGGTGTCTCTACACAGATACTAGACTTACTGAATACCGTGAATCAAAAGATTGATGTATTAAATAAACAAGGGATTAAAATATTTGAATAAGTAAAAACAATAAAAGAGCAGTTAAGACTGCTCTTTTATTACATTTAAATTTCTGATTTCATTTCGTAGCTTAAAAAGATTACTGGGTAAATCGATTGGTGCAATTATTCTAACATAAGACAAAAACTGGAGACTGGAAAGATAATTATCAATAATACAACTATTTTCTAATGATTCATCGGAAAGCATGTCAATTCATATACTAGTAATGATAGCAAAAAAGAGAGTTTCCATGGGAAAATATAAAGTTGCAGTTTATACTATATGTAAAAATGAAGAAAAGCAGATAGAACGCTGGATGGAGTCTGTGAAAGAAGCAGATCTCATTATGGTTGCCGATACGGGGTCAACAGATAAATCGGTGGAATTATTAAGAGAAAAAGGGGCTACGGTTCATTGTATTGAAGTAATTCCTTGGCGATTTGACGTAGCTAGAAACAAAGCACTTTCTTTCTTGCCAGAAGATATTGATATCTGTGTTTCTGTTGATCTTGATGAAATATTTGATCCTGGTTGGAGAGAAAAATTAGAAAATGTTTGGACTAACACGACTACGAGAGCTAGATATTCCTATACTTGTCTTTTTTATGCAGATGGTTCTAGGGGGCCAACCTTTTTATTCAATAAAATTCATAGTAGAACAGGATATCACTGGATAAAGCCGGTGCATGAGGAATTAGAATTTATCGGTGAAGGCGAGGAACAAATTGTCATTGAAAGCACCATACAGCTAAATCATTATCAAGATTTGGCGAAGTCAAGATTTCAGTATCTACCACTTCTTGAGATGTCTGTTGAGGAAGCTCCTAACGAGGATAGAAATGTGCATTATTTAGGAAGAGAATATATGTTTCATGGACAACATGAGAAGGCAATCCAGATGTTAAAAAGGCATCTGTCTTTAGAATCTGCTAAGTGGATAGAGGAAAGAGCTGCTTCGATGAGATTTATTGCACGTTGTTATCTTTCTTTAAATAATCTATCGGAAGCAAAATCCTGGCTATACCGTGCAATCGCAGAAGCACCAAATCAGAGAGAACCCTATGGCGAGATGGCGCGTTTTGCTTATCAAAATAAAGAGTATCTACTCGCACTTTGTATGATAGAAGAAGCTTTTAAAATAAAAGTGAAGCCTAACTACTATCTGGATGAAAAATTTTGCTGGGATGAAACCTTATACGATATTGGTGGGGTCGCTGCATTTTATGTGGGATTAGTAGAAAGAGCGTTAGAGTTAACAAAGAGAGCCATGGAGTTGGCTCCGGATGATCAGAGGATTCGAGATAATTTTATTTTGATACAAAATAAATTACCTTCCTAAAGGAGTGTTAGGGTAAGAAACAGCTATAGAATGCTATTTGAAGTTATTTCAAATCATATCCTATAGCTGTTTCCATTTCATATACTATTTATTATTGCACTAGGTGGCTGTTTCCATATCATACTTAGTTAATTATAGTTATCGTGTAATTAAAGAGAAAGAAGAATTAATTCTTTAAAACTATAAGATACGTAATTCCTCACAAAAACATAAGATAGAAATACGTTTCACATTATTTCTCCAAATGTCATTATAGATTTCATCTATATCTTCACTAATTTTCTTAGCTTCTTTACAAATACATGGAACATCAAAGTAAGCAGCAACTACAGTGAAACAACTTTTGTCTTCTTTGGATTGATAAAGTTGCAACCCTGCATAAAAATCAGGGTATTTACTGCAAAGATACTCGTCTAACTCATTGCTAAACTTGATATAATCGTCAACATAGTAAGGTCTCACGAAAATTCCATTTACATTTAATAATAGGTTGGAGAAATCGTTATTATTTTTTATAGATTCACTCATATAGACACCTCCTTTATCTACGGGATGACTCTACAATATCATATGTCGAATAGACTAGAACGGTGTCATATTATGTTGTTATTAGGTATTGTAATCTAACGAATTACAAAACCCTCTCCGAGAACTTCGTTGGACTCAAGGATAATGATAAAACAATCTGGATCAACATGTTTTACAGCCTGTTCTAACTGATACATTTGCTTATTGTTACAAGCACACATCACTACTTGTTTGTCTTCCTTTTTGTAACCTCCAGCTGCATTCAGTATTGTTGAGCCCCTTTGACAAGATTGTTCAATAGTCTCGGTTATTAAGTCACCATGAGGTGTGACGATAAGAGCTACTTTACCAGAATTGATACCATACATAACTTTATCCACTGCAATTGCAAATAAATAGTTAATTATCATACCGTAGATGATACCATCCATATCACGGAATAGAATTCCACCAATTAAAATAATACCTACGTCTGATAAAAAAGCAATCTTACCTAAAGAAATGTGTGGATGTAAAGCTTTTACAGACATAATAATAAAATCGGATCCGCCAGTGGAGGAGTTTCTCATGTAGATCATAGCGTAACCAAGACCACCTAATACACCAGTACATATAGCCGCTAGTAAACGGTCACCTTCGTACATTGGAAGAAGAGGACCAACGTAATCTATCATTAAGGAAGAAATAATCATACATCGAAAAGAACGTAAGAAGAATCCTCTTCCCAATAAACGATAACAAATTAGAGCGACAGGGATATTTAAGACGATTGTGGTAATACCAATAGGCAATGAAAAGAGTCGATTTAAGATAAGGGCAATCCCTGAAAATCCTGTCATTGGGAATTCTGCTTGTGCGGCGAAATTATAAAGACTAATGGCAATCAAAAAGCTACCAATTATTTCTACAAGAATATCAATTGCTACTGTTTTATTAAACATGGAGTTGCGTACCTTTTTAAATAGTTCAGTCAGTATTATTTTATTGTTATATTCGTTTCGTTTCATAAGGAATCCTTTCTGCATGGTTTTGTTAATTCTGTTAGTATTTTTCAATTTATCCTGTTTTATAGGATGTGTAAACTTACATAACTTTACACAAAAAAAGAACGGATACGAATTAAAAGATTATAATTCGCTACCGCTCTTCTTTTGATAACATAGCATAACTTGTTAATTATGTCAAATAAGACATTAGATTAATTGTGTAAACTGATGAGGAAATGTATTGTTATGTATGTAGGTTAGATTGGTATGACCATCTATAGCAGGTATCTAGTAATGCCTAATAAAAGACATGACGTACTTGTCTATATAAATATTTTACAAAAAGTGCTAATTTATTTTGTAATAAAGGGAGAATAAGTAGGTAGACACATAGTATAAAAATAAGGGAGAACAGTATGTTGATTAATGAAATGCACTTTAAAGAAAATGCACCAGAAAAGACAATTGCTAGAATACAGATACTTTTAAGTTAATAGACTGCTCTCTTGGAGGAAAATATCCAGTAGTTGCGTTTGTTGGCATAGAGAAGAATACTGGTAAGTTTGGTGTTAAATTTGGATGTCATCCTGATATTGGAATTGCAATAGAAAGAACACTAACAGAAGCAACACAGGGAAGAACTATTGTTGAACATACTCATTGTAGTAGATTTGATTTCTTTAATAAAAAGGTGGATTTTCCAGAGAACATTATGAATGTTTGTAAGGTGGGAATCGGTTCATACCCATATCAGTTCCTTTCAGAAGATGTAACTTATCAATTAACACCAGTTGAAGATGTATCTAATTTGAGTAATCATGAGATTTTAGACAGGATGATAAAAAAGATTATGAATGATGGTTATGATATTTTAATCAGGGATGTCTCATTTCTTGGTTTTCCATCTTACCATGTTATTGTCCCTGGCATGTCAGAAATAAAGCATGCAGATGATAATACATTTAGAGTTTTTAATACGGAAAGTTACTCAATAAAATTATTAAGAGAAATTGAGACAATTACAGAAGAAGATTGCTTGTTTATAGCAACTGTTGCTAATCATTTTGCAAATAGTTATTTAGAAAATAATATAAGAAGATTTTTCCCTAATTGTGATACAAGCTATCAATTTCCTCGGGATTATTCATCGTCAGGTATTATGTACCTAGCATGTATGTGTTTTGTTTTTAGGAAAGAGTTTGAAAAAGCATTACATTGTCTGAAAGTTATATTGAAAACAATAGAAGTACATAAAGTTGATATTGATTCAAAAGAAAGATATACATTGACTGCTATGCAATATTATTTTGAGGGAAAGGAAAGGGAGTGATATTATGCAAATCGATAAGGAAGAATTAGGATTATTACAGGAATGCGAAATGAAATTTGACATCCAGGAGGGTGAAGTTTCAGCTGTTAATGGAGGCATGGTATATGCAGCATTAGCATGGGCTGCTGCTACGCTAGCCTAGTAAATGTGAGAGAGACTAATAACAGATATCTGTCATATATCTGTTATTAGTTTCTTCGTATTATTGATATAAAAAAATCGAATAGTGTTTTAAATGATTCGGGAAATGCAGGGATTATTAATGAATAAAAAAAGATATTTTTCTCTTGTTGACTTTAATATTTCTTTATTTTCAGGATTAAGACTTTCAAAGATTTGGTGTAAAAGAATTATTAAGGCGTATCTGCTATTACAGTGTTTGTTTATTATTATCATTATAATGTACCATAAAATAGTATATATAGGAAACATTAAGGAGATAAATTTTTCATATCGTACTGTAATAATATACTTAGCATCCATTCTAATACATGAGTTTGGTCATGTATTAGTGCTAGTATATAACAGTGGACACGAAAAGTTTAACACGTTAGAATAGCTTC
>ERZ791922.209-NODE-209-length-47644-cov-3.177310_pt1 | contig 47644 bp, 35 predicted proteins | sample MGYA00510134_ERZ791922 | MGnify/ENA primary metagenome ERZ791922 (study PRJEB30046, sample SAMN00792101) | human gut metagenome | study: EMG produced TPA metagenomics assembly of the A metagenome-wide association study of gut microbiota in type 2... | reverse complement strand
GTTATTATATTATCTTCGCTATTAGTATGTTTTTATATATTATAGCGTTTGTAATGTCAGCCTGGTTTAGAGAAAAAATGCCAGCAAGAGAATTTCACTTTTTAAAAGTAATTCGTGCATACAATATGAAAATGCTAGGCATTAATATAACGCAATTCTTTGTAGGAATACGAGATGGTATCTTCGATTTTTTAATAAATATAATTATATTTGATATAGTGCAAAAAGAAAGTATATTTGGAGCTACGACTGCTTTTTCAAAATTGATTATTGTGATTGTGTATGGGTTGGGAAGCAGATATATAAGGAAAAATAATATTTTTATGCATTTTAAATACTCAGCATGGCTGATGTTTGCAGCACCTATTCCTTTGTTTTTTTTCGCGAGTCAATGGAGTGTCGTAGCACAAATTATGATGAATTCTATTGCTTCTCCAATTGTTGCGATTACCTTGAATTCTTTAATGTATAACAAGGTAGAGAGCATTGTTGAGAAAGATAACTTAGAAGAACTGCTTGCGGTTAAAGAAGTGTGGTTAAACATAGGTAAGGTAATAGGAGTTGCGGGATTTATGTTGTTATATCCTGTTTTGAATACTATTTCGATTTATATTATAGTGCTGGTTACAAATACATGCTATATTCTTTCGTATTTTATTTATAAGCACATGAAATAAAAAATTAAAATTATAGGATAAAGGTGATAAGGATGAAGAAAAAAACAGAATACTTAAGCATTATAGAATTAGTGGAGGAAAATTTGAACACTTTTCTATATTCAACAGACGAACGTTATGAAAAAAATCTTGTGGAAGAGCTTGGACGTACACCTGCTGAAGCAAAAAGTCTTGCAAGCTGGGATTGGACGCATGGTGTAGGAATTTATGGAATGTACAAGCTTTATCAGTTTACAAATGACGAGAAGCATTTAGATTTAATAGAAACTTGGTTAAATAGTAGAATTGAAATTGGTTTACCAATAAAAAATGTAAATACCGTAGCTCCATTATTAACAATGGCTTGTTTATATGAAATTCGACCTAATGAACAGTATAAAAAAATTATGTGTGAATGGGCCGAATGGATTATGAATGACATGAAACGTACAGAAGAAGGAGGAATTCAGCATTGTCACGCAGAACTTGAGAATAATCAAGAATTATGGGATGATACATTGTTTATGACAGTCTTATTTTTAGCAAAAGCAGGTACTATTTTTAATCGACAAGATTATATTGAGGAAGCAATTTATCAATTTTTGATACATACAAAATATTTAATTGATCCAGCAACGGGTCTTTGGTTTCATGGCTGGACTTTTATAGAAAGAAATAATTTTGCAAATGCACTATGGGGAAGAGGAAATTGTTGGGCTACTATTTTTATACCTGAATTTTTAGAAATTGTTAATATGTCACCAGCTTTTAAACGATATGCTATAAATGCTTTAGTAGGACAAGCCAAAGCACTAAAAAAATATCAAGCACCTTCCGGATTATGGCATACTTTGATTGACGATGAAAACTCTTATTTAGAAGCATCTGGCACAGCAGGTTTTTGTTATGGTATTTTGAAAGGCGTTAGAAAAGGTTATTTAGATAGTAGCTATTTAGAGTGCGGAAAAAGGGCGTTAGAAGCTATATTAACCAATATTGATAAAAATGGTGAGTTGATGCAAGTTTCTTATGGTACGAATGTAGGTAGAAATTTAGATCATTATCGCCAAATTCCTCTATCAAAGATGCATTATGGACAATCACTTGCAATGTTGGCTTTAATAGAAGGATTAGAGTGTGGAGGTGATGGTGAGTGAAAAAAAATAGTTCAAAAAAACAGAAGGTAGCTGTGAATAAAAAGAGTTTTAAGAAAAATCTACCATTATATGTAATGCTTTTCTTACCAATTTTATATTTTGTTGTATTTAAATATTTGCCACTTATTGGTGTTTCAGTAGCGTTTAAAGATTACAATGTATTCAAAGGTATCTGGGATAGTCCATGGGTAGGATTGAAACATTTTAGAGAAGTATTTAAATCACATGAATTTTATGAAGCACTTAAAAATACGATTGTTCTTAACTTGGGCGAACTGCTGATTTCATTTCCAATACCGATTGCTTTAGCTGTCCTTTTAAATGAAATGAGTAATGCAAAGCTGAAGAAAACCACCCAAACAATTATGTATTTGCCACATTTTCTATCAATGGTAATCATAGCTGGTATTGTATATCAGGTATTTGGAGCGAATGGTATCGTTAACAATGTACTTAGTAGCTTTGGAATTGAAGCTATTAACTTCATGGGTAATTCTCAAAAATGGCGTGCAATTTATTGGGGAAGTAGTGTTTGGATGGGAGCCGGGTACGGTATGATTGTATACCTTGCTGCATTGGCTGGTGTAAATGTTGAGCTTTATGATGCTGCATATGCTGACGGAGCCAATCGATGGAAGCGTATCTGGCATGTAACATTGCCACAATTAAAACCAACAATTATCATAATGACAATTATGAATGTGGGAAAAATTTTGTCAATTTCATTTGAGAGGCCTTTCTTATTGGGAAATGTATTAGTTGATGATGTTTCTAATGTTATCAGTACTTATGTATATTCCGTTGGTCTTCAAGCAGGACGATATGATTTTGCCACAGCAGTTGGTTTATTCCAGTCAGTAGTAGCATTGTGTATGGTATTAGGTGCAAACTGGTTCGCGAAAAAAATGGGTGAGGAGGGTATAATTTAATGAATCCTGTTTATGAAAAGAAAAAAAGTTTGTTTCAAATTTTGCTAGCTCTCTTTTTTATAGTAATTATAGTGATTACTCTTGTGCCTATTTTGCATATTTTAGCGATTTCATTCAGTGGAAAAGATCCTATTATGCGTGGTGATGTTGGGTTATTGCCTAAGGAATTTACTCTAGAAGCATATAATATGGTTTTTCGTAATGATATGATTGTGCATTCCTTGTTTTTTTCTATATTTTTAACAATAGCTAGTAGTTTCTTATCAATTGGGGCAACAATCCTTGCGGCTTATCCGCTTTCAAAAAGTCATTTAAAAGGGAAAACATTTTTCCTTGGTATGATAACGATTACTATGTATGTCAGTGCTGGTATGGTACCAGACTACTTATTAATTAAAAAATTGCATATGCTAAATTCTATTTGGGTTCTATTACTTCCAGGCTTAATTAGTGCTTTTAATTTGATTATTCTTCGTTCATTTTTTGCTGGAATTAATAATGCGTTATTTGAAGCTGCATATATTGACGGATGTGGCGAATGGAAATGTTTATTTAAGATAGCAATTCCATTATCATTGCCAGCAATCTTCACACTAACGTTATTTTATGCCGTTTCAAGATGGAATGGTATTACTGATGTTTTATACTATATTAACGATTCTTCTTTATACACATTACAATATCAGTTGAAGTTAATGTTGGATACCATAAACTTGCCGTATGAGCATGGACAAATTATACAGCAAATCACACCAGAGAATGTTAAAGCTTCAACCGTTGTATTCTCAATGGTCCCAATGCTAATTGTATATCCTTTTGTACAAAAGTATTTTGCACAGGGCGTTATGATTGGAGGCGTAAAGGAGTAAAAATGAATTCTAACGAATTAATTTATCTTGTAAACAAAGAACAATTCATAGTGAATTGGTTAACGAGTAAGGTAATTAAAACACCATTTGTAGCAAACATGGTGCCAACTGTATTTCATGATTATCATCCAGGAGTTGGTTTTAAAAAAGCGGATGGGAAAGAACATAGATCTCCTGCAAAAGACGAATTTCTAGAAAAGGGAATATTTAGAAACAGTGCTATTCCAACCAATATTGAAATGGGAAATTTATACTGGCCATTTGATACGCAACGTGTTGATTTTTCGGGTTTTTGGCATTTGCCATGTGATATTACTTTTTATGCAAAGGCGTATATTATAAGCAATTCAGAAATAGATCAACTAGTCGAAATTTTCACGTGTGGTGCAGTAAAGATATGGATCAATGGAAACGAAGTAGCTTCTTTTTATCCATATGAATCCAATATTGAGATGAAACAAACAACAACACTACCCTTAAAAAAAGGAAAAAATGAAATTATTGTTGGATGTAATAATTATGGAGAACGTAATATTGTATTTAATTTTGGTATAAAGAATCTCGGAGATGCATTAAAGGTTATGTTACCGATTAGCGCTGATATTGAAAAAATGCAGTCTATTAATAAATCTTTAGAAGCAATGTATCTTGATCGTTTGAGTTATAGTGTTGGTGAAATACATATTTGTACAGATTTCTCATTTGAGCAGGATACTAATATTCGAGTTACTGTGTGTGGAATTGAAAAAGAACTATTCATTGAATCGGGAAGAAACGAATTCTGTTGGGGAAATGTAGAAGAACTACCGATTGGTTATCATGAGTTCTTAATAAAATCTGATGTAGATGGAATTGAATTAAATCAGAGTCTTTGGGCAGAGGTATATCCAAAACATTTGGAACATCAAACTCCTGCGTTGTTTGAAGATAGGAAGCAACTAGTTTTAGAGTTTATAATAAAAAACACTCAGCCATCCTTTGAACAGTTCATTGCTCATCTCGCATTGGGAGTCAATAAGTATGAGGATTATCGTAGCCAAATTGAAACTTTAGTAAGTCATGTGAAGCATAGAGGTGATTGCTCAGATTTTCGTGTTATAAAGATTCTATGGGTGTTATGTAAATTTAGAAATTTGTTGACAAAAGAGCAAGTAGAGTTATTTGAGAAAATTTTATTAGAATTTCGTTATTGGTTTGATGAAAAGGGAAATGATGCTATGTGGTTTTTCAGTGAAAATCATGCATTATGTTTTCACACAGGTCAAATGTTAGCGGGAGAAATGTTTAAAGATGAAATATTCACTAATAGCGGATTAACTGGAGCACAACAGGTACAAAAAGCAAAAGCATTAATTGTAGAGTGGTTTGAAAAACTTCTAAAATACGGGTATAACGAGTGGAATTCCACTGCTTACATTCCGGTTGATATTTTAAGTTACATCTCACTGTTAGAACTTTGTAAGGATGAGGAAATACAAAGTCTTGCAAAAAAAGCGTTAGATTATACCTACGAAGTTTTTGCGAAAAACAGTTTCCATGGATTGATGGGAACGTCAAATGGAAGAATCTATCCACGTGAATTATTGGCTAATCGAAATATAGTTACCAATACATTGCTATGGCTTGCGTGGGGGGAAGGATGTTTAAATAGTAGCACAGATCCTTTGATTTTTATGGCACTATCAGCCTATCAACCACCTGAGCATTTAAGTAAAATGGCACATTGGGATAAAAAAGACAAACTAGTAATTAGGGAAGAACAGGGAACATTTCATGTTCCAACAGTATTATGTAAAACCGTTGATTATATTTTAGGCACTTGTATTACGCCTCGTACTGGAGGACCAGGTTCACAAGAACATCTATTAAATATCTTTTTAAAAGATTATCGCTCAAGAATTTGGATCAACCATCCTGGAGAAGGTAAAATCTTTGGTGAGAAGAGACCAGGTTATTTTACAGGAAACGGACTAACACCACTCGTGAGTCAAAAAAACAATGTAGCTGTTATGAGTTATCATTTTGATAAAGAGATGATAAGCAATGCAGAGGTTCAATTTACACATGTTTTCTGCGATTTGAGTGAATGCGATGAAGTTATATTCGATAATTGCTGGATGTTTTTACGACGTAACGATGCATTTATTGCAATTTATGCAGAAAATGGTCTGAAAGTAAATGATAAACCACCTCTTAAAAATAAAGAGATTCTTTCATTAGGAGTTAACAATACTTGGTTTGTTAAAGTATCAGCAATTCCGGAGATAGAAAGTTTTACAAATTTTACAGATTGGATGATAAATCATGTTCCTACAAAAAAAGACCGAAGACTTTTCTATGAAGATTATGAATATGGTCTTATGGAGTTTGATCTAATGTAAGGAGAAAGTGTGAAAGAAATCTCTGATTTCTTTCACACAGAAGTTCGTGCTTGTGTAATCCTCGGCGCAAATTTTCAGCCTATTGCATGTTTTCAAGTGTGAAAAATCTTGATTTTTCATACACGAATTTATGCTTTCGCTCAAATTCACTGGATTGTGAAAGAATGGAGAGTAATATGGAATATTTTCGATATGAGATTCAAAAAGGTAACTACATCAATCGATGTATGATAAGTGAGCTAAAACAAATAGAGTATAGGAGTAATCCTGCACCATATCCTAAGACCTGTCATGTGAATCAATTATGGAGTGATATCATATCACCAACTCGTACACAGTTTTTAAAAGAAGATATATTTAAAAATGAATTGCCAGAGTTTTTAGAGTGTAAGAATATTTATTTTCCGTTTGAAGCAGAAAAAATAGAATATAGTGCATTTTGGATGGAACCGCACAATGTTTATTTTGGTGCGCAAATAAATTTAGATGTTCCAGAGCCAGCTGCGTATCCTTTCATAATATCAACATGTGGAGCGGTTAAGGTATTTGTGAATGGTGTTATGCAAGCAGAGATGTATTCCTATTTGAGAGATCAAGAAAGAAGTACTCAGATTGAATTAAAATTAAATCAGGGTAAAAATGAAATTTATATTCTTGCTAACGACCTTGCAGAACGCGATACTCAATTTTATTTTAAATTACAATATATTGGGGAAATATTATTAGAAGGATATTTACCTGCTCAAACTAATTTGGATAAGCTTAATAGAATTCGTAAGATTTTTTCGGAAATGTATCTTAATAAGTTTAACTATCAAGATAATAATATAGAAATTAATTTTGCGAAGCCGTTACAAGAAGAGTTTGAAGTTAAGATTAAACTTGTATTTGCAGATGCACACACAAGGACAAGCGAAAGAAGTAAAACTGTTAACTTAAGTGTTAATGATACAAAGGTATCTATTGGAGATCTAATATATGCAAAAGTTGGTATGGTGAATGTAATAGTTTCAACTAATGTAGGTGATGTATCACTGAATAAAAAATTTGATTTTGAATACTATGATACAACGATAATTCCGAATGAGAATCTAGGAACTATTTCATTACGAAAAAAAGCGGCTCTATCATTTATAGCAAACTATGGAACTAATAATTTTCAAAAGACACTTGCTTTAATGGAAACAGGATGTGATGTGGCTTTAGCAGATCAGATTATTGAGGAAGAATTAGAAAAAATTAATAAGCGTTATGATTGTAGCGATTTTCGAACTCCTGCTTTAATTTATGCATATAATTCATCAAAATTTAGTGTTGAACAAAAGGATAAAATCAAACAAACATTACTACGCTTTCGTTATTGGTTTGATGAAGATGGAAATGATGTGATGTGGTTTTTTAGTGAGAATCACGCTCTTAACTTTCATGTTTCTGAGCTTTTAGCAGGAGAATTATTTCCTGATGAAGTGTTTGCAAATAGCGGTATGACTGGCTTAGAACATCAAACAAAGGCTAAAAGATTGCTATTAGCATGGTTTGAGAACTTTTTTGCATATGGTTTTAATGAATGGAATTCCGCGGTATACATTCCTATTGATATGATAGCTTTCTTTGCCTTATACGATATGACGAAGGATGAAGAATTAAGAAAGCTTGCTCAAAGAGCATTAGACAAGACATTTGCAATCTTTGCTGCGAATAGTTATCAAGGAGTGGTTGCTGCAAGTTATGGTCGTATCTATTTAAAAAATCTACTTGGTCGTAGGACAAGTGAATCAACTGCTATTAATTTTATTGCAAGTGGAGAAGGATTCTTTAACCATCATTGTTTTGCAACAACATTGTTTGCGCTATCATCATATGAACCATCGGATGAAATTATGAAACTGTATCACGTTAATCCAGAAGGGAAAGAAGTACATTCAGTCGAGGGAGAGGAAAGGGTTTCGTTAAGTAGTTTTAAGACAAAAGATTATATCATCGGCACTGTACAGAATTATAAACCAGGACAGCCAGGTACGCAGGAACATGTGTTACAAGTAATGATAAAAGACTGTGATACACAAATCTGGATTAACCATCCTGGAGAAGCAACTTATTTCGGAGAAGGTAGACCTAGTTATTTTGCTGGTAACGGTACATTACCACTAGTGGAGCAAAATAGAAATTATGTTAAAGTAACATTTGATTTGTTGAATCAGGAAGTTTTGTATACGCATGCCTTCTGTCCATTAGCTCAATTTGATGAGTATCAACAGATCGAGAATTGGATATTTTTAAAGAAGAAAAATGTATATGTAGCTATTAATGCTCAAAATGGTATTCAGATTACAAAACTTGGTGCACTATCAAACTATGAATTAGTTTCACCTGGAATACACAATGTATGGCAATTATACATTGACGATGATAAAACACATAATTGCTTTGAAGATTTTATTGCTTATGTAAAAAATAATTACCAATGATTTGTAAAATTCGTTTCATTATGAATTTTCAAATAAATAAAACAAAAGGAGAAAAATTATGAAGAAATCAAAGATTGTAAGAACTATTGCGTTGTTGATGTCAATTATGTTAGTTTTTAGTGGTTGCGGTAAGAAAAATAATACTACCGATTCTGGAAAACAAGATACGGGTAAAGTTGACATTAAGGATGATGGTGACACTAAGGATGATGGTGAACCTAAGGAGATTGTTGATATTGAGGTTATGGTTTATGAGCGTGGAAAGGAATTCTCTAAAGGGAATTCGACTGTAGACAATGAGATGACACGTTGGATTAACAGCCAACTTGAACCATTAGGAGTGCATGCGACCTATGTACCTATTCCACGTTCTGGTGCTGATGACAAAATTAATTTAATGTTAGCTGGAGGTGAAGCACCTGATATTGTTATGACTTATGATTTACAACGTGTTTCTACATATGGAAAGCAAGAGGGAATCGTAGATTTAGCGCCTTATGTGGATCGATTAGACCCTGGATTTTTGGAACGTTTTGGGAGTGCATTAGAGTATACACAGTTTGATGGCAAGCAATTTGCAATCCCAAGAGTGTTTGAAAAATATGGAAGAAGTCATATGGCATATTTGCGTAAGGATTTAGTAGAAGGAATGAATAAAGAAATGCCTACTAATCGAGATGAATTGATTGATGTATTATATGCAATGAAAGAAGCTTATCCAGATATTACACCATATGCATTCAGTGGAAAAGTAACGGATGCAAAGTATACAAACTTCTTATTAACTTACACTAGTCGTGCGAATGAGCGTGACAATTATATTTACGAACCATCCTTTACCAATATATTAAAGCCAGGACATAAAGAGGGATTAAAGCAATTAAATCGTTTTGTACTTGATGGCATTATTGATCCAAACTTTGCTGTAGATGTAGATGAAACAAAATATTTACAAGATATTGCCAATGGTAAAGTAGGTTTTGTTTCTGATAATGCCACAGATGCTTTGAAGGCATATGGAGTGGTTGATAATGAAAATTATGAGATGGTAGCTGTGGATCTTTGGAAAAATGTAGATGGTTCTTATGAAGTGCCTTCTGCAAGCCCAGTATCAAATTATGTATATGTTCCTAAAGCTTCAGAAGATAAAATTGATGCTATAATGACTTATCTTGGTTGGATTTCTAATTATGAAAATGCATTAAATGTTGAAATGGGAATTATCGGAGTTGGAAGTGAAAAAAATAGTAGTGGTGTGCCTGTCCTTAAGTCAGAAGCAGAATTACTTGAGCTTGGTTTAAACCCTGTTTGCGGTGATATGAATATGCTTATGCGTGGTTTTGACTTTGGAGAGGAAGCTTCTTTGGCTGCAAATAAAGTTGCATATCCGGATGCCCCAGAAGAAGTATTAAGTGATTACCTAAAAGTTCATAGTACAAATTACTATGATCCAGTTGTCATTACTTCATCTTTAGAGACCGATCAGTATGTGCCTCTATTACAGAGTTTAATCTGTGAATTTGTATTTAAGGTAATGTCTGCTCCAGAAGGACAATTTGATGCTGTTTATGAAAAGGAATACCAGAAATTACTAGATAATCATTTACAGGAAGTATTAGATGAACGTGCAGCATGGTATGATGCAAATAAGTAAGATATCATAAAATGTTTGTACTGATAAGAATAATTATATATTAACAAATAGAATGAAATAGGATGACAATGGTAAGATAACGCAATTATGAGCATTATCTTGCCATTGTTATTCATGACAAGGAAAAGATCGCGAAGCGTGCTTTTTCTTGTTGAGTTCTTAATAAAATAAAAGTCAGTAATTAATAAAAATCTAATTCTAAAAAGGTCAACGATGGTGATATGAAATATACAAATTTTATAGAAAATGGTATATGGCTAAAGGGAAATTTACATGCGCATAGTACCAATTCAGATGGAGATTTGGCACCTGAACAAGTTATCAAGGAATATAAAAAACGTAATTATCAATTTTTATCGATAACAGATCACAATATATTTACGACATATCCACAATTTTCAGATCATAATTTTGTAATGATTCCAGGTTTAGAGCTAAGTTGTTATGCCACGAAAGAAAAGGGGATGCATCTTAATATTATTCAAAAATCAGAGCAATGCGACTTTACCCAGAATGAGTTATTTTCAGTACAAAGTCCAGAAGAGACAGTAGAATTTATTAAGAGTCATCATCAAAACTATATTGTGACTTTAAATCATCCATATTGGTCCCTATTAGAGTGGGAGGAAGTTATCGATTTACAGGATGTATTTTGTATGGAAGTCTACAACCATGGCAGTGAATGGTTAGATTGCGTAGGAGAAGCATCGAAGTTTTGGGATACTTTATTACGTAAGGGGAAAAAAATATGGGGGCTCGCAACTGATGATAATCATAATGGATATAAGCATATACAAGGCTGGCCTTTTAATTTGCTGCAAACAGATTCTTTTGGTGGCTATATAATGGTGAAGGCTAAAGAATTTACCCACAGTGCGATTATGCAAGCTATCATGTTTGGTAGTTTTTATTCATCAACTGGGCCGGAGATTTATGATTTTTATGTTGAAGATGGAGAAATAGTTGTTAATTGTTCGCCTTGTGAACGTATTATCTTTAGTGGTGATCGTCGATATTTTCAGCGTTCTTTTGGGGTAGGTTTAACTCATTTTAGGACACGCTTAAAAGGGGCTGAGAAGTATGTTCGCGTACAATGTATTGATAAATACGGAAAAACAGCCTATGGAAATCCAATTTATTTATAGTTTAGGATATAAAGTATTGTTAATGAATTAGTGACTTTACTTCCAAAATCTGATAATATAAGGATAAAATTTATTATTTATTTAAAAAAATATAGAATGATAAGGGGTTGCTTAGATGACAACAACTGAATTGGCTCGTATTATTGGGGTTTCTCGAATTACCTTGTCAAAGGTAATTAATAAAAAAGGAGGAGTTTCAGCTGAAACAGAAGCTCGTATTCAAGAGTATATCAAAAAGTATAATTTTGAACCTAATAGTCAGGCAAGAAGCTTAGTAGGAAAAAAAGAGCAAATTATTGGTTTTTTTACTACATACTCAAATGACTCTAGTGAATCGTCACATGTGACATCACATCTGGCTACAGAATTAACTAATTTAGTCATCAATGCTGCGCAAAAACGAGGATATAAAACATTAGTCGCTATTACACAGCCCAATGAAAATCTTGATGAAATCGAAAAGTTATTAAACTCAGGGCTTTTGCGTGGAGCGATTTTGTTTGGTTATGAAACAGGAAATAAAAAAATAGAGAAGATTTCTTCTAAAGGTATACCTTTAGTACTTATCAATCAAGAAGAGAAAATTAAGACAGATAATATTTCCATCGTCAATATGAATGATGAACAGTGGGCCTTTTATGCCATTGAAAAACTAGTACAATTAAATCATAAAAAAATACTATATTTAGGCTGTTCACGTAAACGTTTACCAGCGCTAAGACGTAAAAATGGAGTAAGTAAAGCTTATAAAGTATATCATGATAAGATAGAATTATTTATGGAGCGTAATGCAGATTTTAATGAAGATTTAGCTTATAGTATTGTAAAAGATATTTTTACAAATGAAAAAGAATTACCTACAGGGATTTTTGCTGCAAATGATTTGATGGCAATTGGTGCAATTAATGCCCTAAAAGATTTAGGAGTACAAGTTCCAAGAGATGTATCTGTGATTGGTTTCGATGATATTTCGATTTCTAAATATCTTTCACCAGCACTTACAACGATTCGATGTAACTTTAATGAAATTGCACAAAAAAGCGTAAATACATTAATAGATTCAATTGAAGGGATTGAAGTAACTGTACATCAAGAGTTAGAGCTAGAATTTATTGAAAGAGAGAGCCTTACGATTGCAAAGCAATAAATAAAATATGCTGGTAGAAAAAATTGAATAATTTAACGACTATTCATGAAGATAATTGATATATGTGAGGTATTATGAAATATAGAATAGGAATTGATTTAGGTGGAACAAATATTGCGGTAGGTGCAGTTGACGAATGCAACAAGTTATTCGTAAGTTTTTCAAATCCGACGGATACGAGCAAACCCTTAGATTTAGTTCTGGATGATTGTGTTCAAGCGGTATATAACTTACTTAGTTTAAATCATATAGATCTAGCGCAGATAGAGTCTGTTGGGATAGGAGTTCCTGGAACTGCGAATATAAAAACTGGTTTTATGGAAGATGCAAATAACTTTATTGGCAATAAAATATCGATAATAGACTATTTTTCTAATAAATTATCAGTACCTATCTTTTTTGAAAATGATGCTAATGCAGCTGCATTAGCGGAATCTATTGTTGGTGTAGGAAAGGGAGCTAACTCATTTTTAATGATAACTTTGGGAACTGGCATAGGGGGAGCTTTTATTCTTAATCAAAAAATCTATCGAGGCTGTAATTTTTCAGCAGGTGAATTTGGACATATGGTGATTGATAGAAAAGGCCCCTTGTGTACTTGTGGACGTAAAGGATGTTTTGAAAGTTTAGCTTCTGCATCTGCCTTGATAAGAACAGTCTGCAATCGAATGCAGACGAGAAAAGATTCAATCTTATGGGCTCAATGTCACAATGACATAAGAAAAATGGATGGAAAGATTTTTTTTAGTTCGGTAAAAGAAAATGATTTAGTTGCATTAGAAATTTTTCATGAATATCTTGATTATTTATCGGAAGGGGTAGCTAATCTAATTAATATTTTTCAACCTGAAATCCTATGTATCGGTGGTGGTCTTAGTAAAGTGGGTGAAGACTTAAGAGCTCCGCTCGATAAATTAGTGAAAGAAAAGATTTATACAAAGTCTGCTTGTATACAAACAGAAATAAAACTAGCCAGATTGGGGAATGATGCTGGAATTATTGGTGCAGCAATATTAGGTAATTTAGTTTAAGGGAGCTACCTGGCATTTTTCGATTAGTGAATCATTAATTATAGAAGATATCAAGATGATAGGTGATAGAATGGATAAAACAATAATAAGAGAAAAAATATATTTATTAGGCAAAGCTTTTGAAAAAGTGTTTGATTTTAAAAATGATGAAGAATTTCTTAAGCGTATTGCAGGACTCGATGAGGTCAATAAAGAAAAGGTACTTCGTTTTAAAAAATGGGATTGGATTCATGGAGTGGGGTTATATGGTTATTGGAAGTTATATGAGTTTACAAAAGATAAAACCTATCTTCAGTTATTAGAAACTTATTATGAAGAAAGAATTAGAGAAGGATTACCAGAAAAGAATATCAATTCAGTATGTCCATTATTAGTATTAACTTATCTATATGAAGTAAAACCCAAAGAAGAATACCTAGAGATTATGAAAGAGTGGTCAAATTGGATTATGGAGGAACTTCCGAAAACTAAAGAAGGGGGATTTCAACACATTACATCTGAATCTGATAATAAAGGGCAGTTATGGGATGACACACTTTTTATGACCGTATTATTTGTGGCTAGAGCAGGAGTATTGTTACAAAAAACAAGTTATATAGAAGAAGCAAAATATCAATTTTTAATTCACATTAAGTATTTAGTTGATAGAGAAACAGGACTATGGTACCATGGATGGACCTTTGAAAAAGGCCATAATTTTGCAAAAGCTCTATGGGCTAGAGGAAACTGTTGGATAACAATTGCTATCCCTGAATTAATAGAAATCACAAATATGGAGGATGGTGCAGTAAAGAGATTCTTAGTAGAAGCATTAAAAAGACAAGTTCATGCTTTGAAGAATTTTCAAGATGATTCAGGCTTATGGTATACAATTATGAATGAAAAAGACAATTATGTAGAAGCAAGTGGATCAGCAGGGTGTGCATATGGAATTCTGAAAGCTATAAATGTAGGTTTAATTGAGGATGAGTACCTTGAGGTGGCTGTTAAACCATTAGAAAAATTAATCGATTTCATTGATCAAGAGGGGCTAGTTCATCAAGTATCAATTGGCACACCGATGGGTGAAACAGTTGAATTTTATAAGCAAATAGGAATAGAGCCTATGCCATATGGACAAGCACTTATGATGTTGTATCTTATTGAATTGTTAAAACAAGAATAATCGTGAGGGGGGGCTTTTTTGTTCTGTAGGCGCCATAACACAGCATCAGATGATGTGATTTATATGGATTCGCTTTATATCAAATGAATTAATAGATGAAATCAGAAAAGATGGTGTATATTTAATTGGAAATTACGATGAATTTTTTACAGGAATTAGATTTGGTAACAATTATATTTAGAATATTCCTTTCTATTTTGTTAGGAGGGTTGCTTGGAATTGAGCGAGAAAGAAAAAATAGTCCAGCTGGATTTAGAACAAACATTTTGGTTTGTCTTGGTGCGACGATGGTTATGATGACAAATCAATATATTTGTATGGTATATAATACTGGAGATCCTTCGCGTATGGGTGCACAGGTAATCAGTGGAATTGGTTTCTTAGGGGCAGGTACCATTATTGTTACCGGAAAGAATCAAATTAGGGGAATAACAACGGCAGCCTGTTTATGGACAACAGCATGCTGCGGTCTGGCGGTTGGAATCGGATTTTATAGCGGGGCTATTGTTGGATCAGTATCGATTGCATTTGTTATAACAACGTTGCGGAAAATAGACAAGAGAATTCGTCAGAAGTCAAAGTATTTAGAAGTGTATGTTGAACATAAGACAGGGGAACGGCCATTCAGTGATTTCATACGTTATGTACGGAAGCATGATTTTGAGATAATAAATATCCAGTTAGGGCAGGAGTATTTAGGAACAGCAGTGGAAAATATCCGTCATACTGGTTACTTACTTACCTTAGTCAGCAATAAAAAAAGAAAACATGATGAGATGACAGAATTGTTGTCCAGAGAACCAGGAATCAGCTATATTGAAGAATTGTAAAAAATAAAATATTGACAATCGAAGTTTCTGTGGTAAATCTGATTTTTTTTATAACTAATTTCGTTGTGTTTTTTGTGGTGATTAAACTATAACACAAGGTAGTTTACTATGGATTTTTTTAGTTCAATATCATTTTACAACGAGTCAAATTAAAATGGATACAGATTTATATTATCAGAACTTGAATTTTGAGAAGTACTGTGAAAAAATTATTTGGAGGAACTAAATTATGAAAAGTGATATTCGATTTTTCAAAAATGAAATAGCTGATTTGACGATGGCACTTCAGAAGAGAAATGGAAACACGTTTCGCATTTTAGCATTCACTGATTTACATCTTGATGACTATGCGGAATGTGGCTATTATACATGGAAAGCATTAGAAAAAACAATACAAGAAGAAGTTCCAGATTTAGTACTTTTCTTGGGCGATATTATAACCGGTGGAGATAATAAAAATAGATTGGAAGAATTCTGCAATGGAATGGATGCTCTTGGAGTTTTATGGTGTCCTATTTTAGGTAACCATGAGGGCGATAATTCGTTGTCGGCAACAAGAAAGCAGATGGTTCACCGATTTGCTCAATCACAAAATTGTTTGATGGAGGATGATGAAAAATATCTTTCAACAGGTGAAAAGGTAGATGGGGAGGGGAATTATGTAATCCATTTGCTAAATGAAAAAGAACAGATTATGTCTACGCTAGTATTTTTAGATTGTGGAGATTGTATGGATCAAGAAGAGAAAGAAAGGCTGGGATTTAGTTCAGAATCTACCGTATATGATTACATTAAGCCAAGTCAGATTAAATGGTATCAGGAAATTTTGGCTAAAAGAGACTCTAAAGCTCCTGTGATTGTTCTGGGACATATACCACTCGTAGAGTACGAGGAAGCTTATAATAATGCTACGGAGCATGATACGTGCTATGAAAAGGGTGTAACAAAGGAGAGAGATAGTAAGTGGTTGTATGGTTATCGAAGAGAGAGGATATGTTCATCTGCATATAATACGGGTATGTTCGCGGCAATGCGTGATAGTGGAGTTAAAAATACATATATTTGTGGACATGATCATATTAATGATTTCCTTGTAGAGTATCAGGGGGTTCAGTTGATGTATAATATCATGAGTGGGTATAGCTCCTATAATGTAATCAGTAAGAAAAATAGAATTACAGTTGGAAAGACCGATAAGTTGTTACAGGGGTGTAGTCTTTATACAATTGGAGAAAATGGCTACTTTGAGGTAGAAGCAATTTATTATGAGGACAGATACCCTGAAATGCAGGAGGGAATCAGGGAGGTCATCAGAAAGTAATCATCGACTTTTTTGAAATGGAGTGAATCAACCAGTTATTCATGTCTTTATGTATTTGTTGATTCGATATGAAGGTCTTATAGAGAAGAGGTAAAAGCAGATTTTTATTAAGAAAGAAGGCTTGAGATGAGAATATTATCGGATTGCCATTTGCATTCGTCTTTTTCGGGAGATTCAGAAACTCCTATGGAACAGATGATTCAAAGAGGGGTCGAAGTAGGATTACAACATATGTGCTTCACAGAACACTTGGATATTGATTTTCCCGTATCAACAGTATATAAGGAAGGCACATTTTTACTAGATATAGAGAATTATCAGAAGGTATTGAGGATATATGCGGAAAAGTATAGTGAGCGAATCAATATTTTACAGGGAATCGAGGTCGGGTTGCAGACACATTTGAAAGATGAGGACTTTAACAGTATTTGTGTAGAGAATTTTGATTTTATTATCGGATCGTGTCATGTATGCAAGGGAATGGATATCTGTAGTGTGGAGTATTATGAAGGGAAAACAGAACGAGAAGCACTCGAGGATTATTTCGCAGAAACTATTAAAGTCGCCAAACAGTTTGGTAATTATGATGTGTTTGGTCATCTAGATTACATTTTAAGGTATTCACCATATAAAGATTATACATTCAGTTATGAAAAGTATGCCGATTATTATGATACTATTCTGCGCTTGCTGATAGAAAAGGGTAAGGGAATAGAACTTAATACAGGGGGATTGATGAAGGGATTAAAAGAGCCACATCCTTGTATTAAGGCTTTAAAACGTTATAAGGAATTGGGTGGAGAAATTATTACAGTTGGTTCCGATGCTCATTGCTGTAAAAATATTGCCGGTTATTTTAACAAAGCAGCAGAGGTGCTCTTTCAAAGTGGTTTCCGGTATTATACTGTGTTTAAAGACCACAAACCAGAGTTCTTCGAGATATAGTGCAAGAGTTAAATGGTGGAAAAATTTAAGCATATAAAGGCATTGATCAAAATATGGGTTAGAAATTGCACTTCGTTATGGAGACTTTGGAGAATGGGGATTAACAGTGAGGACGAGATATTAGATTTTTTGCCGTTACAAAAGGTCATCTATGAATTATTTTTTATCATAGATGACCTTTTATTAAATCAAGTGATTCATATATTTTCTAATGAAAATCAGCCCTTCACTTTGATACTCCAATGATTCTTATATTCTTCATTTGGTTTAAGCGAAATTAAATCATTTTGGTATTCTAAAGCTTCAATCACGTCCTGTCTAGAAGGCAAGGAAGACCATGGCTCAATACATACATATGGAACATCCTTTGTTGGCCAATTCCACAAACCAAGATAATTCATCGTTTCATATGTTACTGTTATTTCTTTATTACCGCCTCTTGCTTTTAAGGTTACCTCTTTGCTCATATCTCGAAGAATAATCGCATCATGATTGAATAAGCTTTGTTTTAGATCTAAACAGCGATTTTCTCTTAGTAAAAACTTTCTTTCTTCACCGTTTACATAACAAGTATCCGTCATGCCTATAGATATTGGTTGTGCATCATCTCTAAATTCTAGATAGTAATCTTCAAAGCATAATCCTTTTTCATTTGGAACTTGAAATCCTGGATGACCACCCACACCAAAATACATCGTCTTATGATCCTTATTTTGCACTTCGAATTCTATATCAATCTTTTCATCTATCAATCGATAATGAATACGGAAGGCAAACAAAAATGGATATTGCCTTAATGTTTCTTCATTACTTTCTAGAAGAAAGCAAATGGAATTCTCTGTATGCTTCTCCACAATCATTTCACTGCGAGATAGAAACCCATGAATACTCATATTATAACTTTGACATTGATATGTATATTGGCCCTTTGTCAATCTTCCGACATAAGGAAATATATTAATCGCTCTATTTGGCCATGAATTTATGTCACCTTGCCATAAATATTCCGTTTTATCTTTTCCTAAAATTGATTGTAGTTCTCCTCCTATTGAAGAAATACTAACTGTCAAATAGTGATTTGCAATTGTATAATTCATATCTCTTCTCCTTACTTATGCGAACACTCTTTAGTCGTTTGTAAACGCCATAACCCACATAAAGATTGATATTTTCGTTACAAAATAATATAACTTCTCACTGATATATGGTAATATTAAGCTGTGAACTAATTCTTGTATTCATACCTCAAAAAGGAACTATACCTATATGATACCATATAATCAGATTTCTGTGGCAGAAAATTATTAAAATGCTAAGAAAAATTCGTAGAATATACCTTCAGGAGGATTCTTTTGGTATTTCACTCGGTGTGACTTTTTTTATGGAGTTGATAGTCGCAAAGTGAAACCTTGGAATGGGAGCACTACATATTTAGTATTGAACAAAAATCAAATGTAAAATAGTAAAATAATAAATAATATAGTATACTCATATTAAATTCAAGTATGGTAGAGGTGCGGCAAAAATGCAAGTGAAGAAAAAACTTTGTGAAGCAGGTAAAAAGTTGAATAAAGAATGTGTACAATTTAATAGTTACAATGAGGATTTGATTCAATATAGTAACTATAATTATGTACTTGTCTTAGATGGCTCAACTGGTTTAGGTAATAAGTGCGTACCTGATGATGGAAGATATAGTACGATGGCACAATGGTTTGTACATAGATTCGCCAAGCTGATTGACGAGAGCATTGATAGTATTATTCCTACTGAAGATCTAGTAAAGGAATGTATACGAACAATTAGAAGAGAATACGATGCTATGGTGACGATAGATTCATCGCTATCACTAGAAGAACAAAGGCTTTTACAGCCATCGGCTTCGATTGCCTTAATTCGAAAAATCGACAATGAAATTGAGGTATTTTCATTGGGAGATCTTACTATTTTAATTAAGACATGTGATGGTGAGATACGTGAGTTTGGAAAATGTAATGTTGAGGTGCTTGATGAAAAAGTAGTAAGTGTATTGAGAGATGAATATCAGAAACAGAATATACATATAGATGAGATTATGAAACAAGAAAAGATTCAAAGCCTTTTATTAGCTAACCGCAGATTGAAAAATAGCAATAAACCGGAAGGATATTGGATTTTAGGTTTGGATGAAGAAGCTGTCAAATATGCGGATGTAAAACGATTCAACGATATAGTATGTTCTCAGAAAGATAAGGATTGCAAAAGTGAATTTATAGATTCAATGATAGTCTGTAGTGATGGTTTTGCCGATTATTATAAGAAATATAAATTAGCAGATGGAATAGATTCTTTTTGGAATGAGGTTCAACAAAAAAGTTTATCTAAAATGTACCAGAAGTTACGAAAGGTTGAAGAAATAGACGAACATTGTGATCAGTATCCAAGATTTAAAAAATCAGATGATGCTACAATAGCGCTAGTTCATTTCAAAAATAAAATTCGATTATATGATAAAGAAGAGAAAAAAACGAAGACAAATGTGCTTCTACACAGAGGAATAGGTAGATTACAAAGTGTATATATGTATATGGGAATCACTAAGTCAGCTGTTGTAACAATAACTACTGCGATTGCAGTTATGATATATAACATACTAAATATGACGGTAGACGATGCAAGTAGCGATAATTATGGAATTATTAATATCTTAAGTTTTGTAGGGATTGTGATATCGTCCTTGTTCACGATAGTTTCCATATATATGCAATATAGAAGAAATGCAAAAGGAACAAAAATAATTAGTCGTACAGATTTGAAAACAAGTTTTCAGGAAAAGCTCTGTCCTAGCGAGATAGAGGAGAGAGATGGCTTCAAGATTGAAAAGTTTTATAATGGATATAGTCATGAATATTATATGGATAGTGAGTTATTTAATGATATACTGTGTGAAGGAAGCAGAATTCAATTTATACATATAAAGCGTAAGTATGAATTGCCAGATGATGTTAAACAATTAGTGCCTGTAATCATGGAGGGGGCTTTTCGAAATTCCAGTTTGATTTTTAATGGAAAATTACTCCGGCAGGCGAGTCATATTAATTCAAATGATAAAAGAGTAATATTGCAACCAGCTAAATATTTTACTGGACAATGTAGCCATGAGATCGTATATAAGGATTTTATTTTACCTGGTGACATTGGAGTTAGCTTTACAGGACAGCATCTACTAAGTAATGAGGAGAATAAAATCTTAGACATGGATTATAGTCCTTCAGCGAATTTTTTAGGCGCATCCACCATTGTATTGACAAAAGATATGCGTCTTATTATCGGAAAGCAAGCGGATTATTCGAAAGCCAATAAGGGTCGATTTGCACCATCAGGTTCCGGGTCTGTAGATTATGCGGACATAAAAAAAGCATGCAAATATTATAATAAAAAGGAAGATAAGTTAAGCTTTAATGAGATTCTTCAATATGCAATGGAAAGGGAATTCAGCGAAGAGTGTAATTACCAATTGAATAGTTCAAAGAAAAAGATGAGTACATTGATTATTGGATATGCAAGATTATTGGAAAGAGGAGGAAAACCTGATTACTTTGGGATAAGTTATTTAGATGAAGAAATTAGCGTTCTTCAAAATGATATTAGAAAATCTGAATATGGCCTAGTTGGACGAATGTTAACGATTCATGTTAAAACTTATGATGATATTCCAGATAAGCTTGAAGAATTCTGTAATCACTATATTCCAGAACGTCGTATTTCTATACAGTTATATTTGCTCACCAAGTACTTAAGACAGATGAAGCAGGAAAAAAAGTTAGACCAAGCAATTAAAGTTTTAAAATCAGAAGTTGACAATAGTGTTAAGGAAGGTTTATAAATAGTATCCTTACAGTTGGCAACAGTATTTAGCAGAGGCGATACAAACTCCCTTTGTATGAATAAGTATGATTTGAGTGGCAAAGTTCAAGGATTTCACAAAACTGAAATTGGCAATCATGGCATATGGAACGCTGCAAAGTTGGTCGACGGTTATATTGTGCAACTTGGCATTCTCAATAGGTGGTGCAAGCTATATATATAGATATACTTTACAGAAATTGGAACAATTATAAGTCAAGAAAAAACAGGAGAGGTTGTTGCTTTTAGAAGATAATCTTATAAATTCCTGTAAGTTAATTCTAGGACAGCTCTAGGCCAGCACTGCATATATATCCCCAAACTATTTAATGGAGCTGAGATAATAGAATCTAAGTAAAGGGTGAAAGGCCTGTATCCAAACTGAGATGCAGCAAATCCAACTTTGGAGGTGTTAGCAAAATCTTTGGGATATAAGCTGTTACGGGAAAACAGTTTTTATAGCTTTTTAGGAACTGTATTATAGATAAAAGATACACTGGCATTATCCTTTAATTATTGAGTGAAAGCTTTATTTTTTGTCATTGCACCATTTGGAAACACCAGGTATAATAAGTAAGAATATGGTACATGAGACACTTTAATATAAGAGGAGAAGTATGAAAAAAGGAGTTGTAATTCTTATCTTTCTAATGATAGCATTATCAGGTTGCAGACAGAATGAAAAAAATCTTCATGAGCAAAAAGAGCAATTAGACGTGCAAAAAGAAACTCTACCAGTAGGTCAGCAGGATGTTGAAGATTCACAACCAGTATTAAGCCTTGATTCCTATGCAACATTTATTGGTATGTCAAAACAAGAGGTATTAGCTCAGCTGGGGGATCATTATGATTTACGGCCGATGGGGATTTCGAATCTAGATCAAGGATATTATTTTGATGACATAAAAACAGCATTCTTTTTCAATGGAGACCAGCGACTACAGTACATCGAACATCAAGGAGAAGCAGAATTTATACATAAGGAAAAATGCAGTGATTTTAGCTCTATTAAAGAAGTATATGGGGAAGCAGAAGTTGATTCATATGAAATTGTAGATGATGGGTATGCAGATGATGGAATGGTTCGAGAGTACTTCTGTGGGAGTGACAATTACTACGAGATTTCATATATCGAGTCGGAATATCTAGTTTCATTTGTATCAAAAGAGGAGACAGGGAAAGATTATACAATATACATATATAGGCCGGTTGGGTTCCTCAACCCAAATGAGATTAAGGAATTATTGGACTATAATTCGAGCCAAATTCAAAACCGATTTGGTATGGATTGTATTCTTAGCAGACAAACAGACGAATTGTTTCCATATTGGAACTATTATAGAGCAATCGGACTTTACTTTGGACAAAACTGTGATGGTGTGGAGGAAAATAGATTCATACAGTTTGCGCCATGGATTGAGTTTTCTTTAGTTCATGCAGGATTAAATTTTGAAGAAGTAAAACAAGAACTTGGAGATAGCTTGATTATGAAAGAAAACAGATACATGATGGGTTGTGTAGTCTATACCATGGAATTTCGGGAAGAGGATTTCTTTCTATCATTTGAATCGAATGATATCCTAGGAAATGATTCAAAGATGCAGATTGCTAAAACAAAGAAAGGCTATCGAGATCAGATTCGAGAGGATTTTCGGTGGAACTTTTATGAGGATAAAGTAGGATTTGAGTATAAAGGAGAGGAGTATATCCTTAATTTAGATGACCCAGAGGAGATTTTACCCCTCTATGATAGTAGTGCGTATGAGCGTTTTCAGATACCAGAGGATGCTTTGGGAGCAGGAATTTATTATGGTGGCTGGGAGGGAAGAATCGAAAGTTTTTATGTAGCCTTCGATAGTGATGAGGATATGAATTTATATGTTAGAAGATATGGTGATACTAGCGATAAAAATTATCCTTCTGAAACATATAGTATAGAACAGATATTACTAGAAAATCAAGCCGAGTCCTATTCAAAATATGAAATCGAGCATAATGAGGTCAGAGATGAAATTTTATTAGGTAATGTAACTGAGGAACAGAAGAAAATTATTAGTGACATCAATGATACGATACAAAAACACCAGTTATATCTATGTTTTAGTTTAGATAGTTATAATTATCATGATATGTTGTGGCCAAAAGTTTTAAAAAAGGAAATCGTTTATGATTTTAACCTAGATGGGAAGTTAGAAGTACTACGGATTAGCTATAAATTTGGAACGCAGGAAAAGAGCGCAGAGTCAGTATCTAAGGATACCGTTATAGAAATAGCCTTGGGGAATAAAAAAGTAATGTTTAAACTGGAGGAATATGAAACCTTAGAGATCGGAATCTGTGATGTTGATTTGGCGGATGGCTTTATAGATATCTATACAACGGAATATGCAGATTGTTATGGGAGTTCGTTGCTATTTCGCTTAAATGGAGAAAGTTTGGAGGAAGCTTTAGACTTGGGTTATGATGAAATTGTAGGAGTATCCGGAGATGGGAAGATTTATGTTTGGAACGGCTGTTATCGAACCCCATATCTCGAAGAAACCTATGAAGACTTAACACTATGGTACATTGATTATAAGACAGGTATGAGTGTTTCAAGCAATCATATGATTGAAAAGCCATATCGTGCGACTTATGGAGATATTTTATTCCGCGATTTTGAGTATGTTCCAAAGGGAGAACCTACAGAAGTGACTATGGTGTTAGAAGGTGCTATTTATGAACCAGAAGAAGGTGAATTACTCACAGTAATCGATAAGGATGATTCGAGTCAGACAATTAAAGTATGTACCCAGGACGGGCAAGAAGGATGGATCGGTGGTCATCATATGGTATGGAATTAAAAGGAATAGTCAGTTAGCTCTCCTTTTTACTGATACCGAGAACCGTCTCCTAAATAAATGGAATCATGAACATAATAACATTTGAATTCCAATCTCTTAATATATTAAAACTAGCGGAGGTGGCATTTTGAGCATTGGTCTTTTTATTGCAGCTGATGTTTATTTGGATGAAATAAGAATCCTCCCCAAATAAATACAACAACAGTCAACGTCAAAGATTTGCAGCCAATCCACATCAAGCAAATAGTTGAATCAAATCCATGGGATAATAAGTCAATCATAAATACTTTTGGAAGTGATACACCAATTCATCGTTGTTTAAGAATAACTTTATAAAGTGTAGTTTTCATTATCACCTCATTATAAACCATGAATTGGCTGGATAGAATAAATTTGCTCCATTCAGCTAATTATTTGTAAAAATTTGAGAAATATAGTATGATTAATTGAATTAGAAAAATTTTATATTCTTTTGATACAAAAAATAAGTATTACTAAGGAGATTCTTATGGGAGTAAAAAAAATAATGAAAGTAGCGAAGATTCTGGTTCTATCCATGGTAGTATCGTTAGTGCTACAGATGGCAGCTCCTGTCCTGCCAATTAACCAGATAACTGCATATGCAGCTGAAAAGAAGACAGTAAAATTAAATGTAACGAAAAAGATGCTTACTGTTGGAAAAACGCTTCAGCTGAAAGTAACGGGAACTACGAAAAAGATTACCTGGTCAAGTAGCAAGAAGTCAGTTGCAACTGTATCAAAGAGTGGTAAAGTCACTGCGAAAGCGGCGGGTACTGCCACCATCACAGCAAAAGTAGATAATAAAAAGTATACTTGTAAAGTAACCGTTAAAGCTCCTACGAATAAGTATGTTACAAATGCTCCATTTGAAGCACAGGAAATCTCATTTGGCAAGTATTCAGGAGTTCTTCCAAAAGCTTTTAAAGCTACGAAGACTACAATGTATGGTATTGAACTTTATATAATCCATCCTTCTGATGCAGATTTGTCAAATGGTTCTTCGAATATAACAATGATAACCTCTGAAAGCGGAGCAACACAGGATCAGTTTGATACATACAAAGTAGCAATTAAAGAGCAGGTGACAGAAGAAATGCTTTGTGAACAGATTTCCACTTCTCTCGGGGTTGAGGTTTCTATAGAAGACTTCACCACTAAGACGGTAAAGAAAGGTACCTACAGTTTTGAAACAATTAGTTATTCTGTTGTCTATGATAATGCAATTATTCTCAATCAGACCATGTACTATCTCTTTGCGGATGGTTATACAACGGAAATCACCATGACCGATAATTTAAGTGATACGATTCCATCAGTGTACGATGTTACCGACTATCTAATTAGTTCCTTAAATTTTAAGAAGTAATACTTGTGCTAGCAGAAAATATTGAAATCAGAAAATATTGAAATCAGAAAATATATAAGTTCATTACCTATTTTGTTCACTAGACTTAACAGATGAGTAAGCATTACAAACACCATAATTCTTGTCTGAAAGATTTCTAATTAAACCTAGATTATTTTTACAATAAATTTCTCTAAAATGATATGGAAGCCGTATCATAAGTAATGATTTACTGCAATTTGAAATATGTAACTAGAAAGTGAGTCAAACATTTAGAATGGAGCTAATATATCGGATACTATGGTATATTAGCTTTTTTATGTATAGAAGAGGATTAAGTGTATCCAATGAATGGAAATTAATTATTATTGAATCACATCGTCATGGAAAGTTTATGCCTATAGAATTGAGGACTTTGGAACCACCTTAGCACTTTAGACTAAGTCCTAATGGATTTGTTTATAGAATGGCTAATACTCCAATCAGGCTAACACAACACTTAAAGAATGACAGGTGAGTTTGTTTATATAAATTTTATAAAAGTGTAACTTTATTTTATATCCTACGAATAATTATTAAGTTCCAGAAAAGTACAAAAAACAATAAAACGTTAAAAGAATGAGGAATAGCATATGGTTTTTAGTAGTATCACTTTTTTATTTTATTTCTTACCGGCATTAATCATAATTTATTATTTAGCGCCAAAAAAGTTAAAAAATTTGGTTATGATCATTGCTAGTTTTGTATTCTATGCATGGGGAGAAATTCGGTTTATTCCAATCATGTTATTGCTATCGATCGAAGATTTTATTTGTGCAAAGTTAATGGAAAAGCATCGTAACAATAAAAATCGACGTCGAATTTATATGTTAATTTCTGTGTGTAGTAATTTAGGTGTATTAATATTCTTTAAATATACGAACTTTCTATTAGGTAATCTATTCGGAGTGTTTGGGATGGATTCTCCCTTTGTAGAGATCATCCTTCCAATCGGAGTATCTTTTAACTCCTTCCAGTCCATCTCCTATGCGATTGATGTATATAGAGGAACGACAAGCTGTGAAAAAAAATACTACAATTACCTTGCCTATACTACCTTGTTCCCTCAGATTATAGCAGGACCGATTGTTCGTTATGTGACAGTAGAAAATGACTTAGATGATCATATACTTTCTCAGGATAGTTTTTCAATGGGGATGCGCCGTTTTATCATAGGTCTTGGGAAGAAAGTATTAATCGCTAATAATGTAGGGTTATTATGGAGCCAGATAGCCAGTGGTGGTGCGGGAGATCCTTCTGTATTATTATATTGGATTGGTATTTTAGCGTATACGTTTCAGATATATTTTGATTTTTCCGGTTATTCTGATATGGCAATTGGTCTTGCTAGAATATTCGGACTTAGTTTTGATGAAAACTTCAATTACCCTTATATTTCAAAAAGTATCACTGAATTTTGGCGTCGTTGGCATATAACACTTGGTTCCTGGTTTCGTGATTATGTATACATTCCTCTTGGTGGCAATCGATGCTCGAAGTTAAAGCATCTTAGAAATTTATTCATTGTATGGGCTTTGACAGGATTTTGGCACGGTGCATCCTGGAATTTTATCTTTTGGGGGTTATACTTTGCAATTATCTTAATTGCGGAAAAGTATTTCTTGTTAAAGGTACTTGATAGAATTCCTTCTTTCTTTCGGCATGTATATACCATTTTTCTGGTTATGATCAGCTGGGCAATCTTTTACTTTGAGGATTTAAATCAACTTAAGAATTACTTAATAGGCATGTTCGGGGGTCAGGGGATACCATTGATTAATTACGAAGCTCTCTATTATTTGTTAAGTTATGGAGTCATCTTTGTACTTGCAGCATATTTTTCGACTCCACATTTGAAGAAAGTGATTCAATATACGGAAAAAACAACAAAGAAATTTGTTTTTGTCTGTGCTACTTTCGCATATGTTTTTGTGTTTATCGGTTGTGTTGCATATCTTGTTGACAGCACTTATAATCCGTTTCTATATTTTAGATTCTAAGGAGGTTGCATATGAAAATAACATATAACAAAATATTTTTCTATTGTTTTGCCTTGTTGTGGTCAGTACTAATCCTATGTAATCTCGTTACTCCAGAGAAAACTTTTTCTGAAAATGAAAATCGTTTATTAGCAAAATTACCGAGCTATACAAATGAAAAGCTAATCAATGGTGAGTATATGAATGAGCTAGACGAATACATCAATGATCAGTTTGTTTTTAGAGATAATTGGATTTATCTAAAAACCATGGCAGAGAGAGCTATGCTTAAGCCGGATATTAATTCTGTATATTTTGCAAAAGATAACTATTTGATTGAAAAACATGATAAGAGTGATGTTGAGAAAGAACAAGCACAAAGAAACAAGGAACGCTTAACAGAGTTTGTTAAGAAATATGTAGAGAAACTCGGTGAGGACCGAGTAAATGTTATGTTGGTACCTACAGCATCGATGGTTTTGAAAGATAAATTACCACCTTTTGCTACTGGGTATGATCAAGACGCCTACATTAAGGAAGTGATAAAAGATCTACCACAAGGGACCTTTATTGATGTAAGAAATAGCTTGCTTCAACATAAAGAGGAGTATATTTATTATCGTACCGATCATCACTGGACTGCACTAGGTGCATTTTATGCATATGAGCAGTGGGCAGCAGATGCTGGATTTACCCCACTTAGCCAAGAGCAATTTAACATTACTTTAGCATCAGATCAGTTTTTGGGTACTTTACATTCCAGAGTGAATGTCAAGGTAAAGCCAGATAACATTTACTTATATGAACTAAAAGAAGATAGGAATTATCAATTACTTTATAATTTAACGGATCAAAAGGATACTTTATATGATCTAAGTAAATTAGAGGGAAAAGATAAATATTCTGTCTATATGGGCGGAAATAATGCATTGGTACAAGTTAAAACAAATAATAAGAATGGAAGAAGACTTTTGGTGATTAAAGATTCTTATGCTCATTCCTTTGTCCCTTTCGCAGTTAACCATTATGAAGAGACCTATATGATTGATTTTCGTTATTATAATGCGGGAGTGGAAGCATTTGTAGAAGAGAATGGGATTACAGATGTACTAGTGCTATATAATACAATGAATTTTGTGAAGGATAAGAATACAGCAAATTTTCTGAGATAATTAAATTAAGAAGCATTACGCTTATATTGAGTGTAATGCTTTTTAATTCATGACAAGGAAAAGTTTGCGAAGCGTGCTTCTGGGATGCAGCAAATTCGACTTCGGAGATGTTAGCTAAATCTTTGTGATATAAGTTGTTATGGGAAAACATTGTTTATAAATTTTCATATTAGTTTAAAGCCTTTTTGTCAAAAAATGAATAAAGCGTTTGGAAGGAGCCAATATATCTAGATTTATTAGATATATTGGCTCTTGTATCATTTTCAATTTATTGGAAATATGCTATAATTAAGGTAAGAGATTTTAGGCATAGTCCAATTGAGTTAAAAATGCTGGATGCTAGTTTTATGAACGATTTTATCTATCAATCTCACAAGGTGATGAAAGGATATGTCCCAATGGATACATTACCAACGTCTTATGGGAAAGACGAGGATTGTGAGACTTTAGAGATAATGCTTACTGAAATATCAAGTAAAGTGACCTTAGAGCTTTATTATAAGGTTTATGAAAACACCAACATTATTACAAGAAGAGTAGTTCTTAAAAATGAGGATGAGAAAGACATTACACTTCGAAGAATCATGAGTATGATGGTAGACATTCCTAATCGGAATTATAAGCTGGTAACCTTTGATGGAGGCTGGAGTAAGGAAGCACACCGTACAATTACAGGATTTTATCAAACACAGGCGAAGGCTAGTGAAAGCTATGATTACCTTAGAATTTTGGGCCTTAAAAAAGACAAAGTCTATGTTATTACCACAAAAGAACAACGTCTGTTTGTGAAACGAGTTGGAGGCTTAGTAAAGCATATTTTGACAATCGAATTAGACCCAAATGGGTTCATACTTCGAACGGTGAATAAACTTTTTAGTCTTAAGGATTGTGTTGAGCACTATGAGGGATACGGTGATTTATTTGAAACAGGAATTCTATTAAATAATCAATTTATGGGAAGTTATTATAATACTCAGACGAGGCTTCTTGGGGATTTTGGATCAAATTTATATGTGGTAAGGGAAAATAAGGTGAAAGAAATTTAGAGTAAATAAAATAATATAATTGCATTTAAAATATTAAATTAGCATATAGGAGAATGGTAGTAGGCAAGTTGATGATAAAAAGCTATATATCCTAAAATTGGAGGGTTACATATGAAAGAAAGCAAAAACAAGAACCACATTACCTTTGGACTTGGAACCATTGGAAGAGATATGGTGTATTCCATGGTAAGTATGTATTTGATTTTTTATCTAACCGATATCATTAATGTTTCAACAAAAACCTTGTGGTGGATAACCGTTATTGTATTATGTGCCAGAATATTTGATGCATTAAATGATCCAGTGATGGGTGTTATTGTTGACAATACGAATACAAGATTTGGTAAGTTTAAACCTTGGATAGCGTTTGGAGCTATTTTATCTGGTATTTTTACAGTATTAATCTTCACTGATTTTCAGCTAAGTGGTGCACCTTATATTATTGTTTTTGGGATTATTTATTTGTTATGGGGAATGAGTTTTACTGCCAATGATATCTCTTACTGGTCCTTGCTTCCTTCTCTAAGTGTTGATCAAAAGGAGCGAGAGAAAATAGGTGCAATTTCTAGAATTTGTGCCAATGTTGGCTTGTTTTTTGTGGTTGCAGGAATTGTGCCAATTACAACGGCTCTGGGAGAAAAACTTAACAGTATGCAAAAAGGATATTTTGTATTTGCAATTATTGTTGTAGTTATTATGTGGCTTGGGCAAAGTATTACGTTATTCGGAGTAAAAGAAAATCGAAGTATTCCTGGTGGGGAAGAACACACGACCTTAAAAGGAATGGTAAAGGCAATCTTTAAGAACGATCAACTGTTATTTACAGCCATTGCTATGGCATTATTTATGATTGGTTATATGACGACAACTGGATTTGGTTTGTACTTCTTTAAATACGCGTACGGAGATGAGGGAATGTACACGATATTTGCCATGATTTTAGGAGTATCTCAGATTGCAGCACTTGTTATATTTCCTGTTATTAGCAAGCATTTTGAGAGAAAACAGATGTACCAATTTGCTACGATATTAGTTGTTGTTGGCTATGTAGTGTTCTTCTTTGCACCAACGAATTCTATGTTCTTTATTGGTATTGCAGGTATATTACTATTTGTCGGGCAAGCATTTATCCAGCTGCTTATGTTAATGTTTCTTGCAGATTCGGTAGAATATGGGCATTGGAAGTTTGGAAAGAGAAATGATAGTGTGACATTTTCAATTCAACCATTCATCAATAAATTTGGAGGGGCAATTGCCAGTGGTATTGTAAGTGCTATTGTTATTATTTCAGGAATTAAAGAAGCAGAAACGGCAGCAGACGTGACAAAAGAAGGGCTCTTTCTTATGAAAATAGCAATGCTTGTCTTTCCACTCATCTGTATTCTTGCTGGATATATTGTCTATCATTTTAAATATAAGATAGATAAGAAACTGTATGATAAAATTATCTCTGATTTAGAGACTAGGGGTGACAGTCATGAATGAGTTAAGCTTACATAGTAAAATAAAAGAGGTATATGCAAATCCAATTGGACGAGACATATTAAAACGTTTGCTACTTCAAATGAATAAAAAGGAAAGTTTGCTAACGAATCAGGTGGTTTCGAATTTAAAACTTAAAACTCTTGCGCGTCTCACAAAAAAGGTACTGGGAGAAGAATTTTTTGAAGTTTTTCTAGAGCTTTTAAATACGGAGAAGGATTTACCATTGGAGAATGCTGCACCAATCCAAAAAAAGTGGTGGAAGGAAGCAGTATTTTATCAAATCTATCCGATAAGTTTTATGGATAGTAATGGCGATGGGAAGGGAGATTTAAAGGGGATTTTATCTAAGCTTGATTATCTAAAAGACTTGGGAGTAGATGCGATTTGGCTCTCTCCAATTTATGAATCGCCCTACGATGACAATGGATATGATATTAGCAATTATTATGAAATCCTACATACCTTTGGGACGATGGAGGAGTTCGATGCTTTACTAGCCGGGATTCATGAGAGAGGAATGCGCCTTATCATGGATTTGGTAGTGAATCATACCTCAGATGAACATCCATGGTTTCAAGATGCAATCCATAACAAGGAATCAAAGTATAAGGATTATTATCTCTTTAAAAAATCAGGGGATGGAAAAGAACCAAATAACTGGACCTCATTTTTTAGTGGTCCTGCCTGGAATTATTATGATTCCTTAGACGAATGGGGGTTGCATCTCTTTTCTAAAAAGCAGATGGACTTGAATTGGGATAATGAAAATGTGCGTAAAGATATTGGAACAATGGTTCGGTGGTGGATGGAGAAGGGAATCGATGGTTTCCGTCTGGATGTTATTAACTATATATCAAAAAAGCCTTTGCTTCCAATGGGAAATGAGCAAATAGGTCAGCTGATGGGGTACTATGGGATTGAACATTATTTTTATGGACCAAATCTTCATCAATACCTGAGGGAATTAAAAGAAACCGCATTTGCTCCCTATGATGGATTTTCCGTAGGAGAGACACCAGGAGTTGGTATGGAAATGAGTAAGTTATTAACCGCAGACTACCGAAAAGAGCTTGATATGGTATTTTCTTTTGACCATTTAGAAACACCAGGTCATGTACGCTTTGATGACTATGAATATGATTTAAATTACTTAAAAAAATATTTCGTAGAATGGATGACTGGGTATGGTTCCCATTGTTGGATGTCTCTATTTTATGAAAACCATGATAATCCAAGAATGATATCAAAGGTGAATAAAAAGATTGAATACCGTGTGGTGTTAGGCAAATTATTAGCAACCATTCAATTTACTCTACGAGGCACTCCATTTATCTTTCAAGGCCAGGAAATTGGTGCGGTGAATAAGAATTTTCACTCAATTGAAGATATCCGTGATATTGAAAGTATCAATCTTTATGAAGAACTGATAGAAACGAAGTCTAAGGGGGAAGCATTTGCTAAGGTACTTGCTGGTTCACGAGATCATGCAAGAACACCAATGCAGTGGAATGCTTCAGAACATGGTGGATTTACTACGGGAACTCCATGGATTTTAAATGATGAGGATTATAAGGACTGTAATGTAGAACAGCAGTTAAAGGATAACTCCTCTGTGCTTCATTTTTATAAGGATTTAATAGCACTCAGGAAGTATAACATTGCACTCATATATGGTGAGATTGATTTTGTAGATGTGAAAAGAAAGAACCTATTTTGCTATTATCGTAGGTTTGAGGAAGAATGCTTTTATATTGAGTGCAACTTAAGCGAAGGAACGAACAAGAGATTCCATAAAATTAATGGATATCAGCTATTATTATCCAATTATAATGGAGTTAGTGAAGTTCTTAGGCCTTATGAGTGTGCTATTTATAAAGTGGGGTGACTATAAAGGTACGCATTCTTTTTATAAATAGACAATTGGAAGTAAAATGGAATTTTTTGTTTCCTAATCCTGTGCATAAATGTGATTTTGTTTCATTTTCTTTTATATTTTATAAATTATCATTGTAATAAAATACATAATATGGTATTCTAAAAGTGTAGATTTTGTTAAATATTTATCAAAATTTAAACGATTTAAGGAGGACTATATGAAAAGAATACTTGTATTACTTATGTGTCTTGTATTAGCTATGGGGGTAATGACAGCTTGTGGAAAAAAAGACGAAAATGATGCTAAGACTAATGTGGACACAGGAACAAAAGGTGGAGTTAAAACAGGTTTAGCAGTAATTACATCAGCTGAATTATCAAAGGATGCTGGTGATGCCGACGGACTTGCTCAAGTAGATTCTACTGCAGCAGCGGTTATTGTTGATGAAAATGGTGTAATCATTGATTGTGTAATTGATGTTGTACAAACAAAAATCAAGTTTTCAAAAACTGGTGAAATTACAACTGATCCTGCAGCAGAGTTTGTTTCTAAACACGAACTTGGCGACGCATACAAAATGAGAGAAGCTTCACCGATTGGGAAAGAATGGAATGAACAAGCAACAGCTCTTTCAGAATACATAATCGGAAAAACTTTAGATGAAGTAAAAGGTATTGCCATCGATGAAAAAGGTACTGCAACTTCTGCAGACTTAACAAGTTCCGTAACTATGAAAGTTGGTAGCATGTTAGAAGCAGTTGAAAAAGCTGTTACTAATGCTGTTCCTTTAGGAGCTTCTGCAGGTGATAAATTAGGGTTAGGAATTATATCCAAACTTGGAAAAAGTACTAAGAACGCTGGTGATGGAGATGGTGTAGCTCAAGCTTACACACATTATGGCGTTGTTACATTAGGTTCTGATGGAAAAATTACTAGCAGTATCATCGATGCTTCACAAGCAAATATTAATTTCTCTATAGAAGGAAAGATAACTTCTGATAAAGCAGCTACATTCCAAACTAAAAATGAGTTAGGTGATGGCTATAATATGAAAGGTGCATCTCCTATCGGCAAAGAATGGTTTGAGCAATCAAAAGCATTCGCAGATTACATTGTTGGTAAAACAGTTGGTGAAGTAACAGGCATTGCTCTTAACGATTCTGGTGCTCCAACTTCTACAGATCTTACAAGTTCTGTTACAGTTTCAATTGGTGATTTCCTAACTGTAATTGAAAAAGCTTGCACTACTGCAAAATAATCAACTTAAAAAATATAAGAGGTAGGGAACCTACCTCTTATATTTTTCTTGTACCCGGTGGGCGCATGACCTTACATTTATATACCTTTCAAAGGAGTTAACCAATTTGGTGAAAAAGCGAGTTATATTATTATTACTATTTACAATTCTTATCACTACAACTTCATGTAATGCAAAAGAACAGAATAGATATAGTGCCCAATTTCTAGAACTATTTAACACTGTAACTGAAATAGTTGGTTATTCTGATTCCAAGGAAGATTTTTCGGTTTTCTCACAACTTATTTATGATAATTTAGAAGAATATCACCAACTATATGACAAATACAATGAATATGAAGGAATTCATAATATAAAAACAATTAATGATAATGCAGGAATAAAGCCTGTAAAAGTAGATCAACGAATTATTGATTTATTACTTTATTCTAAAAACATTTATGAATTATCGGATGGAAGAGTGAATATTGCCATGGGTTCCGTGCTAGAAATTTGGCATGATTACAGAGAAGAAGGGATAAATAATCCTGAAAGTGCTAAGTTACCTCCTATGGAACAATTAGAAGAGGCTAACTTACATACGGATATTGATAAACTAATTATTGATGAAATGGATTCTACTGTTTATCTTTCAGATAAATATATGAAGCTTGATGTTGGGGCTATTGCAAAAGGATATGCGACAGAACAAGTATGTAAGATAGCGGAGGATAATGGATATAAGAATTTTTTAATCAGTGTTGGTGGAAATGTACGTGCTATTGGAAAGAAAGGTCCCAAAAGGGAACTTTGGAGTGTTGGAATACAAAATCCAGATAGATATTCAGAGCAAAAAAGCCTTTTTACATTGGAAATAACTGATTTATCTTTAGTAGCCAGCGGTGATTACGAACGATATTATACGGTAGATGGGAAAAGATATCACCATATCATTAATCCTACAACACTAATGCCATCAGAATTCTTTACCTCTGTATCGGTAATCTGCAAAGATTCAGGTTTAGCAGATGCATTATCAACAACTATATTCAATATGTCTTTTGAAGAAGGAAAGGCATTCATCGAGAGTTTAGATGATGTTGAAGCTTTATGGGTATTTCAAGATGGGAAATTAGTATATACGGAAAATTTTGAAGATCTTTTAGAAAAATAGTGGTCTGCCATTTTGAGGTCGAGAAAATGTTCTGTAAAGAACACTTATCATATAAAGGTTACTTAACGCTATATTGTAAAGTATAAGCTTGGAAAGAGCATTAAATAATGATGGGAGAAAGATAGATAGGATCATATAATCGACATTCGGAGATTTTTTGTGCTTTAGGTGTTCCTATGAAGAAAGGAGCAAATGCAGTTGTAGAGAATGGTACAAAATTAATTACTAGCAATGCATTCGCCTCTGTATCTTTGAAGCATATTCAGATACCGGAAGGACTTGTAATTATTGAAGACCTTGCATTTCGTGCTTCGACATTAGTTGAAATTTTATTGCCAAAAAGCTTTCGTCAATTAGAAAGTGAGGATAGTACAAGAAGAAGGATGTTAGCAGTATAAGCAACTGAAAATTCTTATTACATCTTGTATACAGTGTTAGGGGATCTTCGCATGAAGTCCCCTAGCATCTTTTTTCATTCATTGTTTATCTATGAAAAGATGACAAAGCATCTTGTTGATTATGCTGTTGTATACGATAGTGTTCGTTAAGCTTCTGATAGTTGTCACTAACTATGAAGAGTTTTGATAAAATCTAAAAATCATTTCAATTTATTTATATCACAGATAATTATGCGTGCAAAAATACATTAGGGAACATAATATCATTAGGATTTTGGTACCTTTACTTTTCAGGATAATCATTATTATTTATTATGGGAGTGATTTTAATAGATAAAAGATTTAAAATGAATTTTTAAGAAAGGAAAGCGGAGCAGACATTTTTGTTATTAATGAGTGAAAATTCATTGTTAATAAACTTGCAGAAAAGTCCTCTACAACGAAAGTATGAATTTAGAAACAATAATGGAACAACTAGAAGCCTTAGGAACACCACAAACAAAAAAGACATTAGGCAGACATGGTATACGTGAACCATTCTTTGGCGTACGAATAGGCGATATGAAAAAATTAGTTAAGTTTGTTAAAAACAATGATAATCTAAGTAAAGAATTATATAGTACTGGTAACTATGATGCCATGTACCTTGCAGGACTATCAATTAATCCGAGTAATATCACGAAAGAGGAACTACAACAATGGCTAGAGCAGGCCTATTGTGATGCTATATCAGAATATATTGTAGCAGGGGTAGCTGCTGAAAGTAAATTTGCTCTTGAACTTGCAAGAGAATGGATAAATTCAGAGCAAGAAAGGGTTTCGGCATGTGGCTGGAGCACATATAGCAATTATATTTCTATCACGGATGATAGTATCCTTGATATCGAGGAGATCAGTGAACTTTTAGAAACAGTAGAGACAAGTATTCATAAGGAAAGAAATAGAGTGAAATACGCTATGAATGGATTTGTTATAAGCGTAGGAGCGTATATTGTTGATTTAAATCAGAAAGCGCTAGAGGTTGCAAAACGTATAGGAAAAGTAGATGTCTACATGGGGGATACCTGTTGTAAAGTACCTCTTGCTACGGATTATGTGGAGAAGATAATTAATATGGGGCGAATTGGTAAAAAAAGAAAACGATGCATCTGCTAAGATGTTTATACTACATTAAAAAATGATAAGTAACATATCATATTTGCTATAGATTTTGTTGAGTTAATTACTTTATTATCATCGTAAATAATGATGTTTTACTGCAATTGGGAAAGCAAAAAGAGGGATTAATGTCCTGTAGGCTGTGTCAAAATAGAGAGAGTTATTAGTGGAAGCTAGTAGCTCTTTTTATTTTTAGGAAAGAATCAGAAAAATTGGGGAAGGTGTTGAATTTGTGCGTGAAATGGTAGATATGGAAAATTGGATTAGTTGAGCAAGTATGAGTAAGTATGAATAAGTATGAGAAAGTATGAGCAAATATGAATAAGTATGAGCAAGTATAAGTAAATAAGTTCAGAAGTGAGGTATCAATCAAGGGATTATTGAAAAATAAACGTAAAAAAGTGGGTATATTATATTGACAACATAACTAACTAGTGTTACTATATACTGGTACTAAGTAATACTTAATACTAGTATTACTAGATAGTGGAGGTAGCTTATTTGGAAAATATCACAGAAATGTTAAAAGGTGTACTAGAAGGCTGTGTTCTTGAAATTATCAGTCATGAGGAGATATATGGTTATGAGATTACGAAAAGGCTGAATGTACTTGGGTTTTCTGATGTGGTAGATGGGACTGTTTATACCATACTAATTCGACTTGAGAAAAACAAATTGGTTGAAATCACAAAAAAGAAATCAGAGATGGGACCACCACGAAAGTTTTATACGTTAAATGACGCAGGGCGCGAAGAATTGAAGAAGTTCTGGAAAAAATGGGAGTTTGTTTCTGAAAAATTAAACCAATTGAAGGAGAGGTAAATAAATGCTTGATAATTTTATAAAATTAATAATTGGTGACTTAGAAGAGAAGCGCGAATATAAACAAATGATGAAGAAAGTGGATGCACTGCCAAAAGATTATCACTATGCATTTAAAAAAATCCAAAAGTATATGTATACTGTTGGTGGACCTGGCGGTAACATGACAATATTTACGGATATGACCATGTTTACGGATTTAGTAGATTTATTCGAAACAAGCGCGGCAGATGGAAGACAGGTTATTGATGTCATTGGAAGTGATGTAGATAAGTTTTGCGATGAATTTATGAGTGCCTATCTTACTAATTCTTTAACATCACGAGAAAAATTAAATAGAGAGATTATGGAAAAATTTAATCAGGAGGGACGATCATAATGATAAAGCTTATTCAAAAAATGATTGGTGACAAAAAAGAGTACAAAGAGCAGCTGGCTAGGGTAGAGGCATTACCAGAAGATTATAAGTTCGTATTTGAAAAAATACAGGGATACATGTGGAGTTTTGCCGGGGGAGATGGTTCTGAAATGTTAAAAACTCAGCAGGAATTAATAGAGTTATTTGAAACAAGTGCAGCAGATGGCAAGCATGTTCTTGAAGTGACAGGTGAAGATGTTGCTGGTTTTTGTGACGAGTTTATACGTGATACGAAAAAGTGGACCGATAATTATCGTGAAAAATTAAACCGCAATATGTTGAATAAATATAGAACAAATAATGATTAATAGAAATGTAAGGGCTAGTGCATTAAGTAATGATGTATTAGCTCTGTTTTGTTACAAGAATATTTGGGGGTAAGATAAACTGTCAGAAGGCATACTTAGCACATTGAGTTCCTTTAAGTAATAAGTTTATAATGAGAATTCCATAACAACTTCTTCCTTTCTCGTATCGCTCTATGGTAGAATAGTGATATCATAGTACACTTTTAAGGAGAAGAGATGAAGATTGGACAATTCGCTAAGAAGCACGGAATTACTCATGATACAGTACGATATTACATAGATAAAGAGCTACTTGTTCCAAATAAGAAAGATGGTCAATACAGATTTAGTGAAGTTGATAGCAAAGAAATCGAGAAAATTATTGAGCTAAAACAAATGAATTTTTCTTTATCGGATATTCATCGAATTTTAACTTTTCAAAGACTTGGCGGCGCTAGTACAGAATTTTCCCGTAAGCTATTTCTTTTAATTTTAGAAGAAAAACAAAAATACATAAGGGAAGAACTTTTAAAGTTTCATCGAATCAATGGCTATCTGAACAAGCAAATTGAAGAAATAAAATCATATGGGCAACAAGAGGAGCAAGTACTTGGTTTCCCAATCGCATCTACAGAGTTACTAGTATGCCCTTCGTGTAAAAAAGGTGTTAACTTATCAGCAGGTGTAATCGAAAAAAATATGATTATCAATGCTAAGGTAGAATGTGATTGTGGGTATCAAGCTATAATAAAGGATGGTATTTACATCGATGAGAGGGATGTTCGTACTAAGCTAGTTGATGGAAAGCCAATGCCAACGAAAGAAGAGTATTTAATGCACACTTCTCATAATCACATTAGCTATCTTTTCAAAGGAATGGCTAAGCTAATTGATTTTATTATGAAATATCAAAAAGAACCCAAATATATTATGGAACTTTCTAACTGTGTAGGATTTTTCCTATTGCAGTATATTAATTACCTACCAGAGGATTCCGTTTATATCTTGATTGATTTTGATCTCGACCGAATCACACATTTAAAAGAGAATTTAGAACGATATTATAGCCATAAGAAGTTCATATTCTTTTGTTGCAATTATAGTAATTTACCACTCAAAAAGTTTAGTGTTGATGTAGTCGTGGATTTGTTTATGTACAATGTTTATGAATCAGAATATAACGAGAATTTGATGGATTTTACAGTTATATACCTAAAACAAAAAGGTGTTTTTGCGGGTGCATATCCGTTTAGTAAGACAAAAGAAATAGAGAGTGAAACACTAGAGGCTCAAAAGAAGGGATATGCAAAGAAAGAAATCATCTTAGAAAAAATAATGACATCTTCGGGTGTCAAACTCCTAGAGTCTATAGAGATAACATCAGCGTTTCATGACAATTTACAACATAAAAAAGGAAAACAGGTAGAAGAATATCAATATGTTTATGTTGGAAAGAAAATATAAACCATGGTCTATACCCCATGTTTTTTAACAGAAAGCAATCTTAAAATGAAAACATTGTGTTGGCACGATGTTTTCATTTTTTTTATATGAAATCAGAGAAAAAAAGAGATTGACATAGTCTTTACACAACAATATAGAATAAAACCAGGAAAGATTGTTATTTCTTTAACGTAAATTTCTAATGATTTTTCTAATGATTGAGTAAGCTATTCTATTAAGTCTGAATAGCATATGGACAAAAGGAGAGATTTGATGAAAAGAAAAATGAAAAGAGTTCTATGTGTACTGTTGAGCATGATTTTAATCATGGGATTAGTAGCCTGTTCCAAAAAAGGTTCACCAGCAAATACTGAGGTACAGGATCAAACTGGATCGGAAACCAACGAAGGGGAGTCTTTGTCTGCATATAAGGCAGGGACATACAAAGCAACGACGAAGGGACATAATGGTGATTTAACGCTGGAAGTAGAGTTTTCCAATGATTCTATTGTAGCTATAAAGATTTTAGAGCATGTCGAATCTGCAGGAATTAGTGATCCAGCACTGGAACGAATACCAGAGGAAGTTGTTAGTGGGCAAACCTTAAACGTGGATACGATAACAGGTGCTACAATATCATCGAAAGCAATCCTTGCAGCGATTGAAGATTGTGTTTCGCAAGCCGGTGGGAATGTAGAAGCATTAAAAACAAAAGAAAGTTCCCAAAATCATTCAAAAGAGGAAACTGAAATGACGACGGATGTAGTCGTGATTGGTGCAGGTGGAGCTGGGTTAGCTGCTGCAGCTTCTGCAAAACAACATGGAGCAGAGGTTATTGTATTAGAAAAACTTGCTATGATTGGCGGTTCCACAGGTCTCTCTGGCGGAGGAATTTCTGCAACTGGTACGAAGTTTCAAGAAGCAGAGGGAATTGAAGATACGAAAGAATCATGGATGGAGCTATGGAAGGAACGTCAGGCAACAAGCAATCCAAATGGAAAGTACCCAGATTATGCTGCTGTAGATAAATTTATGGATGAAGCAGTAATCACAACGGAATGGCTAGTTGACTATGTTGGCCATGAATATGTAAGTATCCAAGGGTTTGGTCTTGATCCAGTAAGAAGACTTCATTTTGCCTTTAGTGATAAAAGTACGAAAGGTGGAACTACGTTAGTTAAGAGTGTGGAAAGCTTCATTTTAGGGAAGGATGTTAAAATACTAACAGAAACACCTGCAACTGAGCTAATCACAGATAACGAAGGGAATGTAATCGGTGTTATAGCAGAAGGAAAAGATGGTAAGATAAAAATTAATGCCAAAAAGGTCATTTTAGCTGCTGGTGGATTTGCTAAGAGTGAAGAACTACTAGAGAGATTCATTCCAGCTGCTGCAGGTAGTTCTGAGCTTAGTGCTGCAGCTGCCGGAAGTACTGGTGATGGGATCCTTATGGCAGAAAAAGTAGGAGCAGCGCTTTATGAAGAACCTTGGGTAATTGGACTTGGAATCGGAAGTAAGGTTGCAGGTACCGGAGCACTTGGTATGGATTGGACAAAAGTTTATGTCAATGAAAAAGGTGAGCGTTTTACAAGTGAAGAAATTCATTATGCAATAGCGACGAATAAAATCATGGAACAAGAGGCGTCCTGGTTAATCTTAGATTCTGCGGAGATAAATGCTGATGTAGTAAAAACCTTAGAAGCAGCGATGCCAACAGACGAAGTGGTAAAAGCGGAAAGTATAAAAGAGCTTGGAGAAGCTATGGGTGTACCAGTAGATACTTTTGTTAACACAATGCAAACGTTTCAGGAAGGTGTAGAAACAGGTCAAGATGCCATGGGTAAACACAAGGATTACTTAGTACCAGTTACGACTTCTCCATATTATGCGGTTAAGATATATCCTAAGACTATGGGAACTTTTGCAGGAGTAAAAACAGACGAAAACTATAGTGTGTTACGTGAGGATGGCACGATTATCAACAATTTATATGCGGTAGGTGAGAACGCAAACAAAGTCTTATACAATCAAGTATATATGTCAGGAAGCGCAGTTCAGTTTGCGATGACAAGTGGACGTTTGGCAGGAGAGCATGCGGCTAAGAATTTGAAATAAGTATTTTATGCAGTTTAGAATTCTTAGATATTTAAGTAATATAGTTTGAAAACAGGTTTTATAGTTATGACTGTAGAGAAAGTGGTACTGGGATGTAAGTCCTAGTGCCTTTTTTCTGTTAGAATAAAGTTCTTTCATCCCGATGGTATGCCTTATATCTTAATATTTTATAGAAGTGTATCCTATTAAGCTACTTGTTAGTCTTGATGCATTGATTAAATAAGTATTTTGTATGTTGTATAGTAATTGCTATAGTATGGTTCCTAGGGAAAAGAATGGTGTATATACGAAAGATAAGTAAAAAATAAACCAACAGAACATGAAGGGAAGAATAGAGAAGAAACTATGGTTTAAGACGAACCCCTAATATTGCGAAGGTGAGTTAAATTAGATGGAAATATTCTGGAATCAGTAGAATTATAAGTGGAGATACTTTATAATAGATACAAAATAGTAGGAGGTTTGATATGAAAAAAGGCATTTATTTGAACGATTCCATTCATGGAATGATTGCATTAACTGAATATGAAAGAAGAATTGTCTCAACCATTGGTTTTAATCGTCTCCATGATGTATATCAAAATTCTACAGTATATCTTACCTTTCCAACCAATAGAACAAAACGTTTTGAACACTCCATTGGTACGATGAAACTTTGTTCCGATATGTTTTTTCAATCGTTACTGAATGCAACGGATTCCACGCTTGGTGAATTCTTTGCAATCTATGATAGAGAATATGCCACGATTTTAGATAGATTAAGACAGCAGTCGGATGTATGTGAAGAAAAATTAGGTAGCAGACTTCCAGAAGCGATGCCACAGATTGAACAAGATAAGCTGAGACATTCCCTAATACCGAACAATATTCCAGATCAGTATAAAATCATGCATCTTATTCTCATTCAGTCTATCCGGGCAGCAGCATTGTTACATGATATTGGACATCCTCCATTTAGTCATATCGTTGAATTTGCATTGAAGGATGTTTATCTGGAATATAAAGATAAAGCATTTAGTGATAGGGAAAATGCAAAAGAATTTATTGAAATCATGTCGAAATACTTTGAAGGTGATAGAAAATTACACGAACAGATGGGTGATGAAATCAGTGATGGAATTTTAAGTAAAATTATTGTACCGATTTCAGAGAAGGATGAGAACTACGATGAGAATTTATTTGAACTACTTGTACTAGAAAGTGTAAAAAGTATTTTTGCTGAGGATGGGGCATTTAAGTATCTTCATAGGATTATTGACTCTAGTTTGGATGGAGACCGTCTGGATTATGCGACGAGAGATGTAATCAACTCAGGGAAGGATGCTGGAAAGATAGAGTATAGCAGAATTATTAATGATATGCAGTTGATTGTGGAGAATGGAGAGTTTTTTTTCTGTGTTCCATTAAAAGCAGTAAGTTCAGTCGAGGATTTTGTTAAGCGTAGATACAATAGCTATAAAGATATTATTTATCATCATAGAGTCATCCAATCTGATTATATTTTAGAAGGAATCGTAAAGGATTTAGTGAAAAAATATTTAAATGAAACAGTATTGGAGAAACCTAGTGACAACGAAGTATTGATTCCATTTAATATCTCAGGACTTTGGTTTCCACTAGGTGATAAAAAGTCAGCAATCAAAGCCAATGCACTTTCTCAATGGAATGATTCCTGGCTAACGACAGTACTTAGGCAGATTTATTATACAGAATATTATCATAATGATGCAATTGAAGAAGGTTCTGGAGATTTTGTATTAGCACAACGGCTGGCAGAATTGTTACGTAATAGCAAGAGGTATCATTCCTTAATTAAGCGGAGTGAGAATTTTAAGATTATTGATGATGCTGTGAAAATAGAGCTTATGAAACAAAAAGATGTGTTGGAAGAATTTCTAAAGAGAGAAAATCAACTATTTCGTCAAGAGCGATGTACAGAACTAATTCATCAATTGTTAGAGAACACAATAAAAAATTCGTCTGGATTTATTTTATCTTATATTCATAGATATTGTAAGGAAATGAAAATCAATGACTTTGAACACATGGTAAGTGAAATCGTAAAAGTGGAAACAAACAATATTGTTACCGAGCTTAAGACTTATGATACGGTTACTTTATTTAAAAGGATTTCGATTGGATTAGATTCTCCAATTTATTTCTATAATCCTAAGGGAACGATCTCTACCTTAAAGGATATCAGCGGAATTGCGGACATTTTACAACTCGACTCCGATTATCTGCCAGTCTTTTATATTTACATTTTAGCAAAAGACGTGGATGGGGTTCTAAAGGAGAGGAGAGAAGAATTATTAGGTTGCATCGGTAAAAGGATTGGTGAAGAGATAATAAAAAGATTTCAGATATAGTAGAATAAAAAATTTGTGAGGTGTATCATGACGAAACATCGTATTTATACAATGAGTGTCGCCAGTGTCTATCCCCATTATATTGCAAAGGCTGAAAAAAAAGGACGTACCAAAACAGAAGTGGATGAAATTATCTGTTGGTTGACAGGATATAGCGAGGAAGGATTATTAGAGGAACTAGAGAAGCAGACGGACTTTGAGACCTTCTTTGCGAATGCTCCGAAGTTAAATCCATCCAGAGCTCTCATTAAAGGTGTGGTTTGCGGGATAAGAGTAGAGGATATTGAAGAACCGACGATGAAGGAAATTCGTTATTTGGATAAGTTGATCGATGAGTTAGCTAAGGGGAAAGCGATGGATAAAATTCTACGGAAATAATATCTTAATTTAATGATAGAAAACTATCTTTACTAAATTCCTGATAAGGGTTTAATTTGGTTAATTAGTGAAAGAATACAAGATGAGATACTGTCTTTAGAGATGGTATCTTATTTTTCTGGTCAGTTTAGTATACTTAGGGATAGGTTTAGACATTAATACAATCATTATCGAAGACAGAATAGAAGTAAATGAAGAGTTAGCGCTCAAAGTGTTGGTAGGGAAAAATTAACATAGGTTTAATTGAAAACAAGGAAAACTCAATGTATGATGGTATATAATAGATGTTAATGAGGCGGTGAGTGAACTATATTATTGTGACTATTTGATATTTAAAATATTAAACTAAATTTGTGAAGGAAGTTGTTAGATGATATTATGATTCGTTGAACTATTGAAAATCGTAGCGAAACCCCAAAAACCAAAGAATCAAATACTAAGCTAAAAAGCTAAAAATCTAAAAACCAAAAAGCTAAAGAGCTAAAAACCAAAAAACCAAAAGTTAAAAATTAAAAAACTCATGCAACGCATCAATATTTTTATCGTCTATATGGGTGAAAGTCTTTTCTGAATTGTTAAGGAGGTGAATAACTTGGAAGATAGCAAAATCGTCGACTTGTACTGGGAACGATCAGAAGCTGCTATAGATGAAACTGCAAATAAGTATTCCCGGTATTGCCATTCCATTTCGTTCAATATTCTACATAATACTGAGGACGCAGAGGAATGTGTCAATGATACATACTTGCGCGCATGGAACGCTATACCGCCAAATCGTCCAAACTGTTTCTCTGTTTTTTTAGGTAAGATAACCCGCAATCTCTCCTTAGACAAATATAAAAAATATACTGCCAGAAAACGTGGTCTTGGGCAGACGGAACTTACTCTTTCCGAATTAGATGAGTGTATTCCTATCAAATCAAATGTTGAACAATCCATAGATGAAAAAGATTTAGTAAAAATTCTAAATTCCTTTCTTGAAAGTTTGCCAAAACAAAAGCGCATTATGTTTATTCAACGGTATTGGTATCTAATGTCTATCAAAGCAATTGCAGAAGACTCAAACTACAGTGAGAGTAAGGTGAAATCTACTCTATTTCGCACAAGAAACGCACTTAAATGTATTCTTGAGAAGGAAGGTATAACGTTATGAAAAACGAAAAATTGATTCGTTCCATCGGGAATGTTGCAGACAAATACATAGAGGAAGCTGCACCACAGCAGAAGGCAGCTAGCAAACGAAAAAATTTAACGCCAAAAAGGCTGATATTCCGCTATTTACCTATCGCTGCTTGCATAGCAATTTTCATTCTCGGAGCAACTGTTTCTGCGGCAAACTATATACAAAAAAGTATTAGTTCTTTCTATTTACGATATTTGTCACCGGAGGAAATGGCGGTAGCAGACGCTATGGCGGAGCAATACGGAGTAAAAGTGTATTTTGACGCTTTGAAATCCGATGATATGTATAAACAGTATTTTGCCATCAACAAATTGGTGGAATACTATAATGACGAAGAAGTACGTCTTGAAGCCATCCACGCCATAACACCATTTCTTACAAGCGAGGATGGCAAATTATCGGATGCCGCTGCTTTTGCACTTTCGGTGCTTAAAAAGGAGTTTAACGACCCACGCATTGTCCACATGGCAGATGGAACGGTTATATTTACGTTGTTTAACGACTACTCTGATTATGGATCCTATAATCAGATATGGATGGTGAAGAAGGATAAATTAAGCAAACTTTCGTCTTTCGAACGTCCTAAGATGTATATAGAACAAATTATTCCCTCTCCTGACAGAAAGCTCTTTGCCGTCACATTCTCTTCCAATAAGAGCGGCTATCTTATGATTTGGGATCTGGAAAATGGCATGGTTAGCCCAGAGTTAATCGATAGCGCAAGAATTATGGCTGCAAAGAAATTAGACTATACTTTTTGGCTACGGTCTGATTATGAGAATTACAGTGGGGCGCAGTCAATCGAATGGACAGATAATGATAGTATAGAATTTCGCGCGACACTATCCTATAATGGAACGGAGTTTGTGGAAAAAGCTATTGTCCAATACGATTTTCAGCAAAAACAGATGGAATGTAATATCATTCAGTAGGATTCATTGCATTATAGAAGATGTAAGTTAGTGACAGACTTTTTTTATTTTAATTTAAACTAAAATGATTAAATAGATTAATGGTTATATGATTTTATCCGATAATTTGAAAGGAGTATATATTTTATTCGCTAATTAATGAATGTGATGTCATGAGTATTCTTAATATCAATAAAGATTTGGTTTTGGCTACATCTTGGCATGTATTGAAAGGAGATGATACTTAAACGAATTTCAGGATGGGCTAAAGCGTATTTTTATAATTAAGCGGAATAAGTAAGGGCGCAATTCAGTTCCTAAGAACCTGATAGAGAAAACATTAATTATATAAAAACATTATA
>ERZ791922.208-NODE-208-length-47665-cov-10.207330_pt1 | contig 47665 bp, 37 predicted proteins | sample MGYA00510134_ERZ791922 | MGnify/ENA primary metagenome ERZ791922 (study PRJEB30046, sample SAMN00792101) | human gut metagenome | study: EMG produced TPA metagenomics assembly of the A metagenome-wide association study of gut microbiota in type 2... | reverse complement strand
ACCGTAATTCACTATAAAAGGGAATATCTGGTACAACTCTATTATACGAGGGGCGAGCCAAAGGCCCGCCCGTCCCGGCCTCCTGTTTTTCATAGTCAAGAAGTCAGACCGGCCCTTTGGGCCTTTCAGATGGCAGATATAAGCTTGTTGGCGATGAGCAGAACGGACCTGCTGCTTAACCGAACAAAGCTGACGTCTGACATCTCAAGGCCCCTTTGGGGCCGTTTCTGACTTCTTTTCAATTCTCTTCTTGCTGCCGGATAAAAACGTACCGGTCTTCCCGGGAAAATTCCGGGCTCCAGGCATAGCCACTCCAGCAGAACCCTTTCATGTCCTCCGGCTTTGTGGCTCCTTTGCCAGCCAGATACCGGACCATTTCTCCCCGGGCCATTTTCACATAGACCCCTTTCTGGACCACCCGGTCTCCGGCCCGTTCTCCAAAAACCACCTGGATCATCCGTTCCCCCGGCTGCAGATAAGGTTCTACCGCCCGGCTGTATTCTTTGGACGCCAGATCGATGATCACCCCGTCCTCATCCCGGCAGGCCCGGTACAGCCGATTCCCCCAGAATCCATAAAGGTCCCGGAACCCTTCCGGGGCTCCCTTGGCCTGCATTTCCAACCGGTAGGGCACCACGCCATCAAAAGGCCGCAGGACTCCATAAAAGCCCGAAAGGATCCGGACCCGTTCTCCCACCCAGTCCATCTGTCCATCTTCGAACACGGCAGGAGCCATGTACTGGTACTGGATCCCCTCATAGGCCAGCAAAGCCGGCGTAACACCCTGGTCCAGGTCCATCCGCTGGAGCCGTGCATAATTTTCCTCTGCCAGTGCCGGACTGCAGGCCCACAATGCCTGGAGCTGCTCAAAGGAAAGCCCCCTGAGCCAGGTCAGCAGTTTCCGTGTTTCCGGAAGGAAAGAAGGCGGGGTGCAGCTGCAGCCCGATTCCAGATCCACCTGCATTTTCTTGGCTGGAGAAATGATCACCCTCATCCCAGCGCCTCCAGCATCTGGGCAGGATTCTCTGCTGGTTTCACTTTCCCCATGGCCTTGACGATGATTCCCTGTTCATCGATCAGATACGTGCTGCGCACCACACCCATGGATACCTTGCCGTACAGTTTCTTTTCTTTCCACACATCATAGGCCTGGAGCACGGTTTTTTCCGTATCAGAAAGCAAGGTAAAAGGCAGGCCGTATTTTTCTTCGAACTTTTTATGAGAAGCCACAGAATCCTTGCTGACTCCCAGCACTACAGCCCCTTTCTCCTGGAACTGGGGATACAGCTCCCCAAAGGCACAGGCCTGTTTGGTGCAGCCGGTCGTATTGTCCCGGGGATAAAAATACAGGACTACCTTCTGACCCCGATAGTCGGACAAAGAATGCATGACCCCATTTTGATCCGGAAGCGTAAAATCCGGCGCAGCCGTTCCAATTTCCAGCATGGCAACTCCTCCTTACGAAATGATCAACTCTGTTTGGAAGATATTATAGCATAGATCGGGTTGGAAAGAGAGACGTCAGACCGGCCCTTCCGGGCCTTCCAGAAGTCAGGCCCAGCCCCTTGTGGGCCTTTCAGAAGTCAGACATAAGCTTGTTGGCGATAAGCAGGACGGACCTGCATCTAAGCCGAACAAAAGCTGACGTCAGACATCTATGGGCCCTCTGGGCCGTGTCTGACTTCTTTTCAAAGCCCCTCCTCCGCCTTTCTTCTATCCATGCTATAATATCCCTATCACCAAAGGAGGCTGGGCAATGGACGGATTCAAAGATGGACTTTATGAAAAAGTAATTTCCCAGAGACTGGGACAGCGGCTGCAGGAAGCTTTGGACCAGAAAAAGATTTGGGCTACGATTTCTGACAAAGTAGATCCCCAAGAGGCCGTGGGATATCTTTCAGATTACATCAGGAAGCTGGTCCATCTTTGCCTGAAAGACTTGGCAGATCAGAACGGGGAAAGTCTGCTCCAGCAGGAATTGGCTCTAACCAATGGGTTGATCCGCTGTCTATCAGAAAAATTGCCTGCTCTAGGAACGGACAATCAGGTGAATCGGGAAGATTTCCTGCTCTTGGAACTCCAACACCGGATCAACCAGATTCAGGAAGTCCACCGCCCTCGGCCAGCAACATCTCTTTCCCGCTCATTTCTCTTTACCAACAGTCAAAAGGATATTTCCATGGTATCGGAACTCCGCCAAGAAATTGCTTCCAGTGACCGAATCGATTTTTTGGTTTCTTTCATCAAATTTTCCGGTCTTACCCTGATTCTCCCTTACTTACGTACCTTTACAGCAGCAGGAGGCCATTTGCGGATCCTGACCACTACCTATATGGGAGCCACGGATCCAAAAGCCATTGAAATTCTCTCCCAGCTTCCCAACACAGAAGTCCGGATTTCCTACAACGTAAAGGAAACCCGGCTCCATGCCAAGGCCTATCTGTTCCAACGCAACAGCGGGTATTCCACAGCTTATGTCGGTTCTTCCAACCTATCCCATGCAGCCATTGCCGATGGACTGGAATGGAACATGAAGGTGACCCAGCAAGATATGCCGAAAATCATGGCCAAAATGGATGCCACCTTTGAAACCTACTGGCATTCAGCAGATTTCCAGCCCTATACAGCAAAGGACCTGCCTCAGCTGAAGCAGGCCATTGCACAGCAGCGATATCACGGCACCGATAAGATGGAGGAACTATCCTATTCTTTCACCATCCGTCCCTATCCCTACCAGCAGGTCATCCTGGATGCCTTGGAAGTGGAACGGAAGGAAAGGAACCGGTGGCACAATCTGATCGTTGCGGCCACGGGAACAGGAAAAACTGCCATTTCGGCCTTTGATTACCGCCGTTTCAAAGAAAGCCGTCCAGAAGGAGCCCGCCTTCTCTTTATCGCTCATCGGAAGGAAATCCTAGAGCAGAGCCGTTCTTGTTTCCGTCAGGTATTGAAAGACCCCAATTTTGGAGAACTGGCAGTATCTGGCAGCCATCCCGCCCAAATGGACCATGTATTCATGTCCATCCAAACCTGCAACAGTTTGGCCCTCTGGGATCATATGGAACCGAATTTCTACGACATGATCATCGTGGACGAATTCCACCATTCAGCAGCTCCCTCCTACCAAAAACTGCTGAACCATTTCCAACCCAAGATTCTTCTTGGCCTCACTGCCACTCCGGAACGAATGGATGGAAAAGATATCCTCCACTGGTTCGGTGACCATATTGCTGCGGAAATCCGTCTCCCAGCAGCCATTGAACGGCGGCTGCTGTGTCCTTTCCATTATTTTGGAGTGTCGGACACAGTGGACTTAAGCCACGTAAAATGGACCAATGGCCATTACGATGTGGAGGCCCTGACCAATCTCTACGTAATGGAAGCTCATACGGCCAACCAGCGGGCCCAGGCCATTTTAGATGCAGTGGAACGCTATACGGCGGACTGGCGTGAAATCCACGGGGTGGGCTTCTGTGTCTCTCAAGACCATGCCCATTTTATGGCAGATTATTTCAACCAGAAGGGCATTTGTTCTCTGGCACTGGATGCCCATTCTTCCGAAGAGGAACGGCGGAGTGCCAGCCAGAAATTGGCCAGTGGGGACTTGACTTTCATTTTCGTGGTGGACCTGTTCAATGAGGGGGTGGATATCCCCTGCATCAATACCATTCTGTTCCTGCGTCCCACTAATAGCATGACCGTATTTCTTCAACAGCTGGGCCGAGGGCTGCGCCTAGATGAAGGGAAGGACTGTCTGACAGTGCTGGACTTTGTAGCCCAGGCAAACCGAAAATATGATTTCGCCAGTCGCTTCCAAGCTCTGGTGGGACGGGATAATGTGTCCATCCACAGAGAAGTAAAAGAGGGATTCCCCCATGTGCCCAAAGGCTGTTCCATCCAATTGGAAGAAATCGCCCAAAAACGGGTGTTGGACAATATCCGTTCTAGGCTCCGGGGCGATGCCTTTTACCAGGAATGTATCCGTGACTTGTACGAAGCGGCCGGAAGGTCCGTTCCTACCCTGGCTCAATTCCTGAAAGCGGCCAATGTGAAGCCAGAAGTCTTTTACAATGGTAAGCGGACATATGCTCGGATGTGTACCCAGGCCCAGGTCATTCCCGATTTCCCTGAAACCGCGGAAGAAAAAATCCTGGAACGGGCCATGCCCCGTCTCCTAGGAATGGATTCTCCCCATTGGCTTACCTTCCTGGAGAAGTCCTTTCAAAATCCGGCGGAACCTTCTGACTTGCCCAGCCTCCAACAGCAGTACCTGCGGATGTGGCAGTTCACCCTTTGGGGGAAGGACTGGCAGGAGGCCGGATTAAAAGATCCCTGGGAGGCCATTCGCCTTTGGCAGCGAACTCCAGAACTCTGCCAGGAAATCCAATCTATCCTGACCCTCCAATTCGAACGGTTCAACGTCCTGCCTCATAAGGCCAGCCTCCCCTACCCCTGTGCCCTGGAAGTCTATTGCAACTATTCCCGGGATCAGATTTTTGCAGCCCTGGGACTGAACAAACCCAACAGCGTACGGGAAGGTGTGAAATACCTCCATCCTGGAAACAGCAGTTTGGTGAACCGAGACACAGATGTATTCCTGGTGACTTTGAACAAGTCGGAAAAGGAATTTTCCGAAACCACCCGGTATGAAGATTATTCTATCAATGACCGGCTGTTCCACTGGCAGAGCCAAAATGCCACCACTCCAGAATCCCCCACTGGACAGCGGTACATCAAGCAGCAAGAAAAGGGGAATATCGTCCTGCTCTTTGTCCGAGAACAGAAAAAAGATGCCCAAGGGAATTCCCAGAATTATACCTTCCTGGGCACCGCCCAACTCTCCAGCTGGAACGGCAGCCAGCCCATCACCATCATCTACCACCTGGATCATCCCATCCCGGCCAAATACATCACGACCACGGACAGCAGTGGGGTGCTGTAAGGAAAAGAAGTCAGACCCGGCCCTTCAGGCCTATCAGATGTCAGACGTCAGATTGACCCGTCATAAGCAAATCGGACCTACTGCTAAGCCGAACAGAGCTGACGTCTGACGTCTCAAGGCCCGTCAGGGCCGTTTCTGACTTCTTCTTATGACGTCTCAAGGCCCCTTTAGGGCCGCGTCTGACTTCTTTTTATGACCAACCTGGACCTGCCCTCTTCCCAATTTCCAAGAAATAGGCGTATACGTGCAGGACGCGTTCCTTTCACAGTGTACGTTTTATTACAGTTTTACAGTTATGTAATTATTTATTAAAATTTTGTCCATACTTTATTGACATATCAGTGATTCCTTGTATAATAATCTTAAATTTAATTCATACTATTTTAGTATGTTTATAATCAAGGGGGAATCATCTATGAGTTTCAGGAAAACTGTTTTAACCGCTTTATCTATCATTCTGGCTACCGGACTGCTCAGCGGATGTGGCAGCACAACAAAAAATGCTTCCAAACAGAGTGCCCTGGAACGCATCAAGGCCGCTGGGCAAATCAAGATTGCCACAGAAGGTACCTCCACTCCTTTTTCCTATCATGATAAAGACGGAAATCTGACTGGATTTGATATAGAGATTGGAAAAGCAGTTGCGAAAAAATTGGGCGTAAAACCTGTATTTATAGAAACCAAATGGGATTCCATCGTTGCAGGACTTGATGCCGGCCGCTTCGATACCGTTACAAACCAAATGGCCATCACAGAAGAACGAAAAAAGAAATTCGACTTCAGCAAACCATATATCTATATCCATGAAGTGTTGGTAACCCGGAAAGACAATCAGACCCTCACTTCCTTCAAAAACCTGAAAGGACAGAAAGTATCCCAGGTCTTGGGCAGCAATCTTGGCAGGACAGCAGAAAAGTACGGAGGTGTCCTCGTCGGCGTGGATGATTTCGTCCAGTCCATTGATCTGGTCCTGGCCGGCCGTACAGCAGGTACCGTTACGATGGATATTGTCCTGGCTGATTATCTGAAACAGAAGCCAGAGACACCCCTTAAAATTGTGGATACTGCAGAAAATACCATTACCTGCGGGATTCCTGTCAAAAAAGGAAATGAAGACCTGATGCAGGCCATTGATCAGGCTTTGGATGAGCTGCGAAAAGATGGTACCCTGACAAAGATTTCCATGAAATACTATGGAAAAGACGTGACTGTTGAAAAATGACTGATTTGTCCATATAGCAGAAAATCAGGGCTGTGGGAACGGCCGATATCCCTTGTCGGCATTGTTCCACAGCCCTTTTCCTATTCCATATATTTTTTCAAATCTACTTCGGCTAGATCCGGTTCTCCCCGGCCGAAGTCATCTCCCAGCATCAATGGATAATTAAGTCCAAGTTATGCAATATCTTTATAAGGGCACTGCTGCCCGCTTTACAGGATATCCATCTTTGTCACTTCTGCATACTTCTTCAGGAACTCAGCCCGTGGACCGCATAATTCTCTGACACCGATGGCCTGCAGCTCTTGTTTGATCCGTCCATATTCCTCACAGGTAAAGCGTTCTGCTATGGCGGAGCTGTTTTCCATCACCTTGGATAGGATCTGCTTTTTCTCAGCGTTCTCTGCTCCGGCCGCCTGTTTTTCAGCAGCAGAAGCCATCGCTTCGATTTCCGCTTCGATTTTCTTTGCCTTCTCCTGGACAGCGGGCGCAAAACGGTCATAATCGATCCCGATAATTTTGGCCAGCCGGTCCATCTGCCACCACAGGGAATCTTCTGAAAAAGTCCCTTCCGCAAAAGACATCTTTGCCGGCAGCGGAACCCCCGGATAAGCCGGGAGATAGAGGGAACAGCAGGGCTGGGAATAGGCTTCCCGCACCACAACGCCAAGACCTTCCTGGTACCAGGTAATCATGGAAGAGGCGGTCTGGCTCATATCCCATTGGAGTGCATGACGGCAGACGGTGGGCAGATAACCGATGGAGGCACCGTAACGGGGCTGCAGAACAGGATCATCCTCGTAATGGTCGCGGAAGATCCTTTTCAGGCTGTCCAGATCATGGATTTTTTTCTCCTGGGACAGTTGTCTGACCCGCCGCCACCGAGGGATTGCAAGAGTCTGTGCAGCAAAGTCTTTCATATAGGCTTTGGAGAAATTGAATTCTTCATCCGGAAGCAGCCACTCTTCTTCCCTTGCATGGGCTTCCAGATCAGGTGATGCCAACTCGATATCCTTTTCCAGAGTATAGCAATTCCCGATATTGCATACCCCAGATTTCACCCTGCTGGCAGCATAGCGTCTGCCAGCTGTTTCAAGGATCCAGATTTCCCTGGGATCCATGATGATAAAAGAATTTTCATAATGGGATTGATACAGCGCACTGGCATTTCTCAGCTGGCCGTATTCTTCCAGCAGGGCTACGATCACATCCAAGGCTTCCCGTGCCGTCGCCCCTCTCTCCAGTCCCAGCCGGAGCAGGTCCATCCCCAAGATTCCTTCCGTCTTTTCGCAGTCTTTATCCCGAGAATTTTCTGCTTCATTGCCAACCACCACGCCCTGATCATTGACGCCCATTTCGAATCCATACATCCAATACGGTTTGGATCCCAGGACCCCATAGGTGTGGCTCACTTGAGGAATCTCCATCCCTGTAATTTCCAGCTTTTCGCCTGCTTCATGATTAGAAGGAGGGAACCATTGCAGAGGCTGGGCCTCTCCTATGGGCCGGTCACTATTCTTTGCCATCATATGGCTGTGGCAAGCACTCCTATCTGCAGCCACAGCCAAGGTATCACAAGAAAGCAATTCATGCATCATTTGATCCAGCCACCTTTCTTAAAACGGACCATAATTCATGGTAACTGCAATATAGAGGAAAACCAATTGCATCAGGAAAAACACGATTTGCAGAGGAATGATGAACTTATACCAGATTTTCAAAGGCACTTTGGCCAAACCGCAATAAATCAGAAGGGTACCGTTAGTGAACCAAAAAGTATTGGAAATCCCATCACCGAACTGGAACGCCAGCACGGCGGTCTGCCGGGTGATATGGAGCATATCGGCAAGAGGGATCATGATGGGCATGACAGCCATTGCCTGACCGCTCCCGGAAGGGATCAGTGCATTGATGAACAGATTGACGATGAACATACCCACAGCCGAACTGTACGTGGAAGCAGTCCCCATCAGGCTGGACAAGCCATGGACAAGCGGATCCACCAAGCCCCCATCCGCCATGACCACCTGGATGGAACGGGCCAACCCGATGATCAGCGCACCAGGGAAAGCATCCTGGGCCCCCTTGACCATGGCATTGGTCATCTCCGTCGGGCTCATGCGGTTGATGATACCGACGGCAGTGGCACCGATCAGGAAGATTGCTCCCATTTCATTGAACGACCACTTGTAGGTCAAGAGGCCAAAAATCGTAAACGCAAAGCAGGCAGCCATAATCAATAAAGAGGCGGTTTTGATTCCATCCATATGGACATCTTCTGGAATGGAAATTTTCAATTCCGTTTGGTCAATGTCTTTCATCAGTGATTTTGACGGATCTTTCTTAATTTTGGCGGCATAGCGAAGGACCCAGAACATACTGAGACCCGTAACGATCACCAGGACTGCCAGCCGCAGTTCCCATCCAGAGAACATAGGAAGCTTGGCAATCACATCGGCCGTACCCACAGTATAGACATTAAAAGGTCCCACCGCAAAGGAAATCAAACAGGCAAAACCGGAAATAGCCATTCCCACTAGAGAATCATACCCCAATGCCAGCGCCAAAGAGATGATGATCGGCACAAAAGGTATGATCTGTTCCGACCATCCCAAAATACCGCCAATGACACAGAATACGCCCATGACCACAGCCAAGATCCATTGGCTGGAAATCTTACGGGACAGCTGCAGCAGCGATTTGATACCCGCCCCGATGGCTCCCGTACGGTTGTAGACCTCGACGACGCCCCCAATGATCATGACCACAAACATCATGGTGGCCGCACCTTCCAGTCCTTTGGGAATGGAACGATACATTTCCAGGAAGGAAACAGGTGTCCTCGGTACCGGATGATAGCTGTCCGCGATGACTACGTTCAGCCCATTGATTTTCTCACGTTCATAAGCCCCTGGCGCCACAAAATAAGAAACGATGGTACACAAGAGGACAATCACCAGTAAGACCAGGTAGGGGTTAAAGTTTACCCCATCTTTCTTTTTCCCCATAACAACAACCTCCCCTATGCAATAAGATATTACTTATTATACCACCGTTTATGATTTATTTGATATAGTTTGTAAATAATTGAAATGTGCATAGTAAAAAAACGTCAACGATGCCCACATAAATTCACAATACCGTCTTGTCCCCGGTGTTGTATATACTGCCTACAGCATGTAGAAAACAGCAGGCAGGGATTTCCATCCCCGCCTGCCGGCTTTTTTAATCCATATTCACATAACGGATCCTGCATGGTTCCGCAGCCCTGTTCTATTATTCTATCCTTACAGCAGCCAGCTGATCATAAAGCTCTGGATGATTAGGATCAGCGCTCCGCCCAGACGGGAAGAAATCTGAGCAAAAGGCATCAGTTCCATACGATTGCAGGCTGTCAGCACATAAACATCCCCGTTGCCGCCGGCATTGGCCATGCAGAGTCCTGCCGTTATGGCACTTTCAACAAAGTAGAATTTTACCAACAGACCGAACAGTCCAGCCCCAATTACGGCCATGACCACCACGGTAATGACCAGTACAAGATACTGCCAGGTCAGGACCTGGAGCATGGAAGAAATATTGAACATGGCAATCCCGACCCCTGCCATGATGACCACCAGGAAATTGGTACGGATGAATTGATACCATTGGACCACACAATATTCTACTTTTTCCGGCAAGATCCCCGCAATTTTCACGGCAGCCACTGCAATGATGGTAAAGGCATATGCATGCATGCTGGGAAAGAATTTACTAATGATTCGTCCAAAGATCATGAACGCCGCCGTCATAGCCATCCCCACGCCCAAATCCTGCATAGCAAACTGGAAAGGATAATGGGTGCTTGAACCTTCTACAGTAGATCCCTGCATCAGCGCACCATTGCCAGTCAATCCCGGCTTGGCTTCACCCAACATATTCAGAACTACGGCCCCCAAGACGGCCATCCAGTTGCCCATGGTTACAGCAGGGATGATTTGCGAATAGATTTCACCAGCCGGCTTGCCTGTTGCAGCAGAATAGATTTCCGACATGGGCACCGCACCGGCACCATTGCCTCCACCCATAATAGGTCCTACGATCAAGAGGATGGTTTCCCGTGCTGAAAAGCCCAACAGCTCTCCCACCAGTGCAGTGACCCCATAGGAAAACAGGATGCCTCCGAAAATTGGTACGAAATACCGAGAACCAGCTTTAATCAGCATCTTCCGATCCATCCCCATGATGCTCCCGCAAAGCAAAGCTCCCACGAAGAACCCCAAGAGATCCGTATTGCCGTTGATGGTACCCTTGACGATTTTCACCGTTGCTTCTGGGATCCAATGCCAGTAGACAAATAGAGCCGTCATCAGGCTACAGGCAGCCAATCCGATGGTCTTTTTCAGGATGACCACATGCTCGATGATGAATTTCAAACCGTAACCGAATACCATGCAGACAGCAATGCCCCCATAAAGAGACTTAGGAATCCGATTGGTATACATGGCAAAAAACACCACGGCAGAAAACAACAGATATACAGCCATGGGAACATTCATCACATTCCATTTACTTTTCTCATCAAAAGAAATCCTCATCATTCTGCCTCCCCATAACCATACAAAAATGCCACCAGCATTTTCATGGATTTGATGTAATCTTCCTTCCTAATGTTTTCATTGGGAGCATGATGGTTCCCATTGGTATTTCCCGGTCCGATCCCAATGATTTTCAGTCCGGGCTTCCCCCACCGCAGCGCAATGGCAGGACCCGCTCCCATCTGGGTAATCTCTTTGATAAGAGGCTTCCCATAAACCAGCTGGGCCGCTTTCTCAAGGATAGGTGTTTCCGGAATCTGGATGGGTGTCTTTACGGGGACTGTCCCATCCAGATAACGGACTTCAACGTCAGAAAATCCCTGATCTGCCAGGTATTTCTTTAAATTGGCTGCAATCCGTTCTGGATCCTGGTTGGCCACCAAATAGCATGAGATCCTGGCGGAAGCCTCGTGAGGAACGATTCCCCGGGGACCTTTATACATTTCTCCGGCTTCCAGTCCGCAAATAGATAATGTAGGTTCATAATAAAAGCGTTTCTTCAATTCCAGACCAGTAACGTCCAAAACAAAGTGAGAAAGCTCTAGTTTCTCTTTCTGTGCTTCTTCTCCATAGGGGAAAGCATCCAACACTTTCATTTCCTCTTCAGTTGGCGCAACGATGTCATCATAAAAACCAGGGATCCTGATTTTTTCATCCGGCCCTTTGAGGAGGGCTAATGCCCAAACAAGGCGCCAGGAAGCACTGGGTATGACGGCCCCCATACGTCCATGGACATCATTGGATGCTGTTTTCACTTTCAGGTCAAAAGCACAGTTGCCCCGCACCCCATAGCGTGCCCAGGGGCCTCCGTCTCCCTGCCGCCTCCCATTTTCCCAAAAGCAGACATCAGACTGGACATACTTTGCAAATTCATCTAGGTGTCCTTTCGCAAAACTCATCATAGAGGGGCTGCCGCTTTCTTCATCGCCTTCAAAAAGGAAACGGATACCAACCGGAAGTTCTCCCACAACCTTCAATATGGCCTCAATAGCCTGGATCCTGGACAACAAGGGCCCTTTATCATCAGAAACCCCTCTGGCATACAGATAACCGTTTTTTTCCACCATATGGTAAGGATCTTTCGATTCCCATTTATCCGGATTCCCTGGCTCCACCACATCATAATGGTTGTATAGAAGGACGGTCTTATCGCTTCTCCCCTCTTTTCTCCCACAAAGCAATGCGTTTCCATTTTGGATTGGAACACGCTTGCAGTCCACCGCAGCTTCCTGGAATCTTTTTTCGATGAACTTCCTGGCTTTTTCCCTTTCTTCCGGACAGGATGCCGTGCTTCCTATATGGACAAATTCTCCCAGTTGAGAAAAATACTCATCCTGATGAGCGTCGATATACGCAAATATCCTTTCCAAATCACCCACATCAATCACCTCGCAAGAATTCTTTTCATTTTTTCATGTTTTTTATATTTTTTTGTATATCTATAGTATAATGTTATTTAAAATCAGTTTCCAATGAGATTTCAGCCATTCTTTCATAACATTTTATCATGGAGGTTGTTCTATGTTGGCACATGCTTATGAATACATGATCACCGTCGCTCGGTATGGCAGCCTGACCCAAGCCGCCCGGGCTCTTTTCATCACCCAGCCGGCTCTCACAAAATACCTCAACCGCTTGGAAAAAGAGTTGGATGTGAAATTGTTAGACCGTACCCAGACTCCCATACAGCTGACTCCTGCCGGAAAAGTTTTCATCAAAAAGGCCCATTCCATCCTCTCTCTGCAAAATGACCTGCTCCAGGAACTCCATAACAGTGCTTCCATGGCACCCCAGCACATCAGACTCGGTATGACCCCTGAGGCCTGTTCCCTGAATCTGCCTTATATCCTCCTGGCTTGCCGACGGAAATTTCCCAACCTGAAGATTTCTGTGCTGGAAGGTCAATACCATCTTTTAAAAGAAAAATTGGCCACCCGATCCATCGATTTTGCCTTGATGGCCCAAGCCGATGGCCGTGATACTGCAGATTATCACCTAGAATTCCTGGAAAATGAACCTATCCTTGTCGCTCTACCCCAGTCACATCCACTATGCCAGGAACTGGATCTGACCAATAATTCTCCCCTTTCCCCCTATTTCCTTCCTCCAGAGAAACTTAACGGAGTGGATTTCGTCCTTTGCCAGGATTCTCTGGGCATCGGGCATACAGCTCGGCTGATTTTCCAGAAACACCGGATCAAACCGCATATTGTCATGGAAACGGCCAGGAATGAAACGGCACTGCGGCTGGCCTCTACAGGATTGGGAGCTGCCGTAGTCCCCATCCGGACGCCCCTGCGGATTTCCTTGATCTACCCCATGGCTTATTTCTCCATCCAAAAACCTCTGATTACACGGACCCGCTGGATCTACGCCTTAAAAGAGCCCCTGGATCCCTTCAAGACAGAATTTCTCCACTTCGTCCAACGTTTATACAAAGAGCAGGCGGAGATGACCGTCCCTGCCTGCCAATTGCTGTCGATATGACGGTTTTCTTCCAATTAATGCCGGCCTATCTAAAAACAAGGAAGGAACTTCCTGTTTCCTGCCGAATGGATTCACTATATCCATTCTATGTGAAAGATGATTGAAGCCATTGCTGTAAAAAGGATATCAAGATACAATTAAAGACGAAGAGACCCGGATATTCTTGAACAGCAAAAGCTAGGAAAGAAGTCAGACCGGCCCTAGCGGGTCTATCAGATGTCAGACGTCAGTTTGGCCGTGGGAAGCAAATCGGGCTCCTGCTGCTAAGCCGAGCAAAGCTCACGTCTGACGTCTCCAGGCCCGTCAGGGCCGTGTCTGATTTCTTATTGGATTGCCCTAACCAAAAAGCGCCATTGCAGAAGGAACGTTCCCGTTCTTTTTCAATGGCGTTTTTTCATTTTTCCATCGTCAATCATCCGTGGCGCGGTTCTTTCGGAAAATGGATTTCTTATTCAATGATGGGAACATAATCTGCAGATGACCTTTTCTGGTTCTGTCAGTTCGTGGGATTTCTGATAGATCATATAGATTTCTCTGCCAAAGGGAGGTTTTCCGATTTGATAATACTGGGGCGAAATCTCTGTAAAAGAGCGTTTCTTCCAGGTTGTGGGAAGGAGGGTGATGCCGATGTCGGAGGCAGCCAGGCTCTGCAGGGATTCCAGGTTCTTGACCGTGAAGATTTCTTTCGGGTGGAAATCGTATTTTCGGAAGAATTCCCGGGCATACTGGCCCAGGCCATAAGATTCCTGCAGCACCAGGAACTTATTCTGTTCCAACTTCTTCAGGTCCTCAGAATAAAGGGTATCTTCCCTTTTGTCCGTTTCCAAAAGATGATCTGCCGGAAGGACCAGCCAAAGCAGTTCTTTATACAGGACCACCCGATCCACTTCTGCAGGCGGGTCCGGAGACGTATAGAAGGCCAGCTGCAATGTCCCATCCAAGACTTTTTTCAGGAGTCCTTCATTGCTGTTGTCTTCGACGATTTCAATCCTGATATCTGGGAAGTGATTTTCGAAATACTTCAAAACAAGGGGAGCGACCAAGGGTGTCCGCGCCGGCCCCATTCCCAAATGGATGATTTTTTCCTGGCGGGTCGGTTCCTTCTGCAAAGCTTCTTTCAGGCCCTTCTCCAAAGCCAGGATCTTTTCCATATATTCCACGTAGATCCGTCCGTCCTCTGTAAGGGACAGAGGCTTCCTGCTCCGATCAAAGATCCGGATATGCAGTTCTTTTTCCACGGAAGCCACCAGATGGCTTAAATGGGACTGTGATATGTACAGGGCCTCAGCCGCTTTTGAAAAGCTTCGCTTGGCGGCAATGGTCAATATGAATCTATATTTTCCGTCAATCATTTCAACACCTGCTGCTCCATCCATCATAGTTTCTATTTATTATACCTTATATACCGCCAGAACAAAAGAATATGAAAAAAGCCGCATACAAGTTATTAAAATCCCCTCATCGACATCTCTGCTGAAAAATACTATGATGGAAGCACAAAAAATCGTACGATGCATTGGCAAATACATTCCGGAATGTTTTTATTTCGAAACAGGGGGAATCATCATAATGAGTGGATCTGGGAAAACAACCGTACTGGGCATGCCCTTGCGCATGTACATCGCCTTGCTGGCAATCACCGTATTCATTGCCTGTCAGGGATACCTTCTCAACAACATCATGGGGGCCTTTGCCTGCGCCATGATCGTAGGCACAGCCTTCGGCCTGATCGGTGACAAGATCCCGGTTTGGAAAGACTGGCTGGGCGGAGGGATCCTGTTTGCCAACTTGGCAGCTTCCTTCATCAATACTTTCAAGCTGTTTCCGGAAAGCACCATCAAGACCATGACCGTATTCAACGGAAGCCAAGGGTTTCTGGAATTATACGTCGTCATCCTGATTTTCGGATCTGTATTATCCGTTGAACGCCGGCTCCTCATCCGTTCTTTCATCGGCTACATCCCGACCATCCTGGGGGCCATTGCCGGTTCTTTCATCCTGTGCGCAGGTGCAGCGGTTCTCTTGGGCGGCAGTCCTGTAGAATCCGTCCTTTCCATCGCCATGCCTATCATGGGAGGCGGGAACGGTGCCGGTGCCATCCCCATGAGCAAGATTTACGGTGAAGTCACTGGCAACAATCCCTCCGTCTGGTATGCCTCTGCGTTTGCCGTCCTGATGCTGGGCAATATCATGGCCGTACTGTTTGCCGCCTTTTTGAACCGTCTGGGCGAACGTTTTCCCGCCCTGACTGGGAATGGGAAACTGCTGGATGTCCCTTCCCTCAGCAAGGAAGGTCCGGCCCAGAAACAAAATGCGGAAATCAGCATGATCACCTATGCAGCTGCTTTTACCCTGGCTCTCTTCGTCTACATGGGCGCCCATTACTATGCCGGCAAGGTTTCTCTCATCAACAACTATCTCCATCTGGGCTTCAAGATCCATAAATTCGCCTTCATGATCATTTTCGTGATGCTGCTGAACATCAGCAATTGTGTGCCTGACGATCTGAAAGCGGCAGCCAAGAATATCCAGGGATTTTTTGTCAAATATCTGTCCTTCCCCTTGCTGTTCTGCGTAGGACTGAGCACCAATCTGAACGATTACATCAAGGTCCTCTCCATCCAAGTCATCGTCTACGTTTTCGTCGTGGTCCTGGGAGCATGCCTTGGGGCAGCCCTGGTGGGCAAACTTTTCCACTTCTATCCCATCGAAGCCATGATCACGGCTGGTCTGTGCATGGCCAATGCAGGAGGCTCCGGGGATGTCCAGGTGCTCGGGACTGCCAAACGGATGGAACTGATGCCCTATGCGGCCATTTCCTCTCGGATCGGCGGGGCCATCCTTCTGGTGATTGCCAGCTTCATGTTCAGCAAATTCATGTAATCGAAAAATCATTGAGGTGAAATCATGGAAATCAAAGAATATCAGCTTCCTCTTTCTCTGATGGGTTCCGGTTCCTGCACCGTCCGCATCATGACGCCGGATGGCTACCAGCAGACGGACAAAAGATACCCGGTCCTGTATATGAACGACGGCCAGGATGCCTTTTTCGACAAAGATATTTTATGGGGCGACTGCAGCATGGATTTTGCCCAATATTACCAAGATTATAAAGGATATCTTCCTGAATTCATCCTAGTGGCCCTGTGCTGTCCCAAGGACAGGGCGGAACGGACAGAACTGTATACGCCTTTCGTGTTGAAAGACGGAGAACGGCCCGGAGTCAAAGGGATCGCCGGAAAAGGCAAAGCGTATGCAGAATGGATGGTCCGCTCCCTGAAACCCTGGGTGGACGCAAATTACCGGACCCGGAGAGAGGCAGATGCAACAGCCATCCTGGGCTACAGTACAGGGGGCATCCTGGCGGTTTACGCAGCGTTTGCCTATCCGGATGTCTTCAGCCGCCTGGCCGCACTCAGCAGTTCTGTAGCCTTGTGGAAGCAGAACGTAATCGATTTCTTCCAGACTGTAGATGCCGTCCATTTGCAGCGGATCTATATGGATGTGGGGACCAACGAGTTCGGCCGATTCACTACCAAAGAAGAATTCCTCCAAGGCGCAGATCTGCTCTATACAAAATACATGGAACTGCAGATTCCCAAGGAAAAAATCAAATACAATATCTATCCGGAAGCAAGACACTCCCAGCTGTTCTGGAAGCAGCGGTTCCCGGATGCGATCCGCTGGATTTTCCCCCGTTGAGCTTGCTGCATAAGAAAAAAGCTGTTGTGCGTGTATTTTTCACGTGCAGCAGCTTTTTTGCATACAATTTTCTCTTTTCATCGAAAGATCGCATCCACCACTTGAAAGCTGCAGGGATCTTCCCGTCCAATTTTTTGGGCCACGACCTGGGCCAGTGCAATCAGCTTCTTTTCTGCTTCAGAAAGTTTCCGTTCCTTCAGCCAGGCGATGATGACCTGCCGATTAACCAAATCCCTTTCTGTAGTGAAAAAGCACATATCGTCCGCGATTCCTAGATGCAAAGGCGTATGGCAAGGAGTGACGCAGAGCTGGTCGGTTATGGAACAAACGCGGACCAATGTCTGATGACGGTCATATTCCTGATAAATGGGCGGATGTATTTTGGCCGCTGCGAAGATTTGTTCTGCAACCCGTCTTGTGCCCCTCCCTTTCTTTACAAGATTGAATTCAGCGTTTTTTAGCAATTGGGGAGAAATATAATACGGGGAATGCAGTGAGTTTTGTGACAGGTCGAATTTTCGAGCAAAACGGGAATGCTTGGACGCCCCGATTACCACATAATCATCTGCTAATTTTTGCCAGACCAGCGATTCCGTATTGACTGGAAGGTTATAGAGTGCCAAATCGATAGTGCCTTCCAACAGGAAATTTTCCAGCATCTCACTGTAGCCTTCTACTGTTTTCAGCCGGTAATCCGGGCACGCTTTATGGAACAGTGGTATCAAGAGCGGAAGCATATTGGCGCCTCTTTCTCCCGGGATCCCCAGTGTAACGGTTTCCTTCTTTTCTTCCGACATAGCTTCCATATTCTTTAGCAGGATGTCTTCCAAATCCAAGATTTTATCTCCATCTGCCAGGAATACTTTTCCTGCTTCGGTAAGGATCATTCGCCGTTTCTCTCTGGTAAACAGCTTGATCTTCAATCTGGCTTCTATCTTATTGAGTGCCTTCAGCAAAGCCGGCTGGGAAATGAACAGGGCAGCTGCAGCCCGGCTCACATTTCCCTCCTGGGCAATCATCTTGATATAACGGATATAATCTGTGTTCATAGAATCCCTCCCTATTTATTATAACCATCGGTTATAATTTTTCCAACTAGAATATAGTATCTTTCTCTAAGAGAGATTTTTATAATTTAACTGACAACAAGTCATAATAATCTTTTTTTTATCATCGCAATTGTAAATTATCGATTGATAAGGGAGGAATTCAACATGTTCAAAATTATCCACATGGAGGCTGCTACTCCTTTTGAACGCGGAGTACAATACGGCCAGCAGGCAAAACGGGAAATCGAAATAGCCATCCGATACTATCAGAACAAGTTTGCCAAAAAGTTCACTTGGGAACAAGTCCTGACCTTCGCAGAAAAATTCAACCAGGTCACCGAAGGATTCTCTTCGGAGATCATGGACGAAATCCGCGGGATTGCAGCTGGTGCAGGGCGGGATGTAAGAGAAATCATGGCTGTCAATGCCCGCTACGAAATCTCTCAATTCGACTGGCAGCATGAATGTACCACAGGTGTGTTCATCGACCAGGAGAAAGATCAGAAATTCATATTCAAGAATTGTGACCTTGGCAGAGGGGTCAGCCATCATCTTGTATTGTTGCATATCATCCGTCCTGACGGTTTTCGGGCTTTGGGGGTAGCTGAAGCCGGCCAGCTGATCCGAGACGGCTATAATTCAAAAGGGATTGCCTTGGTCAATTCCGCTCTCCGTTCCCATATGGATTATGCCGGGACAGCTGTACCAGGTACGGTCATCCGAAAAAAAGTCTGGGAAGCCCAGTCCTTCGATGAGGCTTGTGCCATCCAGAAAAAGAGATTCCGGACAGTATCCACCAATATGCTGCTGGCCAGCCGCGAAGGAGAGGCGGTGGATTTTGAATGTTATCCCGGCGGAGAAGATGAAGTCCTCCCTACTCAGAATATGATAGGGACAGGAAATCGCTTCACGGTGGATCCGACCCGCAATCGAGCCATGGATCCGGCCATAGACCGAGGAAAGCAGCTGAAAAAGCTCCTGGCTGAAAAACGGGAAACCATGGGAACTTCTACTATCATGGAAATTCTGAGGAACCATGAGGGGTATCCTGAATCCATTTGCCGTCATGCAGATGATGTGGGCCATTCAACAGTTTATTCCATCATTATCAATCTTTCCACCGATCAAATCTTTATCTGTTTCGGAAACCCCTGCTGCGGCCGGTATCAAGAATACCATCTGTGAAACTGTTTAACAGACTAAAACAAGTATTGTTACATGGAACAAGGAGAGAACCTTATGGAAAACATCAAGAAATTACGCATCCCCCATTCGCTCCTAATCATCATCGGAGCCATGGTACTGGCCTGTATTTTGACCTACCTGATTCCTGCCGGAAGCTATGCCCGGATTAAAGTTGCCGGAAAGACGGTAGTCGATCCCAGTACCTTCCACTATGTCTCTCAGCACCCTGTGAATCCCCTGACCATTTTCAACTTCATCTATCCTGGGATGGTCAAAGCCAGCAAGATCATCTTTGCCCTCATGTGTGCCGGCGGCGGACTGGGAATCGTTCTGGATTCTCAGGTGCTGCAGGGGGCAGCCGGTTCCATCAGCCAGAAGGTAAAAGGCAAGGAATGGGTCATCGTAGCCGGGATTATGGTCATGTTCGCCATTATCTGTGTACCTGCCGGATTTAATTCTTGGATTCCCTTTTCTGCCGTCGGTCTTGTGATTGCTAAAGCGTTGGGATTCGATGCCATAGTGGGCGTTTCCATGATCATGTTGGGAGGCGCCGTAGGATTTTCCTGCGGAGCCATGAATCTGTCCAACACTGGTACGGCTCAGACCATTGCTGAGCTCCCGATTTTTTCCGGGCTTGCCTACCGTCTTTTTTGCATGATTCCGTTTCTGATTGTCACCATACTATATGTAGTCCATTATGCATTGAAAATCAAGAAAGATCCTACGAAAAGCTATGTCTATGGAATCGACCTGGGCCTGGAAGACCTGAATCTGGACCATATCCCAACTTTCCAAAAGGAAAACATCCCGGGACTGATTACTATCATTCTATGTATCTTGACTATGATTTACTTTGGGATACAGGGGAGATTGGATCTGCAGACCTGCGGCACCATGTTCATCTATATGGGAATCTTCACCGGGATTGCCTGCCGCATGGACCCCAACCATATGTGCAAGACTTTTATCAAAGGCGCCAAGGGAATGGCAGGAACAGCTATGATGATCGGCTTTGCCTATGGAATCACTCTGATCATCAACAAAGGCCTGATCATCGATACCATTGTCTTCAATCTGGCGCAGATTTTAAATTATGTACCCAAGGCCTTCCAGGCCCCTGTCATGTTTTATATCCATATCATCATCAATTTCTTCATCACCAGTGGTTCAGGCCAGGCTGCTACCACCATGCCCATCATGATCCCAGTCGCCGATTTGGTTGGGATCAGCCGTCAGACGGCCGTCCTTGCCTTTAACTTCGGGGATGGGTTCTGCAACTTTATCCTTCCCCATGCAGCAGCCACCATGGGTTTCGTCGGTTCCGCCAACATTCCTTTTGACAGATGGTTCCGTTTTGCCATCCGACTTTTCGGGATCTGGGTCATCGTAGGGACACTGCTTCTGATGCTAGCCGCACAGATTGGCTATTGAAACCCATCATATTCTTTTCTATCCTATAAGGAGGCAAGGCAGCATGAAAGTCTTTGAAAGAAAAAAAGATGGTTCGGTGAAGATTCCCCATACCTTCGTCATCCTGTTCCTCATCCTGATCTGTTCTGTAATCTTGACCTGGCTGATTCCCTCCGGTGCTTACACAAGGATTACAGGAGCCAATGGCGTAAAAATCGTACAGCCTGATCAATTTTCCTATATTGCAAAGTCTTATGTCCACTTATGGCAGATTCCTACTTTGGTAGTAAAAGGCTTTTCTTCTCAAAATGTCCTGATTTTCAGTACACTGATTGCCGGTGGCGGGTTCCATGTGCTCCTGAAAACAGGCGCCATCCATTCTCTCATTTGGATTGTGGTCAAAAAATTCGGCAATCAGGAAGCCATCTTCATCCCTCTTTTGATGCTGATCTGTGCTTTGATTGCTACGACCCAGTCCGTTACTATTTTTATGGCATTCACACCCATCCTGGTCATGATGGCAAAAGCCATGGGATTTGACTCTCTGACAGGTGCCGCCATTCCCATCCTTGGAGGAGCCATCGGTTTTTCCACCGGAACCCTGAACCCCTCTTCTACGATTGTGGCCCAGACCATAGCCGGTCTTCCTCCCTATTCCGGGATTGGCTACCGTTTCCTTTCCTTGTTTGTCTTTTGGTTCTTCACTGCGCTCTTTGTGGTCCACTATGCAAAAAAGATCAAGGCTCATCCTGAACAGAGCCCCGTGTATGATCTGGATCAGACTTCCCAAGAGATGCCAGAGTTGAACGGCAGTCAAGAACCACTGACCCTGAGGAAGATTCTTTGCCTCCTGACCCTAGTGGTCTCTTTGAGCATCCTGGTTTACGGCTGCATTTATTGGAAGTGGGAAACTCAGCACCTCTCCATTGTATTTATTTGGATGAGCATCATCGTAGGTTGCATCGCCGGGTTCTCCCCTAGCACAACAGCCCTCTATTTCGTAGATGGCTGCAAGGAATTTTTGGCTACAGCCATGATTATCGGGATAGCCAAAGGCATCACTTTCGTCTTTTCCAATGCACATGTCATGGACACCATCGTCCATTCCCTTTCTCTCATCATGACACGGATTCCGCTGGGGGCAAGAGGAATAGCCATGTACTGGGCAAATCTACTGATCAATATTCCCATCACTTCTGCCAGCGGCCAGGCTGGTGCCGTCATGCCGATTTTTGCTCCTTTGGCGGACATGGTCGGGATTACAAGGCAAACGGCCGTCCTTGCCTACCATTTCGGCGACGGCTTCTGCAATTATATTTTACCTTGGTCCAGTGCGCTGATGGGAAATCTGGGCGTAGCAAATATTCCCTATGACCGTTGGATGCGTTTCATGTGGAAGATTTTCCTGCTCTGGATTCTTGTAGGCAGTGTCCTTGTCTTTGCTGCCCAGATGGTCCACTACGGTCCCTTTTAATCCTGCAACAAGAAAGGTGCATAAAAATGGAAAATTCACTTGCAGAAATACAGAGATATATGACAGAGAACCGTTCTTCACTCCTAGAAGACTGGTTTTCTTTGATCCGTCACAAAAGCATCAGCGCCACCGGCGAGGGAGTCGAAGAGTGCTGTGATTGGCTAAAGCATCGGATGGAAACCTTGGGGATCCAAGTTGCCAAAGAACCCGTCAAACCATATCCCTTGCTGATTGGACGGCTGGGCCAGGATCCGGGCAAAAAGACCGTGCTGATTTACGCCCATTATGATGTAAAGCCGGCAGGAGATCTGCATAAATGGCATTCGGATCCCTTCGAACCGATGATCCGGGAGGGCAAGGTCTTCGCCAGAGGCAGTGCAGACAACAAGTCCCCGTTAATGGCCCACTTGGAAGCTGTCCGGTATTATCAGGAAACCGAAAGGCCCTTGCCTGTCAACCTACTTTTTGTCTTTGAAGGGTGCGAAGAAGAAGGCAGCACGGGACTCCCTGGATTTCTCCTGGAACATAAGAAAGAGCTCCAGGCTGACCTAGTATTTTTCAGTGACGGACCTAAAGATCCCAGCAATCGTCCAATCATCGCCCTTGGAGCCAAAGGAGATCTCAATATCCGGATTACTGTCAAAACCATGGACCGCAATGTCCATGCCCGTTATGCCCCGGTCCTTCCCTCTGCAGCTTGGAAGCTGGTAGAAATCCTCCATGGCCTAAAACAGGGAGACCGAGTGTTGGTCCCCGGCTTTTATGACGGAATCATCCCCCTCTCCAGGGAAGAAAAGCTGATTCTGGAACAGCTGCCTGATTCTGAAGAAGCTTTGAATCGGATGTATGGAGCAAAATCCCGTCATTACGGAAAAGCTTTCTATCAGCATCTCCTGGGAGAGCCGACTCTCAACATCTGCTGGCTAAAGAGCGGAGCCAATGGAGTAATTCCTGCCGAAGCAGAAGCACTGCTGGATATCCGCCTGGTCCCAGGGCAAAAGCCTTTGGAAATCTTCCAGAAAGTCAAAGACTATCTTGCTTCTCTGGATGATCCAGCGGTAACCGTCAGCTTGGAAGACGGATATCTGGAACCTTCCAAGACTACTGTGGATACCCCATTTCTGCCGTCCATCGAAAAAGTCACCCAAGAAATCTATGGGTCCTATGTAATCTATCCCTGCCGGCCATCTTCTGCACCGGATTACCTATGGACCAATATCCTTGGTCTTCCGGCCATACAGGTCCGCTGGAGCGACGCAGATTCTGACAATCATGGTCCCAATGAGCATCTTTCCATAGATGAATATTTTAAAGGAATTGCCTTGACCATTAAAGTACTGGAAATCCTGGGAAAAGATTAGGATAAATAAAAGAACGCCATTGCAAAAGGAACGTTCCCGTTCTTTTCCAATGGCGTTTTTTCAGTTGCCCATCGTCTTGTTGTGATTGGAACGATTGCAGCTTATGACGGTTTTCTTCCACTTAATGCCGGCCTATCTAAAAACAAGGAAGGAACTTCCTGTTTCCTGCCGAATAGATTCACTATATCCATTCTACAAGGAGGCAGAGCAATGGAAAAAATCAAGACTTTTGACGAACTCACTATCCGGGACAACTTTCTCTTCCAACATGTCATGCGCAATGAACGGCTTTGCACCCATCTCATCGAAAAAATCTTGAACATCAAAGTCCGTTCTCTTCGCTACCTGGATTTCGAAAAGACCATAGACCTCCGCCTGGACGGCAAAAGCATCCGTCTGGATGTCTATGTAGAAGATGACGAAGGCCGAGTCTATGACATCGAGATGCAGTGCTCCAACTCCCCCAAGAACGACCTGGCCAAACGCAGCCGTTTTTACCAAAGCATGATTGATGGAGAACTGTTGGACAAGGGCAAACCGTATGAAGAACTGAACCCCTCTTACGTAATCTTCATTTGCACCTTTGACCCCTTCCACAAGGGTCTGCCCATTTACACATTCACCCATTGCTGTAAAGAGGATAACAAGGTACAATTAAAGGACGAAGAGACCCGGATGTTCCTGAACAGCAAGGGCAGCGAAAATGCAGCAGATCCTGATATTGCTGCCTTTCTCCGGTATGTGGATGGAAAAGCGGCTAAAGGACATTTTGTAGAAAACCTGGATCGTGAAGTCCATTTTGTCAAGAGCATGGATAAAGTGAGGCGAGAGTACATGATTTTAAGTGATGAAATCAGGAGACGCCAAAGAGAGGCTGAAGAAGAAGGCCTAGCAAAAGGCCTTGCAAAAGGCCTTGCAAAAGGCATCGCAAAAGGCATCGCAAAAGGCATCGCATTGGGGGAGAAGAAAGGCCTGGAAAAAGCGCAGCTTGAAATCATCAAGAGGATGCTGCAAAAGGGACAGTCAATTGCAGATATCGCTGACCAGACAGGGAGTTCAGAAGAAGAGATTGCCAGGCTGACAAAATTACCGTAAAAAGCAGAACCTAAAAGCACACTGCAACATAAAAAGCCGACAGGCAAGGATTCCATTCCTCACCTGCCGGCTTTTTAATCCATTTTCACATAACGAATCCTGCAATGACAGAGAATATCACTGCGTTTTTATTCTTCCTCCCCCTCCTTTGCCTTGATCAGGAAGAGTCCTGTATACCCATAGATCAGGGCGAAGATCATGCTGCCGTAGCACAGGACGGCGTAGGGCATGTATTGGACGGTAGGGACGCCCAGAGTGGCGGCCATATAGGTCCCGGCCACGGACCAGGGCACAATGGGCACAGCGCAGGTCCCGGCGTCTTCCAGGGTACGGGAAAGGGTTTCGGGAGCCAGCTTGAATTTCTTGTAGAGGTCCTGGAACATTTCCCCAGGGATCAGGATGGCCAGGTAGGAGCTCCCGGTCACGATGCTCATGAACAGGGTGGAGCCCACGGTGGCAGCGATCAGGTTGCCCACAGAATTGATGGACGACTTCACCCGTTCCAGGATCACTTCTATGCAGCCGGCCTTGCTGAAGATCCCAGCAAAGGCGAAGGCACAGAACACCAGAAGTACAGTCCCCATCATGCCCATGAGGCCGCCCCGGTTCAGCAGGGTGTTGATGACTTTCAGGGTCTTGACCCCTCCGGCTACGGCCGGCAGCATGGAAACATTGAAGCCTTTCACAAAAGCGTTCAGGGCCACTTTCAGGGTGAATCCCTGGAAGATCATGCCCATGGCCAGGGCGATGACGGAAGACAGGAGCAGCATGGGGATGGTGGGCTTTTTGGTATAGGCTCCCCAGAACACCAGTACCGGCGGCAGCAGCAGGATGGGATTGAAATGGTACAGGGCTTCCAGGTTGGACAGCATGGCGGTCACCTGTTCCGGATTAGACAGGGTGCTCACATTGGTATTGAAGCCCAGGATGGTATAGACCACGATGCAAGCGATAGATGCAGCCCCGGTGGTGTACATCATGCTCCGGATATGTCTGTACAGGGTGGTCCCTGCTGCAATGGGGGCTAGGATGGTGGTATCGGACAGGGGGGACAGTTTATCCCCGAACACGGCACCGGACAAAACGGCTCCAGCCGTGATATCCAGGGGCAGGCCCAGGGCAATGGCGATCCCCATGATGGCCACCCCGGCGGTCCCTGCAGAGCCGAAGGAAGTCCCCGTGAAAGTGGAGATCACTGCACAGACGAAAAAGGCCGTCACATATAAATAATGGGGATTGATGATCTGGATCCCATAATAGATCAGCAGAGGAATGGTCCCAGAGACCATCCAGCTGGCAATCATGCCGCCCACACAGACCATGACGAACAGGGACCCCAGGCTGCTGTGGATCTTATCGGTGATGCCGGCGATCATATCTTCCCAGCCGTAGCCCACCCGTTTGGCGATCAGGGAGGCCACGAAAGCAGCCACGATCAAGAGGGCCTGGATGGGCAGGCCGAATTTCCCATAGCCCAGCCCCAGGAGGACCAGCATGCCTACAAGAGGGGTCATGGCTTCCCCGAAGGTGGGCTTCCGGATCAGTTTATTCTTCGTTTCTGCCATCTTATTTCTCCTTCTTTCTGGTAATGGTCATGGCGCAGCCCTTCCCTTCCCCATCGGCAATGGTGGTGGGGAAATCGATGTCCACGTTGGGGAAAGCCGCACAGATGGCATAATCGCAATGGCCCAGCATATCCCGGCAGAATATCTTGATTTCTTCCGGAGCAAGGCCCAGTTCCTGGAGGGCTTCCACATGGGGGCAGTGATGGAAGATCTTCACCGCCTTGTCATCGTCCAGCTCGGTGATTTCCTGCTGGAACACCTGCAGTCCGCCCCGGGACGTCTGTCCCAGCAGGGCTTCTTTGGGACCCACATTCTCGGCCCCATATTTTTTGGCGATCTGCTGCCCCTGGTAATACCCGAAATCCCAGCTCCCCTCCCGGATGACCCGGTTGGCATCCACTTCTGGATACAATTCTTTCAGCTTCCGCCAGATGAAATAGACCTGCCGGGCCCGGTCCTTGTAGGCTCCCAGGACCGCTTCCCGGAATTCTTCTGGAGTGGCAGGTTCATTGATCCGGCTTTTTTCCATAAAATCCGCGATTTCTTTTTGACTCATACAAATCTCCCCCTTATTGTGAATGTATACTATTATACAATAAATTCACGTTTTTGTGTAAAATATTTTAAAAGCTGCTTTTTCTGTTACTCGTTGTTCATCATATGATCCTATTTGTCAGCATCCATGGTACCGGCAAAAAAACGCCATTGCAGAAGGAACGTTCCCGTTCTTTCCCAATGGCGTCTTTCCATGTACCCATCGTCGTCGGTCATCCATGGCGCTGGGCTTTCGGGGCCTGGCTCCAGCAGACGATCTGCATGAGGCAGATTACTGCAGCCACGGCACCCAACCCGATCCAGAACAGCGGTTCTACATCCATCAGGTTCAACATGGCCCGTTCCTCCTTTCGTTCATCGTTGGTCGTTTAGGAGGGAACCTGCAGCAGGCGGGTTCCTTTCCCTGCGGCGGGAGGCGTGAGACGCTACACGTGGGCGGTCCTATCCCCTCACAGCAGGCTCCCGTAATGCCGGATATAGGCTTTCTTGATGCTGGTGGCCAGGAGCATATAAGCCAGCACCACCAGGGCCAGGAAGCCGAAATAGACTCCCGGCAGAGGCAGGAAGCCCAGGTCCCTCCCCAGTTCCCCGGTAAAGGGCAGCAGGGTGCACAGGGCGATGCCGGCACAGGTCAGGGTGGTGAGCATGGCGGAAGCATGGCTCTGGAGGAAGGGGATCTTGGGAGTCCGGATCATGTGGATGACCAGGGTCTGGGTCCACATGGATTCCACGAACCACCCGGCCTGGAACAGGGATTCATAGGCTTCCCGCACAGGCATGCCTGCCAAAGAGCCCTGAGCGATCACCGCATCCGGGGCGATGTGGTTGTAAGTCAGCCCTCCGGAAATGATCTGGGGACAGATCACGAAGTAAAGCACCAAGTAGGTGATCCAGTCGAACACCGAACTGGTGGGCCCCAGCCACAGCATGAAACTGCCGATGCTGGAGGCATCCCAGTTCCGGGGGACTTTCAAATAATCCTCATCCACATTGTCCCAAGGAATGGCGATGCAAGAAATCTCGTACAGCAGGTTCAGGATGATCAGTTGGAGGCTGCTCATGGGCAAAAACGGCAGCAGGGCACTGGCAGCCAGTACGGAGAACATGTTCCCGAAATTGGAAGAAGCCGTCATCTTGATGTACTTGATCATGTTGGCGTAGGTCTTCCGGCCTTCTACGATGCCTTCTTCCAGCACCATCAGGCTCTTTTCCAAGAGGATGATGTCCGCGCTTTCCTTGGCGATATCCACGGCACTGTCCACGGAGATCCCGATATCCGCCATCTTGAGCGCCGGAGCGTCGTTGATGCCGTCCCCCATGAAACCCACGGTATGGCCCTTGGCCTGGAGGGCTTCCACCACCCGGGCTTTTTGGTCCGGAGAGAGTTTGGCGAACACAGTGGTCCGTTCCACTTCCCCTGACAGCTGCTGTTCATCCATCTTTTCCAGGTCGCTGCCCAAAAGGATGTGTTCCACCGGCAGCCCCACCTGACGGCAGATGCACCGGGTGGTCTTTTCATTGTCCCCAGTAAGCACCTTGGTGGTGACCCCGTGATCTTTCAGGGCTTCGATGGCTTTGGCGGCACTTTCCTTGGGAGGATCCAAGAAGGCCAGGTAGCCCAATAGCACCATGCCGGTTTCATCTTTCACCCCGAAAGCCCCCACCGGGGAGGGGTTGATCTTCCGGGCCAGGGCGATGACCCGCATCCCTTCTTCATTGAGATGATCAGCTACGGACCGGATGGTTTTCCGCAGTGCGTCCGTCAAGGGTACCGGTTCATGGTTCCGTTCCACAAAGGTACAGACAGAGAGCATCTCTTCCACGGCCCCTTTGGTGATCATCTGGGTGCGGCCTTTGGGGTCCGTCACCAGGACGGACAGTCGACGCCGGGCGAAATCGAAGGGGATCTCGTCCACCTTATGGTAGTTTTCCGACAGATCCACCAGCTGGGGATCAGCCTGTTCCTCTTCTTCCGTTTTCTGGATGATGGCCCGGTCCATGAAGTTCTTGTAGCCGGTCTGGAAATAACTGTTCAGGTAGGCGTACCGGAGCACCCGCTGGCTGGACCGGCCGTCCGCATCCAGATGGTATTCCAGCACCACCTGGTCCTGGGTCAGGGTCCCGGTCTTGTCGGTGCAGAGCACGTCCATGGCTCCGAAGCTCTGGATGGAGTTCAGGCTTTTCACCACGGTCTTTTTCTCCGACATGGAGACGGCGCCCTTGGCCAGACAGGTGGTGACGATCATGGGGAGCATCTCAGGGGTGAGCCCCACCGCCACGGAAATGGCGAAGAGGAAGGCAGAGACCCAGTCCCCCTTGGTGATGCCGTTGACGAAAAAGACCACGGGCACCATGGCCAGCATGAACCGGATCAGCACCCAGGATACGGCATTGACTCCCTTTGTGAAGTTGGTCTCTGGGGCTTCCTGGGCCATGGAACTGGCCATGCTCCCGAAGAGGGTATGGTCGCCGATACCCAGCACCAAGCCGGTGGCAGAACCGGAGATCACGTTGGTGCCCATAAAGGCCAGGTTGGACAGTTCCGTCACCGCTTTCTGGCTGCTGTCCGGGATGGCCTGGGGAATCTTTTCCTGGGGCGCACTTTCCCCGGTAAGGGAAGCCTGGCTCACGAACAGGTCCTTGGCTTCCAGGATCCGCAGGTCCGCCGGCACCATATCCCCGGTGGAGAGGAACACCAGATCTCCCACGGTCACATCCTGGAGGGGGATCTCCTCTTTTTTCCCCCCGTCCCGGATCACCGTGCAGGTGGTGGTGATCAGTTCCAGGAGTTTGGCCGCTGCATCCCCGCTCCGGGTTTCCTGGATGAACCGCAGGGCACCGGAAATCAGCAGCAGGGTCAAAATGATGCACACGGTCACCGGATTGCATTCCTCTGGTTCCCCCTGCTGGAGGGGGATGATGATATCCGTCACTGCAGAAACCCCGGCCAGGACGAACAGGATCACCGTGAAAGGGTTGATGAAGGCCTGGGCCAGCCGGGTAAGGACGCTCTTCTTCTTTTCCCGGGTCACCTTGTTGGCACCGTATCTGTCCCGGGAAGTTTCCGCCTGTTCCTGGGTGAGGCCCGTGACAGAAGACCCGTAACGGGCCAGTACTTCTTCCTTAGCCAGGGAAGCAGCCTGCTGGAGCTTTGCCTGGGCTTCCCGGGCTGCTGCCTGGACTTTTTTATCCATATTTTCTTTTTTCATGATATCCTCCTAAAGAAATCCGGGGGCCATTCCCCCTCTTTAAGAGGCCGTCAGCTCAAAACCGCGCAGCAAAACCGGACCGGCACTGCCAGTCTGTGGAAATTCCGCTGCCCAAACTGTGAGGATGACTGCCTCCACTTGCGCCGTCCATGCTTTGCCACCACCTTTCAAGGACTTGATTACACATAACAGAAAAGCCGTCCGGGGCTTTCCCGAACGGCGACAAAAACAAACATATTTTCAATGGAATTGGATGCATCCACTGCCACCGTACGAGCTTTAACTCTACAGGGCGGTGAAACTGCATTATGCGGCGCCTTCTTGTTTGACGCAGCCTGTTCAGACCTACGCGGGATGTCTCCATCCTGTTGCGGCAGCAGTCCATATCCCTGTAGGAGCCTTGCCTACCGGAACTATTCTGTTGATATAAATAGTATACAGATATGCGAGGATTTTGTCAAGGATGGAACAGAAAAGGGAGAGATGTGTCAACAAGTTCTCGGTGGAACCTCCATCACAGTATAGTCATTCAGAAATGGGGTCAAAAATTTTTCATCGTTGCTTCGAGGTCGACGACGTAGGGATTCGTCCCAGGCAAACCCATCCCGGCCTCCCAGATGAGAAAAGTCCTCCTATACCCGTACTGACCTGAACCCCGCCCCTCCGCCGGGAGGGCAGATCCGTTCGTCCCTGGCGGGAGGCTCACAGCCTATCGCCTTGCCCTGTCGGTCAAAGGCTGCGGCTACGGACCAGGAAGCCGGACACTATCGCCCGCGTGCTCCACCCCAAGAGCGACGACACCCGATGTGATCCCGCCGACTCCTCCTGGGCCTGCCCTCCCGGCTCCTGGAGAATCGATGTATACTCGTACAAAGTACCAAGCAAGGCCAGAAGCCCAGTCCGCCCTGCAGGGGCGGGGGACCGGGCTTGCCCGGTGGTGGGGGCATGAGGTCCTGAAAGGACCGAATACCTTGGCGGACATCCAGTTTCCACTCAGTCGGAAATACAGAAACGGGGGCTTCGGGGTCGCCGATTTTCCCCTTCCATATTTCTACCACACGTCCAACTGTTGTCCATGGCTCCTGCAAAGTATCGGCTGCCGCCGATGCCCCCACCACCGTGCTTGCGCACGGTCCCCCTCCCCTCACAGGGAGGACTGGGGCCGTGCGGACCACTTGTTTTTTCTTTATCCAAAGGCCTGCGGAAGCCGGACATCCTTCGGCGTAAGACAAGATCCGTTCTGGCGTGGGGCTCTTCTTGCCATAGAAAAAAGGACCCGCCCCCATGGACGAGTCCTTTCCGGCCGCCGCCAACCGTTGGCAGCTGACTTCTCTTATCTTTTCTCTTTTGGCAGCACGATCTGCTTCGGTCCGGTCTCTGCGCTTTCTGGGACCAGCACATCATTGAAACTGATGCTCCGGGTGTGGATGGTGTGGCTCCACACATGTTCATGCCGGTGCAGGAAGCCCAAAATGGTGATGGGCACCCAGCTGTAGAGCAGCAGCGGGTAGAACAGGGTGTAGAACCAGGATTTGGGGGCTGCATTGATCTTGAACAGGATGATGGCGGGGATCACATACTGGGCCACCCCGATCACCTGCCACACATGGTAGGGCAGCAGGGCATAGAGCACGTTGGTGTAGAAGGGCACGAAATTGTAGATGGTGCTGCAGAGCACGAAGAAGGTGGAAATCAGCATGAAATAGGGCTGGAATACATCGATGACCCCATCCAGGATCACGATGTCCCGCTTCCGGATCCCCTCTTTCAGCAGTTTCCCCATATACCGGCCTGCCACATCGAACTGGCCCTGGGCCCACCGCTTCCGCTGGTTCCAGGAAGCTTTGAAGGTCTGGGGTTTTTCGTCGTAGATGATGGCATCCTGGCACCAGGCGGTGGGGATGCCTTCCAGCAGGCATTTCATGGTAAATTCCATGTCTTCCGTCAGGCAGGTGGCCTTCCACCCATATTTCTTCAGCACTTCCGTGGCAATCACCATGCCGGTACCCCCGAATACGCTGGAGAGCCCGATGGTATATTTGGCCAAGTGCCACACATGGTTCACAATCCAGAAGTTGATGGCAAAAGTGCCGCTGACCCAGCTGTCGTTGGGATTCTTCACATCCAGATACCCTTGAATCAGTTTTTCACCCTTGCAGAACCGGTTGTTCATTTCCTTCAGGAAGTCCGGATGGACCAGGTTGTCCGCATCGAAGATGGCAACTGCATCATACTGTTTGTCCAAGGCGAACAGCTGCCGGAACATCCATTCCAGGGCAAATCCCTTCCCCACTTCTTCCTGGTTGAACCGTTCATACACCAAGGCACCGGCCTTCCGGGCCACCTCCGCCGTATGGTCGCTGCAGTTGTCGGCGATCACGAAGATGTCGTACAGCTCATCGGGATACCGGAGCATATGGAGGTTCTCCACCAGTTCACCGATGACCTTTTCTTCATTGTGGGCGGCGACGATGACGGCAAATGTGGTTTTGGGAGTCAGGATCTTCTTTTCTTTTTTCCGGGGCAGGATGCCGAACAGGGAAATGACAAAATAATAAATGGTGAAAAAGACGATCAGCACTTGGAGGGGAACCATGATGATGTCGAAATACGTGCTCATAAAACCTCTTGTTTCCTCCTCTTATTTAAAGACGGCCTGTTTTCCCGTCACTTTCACATAGACTGCATTGAGCACCCCGCAGAGGGTATAGGTGAACATGATCACAAAAGGCCAGGCCTTCACATCGCTCCAGAGCACCAGGGCCCCCAGGATGAAGGCAATGATCACCGGCACCCGGAACAGAGGATTCCCATGGCCCTTGAAATCCGGATACTTCACATCGCTGTACATGAGGCAGGCTACGGCAACGGTGAGCAGGGCCGTGAGCAGCGGACTGATCTGCATCCCTCCCAGGACGAAGGTGACGATGACACAGGCCCCGGCCGGTGCCGGCATGCCCTGGAAATAACCGTGGATGGCCGTGACGTTCACATTGAACCGGGCCAGCCGCATGGCTGCCCCAAAGGCGAAGAGGCCGGAAATGACCATCCCCGCCACTCCCAGCTGCTGGAGGGAGTAGGTATAGATCAGGACGGCAGGGGCCATCCCGAAAGAACATACATCACAGAGAGAATCCATTTCCACCCCGAAAGGACCGCTGACCCCTAAAGCCCTGGCGGCACGGCCGTCACAGGAATCGGCCAGGATGGCCAGGATGATGAAGATAGCTGCCAGGTTGAAATTCTTTTCCATGGACAGATAGATGGAAATGAGTCCCAGCATCTGGCTCAGGCCGCTGATGCTGTTGGGGACCATGCGTTTGTAGTTCATTCTGCTTTCTGCCTCCCGATGATACTGATACCGCCCTGCACCTTATCGCCTTTGCGCACCATGATTTCCACCGAGCGGGGAACCACCAGTTCCGTGCAGGACCCGAATTTGATCATGCCGTAACATTCCCCCTGTTTCAGCCGGCTGCCCAGGCTGGTCCAGGAAACGATCCGGCGGGCCAGGATGCCGGCAATCTGGATGACCAGGATCCGGTTGGATCCATTGTCCAGGCCGATGGCCATCCGTTCATTCACCACAGGGGCAGAATCCTTGAAAGCTGGTTCATACCCGCCGCAGGTGTAGCGCATGTACTTAATCAGCCCCGTCATGGGCGCCCGGTTGGTATGCACATTGAATACGGAAAGGAAAATGGTCACTTTTTTGGCCGGTTCGTTGAGAAATTCTTTATCGTAAAACTCTTCCACACCCATCACCGTACCGTCCGCCGGAGAATACAGGATATTGGGATCCTGCTTCACGTCCAGCACCCGGTTCCGGAAAAAATAGGCAAAATAGAGCATCAGGACTGCCGGCGGCACGGCGAACACCGGCCCGGCCAGATATCCTGCAAGCACAGTCACAGCCAGCATGGTCCCGATGAAAGGATATCCTTCTTTGACGATTCTGTATTTGTATTTGGTCACAGCTTCACCTCCACCCATCGTTTCATTATACCTTATCTCAGTTCCTTTGTCCAAACTCTGCTGGTAAATGGTGGGGGCAGACCCCATTTTTCACTTGTGGGAATGTTTGTATTCCAGCACCTTCACCACGAACTGGGGCAGTGCCATCATCCGCCCCAGACGGCTGGGCTGCTTGTACAGCCGGAACAACCATTCCAGGGAAGCTTCCTGCATCCATTTGGGAGCCCGTTCCATCTTGCCGGCCAGCACATCGAAGCTGCCGCCCAGGCCCACCCGCAGGGCAGGAGCCAGGGCATCCCGGTGTTCTTCCAGCCAGAATTCCTGTTTGGGAGCCCCCAGGGCGGCAAAGAGCACCTGGGCACCGCTTCCGTTGATCTGCCGGATGATTTCCGGTTCATCAGCTTGGGTGAAATAGCCGTTCCGTGTCCCTACGATCTGGACCCCGGGAGCGATTTCCGCTGCTTTTTGGGCCGCCGCTTCTGCGATTCCCGGGGCAGCGCCGAACAGGAAGAATTTCGTCCCCTGTTGGGCCCCTTCCCGGAGCAGTTCCAGGAACAGGTCGAAGCCGGCCACCCGTTCCGGCACCTGATGTCCCAGAGTCCGTCCGGCCCATACGGTTCCGGCCCCGTCCGCCAGGACCAGGTCCGTTTTTTCCAAAAGGGCCTTATAAGCCGGCAGCTTCTGGGCCATCATGATGATCTCTGCATTGGCAGTGACCACCTGGGTAGGCAGTTCCCGGTCCACCCGGTCCATGAGCCACGCCACTGCTTCCCCCATGGAAAAGGGCGTCACCGGGACCCCCAGGATATCCATGGCAGGTTTCTTGTTATCCATAAGTCCACCTCACTATATCCGCCCTTTTCAAGGGCGGGGGACCAGCCGCCAGGCTGGTGGTGGGTTAGCAGCCACCGGCTGCGTTTCCCTTCACAGGAACCTGCTTCAGGCAGATTCCCTCCTTTTCTCCTTAAATTGCCCGCGCTTCGCTGGGCACCTGGGTGAAATTGATCCCCGGGTTCCGTTCCAAGATCCAGTTCAGGTTCCATTCGTTGGAAACCAGCACCACAGGACGGTCCAATTTGTCGTACACCAGCATCCCGTTGTCCAAGCCTTTGATATTCCGGATCAGTTCCGGATCATCCGCATAGACCCACCGGGCCACAGAATAGGGCAGCTGGTCCATGAGCAGTTTGGCATTGTATTCGTTCAGCAGCCGGTATTCCAACACTTCCAGCTGCAGCACCCCCACGACCCCCACCACGAAGCTTTCCATCCCGATGTCCTTCTGCCGGAACACCTGGATGGCGCCTTCCTGGGCCAGCTGGATGATGCCCTTTTCGAACTGCTTCCGTTTCATGGAATCCTTAGGCTGGACCTTGGCGAAGATTTCCGGCGGGAAAATGGGGAAATCCTCGAACTGCACCGGATGCTTCTCATTGCACAGGGTGTCCCCGATGGTGAAGATCCCCGGGTCGAACACCCCGATGATGTCTCCGGGATAGGCCTTTTCCACCGTGGTCCGCTCCTGGGCCATGAACTGCTGGGGCTGGGCCAGCTTCACCGGTTTCTGTCCCTGGACATGCCACACGGTCATGCCCTTCTCGAACACCCCGGAACAGATCCGCATGAAAGAGATCCGGTCCCGGTGGGCCGGGTTCATATTGGCTTGGATCTTGAAGATAAAGGCAGTGAAATCCTCGTCAGTGGGATCCACCACGCCGCCGTCCTTCAGTTTCCGGGGCTGGGGGGCCGGAGAAAGTTCCAGGAATTTCTCCAGGAAGCTCCGGACCCCGAAGTTGGTCATGGCGGATCCGAAGAACATGGGTGTCAGTTCCCCTGCATCTACTTTTTCCAGGTCGAATTCGTCCCCGGCCAGATCCAGCAGCTCGATATCATCCATCAAAGTCTGGAGATTGGCTTCTCCGATGGCTTCCCGGATGGCAGGATCGTCCAGGCTGCCGGTGGTGCTCTTTAGGATCTTGGACCCGTGGCTACTGTCATTGTCGAAGAGCTCCACCTGTTTCTTCAGCCGGTCGTAGACCCCGATGTAATGGCCGTCCACCCCGATGGGCCAGTTGATGGGATAAGCGTTGATGTGCAGCACCTTCTCGATTTCATCCATCAGGTCCATGGGAGCCCGGCCGTACCGGTCCAATTTGTTCACAAAGGTAAAGATGGGCAGTTTCCGCCGGTGGCAGACCCAGAACAGCTTCTTGGTCTGGGGTTCCACCCCTTTGGCGGCATCGATCAGCATCACTGCACTGTCGGCGGCGATCAAGGTCCGATAGGTATCTTCTGAAAAGTCCTGGTGCCCGGGAGTATCCAGGATGTTCACCCGGTACCCATCATAGTCGAACTGCAGCACCGAAGAGGTGACGGAGATCCCTCTCTGCTTTTCGATTTCCATCCAGTCAGAGACGGCATGCTTGTTGGCTTTCCGGGATTTCACGGAACCAGCCAGATGGATGGCGCCTCCATATAGCAATAATTTCTCAGTCAGCGTCGTCTTACCGGCATCCGGATGAGAAATAATGGCAAAGGTCCTTCTTTTCGCGATTTTCTCCTGCAGCTCAGACATGCAAGGCATTCCTCCTGTACTCCATAACGGTTGGCTCAAAATTTTCCATGATAATTATAGCATGGCTGCCGATCCAGGTCACCTATTCCGGCAGCTTTTGCACATGAAAAAACGCCACAAAGCTGAACTTTGTGGCGTTCCGTTCGATTAAATGGTCGGAGCGGCGAGATTCGAACTCACGACCTCTTCCACCCCAAGGAAGCGCGCTACCAAACTGCGCTACGCCCCGAACACAAGAGCTATTATACGGCAAATATCAGAAGCCGTCAAGCACTTTTTTGGGATTTTTTTAGCGGATGAAATTGGTCATCACTTTCACCGGTTTGGCCGGTTCTTCCACCCCTGCTTTTTTGCCGGCTTCCAGGCATTTCAGCAGCCAGGCCATGTTCTTGCCCAGGGTTTCCATGATCTGGACCCCTTCTTTGTCCTGGAGTACTTCTTCAGGAGTATTCCCATGGACCATATTCCAGTAGTTGGAAGTGACCACGGGCATTTCGTTGTACATCAGGTATTTGTACAGCACATCCAAGGTGGCGCTGGTGCCGGCTCTCCGGGCGGAGGCGACGGCAGCTGCCGGTTTGTGCCGCAGGTCAGCCCCTGCCGCTCCTGCAAACCGGTCCAGGAACACCTGGATCTCTCCTGTAGGAGAAGCGTAGTACACCGGAGACCCGATGACAAGGCCGTCCGCTTCCTTCATCTTGGCGGCACATTCCTTCACCAAAGCATCCAGTTTCCCGTTCACTGCATTGAGGCCGATGTAGATGATTTCCGTATCGATCCCGGCTTTTTCCAGTTCCTTGGTAATCAGGGACAGGGCCGTATAAGTGCAGCCTTTTTCCCGCCGGCTGCCATTAAACAGCAATACTTTCATTTCAGTTCTCTCCTTTGAAATGTAATATTTTATGATACATATCTATTATACCATACCTGGTCAACATCCCTGGGTAGATGTCAGCCCCGGCCCTAACGGGCCTGTCAGAAGGCAGACATCAGCTTGTCCCCAATAAGCAGAATGGTCCAGCTGTTGAGCCCAACAAGGCTGATTCTGACGTCCCAAGGTCCCTTTCGGGGGCCGTGTCCAACTTCTTGCTGAACCCGTCACTCCTTCCGCACCAGACAGCTGAGGGCGATGAGACCGGCTCCCAGGAAAAATTCCTGCTGGACCAAGGCGATGCAGCCGAACCCCAGGATCACATTGGCGATGACTCTCCGGTCCATGGCCGCCTCACAGGGTACGGACGGCAGCCGCTGCCAAGAGACACCGTTCGTACAGGGACCCTACCTGGGCATATTCCCGGTCCGTATGGGCCCCTTCTCCCCGGACTCCCATGCCGCACAGGGTGGGGACTCCGGCCCCTATGGTGATCCCCGCGTCGGAAAGACCGCCTACCTGGATGCCCGGTATCCGGCCCAGGCCCAAAGCTTCCCCCGTATCCGCTACATGGTCATAGAGTTTCCGGACCCCGTCTGTGGTCTCCATGCAGGCCATTACCCGGCTCACATCCAATTCCGCCCAAGTCCCTTCCACGGTGCGCTCCTCCGTCACCTGGCGCAAAAGGGCGAAGATCTCGTCCCCGATGGACTGATTCCGATACCGGATGCCGATGCGGATCTTACAGAAATCCGGAATGGTATTTTCCCCGATACCCCCTTCCACTGCCCCGCAGTTGATCAGTTTCCCCCGAGGGATATCGTTGGCTGCTTCCAGCTTCAGGATCTTGTGAGCCGCTTCCAATACCGCTGAACGGCCTTTTTCCGGGGCACTGCCGGAATGGGCCGCCACCCCATGGACGGTGATGGAAACAGGTCCTCCGCCGTACCGGCCGATGACCAATCTGTCACTGACAGGTCCCGGCTCGAAATTGAAGGCAGCAGCCGCCCCTGCCGCTTCCTGGGCAATCAGGGTTTTGGCATTGGAGAACATGTGGAGGGTCTCTTCGTCCGGGATCCCCAGGAACCGGATGGGATACTTCTTCCAGCCAATGGACTGGAGGGCTTTTAGGGCATAGAGGCCGATCACCAGCCCCGCTTTCATATCCAGCACCCCCGGACCATGGGCATTGCCAGCTGCATCCACCCGGAAGGGATTTTTGGCCGCTTCCCCCGCTGGGAACACTGTATCCATATGGCCCATGAACACCACCGGTCTTGCTTCCGATCCTGGGTTCCAGTCCCCTACGATCAAGTCTCCGGCGTGGTCCACAGGTACTCGGCGCACCGCGGCCCCCGCCTTTTCCAATTCCCGCTGGAGGATGTCCCCCACCCGGTCCACCCCGTCCAGCTGTTTGGGACCGCTTTCCGTATCGACGATTTCTTCCCACAGGGCCAGCATCTCCTGCCGGTGCCCTTCGATATATGCTTTTAGCTGCAGATCCAGTGTATCCATTCCCTCATGCTCCTTTTACAAGATATTCACCACAAAGCCCGCCAAGACCACGGAAGTGATGGTCACCGTCACGAACCCAGCTACCAGCATCTTGGGCAGCAGGAAATTCAGGAGAGCCTTCCGCTGTGCTTCCGTTTCCCCCATGGCTTCTGAGACTTCCTGGGAAATCAGCATCGTCGTAGGAAAGCCGAAAGTACAGGTGATCCCCAGGGACACCGCCAAGGTAAAGGGCATCCGGAACAGCCGGCTGCACAGCAAAGCAGCAGCGCACAGGCCGGCCACCCCCAGGACGGCGGACCAAATCAGGGGCGGCAGCACGGAAAGGACCTGCTGGGGCGTAGTGGCCCCCAAATTGGTGAAGATCACGATGGTCACAAAGAAGATGATCAGCCCGCTGGACTGGGTCTTGGCCAGGATCCCCTTATCCAGGAAACCCAGGGCAAAGAACAGGGTCCCCAGGATCAGGCACATCACCAAGTAATGGATATGGCCCCCGGTGAGTCTGGCGGCATAGAAGGAAAGGGTGGCCACCAACCCCAATTTGGCCAGGTAGACGGATGGCTTGTCAAAGGCGGAAGGCATTGCGAGAGGCCGTTTCCGGGCGGCTTCCGCCTTTTTCTCTGCTTCCTCGCTGTATTGGGCCACAAAGCCCGGATCCACCCGCAGCTGACGGGCCAGGTGACGGAGGGCAAAGGAAGCGATGGGGATGCCGAAGAATTTCTGGGTCACCAGCAGCACCAGGCAGAAAGTCCCTACATATTCCAGCCCCTTTTCCTTGGCCGCCGCCAGCATGATCAGGGTGGCCGCATTGCCCCCGGCAAAGATGGGGGATCCGGAGATGGCAATCTTGGGATCCATGACGAAAGCCCCGATGAGGATGATGGCCGCTACAGCAAAGACCACACAGAGGACGGAGGTGACCACCACTTTCCATTCCTGCTTCAGCTCGGTGAAATCGATGGTAGTCCCCATGGAGACGATCAGCATCCCCACTACCCCCATGCCGATGCCGGACACCTGGGCGTCCTTGATGAGGGTCTGGGGCAGGAGCCCGGACCAGAACCCGGCCAGGAGGATCACCGAGATTCCCAGCACCGTGGACAAAATGGCCCGGGTGCGCATGGCGATCAGCTCACTGACCGCATAGATGCAAAAAAGTGCCGTCAACGAAACAATACTTCCCATAACTTCTCCTCATTTCTGCCTATCAAGACTGCTTTATCCTGATAAATTGCAAAGATGAGGCTATTATAACGCACTTCTGTCCACGGTGGCAAGAGCCGAAAGGGGCCCGGTCCCTCCAACTTTCTCCTTCAGCCGGCGATCTCCTTCTTCAGGTCGGTTACCACTTCGCCCACGTTGTGCTGCCGCAGATCGGCTTCGAACTGCTTCTGGATCTCCCGGAGCTGGCCGTCCAGGGCCTTATGGATGTTCCGTCCCACCGGGCACTGGGGATTGGGCCGGTCGTGGAAGTTGAACAGTTCTTCTTTGTTGGTTTCCACCGCTTCGTAGACATCGTAGAAAGTGATCTGCTCCAGGGGCTTGGTCACCCGTACTCCCCCGGGACCCCGCCGCACGGCAATGAGGCCGGCTCCTTTCAGCTGCTTCATCAGGTTACGGATGATCACCGGGTTGCAGCCCACGCTGGAAGCCAGGAAATCGCTGGTGATCTTGTACTGGTCCCCGAAGATCTCCGTAGCCGCCAAAATATGGATGGCAATGGTGAATTTGGTTGAGATTTGCATAATGGCTCCTTTCTTCCCGCTGCCGAGCAGCTGAGATGATGTAATTTTGTTTATTACTTCTTAATTTATCATAGCACAGTTTCCTAAAGGAGGCAAATAGAAAAGAGGCCGCTGCGCATGCAGCAGCCCCCCTCATTGATTCCCAAAATGTTCCACCAAAAAGGCGATGGTCCCGGCGGTCCGGGGCAGGACGTCTTCGTTGAAGTCGAAATCGCTCTGGTGATGGCCTGCGGCTTCCTCGGTGCCGTAAAGCATGTACACCGCCTGTCCCCCATGTTCCTGGACCCGGCTCATGAAGTAGCAGCAGTCCTCGCTGCCGCTGACTTTCTGTTCCCGGGCCACGTGGCTGTACACATGGAGGGGTTCGATCAGCTGATAGATCTCTTCTCCCATTTCCGGGGAAGAATTGGAGGAGGTAGCGCTGCCCCGGAGCAGGATCTCCACCCCCACATCATAGAGCATCGCCGCCGCCCGGACCATCCGCTTGGCTTCCCGGACCATGAAATCATTGATTTCCGCCGTTTCTCCCCGGGTCTCGAATTTGATGAGCCCGTTGGCCGGGATCACATTCCGTCCCGTACCGGCTTCCAGGACCCCCACATTGATCCGGGAAGAGCCGCCGCTGTGCCGGCTGATGGTGTGGAGGGAAATGGCCGCCTGGGCCGCTGCCAACAAGGCATTCTTCCCCTTTTCCGGTTCGGCCCCGGCGTGGCTGGGAGCGCCGGTGAACACGGCATCCATCTTGTCCGTGGCCAGGAAGCCTTGGGTCATGCAGACCAGGGAACTGTCGTGATAATTGCCCAGGCCGATGTGCCCGCTGATGAAGTAATCCACATCGTCTACGATGCCGCTCCGGACCATGCTTTTGGCCCCGACCACTCCTTCTTCTCCTGGCTGGAAGCAGATTTTCAGGGTACCTGCCATCCGGTCTTTGTGGGCTGCTGCCAGCCGGGCCACTGCCAGACCGATGGTGGCATGGCCGTCATGGCCGCAGGCATGCATCAGCCCCGGATGCTTGGATTGGAATCCAAGGGCGCTGGGCCGATGGCTGGGAGCCGGATCTTCCGCCACGAACAGGGAATCGATGTCGAAGCGCAGGGCCACGGTTTTCCCCGGTTTGGCGAAATGCATGATCCCCACACAGCCGGTCATGCCCCCTTTCATCCGGTCCACCAGCACCGGGTTGGCCCCTTCTTTGATGGCCCGCTGGGCGCACTGTTTCAAAGTCTTTTCATCGGGCACCATCATCCGGGCTCCTTCATCCAGGATGTCGCTGCCCATGAGGACTTCATACCCCAGCTTTTGGAGTTCCTCTGCAATGAGGGAAGTGGTCCGGAATTCCGTCCAGGCAGTTTCCGGATGGGCATGGAAATCCCGCCGTTGCCGGATCATCTCGTCCTTCATCTCCATGGCTTCTTCGTAATAGGTCATACCTTTATCCTCCCTGCATGTATTTTATGAGCCTTCATTGGTCCGCAGTCCATAAAAAGCAGATGCTGATACATCTGCCGCCCAACGTCTCACGCTTCACGTCCCACGCCAAAGGATACCAGATACTGACGCATCTGCTTCTAAAATACCCGCCACCAAAGCCGCGGAAACATTTCACAACTCCGTTCTTCCCAGCTTTTGGTTTTTCTGCATCCAAAACCATCTGGCTTCACCAGATGGTCTCTTTTTGCGTGAGACGTGAGACATTAAGCGTGAGACGTTTACTAAGAACTGGCCCGCAGGGCCACTTCTACTTCGAATGTCCGATGCCAGGGCAGCCGGTACCGGTATCGTTCCGGCCGTTCGCCTAGAAGAGGTGCGCCTTCCTGCACCATCTTCTCCGTCACCATTCTTTCCGCCTGTTCCGTCTGGCTGTCCGTGAGTTTCCCGTCCGGCCACTGGCTGGGCCAGATCAGTTCCTTCCGCACTTCCTGGCGGACCCGGCTCTGGTACAGCCAGTCATCCAGGTAGCGCACGGTCAGGAGTGCCTGACGGTCCTGGGGATCCAGATAGGGCCGGAGCATCCCCTGGCCCAAAGCGTACCCCAGGCTGTTGCTGGCGGTATTCCACCCGGCATAGGACCCCAGCTGATACCCCAGGGGCTCCTGGCCGTCCTTTTCTTCCAACAGAGCGCGGACCAGCCCCCGGCTGCTTCCGTTCCCAAAAGCCACATCCGCGATCCCTACATTGGCCCCCCGCTGTACATAGTCCCAGGTCTTTTCCAGGAACCGCTGTCCCCTTTCGTCCAAGGCTTCCCCATTCCGGGGATCATCCGCCCCCAAGGTCACCCCATCTGCCGGAGTATAGATCCCCAGCACCAGATCCGCCCGTTTGTCCCACTGGGCGGGATAGCCGCCGGAAGCCAGCACATGCTGCCGATAGCTGGTCCGGATGGGACTGTCTTCATAGCTGGCTACGGTGGCCGGTCCCTTTCCTTCATTATAGTAAGCATACACCAGGGGTGTCTCTCCCCGGGCTTTATTCAGGGCCCGGTTCAGCAGCACCATCCCCAGTTCATCTGCCCCGGAAAAGCTCCGGAACTTGTACCGGAATGCCGGATCGCTGAATTTTTCCAGTTCCCGGGCATCCCGATGGGCTTCGGAATAGGGGGCAGAATCATCCCGGCCGATCAGGAGATAATCCAGCTTCCCTTTTTCCAGGCCCCGGACCAGGCCCTTCAGCACGAACAGGTTCTTTTTCCGCCGCTCCAACACATCCCGGCGGATTTCCAAGGGCAGGTCTTTTTCCAGCCCGGCCAGCTCCTTTTTCTCCTTCCGGACCAGCAGCCCCTGTTCCTGCCGGTCCCGGAGGGCGCCCCACCGGAAGATCTGGGGCCCGTATTGGGCATAATAGGCCGGTTCCGCCGGGGCACTGCTCCATTTGGGCGACCGCATGACGGTGGCAAATCCATAGACCGGGACTCCGGGATGCTTCTCTTTGAAAGCCAGCAGTCCTTCTGCCCGTTCGGCCAGCACTTGGGGATCCAGCTCATGGGTCCGGGAGGGGACCAAGCCCCCGTAGATCAGGGAATCCAGAGAAACCACCGCCCCGTCCGCTCCCCGGGCTTCCTGTTCCAGCCACTGGGAGAGCTTCACCGGGTCCCCCGTCTGCCGGTCATTGGCCAGATATTCCCCAGGCGGGGTCACCACCTGCACCCCTGCCTTCCGGAAACTGTCCACCGTATAGGCCAGGGAGACCGGCCGGCTGTCCAGGGGAATGAAGAGCAGCTTTTCCGCTGCCGCAGGCGCACAGAGCCCCACCAGCAGCGCCACAGATAGTCCAACACCTTTACACCAGCCCAAAATGCCACCTCTTTTCCTTTGAATAGTGTCATTATACCATAGAGACCGGGACCTGAGGAAACAAATCCCCAAGTCCCGGTCTCTGGAAAAGTCCGGTTTCCCGTCTGATTTTCAGTTTTCCGTTCAGCGTCTGGAACGGCGCCACAAAGGACGGTAAGTGATGGCATCCCGGGCATAAAAGATGCCCAGTCCGGCAATGGCATTGAGCACAGCCACTAAAGGAGAGGCAAAAGCCATGATGGCATAGGGAAAATAAGCTCCCACAGAAATCCCGAACAGCCCGGAATAATAGATGCCGGAAACGGACCAGGGAACAATGGGATCGATCATGGTCCCCACATCTTCCATCGTCCGTCCCAGGACCGTCCTGTGCACATCCAGCTCATCGTAAATCCTCCCAAAAGCGGCACCCGGCAAGGTCAGGGTAGTGTATTGTCCTCCTCCTCCTAGCATCAGCAGGATACAGACTCCCACGGTGACCACCACCAGGCTGGTGGAATTCCGGATGACAGAACGCAGCCTGGCCATCAGGACTTCCATGATCCCCAGATGATCCAACATCCCGGAAAACATGCCGGCCATCAGAGCGGCAAAGACAATCTGGGCCATGCTCAGGGCACCACCCCGGGTAAGCAGCTTATCCAGACTGGCAATGCCGGAATGACAGACAAACCCATTTACCGCAGCATCCAGGACGCTTTTCAAAGAGGCTCCTTGGAAGACCAAGGCCAGCAAGATACCAGAAAGGATCCCGCACATGAAGGTACAGTAGGCCGGGATCTTCTTGATAGACATCCCAATCACCAGTACCAGTGGAAGCAGCATTACCAGACTGATGGAAAAGGTTCCTTCCAGCCCTTTCAGCAGCGGCTGGATGCTTTCCAGATCAAAACCCTGCCCGCCGAACTGGATGCCCCATACTCCATACACCCCCAGGCTCACAAGGCTCAGAGGCACAGTAGTATAGAACATACAGACAATCAAGTCAAATAGATTGGTATCCGTACTGGCCGCTGTAAGGAGTACGCTGTCGGACAAAGGAGACATCTTATCTCCGATCAGGGCACCGGAAAGGATGCACCCTACCACCAGAGGCAGGGGGATCCCCAGACCTGAGGCTATCCCCACCAGGGCGATCCCCATGGTCCCAGCTGCTCCCCAGCTGGTTCCTGTAGCGAGAGCCGTCAAAAGGCACAGAAGAAAAGTCACCGGCAGGAATACCATGGGATGGATCAATTTCATACCGTAATACAATAGGGTAGGAATGGTCCCAGAACTTATCCAACAGGAAATCAAGATTCCTACTAGGATCATAATGAGGGCGGCTCCCAACATTTTCTGTCCTCCCTGGAGCATCCCATCTTCCAAAGTCTGCCAAGGGAAGCGCAGGCAGAGTGCATAGACCGATTCCACCACCACCGCACTGAGCAGGGCAATGACAATGTGATTGCCCATCAGGACCAGGCTGATTACGGCCCCCAGCGGCAGCAGGAGTCCCCACAAAGCCTGTTGGAAAGATAATTGTTTCATCATGGGTCTCTCCTTTTCAAAATGCCTTCTGGAGCCGGTCGACTGCGGTTTCCAGGGTTTTCCTGGTTACACCGAAATTCATCCGGACAAAGCCCCTGCCAGTTTCTCCGTGGTCCAGTCCGTTGTTCAAGGAAATGCCAGCTTTTTCCAGGAAAAAGTCTTTCAGCTTTTCTCCTGGGATACCGGATTCCCGGCAGTCGATCCAAAACAGGAAACTGGCTTCCGGCTTCAACGGCTTCAGGGGCAGTCCCAGCCGAGCCACGGCCTCCAAGAAATAATCCCGGTTCCCCTGGAGATATGCCGTCAGCTGGTCCAGCCAGCCGTCGGCCTGGCCGCCGGCGACAGCCGTGACGGAAGCGATGGCGAAAGAGTTGGAAGCATAGTTGAAATTGAAGCCGTAGACGTAATCCTCCCATTTCCTTCGCAGCTCCGGATCAGCGATGAACACCATGGCATGAGGGATGCTCATGATATTGAACCCTTTACTGTAGCTGAAGATCTGGATGGAGATTTCCTGAGCCCGGCGGGAGACTCCATAAATGGGAATGTGTTTCCGTCCGTCATAAGTCACTAAGAAATGGACTTCATCGGAAAGAATCAGTACCTGGTACCGATCGCAGATTTCCACCAGCTGTTCCAGTTCTTCCCGGGTAAAGACACGGCCTGTGGGATTCTGAGGATTGACCAGAAGGAAAATCGAAGGCCGGTACTTCCGGACTTTTTCCTCGAAATCTGCAAAATCGATTTCATACCGCCCTTCCACCAGTTTCATGGGATTCTCCAGGAAATGACAGCCCGCCGCTTCGATGCTGGCCTTCAGCGGCATAAAATAGGGGCTCTGGATGATTACCCAGTCCCCTGGATGGGTAAACCGGCACAGACACATATGGACGGCTCCCAAGGTCCCGGGGATGTTGCTCAGCCAAGTTGCCGGCAGTTCCAGTTGATAATGCCTCCGGAACCAGCTGGTCACGGCCTGATAATAGCTTCTCGGTTTATACCGGTAATTGAATGTGTTTTCCTTACAAACCTTCATATTGGCTTCTTCCACACAGGGCGGACAGTAAAAATCTAGATCCGCAGTACCCATGCCAATCACATCATTCCGCCCCTCCGGCTGGAGCCAGCGTGCCGAAGTGGTTTTCCGATGGTCCAGTGTCCGGTCAAAATCGTATTCCATGTCAGATCCTCCCATTGGTTTTGTAAAAAAATTTGCGCAATTCCAAAGCTTCCATAGCTATTGCTTTGTTGACCTTATCATATCGATTTTTTACTTATTTGAAAATTGCCGTTCTGTCATATAAAATATGCATGAAGCTTTATATTTTGGAGGTCCATCATGACACTGCTTGAAATCGAAGCCTTCCTGGCCGTGGTCAAATGGGGAACCCTTTCCGGAGCTGCCCAGAAACTGTTCATCACCCAGCCGGCCCTCAGCCGCCGGATCCAAGCCATGGAAAAAGAGTTGGGATATTCCCTGTTTCTCCGTCAAAAAGGACACCGGGAAATCCAGCTCACAGAACAGGGTGCTGAATTCTACCATATTGCCTGGAAATGGCAGAAACTCTGGTCGGAGACCCATCTGATCGCAAAAAAGAATAAAACGCGGGAAACCTTAGCCATTGCAGCCGTCGACAGCGTCAACCATCATATGCTGCCTGCCCTCTTTCCCCAATTGATAGAGCGGGGATATCTGCTGCGCCTTTATAATGCTTTTTCAGAAGATACCTATCAATATATGGAAAATGGGATCTACGACCTGGCCCTGATCACCGCCCAGGACTATACCCGGAAACTGCCCAAAGAGACCCTCCTCACCCCAATCTATTCCGAGGGTTTTGTGGTCGCCTCCGCGTCCCCTCTGCCGACAGAAAAAGGAAGGATTGCCTGCAAGGATCTGGCAGAACGAAAGGAAATCTATACATCCTGGAACAAAGAATTCAAAGCCTGGCACAGCGACCATTTCAACGAGATGGCCGATCCCCTGGTGATCCTGGAGCACGCAGCCCTGACACCCTATTTCCTGAAGGACGATGCCTGGACTTTCTGTCCCTATACCACGGGAGAATGGCTGAAAAGACAAGGGGCCCATGTATATCGGCTGCTACCGGAAGATACGCCTCCCAGCCAGATCGTCTACGCTGTTCACAATCCGAAACGGAAGCCAGACGCCTTTCATACCTTCCTCACCCTGCTACTGCAGCAGCTGAAGACCTATCCCCCGGATCAGATGGCCTGTTTCCTGTAAAAGAGAGGCTGTTGCACGTGTTAAGCTGATGTGACCCCAAAAAGTTAGACCTTAGTAACGAGATGGTTCTTACTGTCTCGTTA
>ERZ791922.206-NODE-206-length-47763-cov-3.301836_pt1 | contig 47763 bp, 45 predicted proteins | sample MGYA00510134_ERZ791922 | MGnify/ENA primary metagenome ERZ791922 (study PRJEB30046, sample SAMN00792101) | human gut metagenome | study: EMG produced TPA metagenomics assembly of the A metagenome-wide association study of gut microbiota in type 2... | reverse complement strand
ACCGGCCCCGGACGTTTCGAATCCAGGGCGGCCAGCACAATCAGCACCCGCCGCTGCAGCGGTGACGGGCGTCGCGCCAGTGTCATTGCTTATCCGTCTCCGGCCAGATGAGTTTTCTGAGACGCTGATGATCGACGTCAATGAGCGCTTTGGTTTGTTCGTAATTTTTCATTGGCGCACCAGTAATCGCCAGTTCATACCAGAATTGCAGAAGGGTGCTGGCCATACTCGATTCGCTGATGTATTTAGCGCCCTGACTGTCCAGCTCGCATTCACGGATACGTTCTTCCGCTATCCGGGTCAGCTGCTCATAGCTGAGTGAAAAATTCACTTCTTTCTCATCCATCCTGCACGCTCCGTCTGATAATGTCCGGTTTAGTAAAAAATCATACTTCATATGATTCATGTATTAACTGTAGAATATCATATCAGATATGATTATTATGAATAACGATAAATATCACACACAGTATGATTTTATGCGTTTTGTTTATTTATCATATTTCTTACCGTTTTCCCGCCACGCAGATCCGAAAAGATGCTTAGGCGGTTCTTTTGCGGCTGACATTCTTTTGAGTTTTAATGACGTGATATAGCAAGCCCACACAGAGGGAAAGAGGAATGAGCCAGCAACTGCGCAAGCGGTCTGACATTGAGAAAAAGGTTGCGGCCGGAGAGGCTGTTAAGGAACAGCCGCGTCAGCTAATCAGGGACACTATCACCGGGAAAATCATTTCTAACGAGCGGGTGCCTGAAACGCTCCCGGCCTGCCTGATAGCGATGCAGTCGAATACGCTTGTCTACAACGATGTAGATGTGGAGGCCTTTCAGCGGGAAGTCCGTCAGCAGGTATCACAGATACTGGACGCCATCAGGGATGAGCGATTTGAAAATGCCGGCATAGCCTATCAGCAGTTTATAGACCAGTATGATGCGTGTTTCGAAACGCCTTCCGTGGATGTACTTGGTGAGGTGAAACGACGTGGTATAGATCTTTATGCGGTGCTGGAACATCAGGGAACCCGTCTTACGGCAGAAATGTGCGTTGGAGGTAGTCATGATCGAGCGTCTGAACGCAGCTTTAATGCCGTCACCGAGGCTCATATCAATCTGTTTTTCTATATGCTCACGCTGAATCTGGCGATCCATAACAAGATTGACAATGTCCAGAAACAGCTACGTACTAAACTCGGTTTTCTGGAAGAGCGGCTCAGAACGTTGCTTAACGAGTACATCTATGCAAATCAACTTGGCCGGATCGTTCTGGACGGGTTACATGCAAGCGAGACCCTTTATGGCTGGATTTTGCTTGAAAAAAATGACCTGAACGCTGCCCGGTTGATTTATAAGAATGATTTGAAGCTGAATAACGAAATGAAGTTTGCCGAGCTTCATGCAGAGGTGATGAGCATCTACCAAAAGAGGTACACATCTGAAACGCCTGAAGATCTTCGGAATAGAGCTTTCTCAAGGTGTGGGTTATCCGAAGACAGAGCACAATTCGCTTTTAAGCTGTGTTATTACCTTCACCAGACAGGACAGATTAGGAAGTATATCGATGAGCTGACGCAGGGTGCTGATAACAACGACACGAGTGACGCTACCGTGGATGTCCGGTCCCTCCTGGTTCCCTCAGCATCCGGGCTCGCAACTCAATGAAAGACGAAATAGCACGACAGATCACCGGACTTATTGAGCTGAAAAAATTTAATGGCTATACGCTGGTCAGCGGAGAAGACTGGCAGAAGCCTACTGTCACCGAAATCCTGCTGGTCCGGAGATTTATCCCCCTGACTGACAGCCAGCTGGCTAACCGACTGGATGTGGACGAACGCACCATCCGTAAGTGGAAATCAGGAGAGACCAGTATGGTGTACACCACTTGGTGCTGCCTGTGCTGGCTGGCTGGGCTGGGGATGCCGCTCGATAACATTATCAGTGGCTGAAGATTCGCTTCCAGATGCGTCTGAAAATGAATCGTCTCTGATATCGGCAGCGGGAACGGATGATATGAGGGAGACGGTCATAGTTTTTCCAGAACAATGTCCAGCCCTGATACCCCTTGACCACTAATAGGATGAAGCAGCCGGCTTTGAAGATGCCATATGCGATGGCGGTGAGGATTAGAAATACAGTCATACGATTTTCCTTATGTAAAACTGTATTTAGAAAATCCGATGCGGCCTTTAAGGCCGGACTGTAAAAAAACCTGAAAAAAGTTTCTCTTTCCTCTTTGTTGCTATTACTGGCTTTGTCAGCCTTGAATTTTGCTTTTCATGCAATATTCCCCTAATGACAACTATCCAGAATTTTTTTGTGCTTCTGCAAAAATCCTTCTTCTCTTCTCCTGAGATCCGAAATTCATTGAGTCGGAAGACTGGATACCTCTCCAGAACGCAGAATCACCTGAGTTACCAGAACAGCAGACGTAAAAAAGGCCGCTGAAGCGGCCTGATTAGATTATCCGGGCAATTCACTCAGCCTGGAAGTTTTTCAAGGAACTGGAGGACTGCCTTCTGGTATGCAGTCCAGTTTTTAGCGCTTTCCCACGGGGTTGAACCGTCGTTATAAAAATAAATATCGCTATCGAGTAATCCCGGAGCACCTGCAAGAAGATGATCACCGTAAACAGCGTATTCCGCGCCGTGGCCACCGGCCTGCGCCATAAATCCCAGAGGTTTATATTCGCGATTAAGAAGCAGATATTTACCGGGTTCATGTTCTCGGACAGAGTACGGCAAATTGAATCGCATTAGCCATTTCATGGCATCGGTCTTACTGTTTCTGATTTTAAATCCGCGAAAATCATTTTCAAAACAATGTACTACCGTTTCAAGTCTGCTCTTTAGCGTTTGCATGTATCATCCTTTGTGCATTTGCCACGATGGGAATTAATTGCTTACAGTGCAGCTTCGAGGATACAGGATTCAGACAGTTACTTATAGCGATGCCTGAGAGAATGGCCTGTACGTCTGACAACGCAGCAGGCTGAATTCCCGGATGTTGAATAATGACCCTCAATGCCACTCTCACCTTCAACGCCTGTGGAACTGTCGTTCCACTCCTCTTCACGTCCGGTTCCGTGAGAGCGCTGGACCTGCTCCGGACTGAACTGATAGCTGAGGAGTGCCTCTGGTCTCTGACTGTTAAAATAATTGTCTCGCCAGAAAAACGCCTCAAGGGTCCGGATACTTCGGCATAACCAGAATGGGGTCATTTGCCTGTAGGGTCCGGAACTCATCAATGCAGCTGATCCTGAACACCTCCCGCGGTCTGTCGACGGTAGTCAGTTCCTTGTCGATTATTTATTCCTTTGTTTGTGACATCTACTTCTGATACCAGAGCAAAAATCTAATCCATATGTATATGAAATAATTTGTTGTTTAAAAAATGAGATTTAATATCCTTAGCTAGGACACCAGAATATACCTGGTAGAATGCACGAGCATATTGATTTCTTCGTGTATCAGTGGTCAAAACCGGACGGTATGCATATTACAGAAACATCTAATCACCTAAATTTTTCAGTAAGTTACAAATAAATCCCCACTATTAAGAATTACTCTCAACACTATTTGTATCGTGCAGTATCAGGAATGATCGTGCTTACTGACACAATAACGAAAATCCTGCATTTTTGTAATCGACCTCATCTATCACTACATTATTGCAACTTATTGGACACATTTAATCATGTGCTTAACAATGTACTTGCAAGTGAGTTTTTATCTCATACAAAAAAATGATTGTTTTCAATAGTCGAAATTTCTCATCAAGGCTCTGATTTGATAAGAAATAATTAATTATCAGTGTATTATCGGGGTTAAGGTGAACTATGTTCGGATTAGATGCCTTCCATTTGGCCAGGATACAGTTTGCATTTACTGTTTCCTTCCACATTATTTTCCCAGCAATAACCATTGGTCTGGCCAGTTTCCTGGCCGTGCTCGAAGGGTTATGGTTAAAGACACGAAATGACACTTACAAGGAGCTCTATCACTTCTGGTCAAAAATTTTTGCAGTAAACTTTGGTATGGGTGTTGTTTCCGGTCTGGTTATGGCTTATCAGTTTGGTACCAACTGGAGTGGCTTCTCACAGTTTGCAGGGAGTATCACCGGTCCATTGCTGACCTACGAAGTTCTGACTGCGTTCTTCCTTGAAGCGGGTTTCCTTGGTGTCATGCTGTTTGGCTGGAATCGTGTTGGCCCCGGTCTGCACTTCTTTGCTACCTGTATGGTGGCGCTGGGGACACTGTTTTCCACGTTCTGGATCCTGTCATCCAATAGCTGGATGCAGACTCCACAGGGTTATGCCATCGAGAATGGTGTTGTTATCCCTGTAGACTGGCTGAAAATTATCTTTAACCCTTCCTTCCCGTTCCGCCTGTTACATATGTCCACTGCGGCTTTCCTTGCAAGCGCTTTTTTTGTCGGAGCATCAGCAGCATGGCATCTGCTAAAAGGCAATGATACTCCCGCGATTCGCAAAATGTTCTCTATGGCATTGTGGATGGCATTAATCGTTTCCCCGATCCAGGCCGTTATCGGTGATGCGCATGGTCTGAATACTCTTGAGCACCAGCCGGCAAAAATCGCTGCGATTGAAGGACACTGGGAAAATAAACCTGGTGAAGCAACCCCTCTGGTTCTGTTTGGCCTGCCAGATATGAATGCAGAAGAGACGAAGTACAAAATAGAGGTCCCTTATCTTGGCAGTATTATCCTTACACACAGCCTTGATAAGCAGGTGCCTGCCCTGAAGAGTTTCCCTAAAGAAGATCGTCCTAACTCCACTATCATATTCTGGTCTTTCCGCGTAATGGCTGGCTTAGGGATGCTGATGATTCTTCTCGGGGTGGTCAGCGTATGGCTTCGCTGGCGGAAACGTCTCTATACATCTAAACCGTTCCTCTATTTTTCTCTCTTCATGGGGCCTTCGGGACTGATTGCGTTACTGGCCGGTTGGTTCACAACTGAAATAGGTCGTCAACCATGGGTCGTTTATGGCGTACAGCGAACGAAAGATGCTGTTTCTGCACATGGCGATTTACATATGTCAATCAGCTTACTGGCGTTTCTGCTTGTTTACACCTCAGTCTTTGGCGTCGGTTATATATATCTCGTACGTCTGATCAAAAAAGGGCCTGTACATGCTGAGGAGCATCAGGAAGTAACGGATGGAACACCTGCCCGTCCTCTGTCAGCGGTAAATGAGGGTTTGGCAACACGTGGGAGAGACAAATAATGGGTATTGATCTGTCAATTATCTGGTTTGTCATCATCGTCTTCGCTACGTTGATGTATATAGTGATGGATGGATTTGATCTGGGAATCGGTATTTTGTTCCCGTTTCATAAGCACGATGTCGATCGCGATACAATGATGAATACCGTTGCGCCTGTATGGGATGGCAACGAAACCTGGATGGTACTGGGGGGAGCGGCATTGTACGGCGCGTTTCCTCTGGCTTACGCGGTTATCATTGATGCTCTTAGTATTCCGCTTACCGCAATGTTACTTGGGCTTATCTTTCGTGGTGTGGCCTTCGAGTTTCGTTTTAAAGCAATTCCGGAACATCGACCTATCTGGGACAAAGCATTTATCGTCGGCTCTGTACTGGCCACTTTCAGTCAGGGTGTTGCAGTCGGAACCTTATTAAATGGATTGAGTGTGTCCGGACGTACATTTAGCGGTTCTGCATTGGTTTGGCTTGCCCCGTTCCCTCTGTTCTGCGGATTGGGACTGGTTCTGGCCTATGCCCTGCTGGGTTGCACCTGGCTGATTATGAAAACAGAAGACTCGCTTCATCGCAGGATGTCAGAGCTTGCAACTCCGTTAACCCTTGGTTTACTGGCAGTTATTGCAATTATCAGTGTCTGGACCCCATTGACTCATCCTGAGATTGCCAGTCGCTGGTTCAGTATGCCAAATGTCATCTTTTTCCTGCCTGTACCATTGCTGGTCCTTGTTTGTTGCTGGGGTATCGTTCGCAGTGTTTATAGCCGTCGATCCAGCTTTGGTCCCTTTATGCTGACGTTAGGATTAATCTTCCTTGGTTTCAGTGGTCTTGGGATCAGTATCTGGCCATATATCATACCGCCTTCTGTAACCATCTGGCAGGCAGCGTCACCTCCTCAGAGTCAGGGCTTTATGCTAATAGGTGGCTTGTTGATTATCCCTGTAATCCTGATGTACACCTGCTGGAGTTACTATGTATTCCGGGGGAAGGTAAAAACTGGCGACGGTTATCACTAATGGTGAGGTCAATGGAGAAACTTAAATGAAAACCGTTGATGAAACACCTCGTCCATTCTGGAAAAAATTGATGTGGCTGGTGATTATCTGGGCTGTCAGTGTAATGGCGTTGGGGGTCGTTGCTACAATATTCAAATTGCTAATGACAGCCGCTGGGATGAAAACGCACTAACGTTTAAATCGGGTTACCAGAGGTAACCCGATTTTCTTAGTATCAAAAAGACATGTTTATGGCCAATTTCTCTGGTCAGAAGTGATTTAAATTTCTGACCATGAACTTGTACAACTTTCCTTCAGATATAATTCAGATAACGGTGTAAAAAGGAGAATGCTTACATACGAGCTTTGTAGAGCTCAATAATCTCCGAAAGGCTTGCCTGACGAGGATTGGTTAAAGAACAAGCATCATTTAGTGCATTTTGTGCCATAAATGCAAGTTTATCCTCCGTTACACCAAGATCAGCCAGGCGTTGATTCGTACCGACTTTTTGCGACAACATCTCAATTGCTTCGATAGCAGAATTAATGGCCTGCTCCTGAGTCATTGTTGAGACATCAATCCCCATTGCCCGGGCGATTTCAACAAAACGATCGGGAACCTTTTTCGCATTAAATCGGGATACTTCACCCAGCAGGATCGCATTACACAAACCGTGAGACAGATTATAAACGCCACCTAACTGGTGAGCCATTGAATGGACATAACCAAGAGACGCGTTTGAAAATGCCATTCCAGCCAGATATTCACCATATTGCATTGCATCACGTGCTTTGCGGTTTTGGCCATCATCTACAACGTCTTTAAGATTATTAACAATAATTTCAATTGCTTTGATAGCACAAGCATCAGTAACAGGCGTAGCTGCTGTTGATACATACGCTTCAATTGCATGAGTTAAGGCATCCATACCTGTAGTTGCCGTAAGGAACGCAGGCATTGCGACCATAAGTTCAGAATCGTTAACCGCAATGATAGGCGTAAAGTGCTTATCCACTACCGGGTATTTAGTTTCATCTTCCTGGTTAGTGACGATTGCAAATACGGTCATTTCCGATGCCGTACCCGCTGTCGTATTTACAGTAACTAATGGTAATTGTGGTTTTTTGGACAGATGCACACCTTTCGAGTAATCCCGAATATGCCCACCATTAGTGGCCACCAATGCAATACCTTTAGCTGTATCGTGAGAAGACCCCCCACCAAAGGAAATGACAAAATCAGCATTACTTTTTGCAAGCAAGGCTAAACCGTCATCAATATTTTTCTCTGTTGGATTAGGTTGAACACCATCAAATATTGCATAACTAATTTTATGCACCTCAAGCTCATCTGTCAGTTTGTTAACCAGTCCGGTGTCAACCAAAACACGGTCAGTGACGATCAGCGCCTTTTTTAACTCCCTTGAAACAAGTTCATCCCCTAAAAGACGAATAGCATTCAGTCCCATTAGGGTTACAGGCGGCATATAAAATACATTACTCATAGTTAATATCCTTTCGTCAGTTTAAATATTAGAGAGGGCATTTTAAATCTTGATAGCCTTGTTGTTTCTGTGTGTACATTATCTGCTTCATATACTATACGGCAGTATAGTAACTGGCAATACCAATACTGTTGATAAGGATTAAAAAATTATAAACACTTGATTTTTATCTGAAAATATTTTTTGATGTTTGATGAGGACTTGGGTTATCACTTCTGAGTAGTAACCTGTTGCGTGCGGGAAATTTCTTCAGACAGGTCAGGTGACAACGCCGCACAGAATTGGCCTATACAGTGCTGTGACCAGCCCCCAGTACCAGAACTGTCAGTTAGTACTGGTTTTCCGAACAGTGGGCGATTCTGCCCTATCGCCTGGACCGGTCTTGCGACGGTTTACAATTACAGATATCTGTAGGGCGAGGCGGCACCTGGAACACTGGTGCCGAGAATGATTACTGGATCAGAAAACTCAGGGCAGTATGTACTGCGCATGATAACGAAATTATCGCACCTGAACTGATGACAGCATTTGTCGTAGTGGTATACAAAGCAGAAATTAGTTTTGGCTGAACGACACTGGACTCCTGGGACATAGTCAGGGAATGAGTAGTACCTGTGGACTGACTATGCCGTTCGGTTGGTGTTCATAATGACATCCAGCAGTGACCGGGTTTACCGGTCAGTTGCTATTTAAGATAGGCGCGAACCAGTTCAATCGTATCGTCAACTGATTTACTGACTTCATGGCTATAGCTGTCATTCTGGTCAAAGGTTTCTCGTATGTGACTCTCCAGAACCTCAGCCATCAATCCGTTAGATGCGCCACGAACGGCAGCAATTTGCTGGAGAATGGCGCGGCATTCAGCACCATTTTCAAGTGCTCTTTCCAGAGCATCAATCTGCCCTCTGATGCGGCGAACCCGTGTCAGTACCTTTTTTTTCTCTTCCGGAGTACTGGGCATTTCTTACCTCACTATCTTTAAGTTGATATACTGCGTCGGAGTATGCATTATCCGATCAATGAATGTATACCTCCCGTGTAGTATACAAACATAACAGAGCACATACCGATAAGCTTTATTTATAAAATAAAACAACTGGTTATATTATTGGCAAAATACAGACTGAAGGGTGTGATATTAGCCCAAAAGCATGGTCAAAAAAAGCGCGTCGCAAACACAGATTTTCGATATCAAGTCGCTTCCTGTTAGCCCATATTGCTTTAGCAGGCTAAATCCTCTTCCTTTTGTCCGAATATCGTCTGGTACCGTCATAGTCTGTGGGAGCTGTGTTCTGGTGTTCGGGCGTACAGACACAACCCAGCCACTATAAATGCATGATAGTGACATCAGGCCATTTATCTGCCAGGTACTCAGCAACCAGCCGTCTGTGGCAATGATGTGGTTTATGTTCGCTACACAATAAGCAAGCATCAGCAAACTGACTCTTTTCGAGCGATTCGATATGTCTTTTTGTAATCAGATCGATGAAATCCGAAGAATATATCTCCCAGTCTCCTTTCTGTAATTTGTATCGCTCAAACATTTCCCGCGTCGGGGCAAGATCTGGCATATGTGCGTAATCGATATCACATAGAGTATGGGCAAAGAACTTCAGATCGTCCTGTTTTGCAAAACCTGCCAGCTGAGAGCGATTATTGAGACGCACATCCAGAATACGTCTTGCTCCGGATTCCTTCAGGCGCGTAAAAAAATGCTCCGCCGAAGATTGTGTGAAACCAATCGTAAATAGTTTCATCAGGTTCTCCTTACCACCTGCATAACAGTGATGTTTAACACTGGATTAGATTTGGTGTTTTTGCTGTGCCCTGGTACAACAGGTTTCTTATCACGTATTTTTTCAGGTAGTCACAATGACAGGTAAAATGTTCAGGGGATATACCAGTAGCGTGACAGTGTCGTCATTCACGCTATGACGACACTGTCCTTTTACCAGTTCCGTGACAACTCCCGGGCAATAAACGGTGCCGTGCGGCTTTCACAAACCAGTGATACCTGGGCGGGTGTACCTTCTGCAACCAGGTTGCCTCCCTCATGACCTGCTCCGGGACCAATGTCCATAACCCAGTCAGCCTGCACGACTGCACGCATATCGTGTTCAATCACAACTACGGTATTCCCTGTCTCAACAAGACGCTGCAACTGCACAAGCAGACGGTCGGCATCTGACGCATGGAGTCCGGTGGTCGGTTCATCCAGAACATACAGCGTATGGCCACGTTGACTACGCTGCAGTTCGGTTGCCAGCTTTATCCGTTGAGCTTCTCCTCCGGATAACTCAGTGGCTGGTTGACCCAGACGCAGATATCCCAGACCGATTTCGCCCAGCAGGCGCAGAGGTCGCGCCACGGGTTCTACATCAGCAAAGAAGCTGCAGGCTTCATCCACTGTCATCTGCAAGACTTCCGCAATGTTTCGCTCCTTCCAGCGAACCCTGAGCGTATCAGGGTTATAGCGTGCGCCATGACATGTCGGACAAGGGGCATACACACTGGGCATAAACAAGAGTTCAACGCTGACGAACCCTTCACCCTCACAGGTTTCACAGCGACCTTTTGCCACATTGAAAGAAAACTGTCCGGCATCATAATGATAGTTTTTAGCAGCAGGTGTTCCGGCAAAGAGCTTACGAATATGGTCAAACAGTCCGGTATATGTCGCCAGGTTAGAACGCGGTGTCCGGCCTATCGGTTTCTGGTCAACCTGCACCAGACGTTTGATCAGTCCGGTGTCGCCTGTCAGCGTACCGTACGTTTTCTCAGTAACGGTTGGTCCCTCAGCATCACTGCCCTCGGATAACACGTCTTCTGGTTCATGGCCAAGCGAGGAAAGCACCAGCTCAGGTAAGGCCTGAGCAATCAGACTAGACTTTCCGGAACCCGAAATACCTGTAACAGCGGTCAGTACCCCCAGAGGAATACAGGCGTCCAGTCCCTTCAGGTTGTGACGGTGAATATCCTGTAATTTTAACCATCCTGCTGGCTGTCGGGCGTATAATTGTGGTGGCCTGATTTCATCAAACAAATACCGTGCCGTTCTGGATTCAGCAATAGCTTTCAGACCTTCAGGTACACCACTGTAGAGAATATGACCGCCCTGTTCTCCTGCAGCGGGTCCCACATCAACCAGCCATTGCGCCCGTCGCATCAGGTCAAGATCATGCTCAACGACAAACACTGAGTTTCCGGCATCCCGCAGGTTCTCCAGAGCATCGTAAAGTGCATGGCTGTCTGCAGGGTGCAGGCCTGCTGATGGTTCATCGAGAACATAGACGACCCCAAACAACATGGAGCTAAGCTGAGTGGCAAGACGCAATCGCTGGAGTTCCCCTGCGGAGAGTGTTGGCGTTGTTCTGTCTAATGTCAGATAACCAAGTCCCAGTTTCTGCAACTGATACAGCCGGTCCATAACACCTCTGGTCAGTCGTTGAGCAGCCAGTCGTTTCTCTGTCGATAATGCTGAGGTCCGGCGGACATCCGGCGTTACAGAATGGACTGCCCTGCCGGAACCGGCGCGTTCTGTCCGATCCCGGCGGGTGATATCCCTGTCAGTATCAGCCCCGGCATGATGCGTACTGAAATCCCCCCGGGAGATAGGAAGAAGCAACTCTGCCAGCTGGTCTAAAGGCATCTGCATAAACTCACCGATGTCCACACCAGCAAAAGTGACTGACAATGATTCCGGTTTAAGCCTTTTTCCGTGGCAGACAGGACACAGTTTTCCTTCCATAAAACTGGAGACGCGTTTCCTCATCAGTGCACTTTGGGTGTGTGCAAAGGTATGCAGAACATAACGTCGCGCCCCTGTAAACGTCCCCATATAACCCGGAGTCATTTTTTCCCTGACTGCGACACGTGTGTCTTCCGGGCTGAGCCCGGGGTAGACCGGCACCGTTGGGGTATCTTCAGTAAACAGGATCCAGTGTCGCTCTTCTTCAGATAACTCTTTCCAGGGGATATCGACGTCATAGCCCAGTGTCACCAGAATGTCGCGAAGATTTTGTCCGTGCCAGGCAGGTGGCCAGGAGGCAATGGCTCTGTCCCGGATACTGAGTGACGGATCAGGTACCATCAGTGCTTCTGTCACATCATAGATATGTCCGAGACCATGGCAGGATGGACATGCTCCCTGAGGCGTGTTAGGAGAAAAATCCTCAGCATAGAGCATAGGTTGTTCTGCCGGATAGGCTCCCGCCCGGGAATACATCATGCGCACCAGGCTCGATAAGGTGGTCACACTGCCGACAGAAGAGCGTGCGTTGCTGGTTCCTCGCTGTTGTTGAAGGGCAACTGCAGGGGGGAGTCCATCAATGGCATCCACATCCGGAACACCGGCCTGATCAATGAGGCGCCGCGCATACGGGGCAACCGATTCAAAGTAGCGTCGTTGCGCCTCAGCATAAATGGTTCCAAAAGCCAGTGAAGACTTACCGGAACCAGAGACCCCCGAAAAGACAACAAGTGCATCACGCGGAACAGAGACATCCACCTCTTTAAGGTTGTGCTCCCTGGCACCACGTACCACAACAGAATTACTGGCGTCTGTCAGGGTTGGGGGGGCACCAAAAAGTTTCTTTGACATAGTTTAATCCTGTAATACGTAAATCAACTTTACTTCTGACGCTGGTTACGTTGAATGGCGTTAACCGATGTGCCGAACCATTAGTTAAGAAGGAATAATGACAAAAGGGATTTATGCAGCAGTAAGCGAATAGCCTGCGCCGGCGCCGGTGATTAAATAAGGAATGCCGCTGATGTTTCAGCGGCATCAGTAAGGTTCAGGTATCACTCTTCTGAGCGGGAATGGACCGCACTCTTATCCGGAGCAGGTGATTTACCTCCCGTGATAATGCGGGCTCCCCTGTATCCGATACTGTGGTTCCAGATCCAGCTGATAGCGACACTCAGCCGGTTTCTGGTTCCGATCAAAAAATACAGGTGGATAATTTTCCAGAACCACCACGCCATGGCTCCCCGGAGTTTTAACCGTCCCATATCAACCACAGCCAGTCCGCGACCTATGGTCGCTAGGTTCCCCTGATGCCGGTACCGGAAAGGTTTCAGGTCAGGTTTTTCATCCTTTAAACGGGACTGGATCAGTTTAGCCACATACTGTCCTTCCTGTTTTGCGGCCGGAGCAATGCCCGGGATCATCCTGCCGTCCTCTCCGGTCACGGCCGCGGTATCACCTATTACAAATATTTCAGGGTGTAACGGGAGCGTGAGATCAGCTCCCACGATAACCCGACCAGCCCGATCAGCTTCCGTCTTGAGCCAGCGTGCAGCCGGAGAAGCAGTGACGCCTGCTGCCCAGATGATCGTTTTGGCAGGAAGAGGTTGCCCACCATATACTACGCCTTCGGCAGAGCATTCCGTTACCGGTTGGCCAAAACTGACTTCCACTCCCAGTTTCTCCAGGGACTGACGGGTATATTCCGATAATGACTCCGGGAAAGCAGTGAGCAATCGTTGTCCGGCTTCAACCAGAATAATTCTGGTCTCTGTCGGATCAATAGAACGGAAATCATTTTTCAGCGTTTTCCTTGCCAGTTCGGCAATGGTCCCGGACAGCTCAACGCCTGTCGGTCCCCCCCCGACAATGACGAATGTCTGGTAGGCAGCCCGTAACGCGGGATCAGTGGTATTCTCAGCTTGTTCAAAAGCGGAAAGGATCCGTGCGCGCAGGGTCGTGGCATCATCCAGGTTCTTCAGTCCCGGTGCAAACTGTTCCCACTCATCATGACCGAAATAAGCGTGCGTGGCCCCAGTGGCAACGACAAGCGTGTCATAATCAATTCGGGAACCATCTTTCAGCAGAACCTCCCGTGAATCGGTATCCACATCCTGGACCTCGGCCATCAGGGTACGTACATCCTCACGATGACGAAACAGAGAGCGAACGGGCCAGGCAATTTCTGCTGATGGCAGTGATGCGCCAGCGACCTGATAAAGTAAAGGCTGAAACAGATGGTGGTTACTCCGGTCAATGATTGTGATCGAAACGCCCGGCTCTTCCAGTTCTCTGACAACGGAGAGTCCACCGAACCCAGCCCCTATCACGACGACATGATGTTTTTGATCGCAGAAATGTACCATAACCATAATTCCTGAATTTAGCGCGTCAGTGCTGCTGCATGATGTGCAATGTGGTCGCCAATGTAGCTGGAGATAAAGTAGTAGCTGTGATCGTGGCCCGGACGCAGGTTAAGCGTCAACGGATGACCGGTGTCCTCACAAACGCTCTTCAGTCTCTCCGGCTGAAGCTGAGTCTTCAGAAACTCATCATTCAGTCCTTGATCTACAAGCAGAGGTAGCCTTTCCTGCGCGTTACGGATCAACTCAACCGTGTCGTACTGCTTCCAGTATTCCCGATCATCACCCAGATAAGCAGACAATGCATTTTCTCCCCAGGGCACCTGAGAAGGTGCGACGATCGGTGAGAATGCGGATACACTCTGATAGCGGCCCGGGTTTCTGAGCGCAATCATCAGGGCGCCATGTCCGCCCATCGAATGTCCACTGATACTTCTTTTATCAGACGCCGGGAACCATTCTTCAATCAGGGACGGGAGCTCGTTTACCACATAGTCATACATTTTGTAATGTGTCGCCCAGGGCTCCTGGGTTGCATTAACATAGAATCCTGCCCCCTGACCGAGAGCGTAGTCAGGATCATCAGGAATATCAGTGCCACGCGGACTGGTGTCTGGTGCCACAATCATGATCCCATGCTCTGCGGCATAACGCTGAACGCTCGATTTGGTAATAAAATTCTGTTCCGTACAGGTCAGACCGGAAAGCCAGTAGAGTACCGGTACATTACCGTTAAGCGCCTGGGGTGGAGTATAAACACCAAATTTCATCGTGCAGCCAAGCGTGCCAGACTCATGCTGATAAACTTCCTGCCACCCATCAAAGCTGGCATGATGTTCAAGACGTTCCATGATTTTCTCCGTATAACGACAGGACAATTAAGCAACAACGTAACAACTCAGTCAGAGTGGTTTTCGTTATGTTCAGGGTCGGTGTGCGAGTTTCTTATTCTTCGCACCACCCACCAAATCGCGAGCACAATGAAGGGCACGAGAATGGCAACCGCCAGTTCAGGTGGCATGACATCGTGGATCCCGGGAACCCCTTTCACCAGATACGAAATCAGACTCACCACATAATATGAAATGGCGGCAACAGACAATCCTTCAACGGTTTGCTGCAGATGTAGCTGTTGTCTGGCCCGGTTATTCATCGAAGCCAGCAGGTCACGGTTCTGATGTTCCAGTTCAACATCTATCCAGGAGCGAAGTAACGAAATAGCCCGCATGAGTTTGTCAGACAGCTTCGCCTGTCGTTCTTTCACAGAACGGCAGGTTCGCATGGCTGGGGCAATGCGCCGTTGCAAAAAATCAGCCCAGGTGTAGTAGCCTGGAACCGGCGTTTCGGAGAGCGTATTCAGCCTTTCCTCAACAATTTCATAGTAGGCCTGGCTTGCGCCAAACCGGTACAGATTCGCTGCAGCGCCGGCTTCAAGTTCTGCGGCAAGATTGGTCAACGCAGAGAGCAACTGTTCATTTTTACGATGCTCTCCGGTGCGCATTTCTTCTGTAATTTCAGCCAGTCGGTTTTCCACTCGCCTCAGTTCAGAGGCCATGGTTCTTGTCAGTGGTAAAGAAAGCAAAGCAAGCGTGCGATAATTTTCAATCTCAAGCAGCCGCTGAACCAGTGCACCCAGCTGTGCCTCTGTCAGGTCCCGTTCAAGTATCAGAATGCGTGTCAGTCCGTCTTTATCCTGGCGAAAATCAGAGATAATTGCGGCACGGCCATTTTCTGTTACTGAATAGCACCTGCTGACAGGATCTAAATTCGTTACTGCAGCCTCAGATTCTGCAGTCCATGGCAGAATATCCAGACGGGTACCACAGATAACCGAACCCGGTGGCGTGAAACCATGCCGGAAGGGGTTCTCTCCCCTTAACTGTCCGTCACGCGGATCGCATGTGGTACTCCATAAGTAGGTGGAAAACTCACCGTGTTTTTCACAATACAAAGCGCCTTCCCGCCACGTGATACCGTGCAGGGGGGCTGAATTTTCTGATGGTGTTAAACCAAGACGATCTGACAGCTCAACCATGACCCGCTGGTCACCTGACTGGTCGCCTTTAGTCATGAAAGCAAACTGCAGCAGGGTCTGTGGTGATGTGATAAGCAGGTGCGGACGCGCATGTACTTCATTGACAGCGGCCGTTCTGTCTTTATGAGCCGGCATCCCGTACACGGTTTCGGGCGATTGCATCTCAGAACGGATAGCAGATAATGCTGACTCTTTCATAAGACTCTCTCTTTTTCTGACGGCCAGTCACATTACGCTTCGAGAAAGATACCCGCAGACGTAAACGTCTGCGGGTTGATCTTCATAAGCTGGCACAACTCATACCGTTCGCCTGACTGACAAACCGTACAACATTTGTGCCGGATGCACCCTACGATCAGATGAAGGTATAGGAGCAGATCTTGTTACCAGCCGGATCACGCAGGTAGGCAGCATAAGCACCTGGCAGATGACCACGAGGACCCGGTTGACCTTCATCAGTCCCGCCAGCAGCCAGGCCTGCGGCATGGAAAGCGTCAACTTCAGCAGGCGTGGCGGCAGCAAAGCCAATCGTCACACCATTGCTGGATGGCGCTTCACCATTGCCAGGACGGGCAATGATGAAAGCCGGCTTGTCACGGCCAAACAACACCCAGCCATTACCAAAAGGACCAAGGTTGTTGATACCGAGTGCACCTAAAGTGGCGTCATAAAACTCAGCCGACTTTTGAACATCTACAGCACCGATAAAGACGTGAGAGAAGATGCCATTGCCTGAAATAACTGGATTGGACATGGATTGTTTCCTTTAAAACTAATATTGAAAGATCGCCAGTGAAACCTGAATCAGTAGTGGATCACTGTACGAATAGATTTGCCTTCATGCATCAGGTCGAAGGCGTCATTAATCTCTTCAAGGCCCATGGTATGAGTCACGAATGGTGCGAGATCGATTTCGCCTTTCATCGCATCTTCAACCATGCCCGGCAGCTGGGTACGACCTTTAACACCACCAAAGGCAGAACCCTTCCATACACGGCCGGTGACCAGCTGGAATGGACGAGTGGAGATTTCTTTACCTGCGCCAGCAACACCGATAACGACGGACTGACCCCAGCCACGGTGTGCCGCTTCAAGTGCAGAACGCATTACGTTTACGTTACCGATACATTCAAATGTATGGTCGACACCCCAGCCTGTCAGTTCAATGAGAACGTCCTGGATAGGTTTGTCGTAGTCTTTCGGGTTAATGCAGTCAGTTGCACCAAATGAACGGGCCAGGTCAAATTTCTCCGGATTGGTATCGATGGCAAAGATACGACCCGCTTTTGCCTGACGCGCGCCCTGTACCGCTGCAAGGCCAATACCACCCAGGCCAAAAATAGCAACCGTGTCACCTGGCTGTACTTTCGCAGTGTTGTGAACCGCACCGATACCTGTCGTTACGCCACAACCCAGCAGACAGACATGTTCATGATTCGCCTGTGGATTAATTTTGGCTAAAGACACTTCTGCGACGACGGTATACTCACTGAATGTAGAGCAGCCCATATAGTGGAAAAGAGGCTGGCCCTTGTAAGAGAAACGGGTCGTGCCATCAGGCATAAGTCCTTTACCCTGGGTGGCGCGAACAGAGACACACAGGTTAGTTTTTCCGGATTTACAGAACAGACACTCGCCGCATTCTGCCGTGTAAAGCGGAATAACATGATCGCCAGGTTTCACACTGGTGACCCCTTCGCCGACTTCCACAACAACACCCGCACCTTCATGACCCAGTACTGCCGGGAACACACCTTCCGGATCATCACCGGACAAGGTAAATGCATCAGTGTGGCAGACGCCGGTATGGGTGATTTTTACCAGTACTTCACCCTTACGAGGCGGCTCCACATCAATTTCAACGATCTCGAGGGGCTTACCAGGAGCAAATGCTACAGCTGCACGTGATTTCATATGTCATATCCTTTTATTACTGTTTTTACTGACCCCATCAGACGTCTGCCTGGCAGAGTTAACGGAGATAGGAGCGAACAATGGAAATAGCGTCGTTGATAGATTTCGTCTGCGACCCCCTTCTTTTGTTCGTATCGGGAAATTCTTCCCTGAGATAGCTTTCCAGAACAACAGTCATCAGGCCTTTAACGGCTCCTCGTACCGAAGCCAGTTGCTGCAACAATGAAGAACATTCCGCTTCGTTTTCAATCGCCTGTTCCAGCGCTGCAATCTGACCTTTGATACGTCGTACCCGGACAAGCGCCTGTTTCTTTTCTTCTGGAGAATGTGGCATTGATTGTCCCTGTTAATCAGGATTGAAGAGACTATAGTATACCCCCCTATACTATGCAAGAAAAAATATTGACCCCACGATGTACAAACCCAGACAGATGACAGAGTTGTATCAGGCACATTCGTACTTTAACGGTACACAATAGAAGTGAACAGAACGCCAACTTATTGGTACAGAACAAATAACTTTTCTTCAGTCAGGCATAAATGCCTTACGTCGGGTTGTCATAAACTATAGTGTAGTAGTGTTAACGCTGTCCGGGGCGTTCCAACCAGGAGAGATCATAATGTCCACAGGAAAATTCATTTTACATTCAGGCTATATCCCGTCAGGAGATCAGCCCGAAGCAATAGCCAGACTGATAGCGGGAGTCGAAGCAGGAGCAACACATCAGACACTTCAGGGGATAACCGGCTCGGGTAAAACCTTCACCATGGCGAATGTGATACACCGTTTGCAGCGCCCTACATTAATACTGGCTCCTAACAAGACGTTAACCGCACAGCTTTATCTGGAGATGAAGCAGTTTTTCCCAGAAAATGCTGTCGAATACTTCGTTTCTTACTACGACTTTTTTCAGCCAGAAGTCTATATCCCCGGAAGTGACCGCTTTATCCCGAAAGATTCCGCTATCAACGATCATCTTGAAAGGTTACGGTTATCTACGACCAAGGCATTGATTGAACGTCAGGATGTGATAGTCGTCGCTTCCGTCTCTTCGATATACGGATTAGGTGATCCGGACGCATACAGAGAGATCCAGATCCCGGTATACCCAGGACGACAACTCGCCCAGCGGGAGTTAATTCATCAACTGGCACGTCTGCAGTATGCCCGTACAGACAAAACTCTGGGACGGGCAATGTTCCGGGTTCGCGGTGACGTTATTGATATATTCCCTGCCGATTCCGAACATCAGGCCATCAGGGTCGAACTCTTTGATGATGTTATAGAATCCGCAAAATGGATTGATCCTGTCAGTGGGAAAATTACGGGCGACATTGAACATTATTTAATATCACCCAAAACACTCTTTGTTACACCGACCGCAAAAATACCCTCAGCCACCAAAAGCATTCTTACTGACATGGAGAAACGGGTTGCTGAACTTAACAAAGCAAATCGTCTGATAGAGGCTGAGCGCTTATACGAACGCGTTAACAATGATGTTGAAATGATCCGTGAACTGGGTTACTGCTCAGGTATGGAAAACTATTCCTGCTATTTCAGCGACAGAAATCCGGAACTCCCACCGACAACGCTGCTGGATTACCTGCCAAAAAATGGTCTGCTCTTTGTTGATGAATCGCACGTAATGGTCCCGCAAATCTCAGCCATGTACAGTGGCGATCAGAGTCGCAAGGATACTCTTATCGATTTCGGCTTCCGTCTGCCCTCCTCAAAAAACAATCGTCCCCTGAGTTTTGCTGAGTTTGAGAAGATTAAGCCCCAGACTGTCTTTGTTTCCGCAACCCCAGGTAAATATGAATTGCAGAAATCAAAGAAAAATGTTGTTCAGCAAATTATCCGCCCCACCGGTTTACTGGATCCCGAAATTGAGGTCCGAAGCAAAGACCAGTGTGTGGAGAACTTACTTGAAGAAATCCGTCATTGCGTCAACAGAAACAATCGTGTCCTGGTGACAGTGCTGACCAAAAAGACCGCAGAAGAACTGAATGATTTTCTGACAGAAAATGGGATCCTGTCCCGATATCTGCATTCTGATATCAAAACAGATGAAAGACAGGAAATTATCAATGGATTACGGGCCGGGGAATTTGATGTCTTAATCGGCATCAGTCTGCTGCGTGAAGGACTCGACATCCCTGAAGCCTCACTGGTCGCGATACTTGATGCTGACCATGCAGGTTTTTTACGTTCATCACACGCACTTATTCAGATGATTGGACGTGTGGCACGTAATGTGGAGGGTAAAGCCGTACTCTATGCAAACAGGATCACTCCGGCCATGAAACAGGCGATGGATGAAACGCACAATCGCAGGGAACGTCAGATAGCCTATAACCTGGAACATCAAATTAAACCAGTGACTTCAGTTCGTAAGCGGAGTACTGAACAGGATGAAAGCGTCTATCCTGCCACTCATACAGAGGCATTTTGTTCAACGCTATCAGAGTTGTGTGAAAGAATTACTGTTAAAGAAAAGCAATTACTGGCGATCGAGAATTCAGGTGAGGAGAAGGATATAGAAAAATTAAGAACAGAACTGAGTGATTTGTATCGTCAATTTATATTCATGTAACAGCATCATAAAAATCATCCTGTATTAATCAGGATGATTTTTATATACACAATACTTTCCCTCTTGAAATCCGTATTCACAGGAATTACTTTCCGTACTTCCAGTAAGGAGTAGTTCCGATTTCATCGACAATAAAATCAATAAAATCCCTTACTTTATATGACATGTTTTTTGCGGATAAATAATCCAGATCGCTGATTCATTGGGGTACATACTGAATTCCCAGTCCAGAATAAAAAAGAAGAAAATGGTCCGTAAGATGTTAAGCAAATCCTGCTGAGCTCATCCCATTCCAGTGGACTGACTGAGTAATACATCTATCTGGTGGTGATCCCTGAGTCTGAGTACGGTAATCAGCTCCGGACGTTCAGCAAGACGAACCAGTTCGGGCAACGACAACTGCAGGAGTTTATCTCCGGTACACTTGTCTATACCTAGCCGAAACAGGGCTGTGTCTTCGTAATGATTCAGAACCCGCTGGGCAAGCAATAAATAGGAAAGATTGTGATGCCAGATTTGCCTCTCAATCTCTGCATTCATTATTTTCATTCAGATTCTCCCTTTTTCCAGTAACGTCTGGGGGCAATAACAAAAGAGTCAGGGCTCTGTTGTCGCCAGGTAATGCCGTAAAGGATGTATTTGATGTCCCCGGTCATCGAAGTTGACAGTTCTAAGCCAGATAGTTATCGCACTGGATATTCTTTCCCATTCATCCTGAATAATTGAATACATTACAACGTCCACGTTCCTTGATTTAAGTATTTGTTTATTACGCAGTATCCCCTCTTTCTGGAACCCCAATCTCTCGGCAGATCTCATACCCTGAGAGTTGAGTCTGTCGGTTTGCCATTCACATCGACGATATTTAAGCACATCAAAAACATATGATAGTAACAGGAACATTGCTTCTGTACTGACTGAAGTTCGTTTGATAACTGGAGTAAGATGTACACTTCCTATTTCCGCTACGCCATTTTTATTGTCGAGGTTATACAGAGAAAGAGTTCCCACAGCCTTTCCTGAATTATTTTCTATAATGGCGTAATGATATACTCCCTTCTGTTGAATGAGTTGCTGAATATAACTGTGGGTTGCCTGTTTTGTCGGCGGTCTTTCATCCGGAAGATAGGTCCAGTCACGTGAATCCTCTATACTGTGCCATCCCTGGAAGAGGTCATTCCCGTGACGGGTGGACAGCAACTGCAGAGTGCAATAACGCCCTGGTAATTGGCGCAAATCAGGTAATGAAAGAGTGACGTCATCGTCAAGGTGACTGCCTATATATTGACCGAAATTATTTTGCTCTGTCATATTCTTCTCCTTAAAAAATGCAAGGATAATAATGAGAAGTTTCGGCGTTTATTTTAGATATAAGCAACTAAAATTTTAACGGTATGTACCATATCAGATGTATCCTGAGAAACATCATATATTAACAATAGCATATATTACGTTTGTATCAACGCTTATATTCATTTTGAGAACATGATCGCAATCAGTTAATTATCTCAAAGTAATGGAAATATGTCAGATATTATATTGTTATTATTATTGTGTGGGTATTAATGGTGCTGTTCATTATTTAAACAAAAATACAGGGGAATCGCTATCGGAAAGTGTTGTATCGCCCGGAGAATAAAACAGAACAAGTTTAGCAACATACGAGAAAACCGCAAACCAAAGGAAAAACCATTTTGACAATTTCTAAATGAATCAAGAATTGCTCCCTGACTCACCGATCGTCAGCGTTTCCCGAAGGAATCTGATTCCGTCCGATATTTCTTAAAAATAAGACCAGAATATGAAAAAAAGAAGTCAGGATGACCTTCCACTAATTGCCTGATAACCTGTATTTTATACATTACTGGATGTTGAAAACACTGAGCGAACGCATGGCATGATGTACGCGTGCTGTTCTGTTTCCAGTACTGAATTCATTGATGGCGCAACCACCTCTGCCAGTCAGTCTCACATAACTACATACCAGGGACCGCTAGTTAACGCAGTCCTCAGGTACCAAGGTCGGTATCCGCTCAAACTCCAGCGCATTATTCGTCACCAGCACGGCGCCGGCGGCAATTGCGTGCTCGGCGCTAGCGGTGTCGATCGGGGTGCCGGCGAGGCGCAGCACCAGTTTAATCTCCGTGGTCGCATCTACCGCTGCGCGGTCCCAGGTCAGAACGGCACACAGAACGCGTCAACCAACTGTTCGCGGAGGGGGGAGGCCTTCGGACCTGTGACGCCAAAGCGCATCTCGGAGTAAGTGATGGCCGAGACCACGATACGCTGTTCGCGCAGCACCGCCTGCTCCAGGCGCTTCAGCACCATTTCCGACTGCTCGCGCATGATAAACGAGCAGATGTTGGTGTCGAGCATGGAGATCTTGTTCACAGGTCAAATCGACCTTCATCGCAGGCAACGTCCTCACGTTCCGTCATAAAGTCCGGTTCGGCTTTTTCAAGCTGCGCGAACGAGCACCAGGTCGGCCGGACGGGACGCAGGATGATACAGTCTCTCTCCCGGACAATCTCCAGCTCGCTGACGCCCTCAAAATCCAGAGCGCGAGGCAGACGGAGGTTTTGAGAAAAACATCGGGTAATGTACGTCAACTGGAATTTATCTCGCTACGTTACCGACAGTTCTGGCTCTGGTATGGATAATGAGTCAACTGAGATTTCGGAGAAAAAAAGATGCGTTATACCCGAACCAGCACTGCAACTGATGTCACTGATACACTCAGACAATACCAGGCTGACTTGCTGGCAGGTCCTTGCTGGATGTCGGTATGGCCACTGATAGAGCGGCTACTGAGTCGTGAGAATGAAATGCAGTCGGTCTGGCAGAATATTGCCCGTCAGGCGCTAACCTGGCAACAATGCTATTGTCTTCTGGAGCAAATCATACTGGCGGGCCGTTTCAGTAGGCCTGATATCGTTTCCCGATTGAAAGAGGATTATCGCCAGCTTGAAGAACTGAACCGGACTATCAGTAAGGAGGCCGGTGAACTGGCACAGAAGATATTGGCCCGAGATGCGATCCTGAACCGGAACGCATTCACACTTGAGAGAACCACGCACATCGTGGAACTGATGGAGATGGCTGAAGATAATGATGGGCTTTACCGTTCTTATCTTCATGAAACACTCCATGGCCTGACCTGTCGTTATGACGGAAAATACTGGCCGGGACTCCCTGGCGTCCTGCAGGTTATAGCAAGGGAGCACCCGGAAACTGGATGTCTATCAGAAAGTGATCGGGCCATCATTAACGGGCGCGGCAAAATGCTCCCCGATTATCTCCGCGAATTATTCAGTAGCATCGAGAACGTCAGGCAGGGTCCATGGGGTCTGCCGAAAGAATTTACGTTGACGGACAGTAGCCTGGCTACGCTGGCCACTGTAACACTGGATCATACTGAAGTGTTCTCCGCTGATACGGTAAAAGTACGCAGGAGTGAATTCAGCAAAAGAGGAGAGCGGGGAGCATGGCCATTTAAGCCACTGAAGGCAGTCGATATGTAGACCCCCGATGTGGACGAAGGTCTTATCTGCCTTCTGACTTTTCCGCCAGACCGACTGAAGTTCATGCCAACAGCAATCATAACGGTTACTGAATTACCAGGTGAATGCTTCTATATTGGGAATACCTTAGGCACCACATGGAAAAGAAACAATGACGGTAGGATCACGCTGGTTTAAATTTGATTTTCATAACCATACCCCGGCCTCAGATGACTACAAAGTCCCAGATCTCCAGCCCCGGGAATGGCTGCTGGCTTACATGCGGCAACAGGTCGACTGTGTTGTCATCAGTGACCATAACAGTGGGGCATGGATTGACGTGTTGAAAGCGGAACTGGCGAACATGTCCCGGGACGCCAGTTCCGGTGAACTGGCAGACTTCCGGCCGCTGACTTTGTTTCCCGGGGTGGAGCTAACGGCCACCGGCAACGTTCATATCCTCGCCGTGTTGCACACCCAGAGCACCAGTGCCGAGGTGGAACGGCTACTGGCACAGTGCAACAACAACTGTCCTATTTCGCGTGAAACCCCCAATCATCATCTTGTGCTTCAGCTGGGACCCGCGGGCATTATCAGTAATATCCGTCGTAACCCGGAAGCTATTTGTATCCTCGCACACATTGATGCGGCGAAAGGCGTTCTGACAAGCCTTACTAATCAGGGGGAACTGACGGCCGCTTTTCAGTCAAATCCTCATGCAGTGGAGATTAGACACCGGGAGGAGGATATTACGAACGGGACTCACCGGCGTTTAATTGCGGATTTGCCATGGCTTCGGGGATCAGATGCGCACCACCCTGAACAAGCGGGAGTGCGCACCTGCTGGCTGAAGATGTCCGAGCCTGATTTTGACGGTCTCAGGCACGCATTACTCGATCCGGAAAACTGCGTGCTGTTCGATGATAATCCACCGGAGGCACCAGCTTCGCATTTGCGCAGCCTGACATTCAGGACCCGTCTTTGCCAGCCGGCAGATCAGTATGGAGCCTCCGTTGAGTTTAGCCCGTTTTACAATGCGGTGATTGGCTCCCGGGGCAGTGGTAAATCCACGCTTATCGAAAGTATTCGTCTGGCCATGCGAAAAACCGAAGGGCTGACTGTGTCTCAACGCAACAAATTGAACCAGTTTAGTCAGACGGGGATGGGCATGGATGCGAATTCTTTCATCGAATGTGTGTTCCGCAAAGAAGGCACAGATTTTAGGCTCAGCTGGCGACCCGATGGTCGTAATGAATTGCATATTTTCAGCGAAGGTCAGTGGGTTCAGGACAATCACTGGTCAGCAGATCGTTTTCCCCTCTCGATATACAGCCAGAAAATGCTCTACGAGCTGGCGTCAGACACAGGGGCATTCCTGCGCGTCTGTGACGAGAGTCAGGTGGTCAACAAACGCGCCTGGAAAGAGCGCTGGGATCAACTGGAAAGGGAATACCTGAATGAGCAAATAACGCTGCGTGGTCACCTGGCCAGCCAGACGATCGCGGATAAACTGCAGGGGGAGTTGTCTGATGCTGAACGGGCCGTCAGTCAGTTGCGGTCGAGCGCTTACTATCCGGTTTGCACCCGCCTGGCCACGGCCCGGGCTGAACTGTCTGCGGCAACGCTTCCTCTGAAGCATCATGAACAGCATGTCGCTGGTCTGAGAGCGCAGGAGAAAGAGCCAGTACAAGTCCCGGAGCTCCAGGTGGAGCCGTCTGCGACACTGACAGCATTTATGACGCGTCTTTCTGACGTACAGCAAAAGTATGACCAGCGTCTTGACACACTGTTGTCGGACTATGCCGCGGAACTCAGTACCATTAGGCAGGAACCCCCTCTTCTCGCACTGGAAGAGGCGGTTCGTAACCAGGAGGAAACTGTACAACGTGAGGCCATGGTGCTACGAGAACAGGGACTCAATCCGAATGTCCTCGATGAGCTGATGACGCGCTGTGAGTCGCTGAAGTCGGAACTGAGAAATTACGCCGATCTTGACGGGACGATCGCGGCCTCAGCAGCGAGATCCACAGGATTACTGGCTGAAATGCGTAACCACCGGATGGTATTGACGGAAAAGCGGAAGGCGTTTCTGTCCTCTCTGTCTCTCAGCGCGCTGGAAATTAAAATTCTGCCGCTCTGTGCCCCGCACGAAGACACCGTATCTGGTTATCAGGCGGTAACCGGGATCGGCAACTTTGCCGATCGTATCTATGATGATGGTGACGGGAGCGGGCTGCTTCATAGCTTCATCAGCTTGCGCCCGTACAGTCCGCTACCGTCGGCAACGGAAAACAAATATCTTGCGCTGGATACGCTTAAAGCTCTGCATCTTGCCATCCATCGCGAGGAGCCGGGAGCAGGGTCAGAGCTCCACGGAGCTTTCAGAAATCGCCTTAAAGGTCTGAATGATGCGCAACTGGATGCCCTGCAATGCTGGTATCCGGATGATGGGATCCACATTCGGTACCAGACGCCCGGAGGAGGGATGGAAGATATTTCCTCTGCCTCACCGGGACAAAAAGGGGCGAGCATGTTGCAGTTCCTGCTGTCATATGGCACCGATCCCCTCCTGCTGGATCAACCAGAAGACGACCTGGACTGCCTGATGCTGAGCATGAGCGTGATCCCTGCCATCATGGCAAACAAGAAACGCCGACAGCTGATTATCGTGTCGCATTCTGCCCCAATAGTGGTCAATGGTGATGCGGAATACGTTATCAGTATGCAACACGACCGCTCTGGCCTGCACCCGGGGCTTTGTGGAGCGCTTCAGGAGACGCCGGTGAAGGAACTGATTTGCCGACAAATGGAGGGAGGGGAAAAAGCATTTCGTTCCCGCTATGAGCGGATACTCAGCTGATAAACGGCACCATCCCTGGGACAGAGAGACATGTCAGAAGAGTGGCACCTGCGTGCCGCTGAGTATCTGAAAACCCGAACATAGACCCCGATCAGGCTGCCCCAAGAGTTTGATCGGGGCCGATGAGTTACCCTTTCTTCTGACAGTCTTCTCCTGAGTGTCAGTGGTGGGCATTGAGCCATGCTATCAAACGAGCATCGCTACGGGAAAGCGTCCCGTTTTTCAACTGATTATCAATGGCTGTGTATACTTTCTTTTCCGTGATCCCGTGAAGGGGGTTCAGTTCCCTGAAAACTGACTCACTGGTAAACTGGCACCGGGTAAATGCCTCCTCAGCGGTGCTGACGGTTGGGTGGATCACCACAATATTAAATAACGCGCTGATTGTTGCCCGCAGATAGTGTTCAAGGTTCACCGTCAGCAGGTCAATGTGTGGGCTGGTACCTGCATTGTGCACGATGGTATTTCTCAGCAGATACAGGCGGTGAAGATGTCGGGTGACTTTCTCGGCATGTTGCCCCAGTTTATCCGCCATTTTCTCGGGTGACGCACAGATCCCGGCAAGCTTACGCACCCGATACATGACATAGGGAAAGTGCTGTAAATCTGTCTGAAGTTCACGGACCCGGTCCGCATCTTTAAGAAGGGCATAGAGTTGCCCCAGCGGAAGTGAAGCGATCTCCGGTGTGCGCAAGGGGTGCCCTGGCTCTCGCAGAATGAAGCGCAGAACTTTTCTTAGAGAGAACAGTTGCTTAACAACATAGTCCAGCACCATACAGGGAGCCACAACACTGATGACATGCTGTTCATGTGATGGTGTGCCAGGGGCAACTCCTAGCGTTAATGATTCAAGCGCCGACCAGTAAGCGGTGAAACGACTCTCCTGAACTTGGCTTTCAATGCCGTTACGGAAAAACCGAAATGCGGAGCTGATTTTTTTACGGGACACATCCGGTGTATCCGTGAACAGTCGGTTCATTGCCACCATAAAGCGCGCAAACTCCTCGTCCGTTAACCGGTCCGCGTTTGCCTCGATTTCATTATCGAAGCGCGGCACTTCTGTTTCGTCTTCATCCCTGATTATCATGAACTGTTTCTGGACGGTGATATCTCCCTTACCTACCATGTAGGCAATGACATCCAGGGATTCACGAAGCATCTGACCGGCCATGTTACGGGCAGATGTGTCAGACATTGAGCAAACCGGTATATCGACTGAGAGGGAGAAGCGTTGTCGGGCTTCATCAAGTGGCATGAACACACATCCGTTGAACTGCAGTGTGGGTCCTTGCGTGTTAAGTAGGGTGTGCAGTTTCTCACTGGTAATAAACATCCGAACAGTCACGTCCCGAGTAGGCGTTACCAGTTTCTGCCGGAACGAGTGAAAGGCGGCCCGGAAAGCGTTCGGATCAGTACTCACATTTCTGAAAATATTGATGTACAGCAGGTAACATTCCGTCAGTGTCATACCCCGGGTGAGGAGTACACTCATCACTCCGTTTGTCAGTGAGTAAATATCCCGAGCATGGTGTTCATCCAGAGGGGGCCCTGCAAACAGTTCCTGTTCAAGCATCTCAAGAGCCTCAGTGATATAACTGGCCTCGGTGATATCCGCCAGTTGTACACAGAGGCTACAGATAAGACGAGGACGCTTTTCCACCGGGCTGCGAGTGGGGTCAACCAGCAAATCTCTGTCCAGAAGAGTCACCAGTTGAGCGGGGATGTCCTCAAATGCTTCTCTCTTGAGAACTTGATCGGTCTCGAGTAACTCGAGCAGTTCAGTGGCCACCCGGAGTCTTTTTTTATCGGCACTGAAACGATCTTCCATTTCGTAAAGAAATAGCAGTTCGCGGATGGTGCTGAGTGGATTGCTGTATCCGACCCGGTCAGTATCCGGGCTGTTTTTATGGCAGAAGTTGGACCAGCATTCAATAAAATAAAGCTGACGCTCGGTGAGTACATCCCTGCTCAGACGTCGGTCGATACGCATAGGTCTGGAAATCTCTTGTACAGTGAGTTATTATTTATTCATACCATATTTAAACCATCTGCCGCCATGCGGGGGATGTCACCGAAAAAAACGGCTCTCCCTTCCGTCAGTGGCTCAGTCCCGGGAAGGCTCAGGGCCTCATATTCAGAAAGCCACCCTTGCGGGTGGCTTTTTTTTCAGAAGTCCGGAGGTCCAGTGCAGACAACTACCTGGCGACCCGGATGATGTCAGCCTCCCGCCAGAACAGTGCTTCATTCATGTACCAGAACAGGTGGCGACGGAAGACATTTTGCTGAGGACGTTCCCGACCAGTCTGCTGCACACGCAGTGAAAGCCAGGACACACCCATCCATCATGATGGGCTGGAGATTGAACATTCAGTCATCTCAGGCAGAGTAAACCCGGTCTCTGACAAAACGCCTGTGGGACGTTTATTGATGAAATTCATTCTCTTCCCCATTTATATTCCCTGCTGACCCTACAGAAAACTGAAAGGAAGCCATGAGACAATCATGAAGGTTTAAGGCTGGCTGTCCGTCAGCATGACTGAATAGTGAATACCTTGTGGCAGATTGATTGAGAATGGCTTATTCAGTGTAAGTGGGATGGTCTTTGGTGCAATAGGTATTGTCCTGATACTGTCTCCTACCAGGCGAGCATTCACGTATCGCTCGTGATCATAGTAATTTATCTCACCACTGATCTCGGCCGTTCTGCTTTTTTCACCCGGAGACAAATCAATATACATCGTCGCTGCGGCAAATTTTCTGTCCAGCTCAGAGGTGAATGCTTTTCCAGGCATCGGTCGAAGTGCATACAGTATAGCATTATGTGTATTGTCTTGTTTCATAAGGCTGTCCGCAGTTACGGTAATTATGGTTGCCCCTGATACTGGCGACTGCATTTCCGTTCTGAGGTACTGCGCACTGTTTTCTGATGGCACGGCACTGCATCCCATCAGCGAGAGGCATAAAACAGCGAGTCCTGTCATTCTGTTCAATTAAAATGTCCTTTATCCATTATCAATAATTGGTGGTCGCTCTGTCAGTATCGGCATGATTCATAAAATGTTGATACTGTTATGCCCGGACCCGAAAGGTACGAAAGGCGAAAACTATCTTGCTCATGAGATAAATAGTGCTAGTTACCACTGCTTTGGCTGGAATGACCCCACGACAGAAGACAAATTATGTCCTCACGAAGAGGCCTGTTCGAAGATCTTCGAACTGAGGCCGCGGAGAAGGCTGCGACGATTCAACATTATCTGTAGCAATTCAGTTTCAGAGCAGATGTGCAAAACATTTTTCAATAGACAGCAAAACCGGAAATGTAACTTTCCATAAAATCAGAACACTGATTAACCCAATCTCCGGAGATTCACATGCCTTTCTCTGATTTTCTGAAAATCATTCAGAAGTTTCAGTGTGCAACTGTGCTGGAAAAAGTACTGATGCTGCTGTTTGTAATTCTGATCATTGTGCAACAGGTGATCGATACGTTCTGCAGTCGATAAGAGCCGGCCGGTAAGAAAGCGGGGTTGGATAAGACGGGTTTCTTACACGCCGGTCACAGCCAAGTGTCCTGCCGGAACGACAGGACACAGCCTGAACACAACGGGATTTCTGGTTGAATAACCGGAACACCCACCTCTTTCAGCGGAACGCCATCTATAGTCATTCTTACGGAAAAAAACAACACCTGATGGACAGGTACCGAAGGGTTAAACCAGCCAGGCTGATTAGAGTTATGGGAGTATTAGCTTCGTTTCGTTTGTTTCAAGCAGCTGTACTTGTTCGTCAATCCACTGCCCTGCAACAGCAGCTTCACTGAAATCTACTACCGGGTTATCTATCAGTTCCTGAAGGAGCTGTTCAATACGATCTATCCGGTAATGGAGATCACGCATTTCGGCTAAAAAATCAAATTGCTCCTGGTGAAAGTGAGTGTACTCGAATTTCAACCGGTACCGGCCGTTATGATAATTAACCTGTTCCTCTGTGGGTTGCCTTGCCTTACGAACTTCGTCAGCCAGGAATGTGTCAACATCACGTGTTTCTAACTCTCCGCTAAGGCGCTGCAGGGCAGGAAAGTGGTCAGGATAACAAAGGGCGAAAGTAATCATCATTCCCTCTAAAAAATGATCCCCTAACGTTTTATTAATCCAGTCCTTCAGCCACTTGCAATGCCTTTGCAGCGTAGGATCTGCACCTACAGAGCCTGGCTCATAGGCCGCTCGAGCGATAATATGGAACAGAAGCGCTACGCAGTACATTTTGCCTTTCGTGCTAAGCTGAACGCGATCATCGTATTTGAGATTATATGGGTTGATGTTGGGCATAACATCATGACTGTAAACCAAAAACTCAAGCGACTCATCCATGACCTTCTCAAAACGCTGGCTGCGATTGTTTCTGTCACTGATTGAGCCGGCCTGATACCACCGGTCCGAAAGCTGTCGGTATCGACGGTAATAGTCATCCTCTTTTTGCTGAATAAACTGATTCCGGATCTGGGCGTCAATCCGACGTGCCAGACCGGAGAAATCGGGTAGGACAAATTTCTCAGGTTCATTTTTCGGAGATATAAGTGCTATGAATTCAGAAACCTGCATGTCTTTACTCTGAGGTCCATAACGTTTTCCTGACATGCGAGTGCCGATGAAAAAGCTTTCAATCGTCATAACTTACCTTTCAGTGACTATTCAGAAATTTTAAGTGTGCACTAACTATTCCATAAAACTGCATAGCAAGACAAAATATCAATCAGTATAAAAATACTTTTGTATTACATTTGTATTGCCAATGTGTGCGTAATGGATTACAACTACTCCTGACTGATAAACATAATCTGGAGCCGTTATGATGAACAAGCTACAGGAACGATATGCTCGCATAATTGCGATAATGAACAATAAAGGTGGTCCTGGTAAGACCAGCTCGGCTACCAATCTGGCTGTTCACTATGCCAGATCAGGGAAGCGGACGCTGTTGATTGACTCGGACCAGCAGGCCAATACGACAGAAGTCACCGCAAATGGTAAAAAGTACTATTCCATGTATGGTCCAACTATTTGCGATCTCTACAGCAATTCTCGATTTGATATCCGCGATGTCATCATCCCCGCGATGGCCGGTGATGCTCCTATCCCTAACCTGGATCTGATTCCGTCTGACCCGACGTTCGAAAAAATTATTGAACAGACCCTTACCCGCAGTCACCGCGAAAAAATCCTGGGCCGTCATCTCGAGAAAGTTCGCACTGAATATGATTACATCATTATTGACTGTGCACCTGGGCTCAATATCGCAACCGGCAATGCAATTTTTATCGCCGATCATGTTCTGGTACCTGTCGATGGCGGGAGTTTTTCTCTGAGTGGTCTTGAAATCATGCTGGACTATATGGATGAGATCTCTGAGGAAGATTATGCACGCTTCAGTGTATTCCGGAATAATTACAATGGTGCAAATAAGAAAATAAACACTTATATCGAAACCGCTCTGGGCTCGCACGAGAGAATTTCTCCGAGACTATTGAAAAGCCGGATTCGTACTGATCAGGCCATAGTACAGTCTCAGGTGGCTTGTCTTCCTCTGTACTACTACCAGAAAAGTGCAATGGCTTTAGTGGATTACGGCAAACTTGCCCGTGAGCTAGAAGAAATTATCAGCAGTGAGGCAGCATAATGTCTAAAGAACTTGTTCGACCTATAATGGAAAAACCTGAACGGGCCAGAAAAGAAAGTAGCCTGACTAACATTGCGGCTAAAAAGAAAAATACGACAGGCGAAACACCAAAAACTATACGCATGACACCTGCGGAAAAGATGCTGGCGCAGGAACTGGTTGAGCAGATCCAGGCACTTACGCACAAGAACATTACGGTTTCCACATTACTTCGTGCAGGGCTGTACCTTGCTCAGTCAGCAGGACCAGAAAAAGTTCTGAAGGCGATTAAAGAGAACATTTAGAAATACAAATGAAATACATTTGTATTTCAGATCCAGACATCTTTCCTGCTCAGTCTGGCCTGCGGGATCAGCAGGCCATCTTGTCCAGCTGCTTAATTATCTCAAGTTCTTCTTTAAGCAAAACAGGGTACTGATGGGTACAGGATTTTAACATTAAGAACTGGCGATTCTGTCTTCATTTTTCGTGTATTTTTGAAGGGAGTCCTTTAAAAGCGTCTTCCCAGTAGAGTTCCCTTTCCTCATCATTAACAACTTTACTCATCCATGATTCCGAACGATTCCAGCGAGCAGCAACTTCCTTCATGGTCCAGTTTTTTTCTTTTAATAATTTTTTAATCGTCTGAGTTGATAATCGGGCATTACTCCAGTTTTCAAGAGACTTTCTGGAAACATGAAAATCAAATTCAGGATATGTCTCTTCAAGTTTTTCTTTAGAAATAAAAGACCAGTTAGGTTCCTGGTACTGGTTGAAGTGAACCAGACTATATCGGTCATCCTGAGTTATGCTGATTTGAGATTCGTAATGTTCTATCCATACAGAATTCTCACGAACATACTCAAACAGAATTGATATCACTTCTTTACTTTTACGTTCCTGTGATTTAAATAAATCAAAAATCCCTTGCTGATTCTGTATTTTAATTGCACCGTCATTAATGAGTGCATTCACAGCTGATGCCCGTACACTCTCAACAGCATTGGTAATTGAAGTGTTATAATAATTTAACAACTGAGCACAGAAAAAAATTATCTTCCCGTCAACGATCTGAACTTTTAAATAGCAAAATCCCTCATCATCCCAGAAGGCTCTGAACTGCAGAGGAAGATATGTTTTTTTAAACCCTTCAATCAATCTGACACTGAGCTTCATCTTAGACTCCCAACTGATTTTATAATGATAAATTGAACTATAGTTCAACATTTGTCAAATCAACGTGCAAACTGATGTCGAAAGGAGGCTGATACCTGTGGGAGATATTTTGATGCGGTAACAACCAGGACGGTCAGGATTTCTCACTCAATCGAATGAGTAACAACGCCAGCCAGAACCGGTAAAGACTGTAAATGCATATCATCGGCACCGAATACAAATGAATTACAAAAGTAGTTCATTTGTATTCGGCGTAATTTCACTTAAAAGCTAATTAAATGTTCAATTCTTCAGCCGGTATTACACGGAAACCTACCAAAATTAGTTGGTTATATCATTTAGTTCATTCTTTACCGATCGTTCTAATACATCCAGCGCCAGGTGATGTATTATCAACTCAGTTGTCAGCTTAACGGGCAACTACCTCACGTTACGTCTGGATAACAGGCGCAACACACACGTAAATCTGAGAGGAATTCCACATGGAAACTCAAAGAATTCGATATATAAACTTTACAGAAGGAATCATCCATGAACCAATTTACAGAGGACCTACATAATGTAGTAGCTCAAATCTTAGCCGGCGCAGAAATCTCTGATAGTGAAATTTTCAAAGAATTAACTATTGAACCTGATTTTTACAAGGTGCAGGACCAGTATTACGGTGGAAATGGTATCTATTTCAACTCTGAATCAGAAACCCGCTTTTCACTGCGTAGCAAATCCAAAGGTGTATTGTATCTGGCCACCACGGCATTTACAGGGCTGAAAGAGTTTTATCAGGATGCTCCGCTTGTTGAAACTGAGGATCTTGAGAAAAACTGTATGGCGGTAATTCAGGCAGCACGCACAATCAAGATTATTGATTTAGCTGCCCTGGCGCCCCATCTGAAAACTCCGTTAGGTTATTTGATGGGCTCTAAAGCTGTCTATGAGGATACTCAGTGGCTGGCAGAAGTGCTTTCTCATTATGCTGATGGTATTGAATATTTGTCTCAACACACCGGCAAAACCTGTATCGCGTTGTGGTCTGACGCCGTTGATGGAAACGGAATGCTGAAGAACATCTCAGTCACTCCGTTAATCCAGTTCAGTCTCAACGGACAAAGTACGCAGGCGATCTTAAAATCAAAGCTGGGTATTCTTACTCTCTGAGATTAAAAATGGGCCAAAAGGCCCATTTTTTTACATGGTATGGTTGGTACCAAAGTTTTCTGCCAGGATTCTGAAGTGGGTCATCTCTTCAGGCGTAGCGCCACGGCGCAGCGCGTCAACAATAGAGACATGTGTTTCAGTTCCCGGAATATCAACTTTACGGGTAAAGAAGTGACATTTCCGCACAGCACTGACCTTGTGTTTAATCAGGGATAATAATTCCGGGATGCCGGCCAGCATACCACCTTCTGAATTATTCTCACGTGTGCAAAACTGAAATACCGGGTAAAGGTTTTCAGAACCCCATTTAATCTGAATAACTTCACCACGGTTTCCTCTTTTATGCAGGGTTGGCGGCGTGGTTGCCAGTATTTTTATAACTGCCGTTGATTTATGCACTCCACCTGAATTCTCCAGCGACTTAAGAAATACTTCTCTCGCTTCAGCAAGATCTTCCTGGGCCTGTTTTTCAGGTGTCATGGTATTAATTAATGTCTGCAGCTGAGCCTGATTCTTTAATTCAGCCCAGAACGTTTCATCCTGCAGCGTGAGCAGTTCCAGTAACTTCTCGTGGGGCAGTTCATGCAGTGCTTCAACGAACTTGCTTCCCACATTCTGAATGCGGGTCTGCAGCAGCTGGATTTCAGTTTGCTCACGGTTTTTGAGGTGAGCACGGGCTTTATTAGGTGCATAACTGATGTTTGTCATAGTCGCCTCGTCTCGGGTGTTTAAGATTTCCATGACTTAAGAATACACAAAATCTTAAAGAAGTGCAATTTTTGTACTTCCTGCATTCCCTGCAAAATCTGCATTCCGATTTCCGCTATTTGAGGAAAGGTCACCCTGCTGAGGGCAGTTTGTCACAGAACACAACATACAGCCCTTCCCTCTCCTTCAGACCCCATCATCCAGGCAAAAACGATCCATTTTCGATCCTTTTCTGATCCCAATTCCTCCTCGCGCTGAAATATTTGTTTCTGATTTATGGTATATATCCAGAAAGCGGAAATTCAGCGCGCACCGCTCTGCGGGTTTTTTCCGTGGCAGTGGCGGTCGCGAGCAACGAAAATGACAGCAAAACTTCATCAGATTGCGCTGCGTGAAAAATGGCAGGGTTCCAGGGGTGTGACCCGACAGAATTTACGTAGCGTAAGCGGACCAACGGGGACACCATGAATCTGCCCTCTTTTATTAATGTCTCCCCTGCCCTGCCGGCGACAGGCCAGCCGGCTGGCCTGGATTACGGCCGCGCGCTTTCGCTACGCGAAATGGCACGGCACTATACCGAGCTGCCAAAATATCTGCTGGCGCCGGAAGTGGCCGGACTGCTGCACTTTGTTCAGGACTGGGGTCAGCACGCCTTTTTCAATACGTTATGGAATACCGGGGCACGCCTGAACGAAGGCCTTGCCCTGAGACGGCGTGACTTTCACCTTAACGAGAGCATTCCGCATGTCGTTCTGCGCACCGCCAAACAGCGGCGGGCCGGCGGCGGCCGTCCGCGTAAGGGAAAAAGCGCCAACCGGGTGGTGCCGTTATCGGACCCGGCTTATGTCGATGAGATGCGCCGGCTGTTCGCCAGCACGAAGGAGCAGTTTGAAGATGATCCGATTACAGGCGAACGTCGCGCGCAGCCGGTGTGGAATGTGTCCGACCGGACGGTGCGTAACTGGCTGGTCCGGGCTACTGATGCCGCGGATCGTGACGGCGTCAGACTGAGCATCGACGTCAGCCCCCATACCTTCCGGCACAGTTTTGCAATGCACCTTTTATATGGCCACGTTCACCCGAAGGTACTTCAGGGTCTGCTGGGTCATGAGAAGTTTGAGAGTACCGAGGTTTATACGAAGATATTTGCGCTCGACGTGGCTGCCAGTCAGCAGCTGCGGTTCACCCTCGATGCACGTGACGCGCTGCAGCTGCTGCGCGGGAATAACTAAAGCAAGGAAAGGCATATGTTTGATGATGATGACGCAGACCACGAACCCCGGCCCCATGAACTCAGTCCTGACGTTCAGGCCCTGATTAACAATGGTCTGGAATTTCTGGACAAAGCACGTGAAGAGCTGGAGGCATCTAAGGCAAAGTTCTCGGTTGTCAGTTTCTGGACGGCGGTTGAGATCCTGCTGAAAGTACCCCTCGTACACGAACACTGGAGCCTGGTCTGTAGCAAAAAAACGACGCCAAAAAAGCAGGCCTATCGGAATGGCGACTTTCAGTCGATAACCTATGAAGAGACCCGCAGTTTACTTCGTGATGTTCTGGAAAAACCGTTGCCGCCTGATACGCATAATGCCTTCGAGAAGGTAAGAAAGCACCGTAACCGCGTGGTGCATTTCTATCATTCTGCCTTTACCTACGCCGATCAGGAGCAGATTCAAAAAGAGCAGGCCGATGCCTGGTTTGCGCTAAATCGTTTTATGCGTGATCAGTGGTTATCAATTTTTGATGAACCTCTGACCTTAAAGCGTGCTTTAGACGAAGATGGAATGCTCAGGAACTCGCTGTTTTATGCTGATGCAAAATTTCGTTATCTCAAGCCAGAACTTGATGGACTCAAAAAACAGGGATGTTCAGTCTCTGCCTGCCGCTTCTGCAGCAAAGAAGCGGCGGTTGATATGCGTTTAAATGAGGAAAGCGGGAATACCCTGCACGAATCTGACTGTCTGGTCTGCGGTACCAGGTCAGATCAGTATCTCGAAGTGACCTGTCCTCACTGCGGGATAAAGCAGAATTTATACGCTACGGGTGAAACAGAATTCACCTGCTTACAATGTAACCACTCTTCATCACGCTACGATTTGCTTGATGAATGGGAGGGTAAACCAGAAGATTTCAGTTATTCAGGTCTTCCTGCAAGTTGTTCCGATTGTGACAGCTATGGGACGGTATGTGAGTACGGTGGTGGATACCTGTGCACCACCTGCCTCGTATTTCATGACTCACTGGAAACCTGCGGATACTGTGGCGGGCATTCAACCGCAGTCCCTGAAATGAGCGGACTTGTAGGATGTAACCTCTGTGATGGTAATAGATGGTTGCTGGAGGAATGAGCATTAAATGAATTACATTTGAAATTCATTTGAATTACAAATGTATGCCTTATGTAATTATTATCTGATAGCTATCAGAAATACAATAAAAACACAAATGAATTTCAAATGTATTACATTGAGGGTTTTCGATGTCAACGTGGACAGATATCTCTATCGGTAACTTCACTCTGTACGATACGCAGAATGACTATTATCAGTGGTATTTTCAGGAGGGCGATCGTGTCAGGGAGATTGTCAAAGAGGAGGACGGGAGCTGGTCAGACGAAACGTTTATCGGCTATCGAACAACCGTGGCACAGATGCGCCGACGGTTACAGCTGAATGGATATGACCGGGCTGCTCTCGAACGGGATTTTTCGACTGCCATTGAGTCCTGGAAAGCTGATTCCATTGCCGAGCTGGCCGAACTTGAAAGCGAAGAACATCTCCACGAAGAATATTATCTACAGTACAGAATCACCTGGCTGAAGCACGTCATCCCGGTTCTTGAAAATGCGACGCTGGATGACTGGCTTGAGCGGTTAAATACGGCGGCATGTTGGCCGAGTAACGAGAGAGATTTTTCCCAACTTTTGACGTGGATTGAAACCGGTGATCCGATGCTTTCCCTGATGGTCAGCTCGGTTGACGGTGATTGCCCCTGGGTTCGTGATTCGAACTTTAATTTCCCGTGTACACAACAAGACTTTTACTCTTTAGCGATTCTGCTAATCACTGAGGATGATGCTGTATGCGAACTGGACCTGAAATGGCTCATTTCTGCCGAATTGACTGATGATTTTGACGATCTGGAAGAACAACATGCAGGAGCCACTCAACCGCTTAGACATGTCAGACAGAGCCTCTCTGAGTTAAGTGCACTGGTCACCTCAACACCCGAAAATCCTGTGCTGTTGAGAATGTGTTACTCCGGCATCATTACCGTCATGGAAGCTTACCTTGCAGATATCTTCATACGGGCAGTAAAGCATCCTTCGGTCAAGCGGCGTTTCGTTGAGAGCTACGAGAAATTCAAGGGCGGCGCCAAAAAACCTCTTTCAGACATTTATAACCAACTTGATTCTCTCGATAAAGTTATCGAAGAGGAGCTATTCAGCCTGTCATTTCATCATATCCCGACAGTGAAAAAACTCTATCAGGAATGTCTCCTTGTCAGTTTCCCGCCCGATATACTGAAGGATATAGCGCGTTCAGTGATCATTCGACACGACATTGTTCATCGAAATGGCCGGGATAAGAAAGGGAAGCACCATTTAATTGAGCGCCATCATGTAAATCAGCTCGAGGAGCTCATGCACGAATTTCTGGCTGGTATAGACAAACAGATTCTGGATGGGCTTCAGCAACAATTTCAGAATGAAAATGACGTACAAATGTAATTCTTTTGTGTTTTATTTGTATGTCATTTATAAAACAACATCGCCGAAAAATGAAGAGCTAGACCTAAGTGAAATCTCAGTGTCTGTACTTCATTTGCATTCCCGTAGTATGTTTTATTGTATTTCATTTGTATCTCTTTTGTATTACTTTTGAAATTCATCTCAATCTTATCGTTTGAAGGGTTTCGCTGTCAGGAGAAAGGTATGGAACTGGTCTGGAAAAAAAATCCCAGAGGGCGGTTTGAGAGGAAACTGAACCTGGCGGAAAAGGAAGCCCTGCTTCACGTCTTCAGCAATGGGCGCAAACCCGGTCATGCTGATTTACGCATTGTTAACCAGGTTCTTGAAGAGATGGACAGACAGGAACTATGGATCAAGTGTGACTGTGTTGACCCGGTATCTGGAATTGAAGGTCCCTATAATTGCGAAGTGAACGTGGCCAAGTTACGCCATGTAAAAACCACAAGGCCGCATGATGAACAGTGCCCGCTGTATCGTCTTAAAAAAGAGAAGGATGCTGACAACACTCAAGGTGAAAGTAAAACCAGCCCTCTGAACCCTGTCGGAGGCGATGACTGGCTCCCGGACAGGAAGAAGGATACAAGAGCAGTCCCCGTGGATGGGCCGGTAGTGCCACGTAAGCGCAGGCGTAAGACACTGAAACCCGTCCCGGCACTGGGACGCAAATTACTGACGCTGGTCCAGGCTGCAGGTCTGAATCAATTGGAACTGATTCCTGAGAACCAGAGTCCGGGGCTTTCGGGGGCAATCAGCAGGATAAAAGAAGTGCTGGATAACCACTCAATGAGGAATGGTACTTCCCTGAATCAGTTATTCAGCTGCGCCCCCTGGCTGAGTATCGAACGCATTAACGAAATGCTCTCAGCTCTTGAAAAGACGGACGGTTTCAACAGTCAGGAAAAAGAACCGTGCGTGTATGTCATCGGAATAACGGCAGACGCCTCCCGGGAAGAAGTGACCTTCAACGTTCGGGGAAAAACTTTCACGCACCGGCCGGAGGCGCGGGTCAGTATAAATGGCGAAAACTCCTACAATGCCGGCAGTCGAGCTCCTTACTGGGTCATTATTGAATACAGGAGGGGAAGGGATGGTAACGTTTACTGCCACGAAGGCTATGCCCATGCAGCCTACACGCTGGATAATCCGGTGCCTGTCGACAGTAACAAGGAACGTGACACCCTTAAGGTGATCATCAATGCGAGCAGTTATGCCAGCAATCAGCCAAATCACCCGGATGCGATAAGCCTCAGCAAACCTTTGTTCACGACGAAAAGTATCAAGGACGGTGTGGAGGAAGTGATCCATCCTGATTTCATCCTGAATGTGGTACCCGCAACTGGAAGCTCAGTAACGACGTTCATCATTGAAACAATGGGTTATGAGTCAGAGGACTACATCGAACGTAAACATTACACTCACAGCTGGATGGAGCAGGAAGGCGTTTTGCTAACAGACCCGCCAGGCTGGCCAGCTGCTTCAGATAAAACGTTTAACAGTGTTTTGCTCAGACACATTTTCAGTGCAGGTAAAATACAGCGCTAGGGATGAGGCTTCCTTGTTTCAGGCAAACTGTGACAATTTACCCTCACTCTGAGGGACAGGGCATGGAAACATGGGTGTGACAACTGGCACTCAGTTTTTGCAGGGACATGTGACAATACGCCCTTAAATAACTGTGACAATTTGCCCTCATAAAGGGCGATAAAGCAGGTTTGGGAGCTAATCCGAATAGGTAAATCCACCCGGAACAGGGCTCTGGATGGTTTCCAGTGACAAATTGCCCTCAGCTCAGCAAACAAGTGTGACGAACTACCCTCTTAAATGTGACAAGCCACCCTCTAATTAATCGGGCAGAATTGATGTTATATCACTGAAAGTAAACACAATGTGCGTGGTCTGGCGGCCCTTTTTTTTCTCTATGTAAGACAGACGCATCGGAGTTCTGCTGTTGATCTCATCCACGCTGGCCTGCAAAAAACGACGGCGGAAGTCAGGCATACGTTGATAGCTTTGCGGTAACTGATATCGCTCCATAATCCAGTCAATCTTCAGTGAAACCACTCCAGAACCATCAGCCTTACGGTACTGACAAAGGGATTCATACAGGCGCATGGCATAGGGGTTAGTGATCTCTTTAGTTTCACTCAGGCGGAACTGCGTGAAGCGGTTCTGTAGGCCAATAAAGAATGGGATAAGGTAGGGGTTGATATGAACGCTATAAAGGCCTCTGGAGGGGCTGTGGGCACGCTTAATGAACCAGGGAAAGGATTCATAACCTTTTTCTTCACCGGCGTCTTCTTCTGGCCGATAGAAAACGACCTCTTTACCGGCAAAACCTTTCAGCGCCTGGCGAATATCCTTACTGGCCTCTGCTGAAGTTAGCCCAAAGGTTTCTGCATATTTCGCGACCTGAATTTCACAGATACCATCATGTTCCTGAAGTGTACCGTCAGATTTTCTGATCTGATCCACGAAAAGATAAAGCATACGCTTCTGATCTCGGGAAAGACTGTAAGCCGCTTCAGTCAGTTCGTTAGACTGGACAATTCGCGGGCTATTCTTACGTTTCTTATGATTTATAACCGCAACTTCCGCCATGACAGATCCATGTTAAGTGTGACAGGTTTTTAGATTGTCACACTTATTGAAACAGAGTCAACAACTAGGGATAACTTTGTGATATCTGGCATTTTTTGAGGGCAATTTGTCACAGGGTTAAGGGCAGTCTGTCACAGTTAAATAGGGGATTTGAGGGTGATTTGTCACAGAGAAAGGGCAAATTGTCACAGAGAACCTTCTGAAAGCCGCATGGTTAAAGGGTTTAGAGGTATTCTAAAAAGGTAGATCTAACAACCCTTTAAAAAGATCTTATAAAAATATGCATGTGGATAAGTGGATAAACCTGAGTAGGGTATCCATTCAATACCGAGCGTAAGCAGAATATGTTCGTTCTGTTCCCTGGTGCTTCCTCGCTCACTCGCGGGCTTCGCCCTGTCGTTCGGCTGCGGCGAGCACTACTGGCTCTTTCTGAAAGGCGAAATTTAACTGATCCGCGCGATGGGGATATCTTTCCAGCAGGTGGTGTACGCAGGGGACAGCATATCGCGTTTCATTTGCCAGGAAGGCGCAATTCCTCGTCCGGCAAACCAGACATGTCCCAGGCCGGAATGGTTAATTCCATCGAGAACCTTCATCAGCTCAGCGCTGTGAGGACGTGGTGGCCGTTCGTCGAACAGCTGCAACTGCGAAACGCCTGAACCTGTAAAGTCATTCAGCATCACTCCGGCTTTGGCATACCGGTGGCCATCCTTCCAGATGCGCTCCAGAGCCGTTGTGGCGGCCGCAATGATGTCACGGGTATCCTGAGTAGGGGTAAGCAGTTTCTCCGTGGCCACATTGCCGTAATAAGGTTCTTTAACGGCGAACGGAGACGTTTTGACGAAAACGGAAATGTGCCGGCAATACTGGTGCTCCTGACGCAGTTTTTCAGCGGCCCGTTCTGCGTACTGACAGACAGCCTGGCGGAGCGAATCGTACTCCGTAATCTTCTCGCCAAAACTGCGACTACAGACAATCTGTTGTTTCGTTGGTGGTGATTCCTCAAGCGACATGCAGCTTTCCCCGTTCAGTTCGCGCACCGTTCGCTCGAGAACCACGGAGAAATTTTTCCGGATGAAGGCCGGGTTCGTCAGGGCCAGATCAAGTGCGGTCCTGATACCCAGTACATTGAGCTTGCGTGCAATGCGATTTCCCACGCCCCAGACCTCTTCGACCGGCTGAAGTGACAGCAGTTTACGGGTTCGCTGAGGATTATCCCGCGTCAGGGCCAGCACGCCCCGGAACTGTTTCCACTCTTTGGAGGCCCACTGGGCTGATTTTGCCAGACTTTTCGTAGGTCCAGCCCCCACGCCGATGGTCAGGCGGGTACAGTCATATACGTGCTGGCGCAGCTGCCGGCCAAAGTCTTCCAGGTCCATGCAATGCGACACACCGCTCAGATCGAGGAACATCTCGTCAATTGAATATTGTTCCACCCTCGGCGCCAGCTCCTCGAGGCAGCTCATCACGCGCGCTGACATCGAGGCGTAAAGCTCATAATTACTTGAAAATGAAAATATTTTTTCAGGGTAACGTTCGTTCTTCATCTGGAACCACGGGGTGCCCATTTTTATCCAGGGCTTCGCTTCGGCACTTCTCGCGATCACGCAGCCGTCATTGTTGCTAAGGCAGACAATGGGTTTCCCTTTTAAATCCGGGCGGAAAACACGTTCACAGCTGGCATAGAAGCTGTTCACATCGGCCAGGGCAAACATCAGTACATCTCCCTGGGACGGTGGATGATGTGCGTGACGACACCGAAAATGTCCAGTTCGTCCGGGTCCGGATAGATGGGGGACCAGGTGGCGTTCATGGGCTGCAGTGTCAGTCGTGGCGTCAGCAGGAGCCGTTTGACCGTAAATTCCCCCTGCACGCTGGCCACAACGATATCGCCGTGCCGGGGCTTCTCTGCACTGTCCACAACCAGCAGATCGCCATTATAAAGGCTGCCGTCAGACATACTGTCGCCACAGGCCCGAAGGTAATAGGTCGCGCTCGGATGCCTTATGCAGTACTCATGCAGATCCAGATCTGACTGAACGTAATCGCCGGCTGGGCTGGGAAAACCGCAGCTGGCCAGATCGGCGAAAAACGGATGGGTCTGTGGCGGGGTATCTGTCCCGGGGCTAAAAAGCTGTAGCTTCATGTTACCTCCTGACTAAAAAAATATACTGTATGTACATACAGTATATTTAACCAGGCAAAGATAATCCAGAAGGCCCGCATTAAGAACTATGTGAGATGCATAAGTTACTCAAATTGATTGTAATTATCATTTTGATATTCTTGAGTGTCTCAATTTGAGAAATAACGCTTTTGTTTTTTCATTTTGCTCTTATAATTAGTATCAAATTGAGTGTAACTAATGGTGCATAATGATGAAGATTTTCTGCGATGATGGTTCAACAAATGTTAAGCTGGCATGGTTTGAAGGCGATGAACTGAAGACCCGGATCTCGGCAAACTCATTCCGGCACGGCTGGAAAGTGGCGGAATTCAGTGCGGCGACGTTCAACTATCAGGTGGGGCCACTGAAATACACGTGGGACAGTGTAAGCCGGGATGCGATTCCGACGACGAACGTGGACTATCAGTACGGCGATCTTAACCTGCTGGCTGTTCACCATGCTCTGCTGAACAGTGGCCTGGAGCCGCAGCCGGTAAGCCTGACGGTCACGCTGCCCCTGAGTGAGTATTACGATCAGGACTGTCAGCGCAATGAGGTGAATATCCGCCGTAAACGGGAGAACCTCATGCGGGAACTGACACTCAACAAAGGCTGCGCCTTCACCGTGACGGATGTGAAGGTCATGCCGGAATCACTGCCGGCAGCGTTTACCAGACTGTCTCAGCTTCAGCCCGGAGCCGGTGAAACCACCCTGATTATCGATCTCGGCGGAACCACGCTCGATGCAGGTGTAATTGTTGGTCAGTTTGATGATATCAGTGCGGTACATGGTAACCCGTCTGTCGGTGTTTCACTGGTGACACGCGCAGCCGCAGGTGCACTGCGGGCAGCAGACAGTGAAACCAGCGCCCTGATTGCTGACAGTGTCATCCGTCACCGGGATGATGGTGAGTATTTACAGCGGGTCATCAACGACGCCGAAAAGATTGATTACGTCCGGGGAAAAATAGCCGAAGCGATTGCCGCACTGGGTGCGCGCGTGACCAGCGAGCTGACCGCCTTCAGGAACGTGAACCGGGTATTTCTGGTCGGGGGAGGGGCTTCCCTGATCGAAGAGGCGATACGTCAGGCCTGGCCTCTGGCTCCTGAACGTATCGAGGTTATTGGCGATCCCCAGCTGGCGCTGGCCAGAGAGATTGCCCTGTACAATAAAGAGGACTAAACGTGCCGGACGGCCTGTATTCTTTCTATCTGCACAGTGATGATCGCACCGACATCGCGGCGATGGCGACCATAAACACCATCTCGCAGCCACTGCGCGGTGAATTTATCCGGACAGTCGCCACCGCAGGTGCGGTGGTGTATCAGGCTGATCCCCGTTTACCTGCGCTAATCCCGGTGTTCTTTGACGGCCAGCTCAGCGCCGTCCGGCTTTGTGCCGTGATGGCGATGGTATCCGGAACCTGGTCATCCCTGTCCGGGTTACCGGAAGAGCCTGATACCCGGAAACTGTCCGTAGAAATGCCTGCGGAGAGGGAACGCAGGCGCTACACGCTTGCGCTTCAGGATGACCGGAGCAGTAAGCGGGTTGAAGAGTTGCTGGCAGGGGTATCGTCACGCCTGCGTGGCGATTTGCTGAGAAACCTCATTATCACCGGGCTGGCACTGCACACCACGGCGCCGGAGTTGCCGCGTCTGCTGGCCAGCCTGCCGGTGCCACCGGCTACGGTCAGTGAGTTACAGGCCATTGTCCGGCAGATGGTTCGTGCAGAACCTGGCGGCGCGGGCATCAGCGAAGCGGGAGAGACGGAAAAAGCGGCTTCGCCCGTCACCACATCACCCGGAGCGGAAACCGCCGGAATAAAGAAAAACATGCGACGGGCATTTGGAGACTAAAAACATGTCAGTGATTAAACGAACAGCAGAGCAGTTCATTCACAACCTTCTGCGTGCCCGGAACGTGCCTGAATCTCAGTGGCCCGACTGGGTGAAGAAGATCGGGCGGGGGATGATACTGGCTGGCGTGGCCGCCGTCATTCCAGGGGTTCTGGTTGATAACATCTCTCTCCCGGTGACTATCGTGATGCAGGTCTGCTACGCCTCACTCATCGGACTCGGGATTCTCCTGGCTTTTGACGATAAAAAGGCGAAGGGCCGATCCTGAGCAAGAACATCATTAAATTCTGCACTGAACACTCCAGGAAAAAAAACGGCAGGGTGACATCTCATCCCTGCCGTCAAAATAAATCGCATAATTTTTCGGCGATTATACAGTGACAAAATGTGATGTAAATCACGTTTTAACCTAATGTAAAATTTTCCCGCTTAATATCTTCCCGGACAGATTACCCGCCGTGCCTTCACGCTAACCCGGCCGCTTCGGCCGCCAGGGAAGCTTTCGCCTCCGTCCTCACCCGTTCGCGCCCTGCACGGTGCATTCAGCCCGTGAAGGGCTTGCGCTGCGGCTTCGGCATCGCCCTGGCGTCCTCCACTTTCCGCCGGGTTTTTGTGTCGGCACGGCGCAGACAGGTGCCGGATGCTGAGGACATAACCATGTTCAGACTGACCTGTATTGAACTGAATAACGGCGAATTTGCCGTGTATATCAACAACCATTACCTGGGGAGCCAGGATGCCAGCAGTGAACGACTGTGCCTGGGTGAAATTCTGGAGCAGCTTTCCCTGCTACCGGGAGTGGAGAAAACCACGCTCCGGTCGACGGTTCCGGAGGACGATGACTGGTGCTGGAATGACATTGCCGATCGCGTGCTGCCGCCTCTTTCAGCCTGTCGCGATGATGTGACCGTGGCGGCACTCATCGCGAGACTACAGCAGTATCCGCCTGATGCACTGTGTATGGGGACGTTCTGGCTTGAAGATGACTTTCTGTCCCTTGATAACAGCCTGACTGAGGAGGAGATTGCTGAAGCCATGCGTATCTGCAACCACAGCCACGATGCCGGCATCGGATTTAACTGGGACACACTGCAGTCTGCCATTGACCGGGTGAAGGGGCGCTGACACCAAAAAATGGACACCTCCCGGGGAGGAAGGTGTCCTGAAATCATGCCATTCGTTTTAAGTGAAAACCCTTCAGATGGTTTCAGGACGGATGATCACATAACACCCACGCATTTACACCCGCCATATATCGCACAAAAACAGGCCGCCACCGGGCAGTCATGTCCTGTCATTCGGGACGCAAAGGGTGTCGGTTCCCTCCGCATTTATGCCGCCCTGCCGGCGGCGGGTGTCAACGCCGTGCCTTCACGCTAACCCGGCCGCTGCGGTCACAAGGGTTCACTTCGTCGATATCCTCACCCGTTCGCACCTTTCACGGTGCATTCAGCCCGTGAAAGGCTTGCGCTGCGGCTTGCGGTATCGCCCCTGCACCCTCCGCTCAGAGCCGGGTTTTTGTGGCGGCACGGCGCAACAGGGTGCCGCATATCAGAGAGGAGTGTGTCTATGTCCCGTTTTATCCTGGGTGACTGCGTGCAGGTGATGTCCCGTTTTCCGGCGCGTGCCGTCGATTTTATTCTCACCGATCCGCCATACCTTGTGGGCTACAAGGACCGCACCGGCCGCACCCTGGCCGGGGACAATTCAGCAGAATGGCTCCAGCCTGCGTGCCACGAAATGTACCGTGTCCTGAAAAACGACAGTCTGATGGTGAGCTTTTACGCCTGGAACCGTGCAGAACTGTTCCTGAATGCCTGGAAAGCGGCCGGCTTCCGCGTTGTCGGGCATGTCGTCTTTGCCAAAAGCTACGCGTCAAAATCAACCTTCGTGGGCTACACCCATGAGAACGCTTACCTGCTGGCGAAGGGCCGACCGCAGAC
>ERZ791922.201-NODE-201-length-48705-cov-3.270730_pt1 | contig 48705 bp, 46 predicted proteins | sample MGYA00510134_ERZ791922 | MGnify/ENA primary metagenome ERZ791922 (study PRJEB30046, sample SAMN00792101) | human gut metagenome | study: EMG produced TPA metagenomics assembly of the A metagenome-wide association study of gut microbiota in type 2... | reverse complement strand
ATAGTTGTCTCTCTCACTTGTCGGTGTTTTTCTGAATAACATCTTTTGCCTCCGTTTCTGGCCCGGAGACAGTGAGACAAGACACCGACAGGCTTATCCCCCGACATACCCATGATGCAAAAAGAACGTAGTAAACTATGGGTACATCCATATCGCTTTCCGCTGCTACCGTGCCGGCAACTGTCCGGAATGCAATATGTTCGTATCCTGTCCACTGCGCATCATGGGCCGATATGAAATTTGTAAATAGCTATTTGGATATCCGCGGATACCCATCAGAACCTTTATCCCTCGATGAGGACTCTGATCCGTATCCACCGTTCTATCTGTCTATGTAAAAGAAACAGTCATTTTCCGATTCACAGTAAACTCATTCGCAATTTGCGTTTTTATGATAACCGTGGTATAATTTAAGATTACTAAAGTGCATATGCTCTGCCCCTTTCCATGCCGCAAGTATAGCAATTTACCCCCTTAAAAATCGGGAAGTAACGGAAGCGGACGGAAGCAAACGGAAGTAGGTGATTTCATGACTTTTTCAGAGTATTTCAACGCTTTGTATCCATATCTGTCTGACGGCGATAAGCCTGTGGATTTTTTTGACAAAATGATTGAGCATTTTATACATGTGGGGGCTTTGGAAACTTGCCAGCTTCTGGATCGTCCACATGACACAAAGGCTCGGTATATAAAAAAGAGCAAACCTAATAAAATCAAGCCAGAATATGCACAATACATATACTCAAAACATAATCCGCAAAGATATCGTGAATGGCTTGACACCAGGATGTGCGCACAAGATACGCATTACAAAATTGAAGAATGGCTGAATGATAAGGATATTGAGTTCTATGATGTCTGTGCCGCCTGTGATGATCTGCTGGAAAACATCTTCCTGAATATCGCTCACCCAGAAAATTCGGATGTTAAGCTTCCTGAAAAGAGCACTGCCGAAGGCACAGATACTTTGCAACTGTCAAATAATGACAAGGAGCTATTGAAGGATTTCAACATTGACTTCGACAGCATATTAGAGAAATGTGTCTCAAGTAACGAAGCGGAAGTCTGGTTCACCAACAGCCTTGCCACAAAAGTCAATGGTCTGTACAACGAAAAGTGGAAAAACCGGATATCAGAATTTGAAGATCTCGGCCTTCAGTCAGATATTCTCAGTACCATTGCAACCCTGCAGGATTTCTGTAAGGCACTGGATCCTGACAGTAAATCAATTCCAGGCTCTTCAGTGCGAAAGCTGAGAATAAAATTAAGAGATAACTACATCAAACTTCACCCAGATAGCTACGCTGGTCTATTTCCGTATGACGCATTTATTGACGACTGGAATGATGAAAATGAATTTGACATGTAAATACCAGAATAGAAACTTTTCCTGTTTCTGATTTGATTTGAAAGGACAGATACCTCATGCCTATAATCGATGATCAGATCAGGGTCATCGATGGGGCAATCTGTCGATACCTTGATAATATAGACAATTCCACAAGAGCTGTAATATCGCAGGATATCCTTGCTCATCTGAAAAATCTGGTGGAGCATGTGATGTTAAAATACTACTCCCCTTACACAGATATAGAAGATTCAGAAGAAAATATAGAAAAAGCGGCAGAGCACGCCCAGACAGATGGACATCTGAAGGTTCTCTACCGCTTCAGGAATTATCTCGATATAGTTGCGTCGCACTACACCCTTGATGAGGATAGTTCCGAACGCTTAATGTTAAAATACTACGACTATATGCTTGAAATGCGGAATCTTCTGTACAGTGATTTCCGCATCGTCATCCTTCATAACTTGGATAAGTTTCCGCTGAATCTGGATACTGCCCTGCAGGAGTATTATTCCAAAATCGCTGATAAGATCAGCAGATACAAATCACAGCTTGTCGGCGAAGGCGAAAAATATTATATACAGAAATTAAAGCCGTTCTATGTAAACGGTCGCAAATACTATGAGGTCACTTTCACGACCGCAAAAGACAGAGAGAATAAAGCAGGCCGCATAATTGCCTTCACCAGACTGCCTATCATGAGTAACTACGCCTCAAGGTTTTATCTGGTAAATGAAAATATAGAAATTCTTGGGAAAACCATGCCTGTACTTCTAATCACAGGATGGGAAGTGTCCATGCGCGGATGCGAATTCAAGAACTTTAATTCCATAATTACCGGTAGCAAGCGCGATATCCCATACGGAGAGCAAAGAACTGTTTGCCGCTACATAACGGAAAACCGTTTTACGCTCACTGAAATAATAGACTTTCCGGAATATGCCTATCAAAGGCTCATCAATTCCTGGCGTGCCGAAGGTAAGACTGGCTACTTTTTTGATGCTTTGGACAGATGCCGCAGCATAATCAAAGGGAGGAGACCCGGTCAGAATATCCTTCGCTACCTTCTCTATGGAATGCATAACGCAATCATAAAGGATCAACGGCAGGATGAAGCCAACAGTAACCTTTCCAACCTTTTTCTGAAAAACGGGAGTATTCCGTTTGACAAAATGCCGTTTAACCAGTCGCCGGTAAACCACAATCCCCGGCTTCACTCTTTATTTGAATGCATTCCGACTTATAACAGAAAGCATGAGCTTCTGGCACGACAGCTTCGGAACAACACTGAGATTTCCGGCAGAATCTTCACTCCGGTTGAGGAACTTGCGCACTACGGTGATATAAAGGATCTTGCTAACACATATAACGCCACACTGTGGTTCGGTCATAAAGAGAGAAGCAAAATTGTCATAAAAGACAATTATGCTTACATCAGAGAATATAGATTGGACACTTGCAGCATCATCAAGAAGCTGATTGAACTCAGCAAAGTTGAGGATCCGGATTACTCCGGGGATGTTGAACTTTGGCTCATGCTTGATGATTATGAAGTTGACTGCCCGGAAAAGATAGACATCCTTACGCATATGTTTTCCAAATCAGCAGTCGCCGCAATCTACGGCTCCGCAGGAGTAGGAAAATCAACACTCGTAAATCATATCTCTCATTACTACGAGAATAAAGAGAAGCTATACCTTGCCCAGACAAACCCGGCAATCGATAACCTTAAGAGAAGAGTAACCGTTAATGAGGATTATTGCAAATTCTCAACTGTCGCAAGCTTCCTTAAATACGGTTACGGCGATCCTGAGTATGATCTGGTTGTAATAGATGAATGCAGCACCGTTAGCAACACCGATATGCAGAAACTCCTTGAAATGGTCAAATTTAAGAAGATCCTGCTTGTAGGCGACACTTATCAGATCAACTCCATTCGTTTCGGAAACTGGTTCACGGCACTTCGTAGCTTTCTTCCTGAAACTTCAGTCTTTGAACTCACTACGCCTTACCGGACGAAGAACCAGCGGCTCCTTATCCTTTGGTCAAAGGTGAGAGCTATGGATGACAATGTACAGGAGATCATTGATAAACAAAGCTGCTCCCTGAAGGTTGATGAATCCTTACTAACTGCTGCCGGAGACGATGAAGCCGTCCTTTGTCTTAATTACGATGGACTCTACGGCATTAATAACATTAACCGGTTTTTGCAGGAAAGCAATCCAAACCCAGCAGTTGAATGGGATGTCCAACAATACAAGGTTGGAGACCCTGTTCTGTTCTTGGAAAACAACCGTTTCCACCCTGTCATCTATAACAATATGAGAGGCAGAATTGTTGGAATTGAAAAACTGGATGTAGGCAAACCGACAGAGCGGATCCAGTTTGATATCGAGCTGAATACGACCATAGATCCAGCCGCCACCAGATTCATGCCACTGGAAGTGGTTGAAAATTCTGATGGTAACAACACCATCGTGCGTTTTTATGTTTACAGAGTCAAAAGCACCGATGATGACGATGACGGAAACACTGCCAGAACCATCGTGCCATTCCAGATTGCGTATGCCGTCTCTATCCATAAAGCTCAGGGACTGGAATACAGTTCCGTGAAGATTGTCATCACGGATGAAGTGGACGAGCTTATCACGCATAATATTTTTTACACCGCCATCACCAGAGCTCAGAAGGATCTGAAGATATACTGGACTCCGGAAGTGGAGAAAAAGGTTCTCGAGCGGATCCGTCCTCGGAATATTGACGCGGACGTTGAAATACTCAGAAAATATATAACAGGAGATTCTTCAACATAAAACAACCCGCATTGGCTTATTGGGCCAATTGCGGGCTTTCTTAGTAAATTGCCTATAACTGTCGTCTCAAAGCATACGCTGCCTATTCAGGGTTACAATTACGAACAGTCTCTATGATATCCGATGAAATTTTTTCATGACCATTTTTCAGATGACCCGGTAAGGAAATATTACGATATGTTAGGTTCACCCCAAAAAGGCGCAAAAATAGCACCGCATAAAAGATCACTTTTTAGCCCTTTGCCTCTTGCCTGATACATCAGATCATATAATGAACAAAAACTCTGTAATTTCATCCATCTTCTATAAAATCTATTTGTGATATCTTCTGTTCAAACAACAATTCTTTGATCGTCTTAACACAACCATCAAGATCATTTTTTATGTCGCTTTCCCAAATTCGTACTACCGTCCAACCAAGGGCTATTAGCGCTTTGTTGTTTTCTTCATCTCTCTCAATATTCCTTAGGATCTTATCTTTCCAGTATTGAGAATAACCTGATAATTCTTCTTGAAGACTCTTCTGTCCTCTAATAGCCCAGTTGTGTCCATGCCAGAAATCGCCATCACAAAACACAGCAACTTTCCATTTCGTAAATACGATATCCGGCTTTCCTGGTAATTTTTTGTAATTTACTCTATACCGCAGCCCTTCCCTCCATAGAGCTTTACGAAGCTTTAATTCGGGACGAGTGTCTTTGGACTTCACCGCGGACATAATCTTATGTGTAACAGCCGGATCTCTTTTTTGGCCGCTCACAGCCATCACCTCTATTTCCGGTTTTCAAATTCCCATTCCAAACTGGATCCATTAGATTTACCGCAATACGGGCAGATATCATCTTCGCAAAAACGATGCCCTTCAAGCTGTTTCGAAAGCGTCTGATGATATGTTTTCCCGCAATGTTCACATACGACACTTCTATTCCTCGAAACCATTCCTCCACGAACATTCTCAGTGTATAAATTAATCCACCTCTTAAACATTGTTTTAAGAGCATCCATAGAAACATCATAATCCATTGTAGATTTAGAGGAAACGACATCGCACCATGCTAACATTCTTCTTCTGAAAGCATCTTTATCAAGTCTATCATGCACCTCAACAAGCGTGCTGTCTTTAAGACTCATCAAATGAATAAAATAATCCATATTATTTTTTACTCTACGATATACACCAGGAAACTTTACTTTCTCACCTGACGAAAGAAGCATTTCCTCTTGTCCTCCGGCCGAAAATTGATCTCTGATATGTGGATCAACTACCCCTTGTGATGTTAACCATAGCGCATATCGATCATAATCTCCGCCAAAAACTTCCGGGTAATTCACAAGTCCATAAATAGTGTGTTTGCGTTTTTCATCCGCTGTTAGATTTTTCCATAATCTAATGGTAGCGGAAACCGTTTCATCAGAAGAATCACCTGTCCACCAAAGTCTTTCTCCTGGTTTAAGCTGACTTCTATAATACTTCGCAACAGGAGCAATGGGATTATCCATACGCCTCAATTCATCATATGGAACACCCATCTTGTCAAAAATAGTCTCACCAGGATTTAGACGCATATCAATAAGGTATCTGGGCATATGTGTTACAGCGATACCATAAAGACATTCTTCATACGGTTTTGAAAGAAATTCTATTGGATCTCCGCCAAGCTTACCAAAAGTCATATATATCCTCTCAACACCACTTACCCGTGTTGTCTCAAGGATACTGCTACCAGTAGATGTCCAGTGGTCATCTTTTGTGCTTTTAACCTCGACCCCATAATATTTCGCCGCCACAATATCTGGGAATTTTTGTCCCGATACTTTCTCAATCGTTCCAGCGAAAGCAGTCCCCTTTGCCGACTCATCAAGCATAGCTTTAACATCGTCCTCTAATGGGTTGCCACCTCTTGTGGCATAATATGACCTGCGTCTTCTGGCGTCTTCATTGAGAAGCCTATCTGTTTTTTTCATTAGAGCCTGAAATTCAGCAAGCGTTGGCTCTGGGTTAACTGATATTATCATAATTTCTCCTCTAAGCAATGAAGTCCGATATACTTCTATGCATCCGTTCTTTTAACTCAGTTATGAATTTTTCTCGAATTACTGAAGAATAATTCTTTTCTCTTTTATATTTCAATATTTCAGGATGGTTTTTCTTGTTTTTTTCAATCAATTTTTGAGAAATTGAAATCTGCTTATGGATTAAATCTATCCATCTTTCAACCCTTTCATTAAGAGATATTTTCTGGTCTATTCCCCAATGCGTTTTTACTTCCTGCTCCGTCATATCAAAGATACGTTTTACTATCAAATCTGTTCTTTCTAATATTCTCGCCATAACAGCTGAAGCCGTAAAATTATTAAAATCCTTTGTTCCTCCTGCCGAAAAGACATCTCTTATATTTGAGCACCAAATTAAACACTTATATGTCATCCATGGTGCAAAATTGGAATAATCCTTAGCTGTCACTTCTGGAAATAAAACTACACCATCTACAAAGAAGCATATTTTTTCATCAGGAGTCAGATCGGAAAAAGCTCCAACCGTTTCCTCTGAATACCAAGTATCTTTATCCGTTCTAAGCAATTCTCTGATTCTTCGATTTAGTTCCTTGCCTTTAGGTAAATCTAATAAATCGGAAGCGTTATGACGTGTCAAATAGTCTTCGCCGGAAGCTATATCTAATTTCAAGTGAAACCGTGGACTGTGTGTTACAGTCAAATCACTTATACACTCCTCATATTTTCTTAATCTTGCCTCAGGAATTCCTCCAAATTTTCCCATAAGCACAAAAGTCTCTATATTATTTCTGAGACTTTCATAAACGCTTCCTCCTGGCACATCCCATTTGTCAGCATCTGTTTTTTTAACTTCAACCCCTATTTTTTCGTTATCATCGTCTATAACAAAATCAGGAAATTTCTGCGTAGAATGTGTAATTGCGTCTTCACTTACTCCCACTTTGAGAAGCTCCTCATAGACAATCTTCTCGAAATCTGTCCCTTTAACTTTTGTATCACCCATTTCCGTAATTCTTTTCTGCACGTTTTTTGTAACTAAATCAAGGAGTATTTTATAATCACCCATTATGATTTTTCCTCCGAATTCTTGAAATACTTGTACCATTTTTCTTCAATGTTCTTGGCAATATTATATGCCAAAACACAAGGGACAGCGTTACCAATGATTTTATATGCGTCACTTGATGATACTGATACATTATCCGCTGTTTTCTTTAATATAAACTGATAATCATCAGGAAATGTCTGTATCCGAGCGCACTCCCGAACAGTAAGTCGCCGTTCAGGGAATCCAGCGTTAAGCTCATCTATATGTTTTCCACCATGCTCTTCATTGAGTCTACGATATTCGATATTACCATGATGCTCTGATCTGATTGTCGGTCCGACAGAATCCATTCTTATTTCTGTTTGTCCCTGACAATGCGCTCCCATATACTTTGCCTTGGAATACTTACGCTGTGAAGGATCATTTGATTCCTCCGGCTCTACGAGACCAATAAGCGCATCTGCGCAAGTCACAATAGGCGCAAGATTATCACCATGCGTTTTTACTGGATAGGGATCATATTCGGCTGGGATAATATTCATTTTAAGAGCCTTCTTAGCTTTAACGGTCAACGCATTTTTTTTAAATCCAAAGAAAATCACTCTTTCTCTTGACTGTGGAACACCATAATCTGGAGCATAAAGCACTTTGGCGGGAACTACAAGATATCCGCCATTTCCAGCCTCGGCAAAGTCATGCTCAATAACCTCTTTGACATCTTCAAGGTTAGTAAGTCCCTTTACATTTTCGGCGATAAAAAGCTTTGGCTGTGTAAGAGTCACAACTTCCCTCATCCACATATACAATTGTCCACGACTCTCTATAGACGGTTCATCAGATTCAAGAGCCACACCAAGGTGACTCTTTTGCGAGTTAAAGCCTAACCGCTTCCCTGCTATTGAAAAGTCTTGGCAAGGAAAGCCGCCGGTAATAATATCTATATTATCAGGAAAAACATCTTCTCCCCGCTTTGCTCTCTTAACCAGATCGACGATACTATCCAGATGATATATTTGATTGGCATTAGGTTTTACGTTACCAAAATACGAAACCCACGCCGCTTTAGCGTCAGGTCTTATGTCATTAGCAAAAACAGTACGAAAAATAGTAGGAGCTACTTTTACCCAGTCTCCATTATCTTCTTCTATCCACTCAGGATGAATCCTGCGGTTAATGGATTTCTTCAGACAAGAGAAATCTCCCTCAAAGCCAATGTCCATTCCACCGCACCCGGAAAATAGTGAAAGTAAATTCATGAAATATCCTCCATCAGTTATTAGTTAAATAGCGCTCTCTCCGCTCTTCACCCATTCGTCCAATTCGGAACATTTAAATTTCCATTGCTTACCTATCTTATGCGCCGGAATACCCTTCTCTTTTCTTATCCAGTCTCGAATAGTTCCTGGTTTTACGCCCAAATATTCAGCAGCTTCATCAATATTTATCCATTTATCATTATTAATATCATTCGCCATCATATACCTCCGGTCGAATCTGTGTTTCAGTACACACGTTTATTTTATAATATAACATTTTACTAGCGGGTTTACAATATGTTTGTTGTCGTTTGTTGTTATTTCTTGTAATCTACACCAAAAGAGGGCGGGGTATGCTTCGCCCTTATTTTTTCGGTCTATCTTTCTCTCAAATTTATCACCCACCGGTCATGTCCCTGGATGCTCCGTACCGCCTGCCGCAGCGTATCCGCCCTGCCATGCTGATGATACGGATGTGATGCCCTATGCTTATGAAAAATAATACAGCTGCCTTTCCCCGGATACTCCGGGTTATGGATGTACCAGTAATGCCCCGTATTCCGGGACATTACCGTTACATCATATTCATCCGCCGCAATGACGGCAAAATATTTCCTATCCAGGCTTTTCAATTCTTCTTTACTGAACAATATCCGCTGCCTCCTTCCGGAACCACGCTTCCAGTGCCTTTTCCACAATATCTGCCGCCTCGGCCATCTTCCGGTCCGCAAAATACTTTTGGTACACTGCTGCCGGCAGCTTAATATTGACCATCTCTTTTTTCTTCTGTCTGGCCGCCGAATCCGCTATTTCCCGGATACTCTTCCGCGTAATATTTCCAGACTCCGCCCTGATCGCCGCCGCATTCTTCGGATTCAGCTTCACCTTATCCTCTGACACTGCAGCCGCCACAGCTTTCTGCTCTTTTTCCGATAAAAAAGACAGATCCACAGCCGCCACCAGGGACAACGCGCCATTATCCAGTTCCTCTTTAAATTCAGGGATCAGCTTATCTACCCTCATATATCTTGCGATATTCCTTCCCGTCATGCCGTACTCGTTTCCCAGTTCATCCCGGCTCCTGGACTTGTGGACATCATGTCCACAAGTTCCTTCCTGTCCATTCAGAGCCGCAATCTCCTGAAGGATGTCATTGCGCTTGCCCTGGCTGCTTATTTTTTCATACCGTACCGCCAGAACAGCCGCTTTTTCTGACGGAAGCAATTCTGAAAAAGATCTCTGGATCATATTTGTTTCAATCACATAGACAATCGCGTCTTCATCTGAAAGGTTTTCTTTCACAATGGCAGGGATTTTGTCAATCCCCGCCAACATCGCCGCCCTCTGCCGGTTATGGCCAGAGAGCATCTCATACCCGTCTTTCTGTTTCCGGACGATCACCGGATTCAAAACTCCATGCTCCCGGATGCTTTGGACCATGTCTTCCAGCCGCTCTCCTTCATACATCCGAAATGGATGGCCGCAAAACGGGCGGATACTCTCTGCCGGCAGCATCCGAACCGCATTCTCCGGAACTGCTGTGGCTTCTTCCATCTGATCCAGCAAATCGATCGCGTCATTAAAAATCTTTCTCTTTGCTCCATTAGCTTTCAATAGAAATCAACTCCTCCGCAAATTTTCTGTATGCAATGCCTGCGCTTGCCTTCGGGCTGTACCGTTCCACCGGCATGCTGTAATAAATGCTTTCCCCCACCTTCACGGTATGGGGGATCCTCGTATTAAAAATCCAGATCTGCCCCTGGAAACTTTCTGTCACCTGCTCCGTCAATGTCCTGCACAGGTTCGTCCTCGTCTCACACATGGTCATCAGGATGCCTGCGATCTTGAGTTTGGGATTGATCCGGCGCCGGATCTTCGTCACCGTCCGCAGATAGTCCTGCAGCCCCATCATCGCCAAAAGCTGCGGATTCACCGTGATAATGACCTCATCAGCCGCCGCAAGGGCATTGATGGTCAGCATTCCCAGGGAAGGGCAGGTATCAATCAGAATATAATCATATTTCTCCCTGAGCGGGTCCAGGATCTCCGACAGGATCTTTTCCGCTCCCATTTCCAGCCGCAGCTTTGCGTCTGCCACAGACAGATAAATAGAAGAAGGGATAAAATCTACGCCGTCCTCTGTCCGGATGCACTTCTTCATGGCCGGAAGTTTTTCATCCTCTATCGCTGCCATCATCAGATGGCCGATGGTATTTTCCAGTTCCCCTGTATTTTCAATCCCATAACAGGCCGTCAGATTCGCCTGACTGTCAAAATCTACAGCCAGCACTTTCTTCCCCTGTTTCCGCAGCGCGTATGCAAGGTTCAGGGTGGAGGTGGTTTTCCCCACCCCGCCTTTCTGTGATCCGATAACATAAATCTTTCCCATCATCAATACCGTCCTTTCTTTTCCGCGACCTTATCCGCCGTTTCCCTTCCGCTTTCCTCAAAAGCATCCACATAGCTTGCTTCTTCTCTTGGAACGATCACCAGACGCCCCTCCTCACAAGTAACAGTGATGGATGTCCCGCAGTCAAATCCAGCTTCACGAAGCCACTGCCCTTTCAGCATGATGGCCGGTGTGGATTTATACTGATATCCACTCTGCTCATAGACTTTCATATTTCTGAATTTTTTCATTGCCATAGATGTGCCTCCTTAAACCGTAAATGAATATTTACTTTAGAAATGCCTTTGTCTCCCAGTCATCGGCCGTCAGTCCAACGGCATCACCTCCCTTAAATCCTTCTGCCGGAAACATCGCTCAACTAACCTCGTCTTCGCCTCGCTAAGGTTCGCAATGTGCGTTCTCACTAAGCTCAGCTGACGCTTCGCTAAGTGTTCACAGCAAAAAACAGCTGCCAATGCATTTACGCATCAGCAGCTGCCGATTTAAGTTCCATGTATTATTTATTTGACTGTTTCTCCTGATCTTTTATCCTGTAATAGTCTTCCATATCCAGGGTCAGATCCACATGAGTGTCAGGCTTCCGCAGAAAGCCTTTCACGCTTTCTGCGGTGTCGCGGCATTCGCCAAGGTCTGGAGCAAGCTCCGACTTTGGCTCATTGCCCGCGCATTTTCGGTTGCTCAAGAGGCACACAGTCTCAACATGCACCGTCATCGGGAACTGATCCACCGGCCTCACCTTTTCCAACTCATACCCCGCACCGCACAGCACTTTCAGATCTCTGGCCAGCGTCGCGGAGTCGCAGCTCACATACACGACCCGCTCCGGCTGCATCTTTACGATAGTTTCAAGCAGAGCCTCATCACAGCCCTTCCTTGGCGGATCGACCACGATCACTTCCGCGCGCGCCCTGTCATCATCTCCCCGTGAATCTTCTTCTCTCTCATGTTCCCGATACCACTGTGGCAGTACTTCCTCTGCCTTTCCCACAAAAAATTCTGCATTTTCAATGCCGTTGATCTTTGCATTTTCCCGGGCGTCACTGATCGCCTGAGGAATAATCTCCACCCCATACACCTTTCCTGCTTTCTGTGCGAGGAACAGAGAAATAGTTCCAATACCACAGTACAGGTCCCAAACAGTTTCTCCGCCTTTCAGATCCGCATACTCCAGCGCCAGCGAGTACAGCTTTTCCGTCTGGACCGGATTGACCTGATAGAACGACAGAGGCGATATCTGATATTTGATATTTCCGATATAATCCGTAATATATCCCTGTCCCCAGAGCACTTTGAAGCTTTCGCCCATGATCACATTTGTCCGGCGCGTATTAGGGCTCAGGGTAATGCTCGTCATGCCTGGCAGCTTCACTAACCTTCTGACCAGTTCATCCGCATAGGGAATTTTTTCTCCGTTCACCACAAAGCAGACCATGATCTCGCCGGTGGTAAATCCATAGCGTATCAGTGTATGACGAATCAATCCATTCCCTGTCGTTTCGTCATAGGAAGGGATCTGGTATTTTTTCATAAATTCAAGGATGATCTCCAGGATCTCCCGGTTCACAGATACGCCCAGGGCGCAGTCTGTATTTGGGATAATATCGTGCGTGCGCCCGGCATAAAATCCCGTCACCGGATTTCCTTCTTTATCTGTCCCGAAAGGGAACTGCGCTTTATTCCGATATCCGAACGGCACTTCCATACCGAGCGCCGGTTCCATTACCCGGTCCAGGAGTTCCTGTGAAAATCCCCCGATACGCTCCAGGTTCCCGCGCACTTTCTGCTCTTTAAACGCGAGCTGCCGCCCGTAGGTCATCTCCTGTATCTGACAGCCTCCGCATTTCCTGGCGAATGCACATCTCGGCGCGACCCGGTCAGGTGAAGGAGAGAGGATCTTCATCAGCCGGGCATAGCCATAGTTTTTCTTCGCCTTCATGACTTTTGCTTCCACTGTATCCCCGATCACTGCATCTTTAATAAACAGGGGATATCCGTCCACTTTCCCGATGCCTTCTCCATTCACGCCAATATCCGCGATCTTCACGACTGCTGTATCATTCTTTTTCATCTTTATCTCCTTATAGGGAAATCAGGAGTGCATTACACTCCTGACGTCCTGCGTAAATTCGATTCAAATAATTTATTATATCCCAGCCATTCATGACCGGTCTTTCCCTTAAATATCTCTGTCAGCGTCTGCATTTTCGCGTCCGCGTTATCTGCCAGGTTTAACGCCAGAGCTTCTGCAAGGGCAGGCTTTTTCGGCGAGCCGTATTCCAGCTCTCCGTGGTGAGCGATCACGCAATGTTTCAGTTCATTTGCAAGCTGCGCCGGGAAATCGGGGATCGAGCGCACTGCCTCTCCGATCATCTCCACTCCGATCACAATATGACCGATGAGCTGTCCTTCATCTGTATAATCATTGTCCGGAAATGCTGACAATTCTCTCGTCTTACCGATATCGTGGCACATCGCGGCTGTAAAGAGAAGGTCTCTGTTCAGGATGGGATATGCGCCTGCGAAATATTCACACAGATGAAGCACACTCAGCGTATGCTCCAAAAGTCCGCCGGAGAAACCGTGATGAACGGTTTTTGCGGCGGAATGCCCTTTAAATATTTTGATAAACGCGCTGTCGTTTATAAAGAAATATTCCAGAAGTTTCTTCAGATAGGGATTCCCGATCTGACGGATATACGCCGTAAGCTCCTCATACATTCCCTCCACGCTTTTCTCCGTGGTGGGCATATAGTCCGCCGGATTATACTCTCCCTCCTGTGCCCTCCTGATCTGTTTGATATTGATCTGGAGATTGCCGTTATAGCTGATCACATCTCCGTATACCTCGATAAAATCCTTTTCTTCGTATTCCGCGATCCCCTGAGAGTTCGGATCCCACACCTTCCCGTCAAGGATACCTGTTTTATCCTGAAGAAGCAGATTATCATATGGTTTCCCGTTTCTTGTCTCTGCGGAACGTTTCCCTTTACACAGATAAACATTCCTGATCGTCTCACCTTCATGAAGCCCGTTGATATATCTCATTTCTTTCCTCTTTCTTTTTCTGCTATTCTTGCTGCTATTTTCAGATTATGCACAGCCCGGTCACTCTTTACTTCCGACAGTTACAGTAAAATCGACATCCACATAACCTTCCGCGCCGATCCGCCTGCCTTCGACCAGAATCTGCTGCCCTGCTTTCATTTTGAGTACCGCGCTCTGATATGAACCGATATTCACTATATTTTTATTTTCTATCGCATAGATAATGTCTCCGCTCTGGATCCCTGCTGCCATTGCCGGTGAATCCGGATCCACATCCACTACATATACCCCGCTTGGCATTCCCTGCTCTTCCTTGAGCTCAGATGTTACAGTAGTGCCATACACTCCAATATACGGGACGCTTTCTCCGTTCGCCAGAAGCTCTATGATCGATTTCAGATCCGAAATCGCATAAGCATTTGCCATAGAGCTTTCATTGCCGTTCCATACAGACTCCGGGATCAGCCCTATGACCTGCCCCTCCATATTAAACAGTACTCCAGTCCCCTGTTCTTCAGCAGGGATGTTTGTCGTAAGGATATCACATTCTCCGTCAAAAAACGTAGTTTTATAATCTGTCGAATTGACTGTTCCATATCCCATCCCGTCGGCATATCCGAACAAATTTCCCAGTGCCATTACTGTATCGCCCTGTTTCACCAGATTCGAATTTCCAAGCGCAGACACCTTGATCTCAGACCATGTAGAGTCCTTTATATCCCCATGCCGGACACTGAACATCGCCAGACCGCTGTTTCTGTCGCGTTTTTTCAGAGAAGCCTGGTATTCTTTTCCATCCTGGAATGTGACCGTCCATTCAACAGCCGACTCGCAGACACAATCATCAGCCAGGATCAAAAGCTCCTGACCATTATCCGCGGCAATAACGCCTGCCGCTCCGGTACTGATGCCGGTCATTTCTTTTGCCCAATCTTCATCTGCATTTACAGGCTCTATGGCAACAATCCCTTTCCTGGCCTCCGCAGCTCTCTCATTCATGCTCTCCATCATCTCTTCATAGCTGTCTGCGCTGGCTGCAGGTACAGAATCTTCCTGCGATACATCTGTTTCGTCCTGATCCTCATCATCCTCCGGGATTGTCACCGTTTTAGGATTGGCGCGGAACTGATCCTCCAGCCATGGTTTTAGCGCAAAAAAACCAAGACAGGCAAACACTCCCAGCACCACTCCATATACTGCGAACCTAGCGAGCTGTTTTACGAACTGTTCCCTGCTGATCGGTTTTGGCTTTATCGTCTCCTGCAAAAAAGAATATTTCTTTTCCTCCGAGCCCTCCTCCGGACTCAGATTCTGGTCTTTGTCGTTCGGCATGGACATCATTCTCCTCCGAGTCCTAGTATAACTGATTCGCATGGATTGTTCAATTCATTTTGGAAAAGCCTTTTCATAATCCCCGTAATGGGGTACAATGCTTACGAATACTAAAATGACAATGGGAAATATAAGGTGACTTCATGAATCAGAAAACACTGACTAAACTTGAGTTTGACAAGATCATATCCCTTCTTGAGGAAGAGGCAGGATCCTTCCGCGGCAGACAGCTCTGCCGCCGGTTAAAACCCATGGCTGACCTCGAGAAGATCAATACATTTCAGGAGCAGACAGCAGCCGCTTTCACCCGTATTGTGCAGAAAGGTCGGGTCTCTTTCGGGGATGCCATGCCTGTAGAAGAATCCATGAAACGGCTGGAAGTCGGAGGGGCTCTGACCAGCTCCGAACTTTTACGCATATGCCGGCTGCTTGCAAATGCAGCGCGGGTAAAATCTTACGGGCGGCACGACACCCAGGAAGACTCTGCGGACTGCCTGGAAGCATATTTTGGCCAGCTGGAACCTCTCACGCCACTTTCCTCGGAGATTGAGAGATGCATCATCTCAGAGGATGAGATCAGCGATGATGCCAGCAGCACATTGAAGCATATCCGCCGAAGCATCAGCAGTATCAATGACAAAGTACACTCTACCCTGTCTTCCCTGGTAAACGGGTCGCTCAGGACTTATCTCCAGGATCCCATCATTACTATGCGGGGCGACCGCTACTGTATCCCCGTGAAAGCTGAATACAGAGGTCAGGTACAGGGACTTATCCACGATCAGTCTTCCACCGGCTCCACTCTTTTCATTGAACCGATGGCAGTGGTCAAGCTCAACAATGACTTAAAAGAACTTTACGCGAAAGAGCAGGAAGAGATCCAGGTGATCCTGGCACGTCTCAGCGAGGAGGCCGGGCAGTATATCGAAGAAATACGGACAGACTACCGGACGCTGACAGACCTGGATTTCATCTTTGCAAGAGGAGCTCTGGCGCTCTCCATGCGGGGAAGCCGTCCCCGCTTTAATGAAGACGGGCGTATCCGGATCAGGGAGGGAAGGCACCCTCTGCTGGATCAGAAAACGGTTGTCCCGATAACAGTATCTCTGGGCGAGGATTTTACGCTCCTGATCATTACAGGTCCGAATACCGGTGGGAAGACTGTATCTCTTAAAACCGTTGGCCTTTTCACTCTAATGGGGCAGGCAGGACTTCATATCCCTGCGGGCGACCGTTCTGAACTGGCGGTATTCCATCAGGTTTATGCAGATATAGGTGATGAGCAGAGCATTGAGCAAAGTCTCAGTACATTTTCATCACACATGACTAATATTGTTTCCTTCCTGAAGAAAGTGGATGAGCATTCCCTCGTCCTCTTTGACGAACTGGGGGCAGGAACAGATCCCACCGAGGGAGCTGCGCTTGCTATTGCTATCCTGTCCCACCTGCACAAGCATAATATCCGCACTATGGCTACTACACATTACAGCGAACTCAAGGTATATGCGCTCTCCACTCCGGGCGTGGAAAATGCATGCTGTGAATTCGATGTAGAGAGCCTGCGTCCTACTTACCGCCTGCTCATCGGAATCCCCGGGAAGAGCAATGCGTTTGCCATATCCGGCAAACTGGGGCTGCCGGACTACATTATCGAGGATGCGAAAAAACGGCTGAGCGAACAGGATATCTCCTTTGAGGATCTGTTGAGCGATCTTGAGACAAGCCGCCGCACGATCGAAAAAGAGCGGGAAGAGATCGCAGCGTACCGCCGCGAGGCTGAAAGCCTGAAGCAGCAGACAGCCCAGAGACAGGCAAAACTGGATGAACAGAGAGACCGTATCATCAGAGAGGCAAACGAGAAAGCGAACGCAATCCTCAGGGAAGCAAAGGAGGTTGCTGATGAGACGATCCGTAATTTCCATAAATTCGGCAAAGAGAATATCTCGGCAGCAGAGATGGAAAAAGAAAGAGAGCGCCTCAGGAAGAAGATCAAGGATACATCCGCAGCTTCTTCTCTGGGCAGCAAAAAGCCAAAGAAAGCACATAAGCCGTCTGATTTTAAGCTTGGTGAATCCGTCAAGGTACTGAGCATGAACCTCACCGGTACGGTCAGCTCCCTTCCTGATTCCCGCGGCAATGTGACAGTACAGATGGGCATCCTCCGGTCTCAGGTCAACATATCCGACCTGGAGATCATCGAAGAGCCTTCTCCTTACACACAGAAAAAATTCAGCCGCACGTCCAAAGGGAAAATCGCCATGGGCAAATCCCTGTCCGTAAGCCCGGAGATCAACCTGCTTGGCAAAACTGTGGACGAAGCAGTTGCGGAATTAGACAAATATCTGGACGATGCCCTTCTCTCCCATCTGAATACTGTGCGTGTAGTCCATGGAAAAGGTACCGGCGCTCTGCGCAAAGGGATCCATGAATACTTAAGGCGGCAGAAACATGTAAAATCCTATCACCTTGCAGAATTCGGGGAGGGTGACGCAGGAGTTACTATTGTAGAACTTGGATAAATTAATTTGGAATTATAATTTGTGCAAGGGGTCTGACCCCTAAGGAGGTACTCAGTATGATCGGAAAACAAAAAATCCTCATCGTGGATGACGATGAGAATATAGCGGAACTTATCTCACTTTATCTCACAAAAGAGTGTTTTGACACGAAGATCGTATATAACGGAGAGGACGCCCTCACTGCGTTTGACAGCTATCAGCCCAATCTGGTCCTGCTGGATCTGATGCTGCCGGGCATTGATGGTTACCAGGTCTGCCGGGAGATCCGCGCCCGCTCCTCCACCCCTGTTATCATGCTCTCCGCAAAAGGGGAAGTATTCGACAAGGTACTTGGGCTGGAACTCGGTGCGGACGATTATATCATGAAACCTTTTGATTCTAAAGAAATGGTTGCCCGCGTACGCGCTGTCCTGAGAAGATATCAGCCTGCAAGATCAGAAGCAGACAGTCCGGAAAAAGCAAAGTGTGTGGAATATGAAGGCATTACGATCAATCTGACCAATTACTCCGTGACTTGTGACGGACAGCATATAGAAATGCCGCCGAAAGAGCTGGAGCTCCTCTACTGTCTTGCCGCCTCTCCGAACCAGGTATTCACCAGAGAGCAGCTCCTGGACCGCATCTGGGGTTATGAGTATATCGGCGACACAAGAACAGTTGACGTTCACATCAAGCGTCTTCGCGAAAAAATCAAGGATCACCCGCATTGGAGTATCAGTACTGTATGGGGCATCGGCTACAAATTTGAGACCAGATAAACTATGGAGATAATGTCATGAAGAGTATGCTTCACCTGAAATTCATCGCACTTTATATCATATTCGGCTTTCTGTGCCTGTTCACGACTGCCACGCTGACGACACAGCTCGTAGAGGACCGGCTCATGGAAGACACCTCCCAGACACTGTACAGGGAGGCAGCATTGATTGCCAGCGATTATCTTCCTTCTTATTTTACGGACGGTTCTTCCATTGATGCAGTTCAGGCACAGCTTGCAGCGATGCGGCTGTATCTGGACGCCTCCCTGTGGTTCGTAGACAGCACGGGCACCATGATCACCTCGTCAAATATCGAGAACACTTCCGCCCCTGAGGCGATCGAAGAATTCAATCCCGCTGAGATTGGAGGAAACCAGTATATTTCCGGCACTTACCACGGCTATTTTGACGAAGATGTCATAACTGTAATGTCCCCCGTCACCGAAGGCTTTTTTACAAAAGGCTACCTGCTGATCCACAGTCCTGCGGAGAATATTGATCTGCGCTGCCGGGCAGTCATGCTGCCGGTATACATTAGTCTTGGCGTTATTTACCTGCTGTCTTTTATCTTTCTTCTCGGCGTCCACTTCATCGTGTACCGCCCTGTTAAAAAAATATCAGAGGCTGCGCGACAGTACGCCCTCGGAAACCTGGACTACGAGATCCCCGTCACCGCGCATGACGAAGTCGGATATTTATCTGCTTCTCTGAATTACATGGCAGCCCAGCTTAAGGATATGGATGACTACCAGAAAAAGATCGTGGCAAATGTATCCCACGATTTCCGGTCTCCCCTCACTTCGATCAAAGGCTATGTGGAAGCAATGGCGGATGGCACGATCCCCCCTGAAATGTACGGAAAATATCTGAATATCATTCTTTTCGAAACAGAACGCCTGACAGACCTGACAAGCGATCTTTTGACTCTGAATGAATTTGACACAAAAGAACTCCTTCTTTCCAAAGCTGAGTTTGACATCCAGGATGTCATCAAAAAGACAGCGGCTTCATTTGAGGCAGTCTGCACTCCGAAGCATATTTCTATCGAGCTTCTCCTTATGCCGGGTACTGTCCGTGTATATGCGGACAGGCGCAAGATCCAGCAGGTACTCTACAACCTGATCGACAACGCTGTCAAATTCAGTGAAAACGGTTCTTCTGTCACTGTGGAGGTAACTTTAAAAAATGAGAAAGCCTTTATTTCCGTGAAAGATCACGGTGTGGGCATTCCTAAAAAAGATCTGAACAAAATATGGGAGCGTTTTTACAAATCCGACCTCTCCCGAGGTAAAGACAAAAAAGGGACAGGACTTGGCCTTTCCATCGTAAAAGAAGTTATCCAGGCGCATAACGAACATATTAATGTGATCAGCACCGAAGGCGTGGGGACGGAATTTATCTTTTCCTTGAGCCGCGCGGGATAAAAAGCGCTGTGGAAGTGTTGGATTCCACAGCGCTTTTTTCCGGCTTCTACTCGTACAGCATCAGCTGCACAGCCTCATCCTCCATATTTTCCTTGTCTACCCATGTATATCCAGTATTAACTACTGCCTCATTTCCAATCTCCAGGATCGTCCGAGCCGCGGCGACCACCGTGGCATACCCCATGCCAAACGGATTCTGGACTATCAGACCATCGATCTCGCCGGAATCAAGCGCCTCGAGCTGCTCCTTCCCGGAATCAAATCCGACCAGAGCGATATCCTCCGATTTCTCCATGTATCTCAGCGCCTCCAGCCCCAAAACAACTGCATCAGCATTTGTCCCAAAACAACCCTTAAGTTCCGGATGCTTTGAAAGATAATATGCGACAGTCTCCTCATCGCTCATACCGCCGGCAATGGAATCGATATCTTCCAGCTTTGTCTTTGCCTCCTCTGATATCGGATCCTCACCTGTGTCACTGTCAGGATCCGTTCCCAGCCCCGATGCGGCCTCTGTCCATGCGTTCAGCTCTTCCGGCGTTACGCCCAGTTCCTCCGCCGCAGCCTGGCGCTTCATCTCTTCAAGCTGATCCAGATAAATTGTTTCAACAATAGAAACCCCCGGATGATCCGCAGACAGTTCCTGCCGAAAAGCCTCCTCGCGCTCTCTTGCATTTCCCGACACAGAATCCTGTACGAGCAGCGCCACCTCACCGCTGTCACCGATGACCTCGCAGAGCTTTTCTGCCCCGTTTGCAGCAGCCTCCGTATTATCAGTCATACAGGTACACTGAATCCCCTGATAACTGTTCCTTGAATCAAACGCTACGATCGGGATACCATTACCAATCGCAAGGTCAAACTGGACAGCTGACGAATCTTCATCAATACTGGCAATAGCGATCACATCCGGGTACCTTGACATCTCCTCATCCAGAATATTGACCTGCTCATCTATGTCTTCACTGTCTGACGGGGCATTAAAGAGCACTTTGACCTTATCTTCCCCTGTATATCCGAGCTTCTCATTTATATCATCCGCCGCCTGCCGGACTCCTTCCTGTACCTGTTTCCAATATGGGGAGTTCTCCATCTTCCCTATGACTGAAATATAGGTACCCGGTTCCAGATCCAGGTCATCCACTGTTCCATATACTGCGGGAGTTATCATATTCAGCTTCGGCTGCCACTCCGGCACCTGTGATTTCTCCCCGGTAAATACATTGTCTGAATCCCCGCTGCCGCATGCGCAGATTCCCATTGCCGCACATACTGCCAAAGATACAGCAGCAATCAATCTCTTCTTCATTTTCTTCCTCCATACCCCGGAACTTTCTTTAGTGCTCCGTTTCAGCAGTTTTCTGCATCATCTCTTTATCTTACACCAATTTAACAGAAAAAAATGTGAATTTTTCCTAAAATTTCAGGTATACATTCAAAGCTGCCTCATCCCATATGTCCAAACACTGCTTTAAAGTATTTAATTTAGAACATTCCAAACTCTTGTATATTCTCTTTTCGTGTATTAGAATAGGGTTATCGGAAAGGAAGATTCCTTTTCTGAAAACCAAAGAAGGAGGATACATACTATGGCACACGTAATCAGTGATGAATGTGTAAGCTGTGGTTCTTGCGAAGGCGAATGCCCGGTAGGCGCTATCTCCGAAGGCGATGGCAAATACGAAATCGACGCTGATGCATGCGTAGATTGCGGAGCATGCGAGGCTGCCTGTCCGACAGGTGCTATCTCAGCAGAGTAATAATATACAATCGCAAAGTGATCACAAGCAAAAAGCACTGTCCTTATGGGCAGTGCTTTTTTATGATCTCCCCCTTCGCGTTTTCATCATCCATAATGATCTCTCCCACCTCAGGCACTGAGATGTGGCCTGCGTATGGGTTTTTTATGCTGAGTACAGGAGTGGTGATCACAGCTTCCACCTCCGAGCGCTCAAATGCAAGATCCGTATCGATCATCTCACAGTTATCCAAAGTCAGGTTTCTGCAGTAACACAGCGGCTGCGTGCCAGAATGCATCCTTTGTATCAAACTCGCAGTTCTCAAACACCGCGTCCTTTATGTACTGAAAAGAATATTTTCCTTCCAGCTTCACATTTCTGAACAGCAGATGATCCGAACGCATCATAAAATACTGGCTCTGCGCGCTTGTATTTTCCATCTCTACTCCACTGGCCGACCAGCCAAACTCAGGAGAGACGATATCGCAGTCACGGATCACAATGTGTGAGCACTCGCGCAGCGCTTTGATGCCATGCATCTTTGTGTCCGAGATTTCAATATGGTCAGAGTACCAGAGTGCTGCCCTGCACAGCTCCGTCATATCAGAGCTGATGATCTTCAGCCCGTGGTCATGCCAGAAAGGGTACCTGAGATTAAAATAGCAGTTCCTTGCTTCAATATTACTGCATTCCTTGAATGCGCTCTCCCCGTCCGCAGGTCCGTCGAACCTGCAGTTTTTCACTGCAATATCACGACTCCCATAAAGCGCCCTCTCCATGTCAAATGTCTTGTTTTCTATATCTTTCTATACGCGCAGCGTATGAAAATGTCGTTGTGCCGCCGGAATTCTGTCAGCCGGACGGTTCTGTCTCCCTACATGGATCCGATCGTATCCACTACGGACATCTCCCTGATCCGGCGTGCAGGTCCCGCGACAGCGGCAATAGCTGACAGCACCATAACAGCAAGGATCACTCCCAAAGCTTCAACCGGAACCTTCCATGGATCCCCCCACCGGCTGGTCACAAGCAGATCATAGTTCTTCCAGTTCAGCAGGAGTCCCGCCGCGCATCCTGCCGCCATACCTCCGGCCACATAGCTGAAAGCCTCTGCCGCCACCATATGCACAAGCTGGCTGCCACTCATGCCGATCGCCCTCATGGCGCCATACTGCCTGATCCTTGCGGATACGCTCATGGAAATACTGTTGATAATATAGAAGACGGAGATCAGGGCGATCACTGCAAGGAAGCCGTAGAGGAACAGGGCAAACGAATAGTACGCCCCTCTCACCTCACTGTTTGCCTCCCGGTTATCCGTCACTGTAAATGTTTCTCCAGCCAATCCGCGGATCCGTTCCACATCCCGGTCTGTCACTCCCTGTTCAAACTGAAGATCAATGACTGTGTACCCTGTCTCTCCGGTCAGCTTTTCAAAAAGCTCCTCCGAACAGATCAAAACCGTAGATCCCGGAGACACATTAAAGGCACTCCCATTAAGCACGCCGGACACGGTCACTGTCTCTGTCCCGGAAGGAAAATCTATGGCAATCTCCTCCCCGGGAGAAAAATCCCGAGCCGCATCCATTGTCACTGCCATCACTCCCCCGCCTTTCTCCGCATCCTCGATGGACCCTTCTGCAACAGAATCTTCTGCCCATCGGAATTGGTTCTCCTCATAAGAATTCAGATCGATCTGAAATTCTTCCTGCCCTGCGCGCGCAGGAACTGCATAAGCTGAACTCCGCCCGTATACCCTTTTCACTGCCGGATCCTCTCTCAGTTCATCTGCCAGTTCCCTGGGGACAGAACAGGTATTATCCACGCTGGATATGGTCAGGTCCGGGGCGGAAGGGCGAAGAGGTTTTATTCCATGTTCCATGAAATCAAGCGCGGGGCTGAAGCTCAGGAAAAGAATGATACTGAAAGCAAATGAACCGGACATCAAAAGAAAGTTTTTCCGGCTCCCCGCGGCATGATGAATCCCGAGGGCAGCCTCCACAGGGAAGAATCTGACATGCGCGGTCCTTCGGACCGCATATGTACTCCCTGCATTTCCCGATACCGCAGTCAGGGGCGAGACTCTGGACGCTCTCTTCGCCGGGGATCTCGCCGCCAAAATCACCGTGGTCAGACCGATCACAGCGCCGGCCAGAACCCCCGGGATACTCACGCCGAACATCTGCATTCCCGAGAAGTACGCAGGGCTCACTGCCCTAAGCACAGCACAGAGCCCCCACACGACAACTATACTTATCCCCAGGCCCAATGGGATGGCTGTCCTGCACCAGTTCAACGCCTCTCTGCGCACAAACCTCCGTACCTGCCTCTGATCCGCGCCCAGACATCTCATCATCCCGAAAAACCGGATTCTGCGTGCCACGCTGCTGTTCATACTTCCGGAGATCATCAGGATCGTCTGCTGGTAATACCTCGATGCCTTCATCAGCAGGTCCATTACATCCCGGCTGTTTCCGGAGTCCAGATTACCCGTCGGCTCATCGGCGAGGATCAGCATAGGGTGCATGATCAGCGCCCTTCCGATAGCCGCTCTTTGCTGCTGACCGCCTGAAAGCTGTCCCGGGAGATGCTTTCTCCTGTCTCCCAGGCCCAGCACCTCCAGTATCTCATCTACACGCTTCGGATCCGGTTTCTGATGATCGAGAAGCAGCGGAATACAGTCCTCTGGCTCTCTTTCATACTGAACAGATCCTGACCGTCCAGCCATACCTTTCCTGATGTCGGTGTATCAAGTCCCCCGATACAGTTTAAAAGTGTACTCTTTCCGGATCCGGACTCTCCAACCACTGCCGCAAATTCCCCTTTCTGAAGAGTAAAGGACACATCCTTCAGGGCGTCTACCCGCGCCTCGCCTGTCCCGTAAGTCTTACAGAGATGTTCCGTTCTCAATATTTCCATTGTTCTGCACCTTCCTTTCAGGGATCAGTATAACAGGGCATCCTTACTCTCAGATGAATCCGTTCCCCCTTTATTCTTACAGTTCTGTCATCTTCCCAGTTCTGCCGCGCTTTCCCCTGCATCCTTCAGTTCCTGTCCGGGCAGGGCATTCTCCGGAAAATACGGATATGATGGATATCCTCCTGCCGGATACCGCTCCCGTTGTCCTCCACAATAATCCGCACCATAGCGGGGGACTTTTCCCAGGACACAGTTACATGCCCTCCGTTCTGTGTATGATCGAGTCCGTTTTTCACCAGATTCCCGACCGCTTCTGCAGTCCACTCTCTGTCGCACCAGATCTCTGTATCCGGCTCTCCGCAGAAGCTGATCCTCTTGCTCTCCCTCTCCGCTCTCTTCATCAGATCCGCGCAGGCTTCCCTCACCAGATCCGCGGCATATATTTTCTGCTTTCTGAAATGGACGCTCCCTGCATCCAGTCGTGTCACTCTCAAGAGCATACGGATCAGACGGTCCATGCGCCTCCTCACAGACCATGAACCCGTTCCCGTCCGGAAGGGTCACATCCAGAAGCAGCAGATCATAGGGATGTCCCCCTCTCAATGCATGCCGCGCTTCCCGCACAGTCCTTGCCACATCCAGATCAAACCCGTTTTTTTCAAGCGAATATTTCAGACCGTCGATCAGCCCCCGGTCGTCCTCCAGCAATAAAAGTCTGCACATAAAAATCCCTCCCGAAACACGGTATAATGAATGCGCATTTATTATACCATCGTTTCAAAAGGGATTTTCCTTACTAAATTGTAAGCTTATGCCTGCCTTCCGAAATACTCTGCTATTTCTCTGTTGCCTTATTCTTCCTCATTGCACGGGAGCAGTTCAAGCAGCTTTTCCACTGCTTCTGCCGGGAATCCGTTCCCCGGCGGATCCTGACGCAGCTCCTCCAGCCTCCGGCGGGTATTTCTGCTCTGGGGGAGCATATACCCCGCCTCGCGGCTGATATCTTCTGCCACGAGACGGCTGGATCTGGCAAGCGCCTTACACAGCCTGTAAAGTCCGTCATCCTCGGTCTCTTCCATAATCTGGAGGGCAGCCTTCTCCTGCCTTGTCTTTCCTCTGAGCAGAGCTTCCGCCAGACGCACCACAGCGTCATCCTTTGCCTGCTGGGGAGGGAGCTCTTTGGGCATCATGGTGATCGCTCCGCTCGGACATGCCTTGGCGCACACACCGCAGCCTGTGCATTTATCCACATCGATAATACTGTTCTCTGTATCGGTCGCTCCCACCGGACAGACATACAGGCACAGACAGTCTTTGGTACACAGCCTCAGATTTCTCACTGCAAATTCTTTCATCCGGAAAACCTCCCTTCCATCTTCTCAAACTTCCAGTCCGGCACCTTACAGACCGGACAGAGTTCCGGGGGAGTGTCTCCCGTATAGATAAATCCGCAGACAGAGCAGACCCACACATCTGTGTCTTTCAGGAATGCGCTTCCTTCCTTTATGTAACGGTTGAGCAGGACATCCTGGATCCGGGTGACCTTCTCTCCCCACGTACAGATCCTGAGAGTGCCCCGGTCTCCCTTTGCCAAAGCCTCCGCGCTCAGCGCAGGATATCCTTCCGAAAGATCCTGTGCGGTCATAGACGCAAGACGCTCCACCCCGGCATCTTCCTCATCCGGGATACGCGCGGCAAAATATTCTGCAAGCCGCCTGAATAATGCTTCCTCTTCCGGCCGGTACTGCTTCTCACATCCCCGGGCAAGATTGGAGCACATCACGGACATCTCGCCTGCCGATCCCAGACTCTCACTGACAGCTCCTGTTCCCGATACACGATCTGCAGTGTTATCCTCGTGCTCTGCACTCGGTTTTTCCACGGCAGGCTCTTCCTTCGGTTTGAAAAGCGCTTTGGGCGCCTTGCACCACGGGCAGGCCCATGTATCAGGCAGATTGGAAAACAGCTTATCTTCCTTCTCCTCATCATAGACATACCCGCAGACTGAACAGACATACTTCATAATCGATCCCTCCTGTCTCCTTTTCTTTCAATGTACCATTCCGGGATCTTGTCCGTCAATCTGATCTTAACTTTTCCTCCCTTTTCTGCGTTCCATCGTATATTTGAAGAACTCTGTCATCTTGTCAAAGGGAATTACATCTGTCCTGTCATACAGATCTGTATGCACTGCGCCCGGGATGATCATCAGCTCTTTGTTGTCTGCATACGGATTATCTTTTACCATATTGGCATAAGCGTCTCTGCTGAAATAGCAGGAGTGCGCCATCTCGCCATGGATGATCAAAACTGCGCTGCGTATCTCATTGCTGTACTGAAGGATAGGCTGATTCATAAACGACATGCATCCGGTCACGTTCCAGCCGCCGTTGGAATTCAATGAGCGCGCGTGGTATCCCCGGTCGGTCTTATAGTAATCATAATAATCTTTCACAAAGAACGGCGCATCCTCAGGCAGCGGATCCACAACGCCCCCTCCAAGGGCATAGTTTCCGTTTCTGTAATCCTCCAGGCGTTGCGCATTCAACGCTTTTTTCTTCTCATACCGGGCATCCGCAGAGTCTTCCGAGTCAAAATATCCTTTCGCATTCACCCGGGTCATATCATACATCGTTGATGCGACTGCCGCTTTGATCCTTGTATCCAGAGCAGCCGTATTGAGCGCCATGCCGCCCCATCCGCAGATGCCGATGATTCCAATCTTATCCGGATCTGCGTTATCCTGTACGGAAAGGAAATCTACCGCAGCCTGAAAATCCTCTGTATTAATATCCGGCGAAGCCATATAACGAGGCTGTCCGCCGCTCTCTCCCGTATAGGACGGGTCAAAGGCGATGGTAAGGAATCCCCTCTCTGCCATTGTCTGCGCATACAAACCGGCAGCCTGTTCCTTTACAGCGCCGAACGGACCGCAGACAGCGATCGCTGCAAGCTTTCCCGATGCATCTTTCGGTTCGTAGAGGTCTGCCGCCAGCGTAATGCCGTAACGGTTATGAAACGTGACTTTGCGATGGTTCACTTTATCACTCTTAGGGAATGTCTTATCCCAGTCTTCTGTCAGGATCAATTCTTCTTTCATCTTAAATTCCTCCATTCTGAACTTTAAATTTTCTTCTCTGTCTATATCCTAACTCCGCAAAAGAGCGATAGCAAATACCTTGTTTCCATATCTCCCTATACTTGACAGGCATTTCATGAAAATGCTACGATCAGGGCAGTTAATATAATCGATCCTTCCCCCGCCGGGAACGGATCAGGAAAGAAGGGAGCAATATATGGAACTGAGAGTACTGCGCTATTTTCTCGCAGTTGCGCGTGAGGGAAATATCACAGCTGCCGCGAACTTTCTGCATCTGACCCAGCCGACTCTGTCCCGCCAGATCAAGGATCTGGAAAATGAGCTCGGTCAGCGGCTTCTTATAAGAAAAAGTCATCAGGTTGTCCTCACCCCGGAGGGGATGCTGCTGCGGAAACGTGCCGAAGAGATCATAGCCATGGTAGACAAAACAGAAGCAGAATTTATCTCTCTGGAAAACACTATAAGCGGGGATATTTATATCGGGAGCGGAGAGACCCGCGCCATAAAGACAGTGGCGGAGATCATAACGGAAATGCGTGATGCCTAACCCGGCATCCACTGCCATCTGTACAGCGGGAACGCACAGGATGTGACAGAACGGCTGGACAAAGGTCTCCTGGATTTCGGCATTCTAATCCAGCCGGCAGATATTTCAAAATATAATTACATTAATCTTCCGGACAGGGATATCTGGGGCGTCCTTATGCCCAAAGACTGCCCGCTCGCCTCAAAAAAGTATATAGAAAGGGAAGACCTGCTGGGCGTCCCGCTGCTCTGTTCCAGACAGGCATTGTCCTCACGAATGGATAAAAATGAATTTACAGGCTGGTTCGGAGAAGACTTTGACAAACTGGACATTGTGACTACTTTTAACCTGATATACAATGCGGCCATCATGGTAGAAGCGGGCGCAGGGTACGCTGTCACCATCGATAAGCTGGCTGACACATCGGATAAGAGCAGTCTCTGCTTCCGTCCGCTAAAGCCAAGGCTTGAATCCGGGCTGAATATCATATGGAAGAAATATCAGATCTTCTCTCCTGCGGCAGAGCTGTTTCTTAAGAAGGTGACTGAACGGCTGGGCTGATCAATACCTTCCGGGCATTGAAATCGATGAAATTTAAGCATTAGACATTTTATAATGCCGGATCTAAAATGTAAGTATTCCAAAACAGAACTTATGATCTAAGGAGGCATTTTATTATGAAAATCCAGGACAAAGAAACATTTGATAAAGCTAACGTATTCGGTCTGGGAGCAGAAAACTCTGCTTTTGCGCAGTATTTTATCGGTAATTCTTATCTGAATCCGCTGACTGATCCCGATGAGTGCGGTCTTTTCCTCGCGAACGTAACATTTGAGCCGGGATGCCGGAATAACTGGCACATCCATCATGCAAAAACAGGCGGCGGTCAGATCCTGATCTGCACTGCCGGAAGCGGCTGGTATCAGGAAGAAGGGAAAGATCCTGTGAGCCTGGAGCCCGGCACAGTCATCGTCATTCCGCCGGAGGTAAAGCACTGGCACGGGGCGAAGGCTGACAGCTGGTTCTCCCACATTGCCTTCGAAGCGCCGGGCACAGAGACGAGCAATGAATGGCTCGAAGCAGTAGATGACGAAACTTATTCCAGATTGTAAAATAGGAGGCACTTCACAATGAGAGATTACAAGAAGACAGATCCTGAATTTATTGAACGTTTTGAGCACTTTGCTTTTGATGAGGTCGTAAATGAAGAGGGGCAGCAGCTTGACGATGTAACCCGCCATATGGCGGTCACTGCCACTCTGCTCGGATGCCAGGGCATCGACGAGTTCCGCCTGGAAGTGCCCCGGGCGCTGGACGCCGGTCTCACTCCTGTCATGCTGAAAGAAGTCATCTATCAGGCAGTTGATTATCTCGGTATCGGACGCGTCCGCCCCTTCCTGGACGCTGCAAACGATATCCTCACAGCCCGGGGAGTGGATCTCCCGCTGGAGGGACAGGCGACTACTACAATGGGAGACCGTCTGGAAAAGGGAGTACAGGTTCAGGCAGACATATTTGGAGAACAAATGAAAGAAGCATGGAAGGCAGGTCACATTAACCGCTGGCTGGCAGACAACTGTTTCGGAGATTACTACACCCGTACAGGGCTGGATTTAAAACAGCGGGAAATGATCACCTTCTGTTTCCTCGCGGCGCAGGGAGGATGCGAACCACAGCTCACAGCACACGCCAAAGGAAATATGAATCTCGGCAATGACAAAGACTTTCTGATCAAAGTTGTATCACAGTGCCTCCCGTACATCGGATATCCGAGGAGTCTGAATGCGGCGGTCTGTATCAACAAAGCGGCGGAGCAGTAACACTGATATCCAGTATGTCCCGCATCCGCACAGAAAGCAGAGAAACACAGCCGTCCTCTTCCGGGAGCTCGAGGATGATCCTGTTTTCCGCTTCATCCACCCTCCTGATCCTCCCCGCTGCTTTCCGGAACGCTCCTCCGGATTTTCTTGGATCGGGCACAAAATAAGTAATCATGATCTCCGGTTTTTGACCAGGGATACTCAGGACTGCATGCAGTTTATAATCCAGCGCTGCCCTTTCATCCTCTGAAAGTTCCGGTCTTTCTTCTGTCTGCCTTGCGGTCTCCTTTATCACATCCCCATATCCTGTCAGCGCGGCGAACGGCGCGAACTGAGCCGCCCGGTCAGAGACAGGCATATGGGGATGTCTCTGTGATACATGATGCGGCAGCCCGATAATATCCTCATAATTCATGCCCTATGTCCTCCTATCTGGCTGTTCCTCTCTCTCGCAGTTGATCCTTCCTCCAAATTCAGTCCTTTTAAGATCGCGTTTTTCCCGAATTTTTTCTTAATCTCCAGCACAGCCTCCTGCATCTTCCGCTCCCTCTCCTGTTCCCCCTGTTCCTTTTCCTTCTCTTTCCCGAGCGCAGCGTAATCCGTAAAAAGATCCATCTGCTCAAACTGTATTTTCCCCAGAGCTTCGGACCTGGGGATCACATGTCCTGCCGCCATGCTGATCCGGCGTACCAGAAGCTTTCGATCTGTGATCCGGTCATACAGCTCCGTGACCGCCTGCACGATCTGCTTTGCAGACGAAGTATGCTGCTTTAAGCTGACTGTTCCGTGGGCATGCTTCGGGATCTTCCGTCCGTACCGGTCTGTCTTCACCTCTCCGCTATACTGCCTGCGCAGCGCCGGATCTCTCAGATTGTCAATATCATACCCTACTGTCAGCACGATCTGATCCGCAACCAGGTCCTTATCCACCAAATCCAGAGCAAGCTGATCCGCCATCTCCCGGACTACCAGCCCTGCCTTGTCAAACGGATAGGGACAGTGCAGCACCTGCCCTGACCCCACACTGCTGCTCTGAGGCTTATATGCCTTTATATCAGCCATGGTGCACGGCTCCCAGCCCCACGCATGATCGATCAGCAGTTCTGCATTAACTCCGAACATATGATAGAGAAGGTCCTCGTTGTAGTAATCTGCCGGCTTGCCGAGAGAGCATCTGGCAATATCTCCCATTGTGTACAGCCCTTGTTCCTCCAGCTTCTTTGCATACCCCCGCCCTATGCGCCAGAAATCCGTAATCGGACGGTGGGACCACAGCTCTCTGCGGTAGGACATCTCATCAAGCTCCGCAATCCGCACGCCATTCTCATCCGCCGGGATATGTTTCGCCTCGATATCCATCGCGGTTTTGCAAAGATACAGGTTCGTACCGATCCCTGCCGCAGCGGTGATCCCGGTTGTCTCAAGCACGTCCAGGATCATCTTCATCGCAAGCTCACGGGCCGTCATCTGATAAGTTCTCAGATAGGAAGACGCGTCAATAAACACTTCATCGATCGAGTAGACATGGATATCCTCCGGAGCGATATATTTGAGGTAAACGTTATAAATCTCCCCGCTGACTTCCATATAGCGCGCCATCCGGGGCAGCGCAGTCACAAAATCCACCGCCAGCGCCGGATCCTTTTCCAGCTCCGGAGACTGACAGGACGACCCTGTCAGCTTACGCCCCGGCGCATTTTTCTTTCTGACACCGTTGACCTCCCTGACCTTCTGCACTACTTCGAACAATCTCGGTCTGCCCGGGATACCATATGCTTTCAGGGAAGGAGAAACGGCAAGGCAGATCGTCTTCTCCGTACGGCTTTTGTCCGCCACCACCAGATTCGTTGTCATTGGGTCCAGTCCCCGCTCTACGCACTCCACGGATGCATAAAATGACTTCAGGTCGATCGCGATATAGGTTCTGTCTGTCATCTTCACATCCTCCCTTCGGCTTCGTTTTTTTAAGGATAACACAAATATTCGATTCGAACAAGTGTTCTTTTTATATTGTGTTGCTCTTTTCAGTGACTGAGATTATAATACATATGCCGAATACGCTCAAAGGAGAATTTTTCATGGAAACCATACAGCAGACAAAAAACGAGATTACAGAAGGCATCATCTGGAAGCAGCTTCTCCTGTTCTTCTTCCCTATCCTGCTCGGAACTTTTTTTCAGCAGCTTTATAATACGATCGACAGTGTGATCGTGGGGCAGTTTGTGGGAAAAGAAGCGCTTGCGAGCGTAGGCGGTTCTTCCGCCCAGATCGTTGCCCTTGTGGTAGGCTTCTTCACCGGGCTCTCCTCGGGTGCTGCCGTGACCATCGCGCAGTTCACAGGCGCGGGGAAAGAAAAGACAGCGAACGCCGGTCTCCACAATGCATACGCCATTGCTGCTGCAGGAGGGATCGCGCTTACATTTATCGGGATACTTACGGCTCCCTTCATGCTCCGTCTTATGAATACTCCGGCAGAGACCATGGACGGCTCCCTGACCTATCTGCGGATCTACTTTGCGGGCATACTCTTCGTGCTGATCTACAACATGGGATCTGCTGTCCTCCGTGCCTCAGGTGATTCAAAGAGCCCCCTCTATGTCCTGATCATCTGCTGCATTATAAACATCATTCTGGACACAGCCTTTGTAGTCCTCTTTCACATGGGCGTCATGGGCGTTGCCATCGCCACGCTGATCGCCCAGGCGGTGAGCGCAGTCCTTGTCACCCGGAAGCTGATGAGCTCCGGCAGGATACTCCATCTTTCACTGCGGAAGATCCGTTTCCACGGACCGCTCCTCTCCATGCAGTTAAAAATGGGACTGCCTGCGGGATTCGAGTCCATCCTGTTTGCGATCACGAATATCGCTATCCAGTCCGCGATCAATACATTCGGCACAGATACCACAGCCGCATGGTCTGCATTTGGCAAACTGGACGCGATCTTCTGGATGATAAGCACTGCCTTCGGAATCTCCATAACCACATTTGTGGGGCAGAACTACGGCGCGGGCAAAATGGACCGGGTACGCAGGAGCACCCTTGTCTGCCTGGGCATGGATCTTGCGGTATCCTTTGTCCTGGTCACTGTACTGATCGCCGCAAGGGATATCCTCTTCCGTCTCTTTACAACGGATGCGTCAGTAGTACAGATCGGCTCTGATATGCTCATGTTCATCATCCCGTGGTATATTGTCTATGTGTTTATCGAAGTCCTGGGAGGCTCCCTGAGAGGGCGGGGCAATGTGCTCGTCCCGGTAGTGATCACTCTGCTCGGCGTATGCGTCCTGAGGATTATCTGGCTGGCGGGCGTGATGGAGATCTCACCGACGATCCACGCCATTATCTTCAGCTACCCTGTCACATGGGTCGTGACTGCCCTTGCTTTTATCGGATACTACTTCTGTAAAAACAGACATCACTCATAAAACGCTGTCCCGGCTTCTCCACATTTTCCGGAGGCAGACAGAAAGGAAGGAATATGATGTACGATACTTGCATTTTTGACCTGTACGGAACTCTCGTGGATATCCGCACAGATGAAGCCGCTCCCGGACTCTGGAAAAATCTTGCGCTGTTCTACTCCTACTACGGAGCTTCCTGGAAGCCAGAGGAGTTAAAAAATGCCTATGAACGTCTCACACTCAGCATGAGTGAAGGCTGCCGCGGGCTGCGCAGGGACAGCCATGAGGCATTTCCCGAGATCCGGATCGAAGACGTATTCCGGAAGCTTTTCCATGAGAAGGGCACGGAAGCAGATGACGCTCTTATCACGCATGCCGGTCAGTTTTTCCGTATCCTTTCCACCCGGAGCCTCCGTCTCTACGAAGGCACGGCAGATATGCTTTCCGCAGTAAGGTCCGCCGGAAAAAAATTGTATCTGCTTTCCAACGCCCAGCGGATTTTCACACGGTATGAAATGTGTTCTCTCGGTATCACATCTTATTTTGACGGCATTTATATCTCATCCGAGCACGGATGCAAAAAACCGGATCTTCTTTTCTTTGAGGAACTGCTCTCTGAATATCAGATCCGACGGGAGACTGCCATTATGATCGGAAATGACGGTGCCTGCGATATCTGCGGCGCGAAACAGGCAGGACTGCACACCTTATATGTGCGCACGGATATCTCCCCGGAGGAGCCTCTGCCTGAAGCAGACCATGTGCTGGAGCATATGGATATGAAACGCATATCGGAGATCCTTACCTCCTGATATTCATGTATCCTTCTTATTCCCCCGGCGTGAAATAATGTTCCGGGAAGAAATTGTCGTAACTTCACGAACGATTATTTCTGCCCCCCGCCCGCCCCTGTGCTATAATGTCCATAAAGCGGGGACATCCCTCGAACGGCTCAACCGTAATGCTTCAACGCATCCCGCTTACAGATCAGCAGATCAGAATAAGGAGGTATAAATATTAATGGGCGAGGTCAGATTTATGATTTCCGAAGCCGCGAAACAGGTAGATGTAGAATCCCATGTGCTCAGATACTGGGAGGAAGAACTCGACCTGAAGATCGGGCGAACGGAGATGGGCCACCGATATTATACCAATGATGACATCCAGCTTTTCCGCTGTATCAAGAAACTGAAAGATGAAGGAATGCTGTTAAGAGAATTAAAACCCCTGATCCCGGAGCTGAAAGAAACCCGGCTTAAGATAAAGTCCGGCGGGACTTCCAAAGAGACGGCGGCTTCTGCGCCGTCTCCCGCCCCGGTTCCTGGCGCGCCGCCGGTCTCAGCCCCAGACTCATCTCCAGCTTCCCCGCTGGCTTCGACTCCGGTCTCAGCCCCTGAATCGGGAGATGTCATGATCCCCCTGAAAAATGTGGAACAGATGCGGACCCTGGTCGGGGATGTCTTCCGGGAAGCGCTCAGCGAAAACAATACGGTATTAAAAAAAGACATCAGCAGTACCGTGACCGCTGATGTCGTACATGAAATGGATTTTCTTCTTCAGGCGAAAGAGCGCCAGCAGGAAGAGCACTTCCGCAGGCTGGACTCTCTGATCCGCCAGCAGCAGGCGACCCGGAAAGAGTCTGCCAAGGGCGGCGCCATTATGCGCTTGAGAAAGATCTTTACATAAAAAGCTCTACTGCTGCCGCAGTTCATTCCCAAAGCGTGTGTACTGCGGCATCCACGCAAGGCGCACGGTCCCGATCGGACCGTTTCTCTGCTTTGCGATAATGATCTCCGCTATGTTCTTATCCTCTGTATCCGGATTATAATAGTCATCCCTGTATATAAACATACATACGTCCGCATCCTGCTCGATGGCTCCGGACTCACGAAGGTCTGACAGCATGGGACGCTTATCCGTCCTCTGCTCCACCGCACGGCTGAGCTGGGACAAAGCGATCACCGGCACGTTCAGCTCTCTGGCAAGCCCTTTCAGAGAACGGGAGATCTCCGAGATCTCCTGCTGGCGGCTTTCGTTCTTCCTGCCCCCGCTTCCGCTCATAAGCTGGAGGTAGTCGATGATGATCAGGTCCAATCCCTGTTCCAGTTTATATTTTCGGCACTTTGACCGCATCTCTGAGATTGAGATACCCGAGGTATCATCAATGATCATCCTGGAATTACCGATGGTCCCTGCTCCTTCGATCAGCTTCTCCCAGTCTGTGTCTGTCAGGCTGCCGGTCCTCAGCACCTGGGCGTCTACATGGGATTCCAGCGAGAACAGACGGTTTACAAGCTGTTCTTTGGACATCTCGAGACTGAAGATCGCCACTGCCAGATTCTGCCGGAAAGCCACATGCTGGGCGATATTGAGCACAAACGCTGTCTTTCCCATGGAAGGACGCGCCGCGATCAGCACCAGGTCCGAGCGCTGGAGCCCGGACAGTTTATAGTCAAGATCAATAAATCCCGTGGGGATCCCGGTCACAGTCCCTTTTGTCTTTGACGCCTTTTCGATCACATCCAGGGCGTTGAGCACTACCTGACGGATGGGCACATATTCCTGGGAATTTCCGTGCTCCACGAGCTCAAACACCTGCTTCTCTGTCTGTTCCAGTATCTCATCCAGCGGACGGTTCTCCAGATAGCAGGTGTTGGCGATCTCCTCGTTGATTTTAATAAGCCTGCGAAGGATCGCCTTATCCTTTACGATCTCCGCGTAATATTTGATATTTGCAGATGTCTGCGTGCCTGCGAGAAGCTCTCTGGCGTATTCCATACTGCTGATCTCCGGCGGGACATCCTTTTCCTTCAGATGCTCCTGCAGTGTGATCAGATCCACCGGCCGCCCTTCCTTGAAAAGCTCCACCACGGCATCAAACAGGATCCCGTACGCCGTCTGATAGAAATCTTCTCCCGTGAGCATCTCTGACGCCACCATCACAGCATCCTTATTCATGAGCATCGCCCCCAGCACTGCCTGTTCTGCCTCAATGCTGTGGGGCGGTATCCGTTTCATTGCCGCTTCTATATTTTCCATAAAGAATGTCTCCTTATGCTTCTTCTTTCACGACTACCTTCAGTTCAGCCGTCACTTCCGGATGAAGCTTGACAGATACGATGTGTGTCCCGAGAGACTTGATCGCCTCTTTAAGCTGGATCTTTTTCTTATCCACCTCCAGATTCATCTGCTCCTTCACAGCCGCCGCGATCTCCTTGCTGGACACAGAGCCGAATGCCCTGCCGCCCTCGCCGACCTTGATCGCAAGCTCCACCTTGCCCTCGGCAAGTTCTGCCGCCAGTTTCTTAGCCGCGTCCAGATTCTCCTGAGCTACTTTCTTCTCATTGTTTTTCTGGAGCTTTAAGTCATTCAGGTTTTTTCCCGTCGCCTCTACCCCTAATTTTTTCGGGAGGATAAAATTCCTCGCGTATCCGTCATTTACATTTACGATCTCACCTTTTTTCCCGAGAGATTTTACATCCTGTAATAAAATTACTTTCATATCCTAAATATCTCCTTCCTCGATCATTTCGTCTATAGTCTCTTTCAGTATTGTGATCACTTCCTGGATATTCGTATGGTCAAACTGCGCTCCCGCGGAATTGATGTGTCCGCCTCCGCCCAGCTTCTCCGCGATGATCTGTACATTGACCTCGTCAATGGAACGGGCGCTTAAGTAAATCTTTCCCTCATATACGGTCAGCACAAAGGAAGCCTTGATCCCGCTTATATCCAGAAGCTCATTCGCCGTCTGGGCGGCGAGCACGGTAGGACTCTCTATATCGCTTGGGCACTCCGCGATGGCGTACTCTTTCCGGTACACCTCTGCCTTGCGCATTGCTTCGGCTTTCGCGCGGTAGGATGCCATGTCGTCACGGAACATCTTGCGCACGCGAGTGATATCGGCTCCGCATCTTCTGAGGAACGCGGCCGCCTCAAAAGTACGCACGCCCGTACGGTTCATAAAGTTCCTCGTATCGATCATAATCCCCGCATACAGGCAGTCTGCCTCCACTGACGGGATCTTAATGTCATCCGCAATGTACTGCAGCACCTCCGCGACCATCTCACAGGAGGATGAAGAATACGGCTCCACATAGGAGAGCACCGCATTCTCGATCACATTGCTGCTCTGTCTGTGATGGTCCAGCACCGCGGTCATGCGGGAGCGCCTCAGAAGCTCCGGGCACTCCGTCATCTGGGGCTTGTTCGTATCCACCACAACAATCATCGTATTATCCGTAAAATAGTCCATCGCCTGGTCTGATGTAAGGAAAATATCGTCTTCATATGCCGGGCTCTCCGCGATCTCATCATACAGAGGCCGCACGGATTCCGTCACTGTATTGATGATGATGTGCGCCTTTTTCTCCAGGCTTACAGCGGCTCTGTAAATCCCCATGCATGCGCCGAAAGAATCCGGATCTGCGATCTTATGTCCCATGATCATGACCTGATCCTTTGTGACGATAAACTCACGCAGCGCCTCTGCCTTGACGCGTGCTTTCACTCGGGTATTCTTTGCAGTCTGCTCTTTTTTCCCGCCAAAATAAGTAATGCCGTTGCAGTCTTTGATGACTGCCTGGTCTCCGCCTCTCGCGAGAGCCAGGTCGATCGCCACGCGGGCATACTGATAGCTGAGCGCATATGTCGCGGTATTGAGCCCCAGCCCGATACTGAGCGTCGCTGAGCGGGCATTTCCGATATTGACCTGCTTAACTTCCTCCAACAGGGAGAACTTGTCTTCCGCGATCTTTTTATAGCTTTCTTTTTTAAGGACAATGAAGTACTTGTCCTTCTCCATTTTTTTGACAATCCCGTCCACATCGCCGATGTATTTATTGATCTTTCTGTCGATCAGCGCCACAAGCAGCGACTGGCGCACTTCTTCAACGCTTTCCATGACCTCGTCATAATTGTCAATGTAGATCAGGCCCGCGATCATCCTCTGGTCTTCATTTTCCCGGATGTACGCATTAAGCTCTGTCACATCCTGCATGGACACAGCCACAAAGAATTCTTCGTCTTCCGGGATCTGCAGGAGCTCCTCCTTCTGGCTGAAGCCCTGGAGGGACACGCGCCGCAGTTCCACCTGATAATCCCTGTCCTTATAGGTCACTTCCATCAGGGAATGCTCCAGGTCTCCCTTTGGGAATACTCCAGGATGAAGGTCCGGGATCATCTTGTTCAAATACTTCTCTTTTCTCGGTCCCTGCGTCATCAGGGAATCAAAGGCATCATTTCTCCAGAGGATTCGCCCATCTTCCAAAGCGATCGCATAGGGCACGGCAAGCTCCTTTAGAAGGGTATGCTCGATCCCTTTGTACTGCGCTGAAAACTGGATCAGGTCCGCCAGGATCAGAGAACGGTTATAAAAATACAGTCCCCCTGCGATGGCAAGATATACCAGGATAAATACAGACATCATAAATCCTGCTTTTTTGTCGATCATATAAAGCCAGAGATTCATTGCCGCAAGCAGAACTGTCATGATAAGCGGCCAGTTCATGTACATCCTGAGCTGTCCTTTTAAGCGCATACCTTTTTTCTTTTTCATGATTGTTACACCTCATCCATATCTGCCTCAGAGCGGCAGACATGCATAATGCAGAACTTATAAATTTTTCAGATTTTTGTTATACCGCTTTATTATATCACCTTTTTCGTTTTTATTCTACTATAAAAAACCACCGCTAATCCCGGGGCTGAAGCCAGGCTCTCTTCTGTATTTTGAATCTGCAGACGGTCATTACCCTTGTTATCGTCAGCCGCACACAAAAAGAAAGCGCCGTCCCGGTTTATCCGCCGTATGACGCCGCTTTCGGATATTTAAAATTAACAGGTCGCCCCGCCTTTCAGGTGTTTCTGCGCCTTGATATTCTCTTCCTTACGCGCCAGGAGATCATCTGCGAGGAGCTGCTCCTGGACATTCTCAAATCCGAGTCTTGCCACAGTATCAGCAAAACGCTCCCCTGTGATACCCTGCTCGCGGAACAGCAGGATCGCTTTCTCCACAATGGAGAGCACTTCTTCCTTGTCCGTAAACACTTTATCCAGGTATCTGCCCTGAGCCACTTTCTTGCCCCAGCGTCCGCCGATATAGACGCGGTATCCGTTTGTGTAATCCTCTACCGCATGGAACGGACATTTGCCTGCGCAGCGGCCACAGTGGTTACATTCATTCTCATCGATCGTGATCTTCCCGTCGACCATTTTCGCCACATGGATCGGGCAGTTATTCTCGATCTGGCACACCTTGCATCCCCTGCATTTCTCCAGGTCAATCTGAGGCACTCTCTGACCAATGATTCCCAGGTCGTTCAGATCCGGCTTCACACAGTTATTCGGGCAGCCGCCCACTGCGATCTTAAATTTATGAGGCAGCTTGACCTCACGGTAGCCGTGGTAAAATCTCTCATGGATCTCTTCTGAGAGAGCAAACGTATCGATCAGCCCGTACTGGCATGTGGTTCCCTTACAGGATACGACCGGGCGCACCTTAGATCCGGTCCCTCCTGTTTCCAAGCCGGCCTGCATGAGGTATTCTCTGAGCGGTTCGATATTGTCAAAAGGCACTCCCTGGATCTCCATGGTGAGACGGGACGTCATTGTGACTTCCCCGCTTCCGAAGCGCTCTGCAGCTTCTGCGATCACTCTCGCTTCCTCGGCAGTGATTTTTCCGTTTCTTGTGATCACGCGCCCGTTGAATTTGTCCGGCGTCCTTTTATCCTTCAGGAAGCCCAGCGCTTTTACCCTTGTCTCTTCCTCTTTGGTAACCTCTGCTTCTGCATTCTTCACTTTCACATCATTAAAGAATGTGGCTCCTTCCAGAACAACCGTATTTTCATATCCATAATAGCGCATCCTGTTCTGGAGGAAGTACGCTCTCTTTCCTTTCGCACATACAAGGAGGATCTTTTCTTTCTTATCCAGTCCTTCGATCTCACCGTTTACCTTTGCCAGATTCACAAAGAATGCCCCTCTGATTGCAGGCTCCGGCTGTACGTCTACCACGCGGTATCCCTCCGCCTTGCCGGCCGCGTACTCTGCGGGCGTCATGCTGACAAATGTACCGTCCAGCTTATTCATCATTACATAGACTGCCTGCACAAACGGATGGATCGCTGTGGAAAACGGCGGCGCATACGCAAAGTCCGCATTCTCAAAATCTTCCAGGACGGCGCCCATGTTAATTCCTATGACCGCGATGTCCACCATCTTGTCCACCTCGCCCGGTCCGAACACCTGCACGCCAAGGAGTTTTCTCTCTGCACGGTCCGCGATCAGCTTCGTGATGAAGAAGGATGCGTCCGGATAATAGTGGGCTTTGTCATCAGTAGGCACGAGCACAGTCTCCACATCGTATCCTGCTTCTCTCGCCTGCGCCTCAGTCAGTCCGGTACGTCCGACGTTGAGTCCCGGGAGCTTTACAACACCTGTGCCGAGCACGCCCGGATAGGTCTTCTGAGCGCCTGCGAGCACTTGTGCCAGAGTCCGGCCTTCCATATTTGCAGAAGAGCCCATGGGTGACCACTGACGCTTCCCGGTAATCCGGTTTGTCACCATCACACAGTCGCCGGCCGCGTAAATATCGTCAATACTTGTCTTCATCTGTCCGTCCACAAGGATCGTTCCCTTAAACATCTCAATCCCCGTGCCCTCAAGGAATCCCGTATTCGGGCGGATTCCCGCTGCCATGATCAGCATCTCACAGGAGAGCATTCCGGCGGATGTCTTCACGCCGGTCACTTTATCTGTCCCGAGGATCTGTTCCGCGCTGGTCCCTGTGATCACACGGATCCCTGCATTCAGGAGATGCTTCTTTACATATGCCGCCATCTCAGGATCAAGGATATTCGGCAGTACCTGCGACGCAAAATCAATGACCGTCACATTGATGCCTCTGGCGTGGAGATTTTCCGCCGCCTCCAGTCCGATGAACCCGGCGCCGATCACAACGGCTTTCTTTACGTTATTTGTCTCTGCGTATGTACGGATCGCCTCCGCGTCATCCGGCGTCCTCATCTTAAACACACCCGGAAGATTCTTCCCCTCTATTGGCAGTTCTGCCGCGGAAGCGCCTGTTGCGATCACCAGTTTATCATAAGGACAGGCTTCTGTGTTTCCGGTCTGCACGTCCTTTAACGTCACTTCTTTCTTTGCCGGATCCACTGCGACAGCCTCTTTTCCCGTACGCACCTCCACTCCGGTCAGCCCGGAATATTTCTGCGGTGTATTGACGATCAGCTCATCTCTGCTCTCAATAAATCCGCCTACATAGTACGGCAGTCCGCATCCGGCATAGGAAATGTCCTGATCTTTTGTGACTACAGTCACATCGATGCTCCTGTCTTCTCTCTTTAATTTAGCCGCAGTCTTTGTCCCGGCTGCGACACCGCCGATAATAAGTACCTTCATGTTCTCTGCCTCTTTCCTTTCTTTGTTTTGATCGTCACATTAAGTTTCGCTTTCTGTCTGTACCTGTTCTCTCTGCTTCCTCCAGCCGATCGCCTGCTCCCGTTCCCGGTGGCAGCAGTGCTCTTCACCCTCGCATTCCGGGCGCATTGCCGGGCAGACATAGACGTCTCCCCCGCTGATGGTGAGATTCCTGCTGTTGACGAGCATATCCGCCACCTTCCGGCGCGCTTCATCGTAGATACGCGTCACCGTAGGGCGGGAGATCCCCATCCTCTCAGCGCACTGCTCCTGGGTCATCTGCACATGATCCAGAAGACGGATTGCCTCATATTCATCATATGTAAGATTGACGCTGCCGGATGCTTCGCATCCCTGCGGTGTGAACCCTCCGGCACGGGGCAGCGAACAGATACAGCGCTGCTTCTGCGGTCTCGGCATATGAGCCCTCCCTTCCCTTTCCGCGAACGGGACATTGCATCCCGGGATATATGATCCTGAATATAAGTATACTCATTAATGAACATATGTCAATAACTAGTGTGGTTTTTTATCATATTATAACAGCCCCATGCTCTGAACGGCACTATATCAGTAAACCTATCAGCTCAGCCGCCGTAATCATCCGCCCTCTTGAAGACATCTGCGACATGCGTTACAATTAATTTATTCAACAGCAGCCTGATCACAACGGAAAACAACCGCCTGAAAATATAAGAGAGGAGCATTTCAATGAAACCATATGAAAGATTGTTAAACTACATTGCCATAAGGACTCCCAGCGATGAGGAGAGCAGTACTATCCCGTCTTCCACATGCCAGTTTGAACTCGCACAGCATCTCTTACGCGAGCTTTTTACGATGGGGATCACGGACGTTAAGGTGGATACTCAATGCTATCTGTACGCCCATATCCCTCCCACGCCGGGATATGAAGACCGGCCGAAGCTCGGCTTCATCGCTCATCTGGACACAGTGTCAGACTTCTGCGATCATCGGATCCTGCCTGAGATCCACGAGGATTACAGCGGGCGGGACCTTCCCCTTGGCACAAGCGGACGGATCCTTTCCCCGGATATGTTCCCCCATCTCCGGGAGCTCAAAGGCCGCACCCTGATCACAAGCGACGGAACTACGATCCTGGGCGCGGACGACAAGGCCGGGATTGCGGAGATCATGACCATGGCAGAACGTATCCTTGATGAAAACATCCCTCATGGTCCTATTTCCATCGCATTTACCCCTGACGAAGAGATCGGGATGGGCTCCGCCCATTTTGACATAGAGGAATTCGGCGCTGACTTTGCCTATACACTGGACGGCGACACGGAAGGGGAAATCCAGTATGAAAGTTTCAATGCCGCCAAAGCCGAATTTCAGATCAATGGCGTAAATGTCCATCCGGGCTCTTCCAAAGACATCATGGTAAATGCTTCCCTCGTTGCCATGGAGATCAACTCCATGCTGCCCGCAGATGAGACTCCCCGGGACACGGACGGCTACGAAGGTTTCTACCATCTGACCGATATGCGCGGAGATGTGGGAAGCGCGGTCCTCAGGTACATTATCCGGGACCATAGCACAGAGAAATTCAAAGAGCGCAAAGAAACGCTCCGCAGGATTGAAAAGAAGATCAATGAAAAATGGGGAAGAGGCACTGCCGTCCTCTCCATAACCGACCAGTACCGGAACATGGCGGAAATCATCTCCGGCAGCATGCATCTGATCGAAAATGCTGAGAAAGCCTGTGAAGCCGCAGGCGTCACGCCTCTGATCCGTCCGATCCGCGGCGGCACGGACGGCGCGCAGTTAAGCTTTAAAGGACTTCCCTGCCCGAATCTGGGGACCGGCGGCCACGGGTATCACGGACCGTATGAGCACATCACAGCGGAAGGGATGGAAGCGGCGTGCAGGATTGCGCTGGAACTGGTGAAAATTTACTCCGAAGAAGCTTCCTGCATTACAGTTCCCTGAAGATCATAACGTTTCATAAGTGGAGGTCATTATGAAAAACAGCAGGATAAAAAAATATCTCCGGATCACGGTAATCTCAGCTTTTTTCCTGTTCTGCGCATCAGCACTGTCCGGATGCGGGCATTACAGCCGCCGCGAAACCGCGGAATGGTTTCAGCAGAATGTGGTCGATGAAGGTATCTTTGTCTCTAAAGAGTACACAGAGAGGGAAGGAGATGACGGCTATACTGACCGCATATGGAGCGCTCACCTGAAAGAGCTTCCGGAAGTAGAGTTTGAACTGATCAGCAATAAAAGTCTGTCTCTTTTCCCGTATTATGATATTGAGACTACATACTACCTTGAAATAGGCAGATATTACCTTGATAATTATCTCGAAAGCGATCCGTCCGCACTCAGCGGTCTTGAGGTCAGCACAGACGAATACTGGCATCAGGTCATTATCAGCGGGATCTACGACTCATTGACGGAACTCGACACATTCTGCCGGAAGATGGAAGCGATTGAAAACTATATGTCACAGCAGGACTATCCCTGTCAGATCACCTATAGGCTGGCATACCGTGAACCCGTTACATATTGCGCCGACAGCGCGGATGATATGTTTTCAGGATATGACACTTATATCTCTGTGGACGGGAGCGGTTCTTCTCCGGATTCACCCGGCGCGGAAGTTCTGGGAAACACACTCCGAAATAAAGCGCGGAATGCATTTGCCGGATATGCTGCCGCCTACCGGCTCGAGACTGATCAATTTACAGAAGACCAGCTTGACAACGCTGTTTCCGAGTACAGTGACCGCCGTTTTACTATCACCCGTCCTGACGGCATGGAAATCTGCTATCCGGAACTGCTCCTTGCCCGCTATGGCAGTATGTCATTCGGCTGTCTCTATGAGGTCCTGGTACGCGAAGGCGTATATGAGGTGTCCGGTACTCCGGAGGAATTTACTTTCACCGCGTCCGACGGCTCCTCCTGCTCCTTCTCCTACTCATACAAAATGTCTGAGGACAGCTCCGGCAAATCTTCGGACATCGACGGCTGTACAGATGCGTACTATTATCTTTCAGACGGGGACAAAGTCATCCTGTCAGACGCTCCATTAATAGACAGCGAACAATTTTCCGAACTGACCGGACTGTCCTTCAAAAGTATTGACAGCTGAGATGCCCTATGTCCCCGGCAGTTTCCTTTCAAGCACACAAAAAAAGCCTTTAAATACCGTTTTCCCGGTGTTTAAAGGCTTTTCATACATTTACGTTTAAATCAATTAGTCCTGAACGTACGGCATCAGGGAAATATGTCTTGCTCTCTTGATCGCTACTGTAAGAGCTCTCTGGTGCTTTGCACAGTTTCCTGTGATCCTTCTCGGGAGGATCTTTCCTCTCTCAGAAACATATTTCTTCAGCTTTGCAACGTCCTTGTAATCAATTTCGTTATTCTCTTTACCACAGAATACGCACACTTTTTTTCTTCTGCGTGCCGGGCCTCTTCTCTTGAAGCCGCCCTCTGGTCTGCTTCCCTTTTCGTAAGCCATGATGGTTATCTCCTTTCTCTGCAATGAAGTTCTTTTTCCTAAGCTCGGAAAGACCTCGCCAAAGAAAAAGAACGACCTCGCACTAAGTTCGCGCTGCGCCTGCGGCTTGCACTCACTAAGTGCTTCCGGTCAGTTGAACGGTAATTCCTCATCAATGCCATCAGGGATATTCATAAATCCGTCGCCCGCCGGCGCGCTCGGTGCCGGTGCCGGAGCTGACTGCTGGTAAGAGGATCTGTTTGCCTCGCTCTCAGCCCTGCTCTCTGCGAATTCCTGCTCCTCCACGATCACTTCCGTGGTGTATACTCTCACACCGTCTTTATTCGTGTAGCTTCCGGTCTGGATACGTCCGGAAATGGAAACCCGCATTCCCTGGCGGAAATATCTCTCCGCAAACTCTGCGGAACGCCCGAATACGACGCACGGGATAAAATCCGCTGTCGGCTCTCCGTCCCTCTTGAATCTGCGGTCAACGGCAACTGTGTATCTCGCGACTGCCGTTGCGTTCTCTCCCTGTGAATATCTGACTTCAGGATCTCTTGTCAACCGTCCTACTAAAACTGCCTTATTCATATATACCTCTTTCCGCTTATGCTTCCTGTTTCACGCATAAATATCTGAGCACGTTGTCCATAATGCGGATACGCTGTTCCACTTCACCAGGAACTGTAGTCTCAGCCTCGAAGTGTACGAAGTAGTAATATCCTTCTGTCATCTTCTGGATCTCGTAAGCGAATCTTCTCTTGCCCCACTCATCCACGTCTGTCACGTTGCCGCCGAAACGTGTGATCAGTGCTTTCACTTTCTCGATTACGTCTGCTCTTGCTTCGTCTTCGAGTTTTGCGCTCACAACAACAGCTAATTCATACTTATTCATGTTCTTGCACCTCCTTATGGTCTCTGGCCCCCGGCTCCATCCCGAGAACAAGGAATTATGATACTTGCCGAAATATCTTCCGACAGTATGTCACGGTTATTCATGATACCATAAGAAAGCAGGTGTTTCAAGCTTTTTTTACGATATTTCTGGTATTTTTTTCAACCAGGCGCCGCGGGACCATGATCTGATGCCCGCAGCCTTTACATTTCAAGCGAAAGTCCGCTCCCACACGCAGCACTTCCCAGTCTTTGCTCCCGCACGGGTGCGGTTTTTTCATCGTGATGACATCCCCCACATCGAATCTGTCTGCCATTGTTTCTATTCCTTTCCCGGCGCTGCTTAATCTGTTGATGTCAGCACTCCCTGTACGAGGAAACGTTCATCATCGCGTACATTGGTGCATGTTGATAAGCTGACAATCTGTGACTGTGCATTCAGTTCAACATCTACCTTGTAATTGGAAGAGTCCTGACAAATCTTGAGATATTCTTCATACTCTGCATCTGACGCATAATCAATTTTATAATTGTCCGATGTATCCTTTACTACCCCGGCAGAGAATACTGTGTATGTCCTCACCTTCCCATCCGGCGTGTAAATATAAAAATATGGGTGCTCCTTGCAGAAAGACTCACTTTCATATTCCAGAAGCCCAGAAAACATTTCGCCGCCCACATTCAAATGATGCCCGTAGATAAACGTATTTCTGTCAGAGAAATCACTGCTGTTCCTCATATCCATGAAAATGGCTCCCAGCTTGTTGTCATTTGCCGCAAACGTCTTGGTCAGATATTCTGTGTTATCAGCACTCTTTACGACCGGATAGTTGATGATCGAAGGTTCATCGAACCTGATCCAGGCCGCTGTATCTGAATTTTCCTTCAGCAGAGCGTCAAAATCCACCTTAAATCCGCTTCCGTCTTCATCTGCTGTTATGGCAAGGTCTTTAATCTCATCATAGATCTTTCCTCCGGAATAATACGGAACCAGCATTGCAATCAATTGATACAATGAGAAAACAAACACGCAGACTGCAGCGACCAGGACAACGCTTGATATCACATTAAACCGGGCTCTTTTCTGCTGTCTCTTCTTCCTCGAGCTTCCTGTTTTTCCCGGCTGTCCCGGTTTTCTTCCGGAACTCTTCTTTCTGCTGTTCTCACCCCGGTCAGTTTTCCCCGGTTTTTTCTTCTGCTGCGCCGCTGCGGCTTGCAGACCGTCTCTTTTCTCTGTTTTCTCACTGCCGACATTTTCCCGGCGGACTTTTCTCAGCTCCTCGGCAGCCGCGCTGGGACGTTTCTTTCCATCTGCGGCAGCTCTCCTGCGCGGCACGCTTCTTTCTGACCTCCAGACTGATGCCCCCTCCGGCTTGCGCGGTACGCTTCCGTCCGCTTTCCGTGAAGCAGAAGCTTCCTCCGGTCTGCGGCGCCTTCTATGTACAGGGCGCTTCTGTGCACCGCTTTCTGCTTTTTTCTTCTCTTCTCTGTCCATTTCACCAATTCCTTTTATCTTTTTCTATCTGTTCCGCAGCAGATATTCTTCTAAAATCCCAGATTCTCATCCACGAGTATGACCTTAAATCTGCGCGGAATCCGGCTGAATCTTGTAACCATGATCTGACAGCAGATACAGTCCGGACTTTTACAGTCAAAACAGCTTCCGTTTTTCACACATGGGGTGTCAATTCCAAATCTCTGGGTATTGATCGGCGCCGCCTCGTTCCTCGCCCTGTGCATGGCGTCCTCCTCTGACTTCACAACCTTATTCATCCCCACTATGAGAAGTACATTTTTCGGACCGAAGGCATACGCCGCGACACGGTTTGCATTTCCGTCTATGTTCACAAACACCCCGTCTTCGCTCATTGCGTTGACGCTCCCCAGAAACCAGTCGCAGGTAAACGCCTTTAGCGCGATCTCCTGTTTTTCCTCCGGAGTTGCCGCCTTATCCCGGTCATAGAATTCATAATTCCCGGAAGAAACCGCATCCAAAAGTCCGACCTCGCGGACAGACATCGATCCTCCCATATTGATACTGCTCCCCTCAGGGATCAGCTCCAAAGCCTTCTTCACGGCTTCCTCTTTTGTCCCCGCATAATAAGCTTCCATATTCCTGGATTCCAGTGCCTTTACGACACGTTTCCCGAGGGCTTCGTTTCTTTTCTGCCTTACATCCATCGTAACGACCTCGCTTCCTTTCATTTACATATGCGGCATCCGCCGCCCGGTCACCTGCTTTTCTCTGTTCCAGCCGCAATTACAGCCAGTATGACGCAAGCGCAGCAGGGCGAAGCGTCTTCATCGCTTCGGATTGCACGAATGTGCAATTATTATAGCATATTTTTGTGAAAAATCACATTCTTTATAGTAATTTGTATGTGTCAAGTAATCGTTGGCACTTTTTCTTATTTATTGATGTCAGTCTA
>ERZ791922.200-NODE-200-length-48728-cov-8.897828_pt1 | contig 48728 bp, 33 predicted proteins | sample MGYA00510134_ERZ791922 | MGnify/ENA primary metagenome ERZ791922 (study PRJEB30046, sample SAMN00792101) | human gut metagenome | study: EMG produced TPA metagenomics assembly of the A metagenome-wide association study of gut microbiota in type 2... | reverse complement strand
GTCTGATCGAAGTCATGACAGGAGGCACGGCACTGGTAGAAAGCATGCACGGTGCAGGCAGCCCGCAGGCCCAGGAAGTTATGTACTCCAAACTGGCAAATCTGGAAGCAAAGAAGAAAGCTGCTCTCAAGATTGCCGGCGTAAAAGTAGAAGACTGAGGCGCGTATGATTGTCGGTGTGAAGTTCTGCGGTAATTGCAATCCTTTTATCGAAACGCCTACCCTGCTAAAAAAACTGATAGTAGCGGCGCCAGACCTGGAATTCCGCATCATCAGCCGTACGTTGTCTCATTGGGACGTTACCCTTCTTCTCAATGCCTGTCCGTCAGGCTGTCTGAAAGAGAAAGAGTATAAGAATCCCGTCGTTGTCAGCGGACTATCTGTAGAGCACTGGGACGTTGAAGCCGATGAACTGGTGCAAAACGTTATTGCGGCCATCCGTCGCAAATTACCGGCAATGTAAAACAGGTCAGGTGTACCTGTGTATAATGTAAAATTATACAGAAAATTGCATAATATATATTCAAATCCCTGGATTTTGCTCCGTGAGCGAAATCCAGGGATTTGTTTTATTTTACTATTTCATGCACGTTGAAAAATAACAATATAAAAAAAGCATAGGAAAGTATAGGACATTGCTTATTTATAAAGATTGAAAAAGTATAAATTTTAAGTATTGACGCTAGAGTGATAAACCCGTATAATATACGTGTAATCAATTCGCATATACGTCATGCTTCTTATATATGAATAATGACATATATGCAGAAAAGGGATGTACACGAAAATTTTTTATTTATTAATTTAAAATGGGATACTAGTATTATTAAAAACAGAGTCCATTGAAAAGTATTGTAGATAACACGATGCAGCACAAAGCGGTTCAGCGTTTTCAGTACTATGAGGAAAGCGGGGTGAATCAGAGTCTGGTTACGATGTTCTTTATTATTTTATTATAGGTTGTGAAATAAAGAACGCTGAATATACCTTTGTGATGCAGGTGACTATCGAACCCGTGTCTGACGGGCTCACTATAGAAGGTATGAATTTTAGTGGAGGTGGCTGTTTTGTCTAACGAATTAGCGATTGAAAAATCGTGTATGAAAAAAGCTTCAAGCCGGCTCTTGCCGTACTTGCTCTTTATGTTCCTGCTTTGCTACATTGACCGTACGAATTTAGGGTTTGCCGGTATCCAGATGTCTCCGGAATTAGGCCTGACGGCTTCTACATTTGGTTTTGGTGCTGGCCTGTTCTTTATTGGTTACTTTATTTTCGAAGTTCCGTCCAACCTGTGCCTGGCCAAGTTCGGTGCCCGCCGCTGGATTGCCCGTATCATGGTTACCTGGGGTGCCGTAGCTGCTCTCATGTGCATGATCAACGGTACGACGAGCTTCCTCGTCATGCGCTTCTTACTCGGTGCTTCTGAAGCCGGCTTCTATCCTGGCGTTACGTATTTCATCGGCGAATGGTTCCCCAACAAATATCGTGCAGCGGCGCTCTCCCGTTTCAATCTGGCTCAGCCTGTTGCTCTCGTCGTTGGTTCTCTCGTTTCCGGGTTCCTGATCAGTGCTCTCGATGGCACCATGGGCTGGTCCGGCTGGCGCTGGCTCTTCCTCGTTGAAGGTATTCCGACCATATTCTTTGGTTTTGTAACTCTGTACTATCTGACGGATAAACCGGCTGATGCTAAATGGCTTACAGAAGAAGAACGTAACTGGCTCACCAACCGTATGGCTGAAGAAGCTGCGGCTATTAAAGGTGCAAATGCCGACTACTCTATCATGAAAGCTCTTACTCATCCGGCTGTTCTGGTCCTCGGTATTGCTTACTTCCTGGCTATCTGTGAAGGCGTATATGGTATTAACATGTGGATTCCGCAGATGCTTAAATCCTGGTCCAATTTGTCTTCCATGGAAATTGGCGTCATCGGTGCTCTTCCGTTCGTATGTGCTTTCTTCTCCGTCATTATCTTTGGTCATAGTTCCCAGGTTCGTCAGGAACGTAAATGGCATCTGACGGTAGCTCTCGGCATGGCTACTGTTGCTCTCTGCGCAAGCCTGTTTGTCACAGGAACTATTCCTACTATGATTTGTGTCTGCGTAGGTGCTGCCGGCATGTTCGCAGCAATTCCGCTGTTCTGGACAATTCCTGCCCAGTTCCTTACTGGTACGGCTGCTGCAACAGGTATCGCCGTTATCAACTCTATCGGCAACCTCGGCGGTTTCTTCGGACCGACGGCGGTTGGTATGGTAAAAGATGCGACAGGCGATTTCCACTATGGCCTGCTGCTCCTCGGCGTCTGCGTATTCGTAGGCCTTGTCCTGTGCCATATCATGAACAATATCTATGGCAAGAAAGTTGACTACAGCAAGATCGAAAAATAATAGTTTCATCAAATAGATACATTTTAGAAAACAATGAAGAGACTGCTCTGAAATGAGATTAAAAAACTCGTTTTGAGCAGTTTCTTTTTTGCAAAGAAGAAAACTATATATTTTCATATATTTATACTATATAGTGCATGATGGAAAACGAAACCTTTGCTTTGAAAATATAAATCATCTGCATTATAGCAACTCGTATTGGTGTTAAATGCAGGGTATTGCAGCATCACTTAATTGTGATACGAAAAAATCATAGGAAATACAGTTGCATTGCTTATTTATAAAGATTGATAAAATATAAATTTTGACTCTTGACGGTACGTTGTTAAATCCGTATAATATCCATGTGATTAATTCGCATATACGACATGTTACTTATATATGAATTATTCCCCATATAATAAAAACAAATAAGTGGCGTGCTGATATATGTGAAATTTTTCATAAAGTCAACAATAAGGGATACTAGTATTATCCCAATGATGGTAATGATGTATATGAAGTGATGGTTTATGTTGTAGATAACACGATGCGGCTGAACTGGTACCTTGTCAAGAAAGAGGTGAATTTGTATTTTAGGTTTACATTCTTCATTTTTATTATATTGCATTAATTATGAAGGGAATCAGCTCGAGGTTTTCTGTGCTGCAGCGTGTGATCGGACCCGTCGGCAGACGGGCTCAATATAAGATGTAAAGAATTTAGTGGAGGTGGCTATTTTGGCTTATTCAGCGGCTGTGGAAAAATCCTGTATGGATAAGTGTTCCCGCAGATTATTACCGTATCTGCTCTTTATGTTTTTACTTTGTTACATCGACCGTACGAACTTAGGGTTCGCAGGCATCCAGATGTCCCCGGAACTGGGACTGACGGCTTCGACGTTCGGTTTTGGTGCAGGTCTGTTCTTTATCGGTTATTTTATTTTCGAAGTTCCGTCCAACCTGTGTCTGGCTAAATTTGGTGCCCGCCGGTGGATTGCCCGTATCATGGTAACCTGGGGTGCTGTAGCAACTCTCATGTGCATGATCAACGGTACGACGAGTTTCCTCGTCATGCGTTTCCTGCTCGGCGCATCGGAAGCCGGCTTCTATCCTGGCGTTATTTATTTCATCGGCGAATGGTTCCCGAACAAATACCGTGCAAAGGCTCTTTCCCGGTTCAACATGGCCCAGCCCTGCGCACTGATTCTCGGTTCCATCATTTCCGGGTATCTGATCAGCGCACTCGATGGCGCCATGGGATATTCCGGCTGGCGCTGGCTGTTCTTCGTCGAAGGGATTCCTACGGTCCTCTTTGGCTTCGTAACACTGTACTATCTGACGGACAAACCGGCAGACGCAACGTGGCTGACGAATGAAGAACGGGAATGGCTGACGAATGAAATGGCAACGGAAGCAGCAGCCATCAAAGGGGCCAATGAAGATTATTCTATCATGAAAGCCCTCACACATCCGTCCGTACTGTTCCTGGGTGTAGCATACTTCCTGGTAGTCTGCGAAGGCACATATGGCATCAACATGTGGATCCCGCAGATGCTCAAACAGTGGTCCAACATGAGCACGACAGAAATCGGCTTCATCGGAGCCCTGCCGTTCCTGTGCGCACTGATTTCGGTATACATCTTTGGATGGAGCTCGCAGAAACATCAGGAAAGCAAATGGCATCTGAACGTAGCTGTACTGATGGCATCGATTTCCCTGGTTGCCGCTATGTTTGTTGAAAGCACGGTAGCAACTATGATTTGCCTGTGCATCGGCGCAGCCGGCATCTTTGCCTGCACACCGCTGTTCTGGACGATTCCTGCCCAGTTCCTCACAGGTACAGCAGCTGCAACGGGTATCGCTGTTATCAACTCCATCGGCAACCTGGGCGGTTTCTTCGGACCGACGGCTGTCGGCATGGTAAAGGATGCGACGGGCGATTTCCGTTATGGTCTGTTACTCCTGGGTGTCTCCGTATTCATCGGCGGTATCATGTGCTTCTACATGAACAACCGGTATCAGGGTAAAGTAAACTTTGATAAAGCCCATGAAGACGCAAGCAAATTAGACTGATTCGCAGTCTGTAATCTGTAGTCTATAACAAAAAGTCCTTGCTTTCCGGATAGGGAAGGCAGGGACTTTTGTTATTTTTATCACAATCTAAGGATGAAGGCAATAATACAAATATGGATGTCAAAATATTAAAAACCAACAGCATGGCATTTGTGATATTCTAATTGCAGATAGAACATATTCGTTTTCCGGATAAAATAATTTATCCTTGATAAAAGTTGATAACACGGGGCGGTTTATAACAGAGCTGATTCATGAAAAGGAGGAAAGAGATAGTTCAAAGCAAGATTTTTAATGCATCGGTTGAAAATCACCAGTCTTTGTTCTGTACTGCAGCGTGTAATCGGACCCATCAGCAGACGGGTTCAATATAAGATGTAAGGAATTTAGTGGAGGTGGCTATTTTGGCTTATTCAGCGGCTGTGGAAAAATCCTGTATGGATAAGTGTTCCCGCAGATTATTACCGTATCTGCTCTTTATGTTTTTACTTTGTTACATCGACCGTACGAACTTAGGGTTCGCAGGCATCCAGATGTCCCCGGAACTGGGACTGACGGCTTCGACGTTCGGTTTTGGTGCAGGTCTGTTCTTTATCGGTTATTTTATTTTCGAAGTTCCGTCCAACCTGTGTCTGGCTAAATTTGGTGCCCGCCGGTGGATTGCCCGTATCATGGTAACCTGGGGTGCTGTAGCAACTCTCATGTGCATGATCAACGGTACGACGAGTTTCCTCGTCATGCGTTTCCTGCTCGGCGCATCGGAAGCCGGCTTCTATCCTGGCGTTATTTATTTCATCGGCGAATGGTTCCCGAACAAATACCGTGCAAAGGCTCTTTCCCGGTTCAACATGGCCCAGCCCTGCGCACTGATTCTCGGTTCCATCATTTCCGGGTATCTGATCAGCGCACTCGATGGCGCCATGGGATATTCCGGCTGGCGCTGGCTGTTCTTCGTCGAAGGGATTCCTACGGTCCTCTTTGGCTTCGTAACACTGTACTATCTGACGGACAAACCGGCAGACGCAACGTGGCTGACGAATGAAGAACGGGAATGGCTGACGAATGAAATGGCAACGGAAGCAGCAGCCATCAAAGGGGCCAATGAAGATTATTCTATCATGAAAGCCCTCACACATCCGTCCGTACTGTTCCTGGGTGTAGCATACTTCCTGGTAGTCTGCGAAGGCACATATGGCATCAACATGTGGATCCCGCAGATGCTCAAACAGTGGTCCAACATGAGCACGACAGAAATCGGCTTCATCGGAGCCCTGCCGTTCCTGTGCGCACTGATTTCGGTATACATCTTTGGATGGAGCTCGCAGAAACATCAGGAAAGCAAATGGCATCTGAACGTAGCTGTACTGATGGCATCGATTTCCCTGGTTGCCGCTATGTTTGTTGAAAGCACGGTAGCAACTATGATTTGCCTGTGCATCGGCGCAGCCGGCATCTTTGCCTGCACACCGCTGTTCTGGACGATTCCTGCCCAGTTCCTCACAGGTACAGCAGCTGCAACGGGTATCGCTGTTATCAACTCCATCGGCAACCTGGGCGGTTTCTTCGGACCGACGGCTGTCGGCATGGTAAAGGATGCGACGGGCGATTTCCGTTATGGTCTGTTACTCCTGGGTGTCTCCGTATTCATCGGCGGTATCATGTGCTTCTACATGAACAACCGGTATCAGGGTAAAGTAAACTTTGATAAAGCTCATGAAGACGCAAGCAAATTAGACTGATTTACATACTGTAGTATACGCATATTCAATCCCTGCTTTTCCAAATATAGGAAAGCAGGGATTGCTATTATTTTTTATGATTGGTAAAAAGATAATAATACTAATAAGAATGTCAAAAAATTGCAAACGAAAAGAATATAGTTTGTAGTATGCTAATACAAGATAAATTAAATCTCATCATTTCATTGAATGATGAAACGTGCAGAGTGTAGAAATAGTTCTGCATCATTTTTTTAGGAGAGGTGTCAATAGAATGGAAAAAGTGTTTAAGACTATGGATGGCAATACGGCAGCTGCGTATGTGGCATATGCATTCACAGAAGTAGCATCTGTATTCCCTATCACACCATCGTCCCCGATGGCGGAACACATTGACGAATGGGCTGCACAAGGCCGTAAAAATTTATTCGGTCATACTGTTAAAATGCAGGAAATGCAGTCTGAAGGCGGTGCCGTAGCTGCTATGCATGGCGCATTACAGTGTGGGGCACTGGCTAACACGTTTACGTCTTCCCAGGGCCTGATGCTGATGATTCCGAGCATGTTTAAAATTGCTGGTGAATTGCTCCCCGGCGTTTTCCATGTTGCATCTCGTACGGTTGCTTCGCATGCACTGACTATTTTTGCGGAACATAACGATGTCATGACCACCCGCAGCACCGGGATTGCCATGCTGGCTGAATCGAGTGTACAGGAAGTCATGGATTTGTCTGCCGTTGCTCATGCTGCTGCTATTTCCAGCCGGGTTCCTTTTATGAACTTCTTTGACGGTTTCCGTACGTCTCATGAAATTCAGAAAATTGAAGTCATTGATTACAAAGACCTGGAAAAATTCCTTGATAAAGATGCACTGCTTGCCTTCCGTCAGCGCGCACTGAACCCGGATAATCCGGTTTGGCGTGGCGCCTGTGAAACCGGTGACATTTATATGCAGCATCTTGAATCGCGTAATAAATTCTACGATGTCATTCCCGATATGGTAGAAGAATACATGAAAAAGGTACAGGAAATCACTGGCCGCGAATACCATCTCTTTAATTATACCGGCGCGCCCGATGCGGAAGATGTCATCGTTATCATGGGTAGTGGTGCTGAAGTTACAGAAGAAGCTGTACGTCACCTCGTCGCGCAGGGCCGCAAGGTTGGATGCATCAATATCCATCTGTTCCGTCCGTGGTCGGAAAAACATTTCCTGGCTGCATTACCAGAAACAGTAAAACGGATAGCCGTTCTTGACCGTTCGAAAGAACCGGGCGCTAATGGCGATCCTGTATACCTTAGCGTAGCTGCCAGCTTTGCAACGGCCGCCAATGCTCCGCAGGTATATGCCGGACGCTTTGGCCTGGGCGGAAAAGAATATTTGCCGGCTGATGTCGTAGCTGTATTCGATAATCTTGCAAAAGAAACTCCGAAAAATCACTTTGTCGTCGGCATTGTCGATGATGTTACGAATCTTTCGCTGGAACGCACGAGTAATCTGAATCTGGGACAGGAAGGACTGCATGCCTGCAAATTCTGGGGATTCGGTTCTGATGGTACGGTCGGCGCTAATAAATCGGCTATTAAGATTATTGGTGATAATACCGATTTGTATGCTCAGGGATATTTTGCGTATGACTCGAAAAAATCTGGCGGTGTTACCGTATCCCACCTCCGCTTTGGTAAAGAACCAATCCGTATGCCGTATCTGGTTCATCAGGCAGATTTCATTGCATGCCATCGTCAGTCCTATGTTCATAGCTTCGATCTGCTTCAGGGCATTAAAGATGGAGGCACATTCCTCCTGAATTGCACCTGGTCGAAAGAAGAATTAGAAGAAAAATTACCGGCTTCTTTGAAACGCAGCATTGCCCGGAACCACGTCAAATTCTATATTCTCGACGCTGTTGGTATCGCCCGCAAGATTGGTCTGGGTGGCCGTATCAATATGGTCATGCAGTCTGCATTCTTTAAACTGGCCAATGTAATTCCTCTGGACCTGGCTATCAGCAAGCTGAAAGATTCTGTTGTTACTTCGTATGGCAAAAAAGGCCAGCACGTTGTGGACATGAACTGGGCAGCTATTGATGCCGGCGTTAAGGCCATCGTTCCTGTAGATTATCCTGCTTCCTGGGCGGATGCTGTGGATGCTCCGGCAGAACCGGTAAAACACAGCAAGTTCTTCGAACAGTTTGCAGCTCCGATGGAAGCCCTTCAGGGTGACACCTTCCCCGTTTCCATTTATGATGGCTGGGAAGACGGCACGTATCCTCTTGATACAGCAAAAGAAGAAAAACGTGGTGCTTCTGTCTTTGTTCCTAAATGGGATGTAACAAAATGTGTCCAGTGCAATAAGTGTTCCTTCGTTTGTCCGCATGCTGCTATCCGTCCCTTCCTGACGACGGCAGAAGAAGTTGAAAAGGCTCCGGAAGGCTTAACATACAAAGAAACATTAGGTGCAAAAGAATATAATTTCACGATCGCTATTTCGGTAAAAGACTGCCTGGGCTGCACGTCCTGCGTCAAAGTCTGCCCGGCAGGCGCCCTGGAAATGGCCGACTTCGATGATGAAGAATACAAAGCCAAACTTTGGGATTATCTTGTGGACCTTCCGCAGAAGAAGAACTTCATGGACAAAAAGACTGTCAAAGGTTCGCAGTTTGAAATGCCGTACCTTGAATTTACCGGTGCTTGTGCCGGTTGTGCGGAAACTCCGTATGCCAAGGTTATTACACAGCTCTATGGCGACCGCATGATTATAGCCAATGCTCACGGCTGCTCCAATGTCTGGGGCGGCAGCGCACCGACACAGGGCTATAAGATGAACCAGCAGGGCCATGGTCCTGCATGGGGGAATTCCCTCTTTGAAGATAATGCTGAATATGGTCTCGGCTTCTTCCTCGGCGACCGCAGCAACCGGGAACTCCTGAAAGGCTATGTAGATGACGCCAAAGAAGTTGCTTCTCCCGAACTTCGTGCCATCCTGCAGGATTGGGAAGACAATATGGAAGTAGCAGAAGGCACGCGCAAACGTTCTGACGCTGTCATTGCTGCACTGGAAAAAGAAAAAGATGGCAAGTTTGAACTGGAACGCGTTTACAACATGAAGCAGTACCTGATTAAACGCAGCACATGGATCTTTGGTGGTGACGGATGGGCTTACGATATCGGGTATGGCGGTCTTGATCATGTCCTGGCACTGGATGAAAATGTCAACGTATTTATCTTCGATACGGAAGTATATTCCAATACAGGTGGCCAGCCATCCAAAGCTACGCCGACCGCAGCAGTAGGGAAATTTGCAACCATGGGCAAACGCACGAAGAAAAAAGACCTCGGCATGATGTGCATGAGCTACGGCTATATTTATGTAGCCCAGGTCGCTATGGGTGCAGATCCGAATCAGTTCATGAAAGCTATCACAGAAGCTGAAGCCTACAATGGTCCTTCCATCATCATCGGCTATGCACCGTGCATCAATCACGGCCTGAAAGCCGGTCAGGGCAGCAGCCAGCTGGAACAGAAACGGGCCGTCGATGCCGGATATTGGCAGCTGTATCGCTATAATCCGGATCTTCTGGATCAGGGCAAGAATCCGTTCAGCCTGGATTCCAAAGAACCGAAAGCCAATTTCCGTGATTTCCTTATGGGTGAAGTGCGGTTTGCTTCTCTGCAGAAGGTGGATCCCGATCAGGCTGAAGCGTTGTACAAGAAGACGGAAAAAGACGCTAAAGACCGTTATGAAAGCTATGTACGTACAAAAGAAGCGTTCGATTGGCAGTTAAATAATAAATAAATATAGTTCTGTCACATCTGCAGAGAGTATACTCTGATTAGATGACGATTGCATTGCAGATTGTAGTTCCTGCCGGTATTTTCATTTCTCCCTTTCCCCGGCAGGGACGAATTCTGCTTTTTTTAGACAGAATATATGACTAAAACACATAATAAAAATCCTGAAAAGTAGATAGGAGTTCATCATGACTCAATACAATCCTGTAACCGATGATATAATGAAAGCTTTGAAACACATTGTGGGAGACCGTTTTGCGTCGAATAATCCCGATAAATTAGTGGCGTATAAAACGGACCAGGAAGAAAATGTGATTTTTCAGCACATGCCGGAAGCTGTGGTGTATCCGGAAACGACGGAACAAGTTGCTGAAATCATGAAGCTGGCGAATGAAAAATGCATTCCTGTTACGCCGCGCAGCGGTGGTACCGGTCTTGCCGGCGGAGCGATTCCTGTCCGTGGCGGTATCGTTCTGGTTTTTGACCGCATGAATAAAATTCTTGAACTGGACCCGGAAAATCTCTATGTCCGCGTACAGGCCGGGACTCCCACGTTGGAAATCCAGAATGCGGCCAAAGCACATGGACTTTTATATGCCGGGGATCCCTGCAGTACCGATGCCGGTTGTGAAATCGGTGGCAATATTTCTACGAATGCCGGTGGAAATAAAGCCGTCCGTTTCGGCACGACGCGGAATCAGGTATATTCGCTCCGGTGCGTTACAGCCCAGGGAGAAATCATGGACGTAGGCGCCCGGTTAAAAAAACAGAGTACGGGCTATGCATTGGAACAACTGATTATTGGCTCTGAAGGGACTTTGGCTATCGTTACCGAAGCGACGCTGAAATTACAGGCCTTGCCACAAAACACCATCGATATGCTGGCTATTTTTAATGATGTAGATAAGGCATTGAAATTGCCAAATAAAATATTAAAAGCCGGCATTAATCCCATTTCGTTGGAACTTATGGATACGAATTGTATTCAGTTGTGCAAAAAAAATCTGGAAATCGATCTCCCTCACGCCGATGAAAAAGGTGTAACCTATGTCATTATTACCATTGACGGGCTTACGGCAGATGAAGCGGACGAAAAAATGGAAAAAATAGCAGACATCTGCGATGAGGTCGGTGTGGTAGATATGCTTATGGCGGACCAGGACCGTATCTGGAGAGCAAGAAGAGATATTGCTGAAGCAACCCGTATTGAAAGTCTTGTCTTCTATGCAGAAGATATTGTCGTTCCTGTCGATAAAATCAGTGATCTGATGAAAAAATTGACGGAACTGGAGGCGACATACGGAATTCGCACGATGACAGCAGCTCATATCGGGGATGGAAATATTCATGTCCATGCCATGCAGTGCGATACTCCCGATGAGGTATGGAACAGCAAACTGGACGATTTCCATGCAGATCTCTATGGGTATGTATACCAGTTAGGGGGACGCCTTTCGGGAGAACACGGCATCGGTTCCAAAAAAATCAGGGAAATGGAAATGTTTACCCCAAAAATTCCGCTTCAGTATATGCGGGCAATAAAGAAAGTATTCGATCCCAAAAACATATTGAACCCAGGGAAAATATTTACAGTCGAAGAATAAGTTATCCAGTATATCCTTCATTTTACGATTAACGTAGCCGCCGTTGCTATCTTCATTTCTAACAGAGCAATAAAATTAAAGTAGAAGTCAAGATATTATGGAGAAAAAAACAGATAACATGGTATCCTTTTAACAAAGGTATTCAGAAATCGGATGTAACAAATGCAATTTTTTATATGCAGAACGTACCGGGTCCGTGAGTACTATGAAATGATTAAGTATGTGAAATTTATCATTTAAAGGAGACTTGTAAAAAATGAGAAGCGAAATTACGACAAAAGGCATTGAACGCGCTACCCATCGTGCACTGTATTATTCCATGGGCTTCCTTCCGGAAGATTTGGAAAAACCAATCGTAGCAGTTGTAAATACCCAGAACGAATCCATGCCGGGACATGTTCATCTGGATACGATTGCCAAAGCAGTCAAGGAAGGTATTATTGCCGCAGGAGGTACGCCGGTAGAATTTCCGACCATTGCCATTTGTGACGGTATTGCCCAGGGCCATTTTGGCATGCATTATCCCCTGGCCAGCCGTGAACTCATTGCTGATTCTGTTGAATGTATGATGAACGCTCATCAGTACGATGCAATGGTTATGATTTCCAATTGTGATAAAATTACTCCGGGGATGCTCCTGGCTGCAGTACGGCTGAACGTACCGGCTATCCTGATCAGCGGCGGTACGATGGCAACGGGATGCATTGATGGTAAAAAAATCAATTATACAGATCTGATGGCCGATCAGGGCGATGTCGTCCGCGGTATCATCACGCGGGAAGAATTATCCCGTCGTGAACAGGTAGCCCTTCCGGGATGTGGTGCATGTAACCTGCTTGGTACAGGCAATACGATGAACTATATGACGGAAGCTCTGGGCATGTGCCTGCCTGGTTCAGATAATCTGGCTGCAACCGGTCAGCGGCTGGCACTGGCTAAACGGACGGGCATGAAAATCATGGAACTTCTTGAAAAAAATATCCTGCCCCGTCAGATTGTTACGAAAGAAGCCATTGAAAATGCCATTACCCTCGATATGGCAATCGGCGGCTCTACCAATACAGTGCTCCATCTTACAGCACTGGCTCATGCTGCAGGCATTGATTTTGATATTAATACATTCAATGAACTGGCAGAAAAGGTTCCTCATCTCGTAAAAATCAGACCGGCTACTAATGGATGTTACCCGGCTGATTTTCATTATGCTGGCGGCGTAAAGGCTGTCATGAAAGAATTGGATGACCTGGGCCTGATTCATGGTGATTGCCTGACAGTAACGACAGCAACAATGAAGGAAAATATAGCTGATGGAAAAATTATTGATGATACAATAATTCGTGATATTGACCATGCATACTCTAAGACGGGTGGCCTGGAAGTCCTTTATGGCAGCCTGGCTCCTGCAGGAGCTGTTTGCAAAAAAGCGGCAGTTGCACCGGAAATGATGCATCATCAGGGTCCTGCCCGCGTGTTCAATCAGGAAGAAGAAGCCGTAAAAGCTATTTATGGCGGCCAGATTAATCCGGGCGATATCGTCGTCGTCCGTTACGAAGGCCCGAAAGGCGGCCCGGGTATGCGCGAAATGCTGACGGCTACGGCTGCTATCGTTGGGATGGGTCTTTCCAAAGAAGTAGGTCTGGTTACAGATGGCCGCTTCTCTGGTGCTACTTCCGGTGCCTGTGTAGGCCACGTATCTCCCGAAGCGGCAGAAGGTGGTCCTATCGCCCTCGTAGAAGAAGGGGACATCATTGAAATTGATCTGAATACACGCCGGGTAGAATTACACGTGCCGGAAGAAGAACTTCAGCGCCGTAAAGCTGCCTGGAAACGGCCGGAACAGGATTATCTGCAGAAGGGCAGTTATCTCGACCGGTATTCCAAACTGGTCACATCGGCTATGGAAGGTGCCGTATTTAAGGACTAATCGTTTCATCAGTACACAAAATAAGGAGTGAATCCCATGGTAATGCATAGAGAGTTTGTAGCAGAAAGAGCCTATGAAGATATTGAACTGGGGGAAACCGCCAGCATCACGAAAATGATCAGTGAAGCAGATGTCGTAAATTTTGCAGGCATCATCGGCGACTTTAACCCGCTCCATGTGAATCCGGTCTATGCCAAAGACAGCATGTTCGGCGAACGGATTTGCCATGGCATGCTGACAGCATCGTTTATTTCGACTCTCGTCGGCTGTGGCATTCCCGGCCGGAATGGCCTGTATTTATCGCAGGAAGTAAAATTCGTAAAACCTGTAAAAATTGGCGATACCATTACAGCTACTGCCGAAGTTATCGAAAAAATAGATGCAAAACGCAGAATTGTTATGCACACTGTCATCAAGAACCAGCGCGATGAAGTCGTCGTAGACGGCAAAGCGGTAGTCATGGTTATGAAGAAAAAACAGTAATATTGTTTTTCCTTTTCCATAACATACATTTTGATTTATATTGATGGAGGTTTGAATATGTCATTTTTGAATGAAGAACAGGCAGATTTGATTAAAGTAGTAGCAGATTTTGCTAAAAAGGAAATCGCTCCTAACGCAGCACATTATGATGAAACAGAAGAATTTCCTTGGGATGATATTCACAAAATGGCTGAATTAGGCCTCATGGGAATGCCTGTACCGGAAAGCCTGGGAGGCGCTGAAACCGATACGGTAACCTATGTTGCAGCTATTGAAGAAATTGCCAAAGCAGATGCGGCTATGGGCGGTATCATGGCAATTCATACATCGACAGGTATTATGCCGATTCTCATGAACGGCACGGAAGAACAGAAAAAGAAATATATTCCTGATCTTGCTACAGGTAAAAAAGTCGGCGCTTTTGCCCTTACGGAACCGAATGCCGGTTCTGATGCAGCTGGTGTTCAGACGACAGCCGTTCTCGATGGTGATGAATATGTACTGAATGGCAGCAAATGCTTTATCAGCAACGGTGGCGAAGCAGAAGTTTATACGGTCCTGGCAAGCACCGACAAGAGCAAAGGTACAAAAGGTATTTCCGCTTTCATCGTAGAAAAAGGAACACCGGGCTTTACCTTTGGCAAAAAGGAACACAAGCTGGGCATCCGCGCTTCGGCTACACGGGAACTGGTATTCCAGGATTGCCGGATTCCGAAAGAAAATCTTCTCGGCGTTGAAGGCAAAGGTTTCTCCGGTGCAATGGCCGTCCTGGATGGTGCCCGTATTGGTATTGCTTCCCAGGCTGTCGGCATTGCACAGGCTGCTTATGAAGCGGCTCTGGAATATTCCAAGGTCCGCATCCAGTTTGGCAAACCGATTGCAAAACAGCAGGCTATCAGCTTCATGCTCGCTGATATGGCTATCCAGATTGAAGCATCCCGCCAGCTGGTACGCCATGCTGCAGAATTAAAAGATGCAGGCAGACCGTTTGCAAAAGAAGCGGCTATGGCTAAAACAATGGCATCCGATACGGCTGTAAAGGTTGCTCTGGACGCTGTACAGGTTCTTGGCGGCTACGGCTATACGCGCGAATATCCGGTAGAACGGTATCTGCGTGATGCTAAGATTACACAGATTTACGAAGGCACAAACCAGATTCAGCGCCTCGTTATTTCCCGTGCTATCCTCGGTAGATTCTGATTGATTTCCATAACTGGTTAAAAGAATAAAGAAAGGCTCAGAGAGACAAATGGCAATGGCTGTTTGTACTGTCTGGGCCTTTTTATTTTGGTCAGGACAGCCATTACATACGTTATGCAGCCAGTTCATGAATAACCCGTATTCAAACCGATCCTATATGACATATAAACGACTGGATTACGGCATTATTGTGAAAAAAAGTAATATATTGTAAACTGCTATTCCTTGTCAGTACGGAGTTATATCTTGAAATTTGTCATTAAACTGATAAAATTGATATTACATATAAAAATGTTTTTATTACTTGGTAACGTTCGTAATAGAAATATACGTTACGATAGTTTCTACAGCATGGAAAACGATTGTACCGGGAGAACGAATATGACAAGAAAAACCATAAACTACATTAAAGACTTTTATGGCGTAGATGTTATCCGCGATGTTGTCCGGGATTGGGGGGAACAACACTGGCTCCAGCTTGAACCGGACAGGACAAAGAACCAGCCCATTGTTTCTGTGGCCACTATTTATCCCCGCAAAGGGCAGCCATATCATGGTCACTTTGGATATCATGAAATTATAATTGGTATAAGTGGACAGTGTACACATTGGTGTAATGACCGCGAAATAGTATTGACGAAAGGCAAAATCGGACATATAAGCAACGATTGCAATCATCGTTTTGTCAATACAACCGATGAACCCGCTTCCTTTATCAGTATCATCTATTCGGATATAACAAAACCGCTGGAAGAAAACGAATACTTGGAACACATTGACATTGATATTATGGCAAAAAAGCTGAATCTGAATCAGCTTATTTCTAATTTCGCCGATTTAGTCCATATGAAGTGTTTCCTTTTGTATCCCACGGGCCAGGTGTATGGCAGTCAGAAGGATCTTCCTGATTTATGTAAATATTGTATAGAACATAAGCAGGGAGACTGTCTGTTGCACAAGAAAACGCAACAACCGCAATTGGGTACATTCCAATGTCATTTTGGCGTGGCAGTCAATCAACTTCCCGTTCTCGTGAAAGGTGTACCCCTGGGATATCTCATTTGCGGCTTTGGCAGACTGTCAGATATTCCCGATCAGGAATTATTGCATACGATGCGGGATGAAATGCAGGCTGCGTACGATACGCTGCCTTTGTTATCACCCAATCATCTTATTTCTATAGCCAGAGATTTATCGCTGCTGACAAATGATTTTATCGATCTCTTTTTGAATTCACAAAGAGAAGATGAACTGAAAACGTATAAAAATGACCTGAACCGTGAACGGGAAGCCCAAAGTCGTCTGGAAACGCTTTTAAATAGGACGCAATTAAAATTCCTGGAATCCCAGATTAATGTTCATTTTCTATTCAATACGCTGAATACGATTGCCCAGCAGGCTTATCTGGAAGGCGCCGATACGGTTGCGTCGCTGACCTATGCATTATCTAACCTTTTACGTCTCAGTCTGGGGAAAGAAGAAGCACAAGTAACGATTCAGGAAGAACTCAATTATATACGGGACTATTTGTATATTCAGAATACGCGGTTCCCCAATAAATTTAAGGCGGAAATTCATGTGGACCCGAAAATCATGGGAGTCAGGATACCGTTGATGAGTCTTATGGTATTGGTGGAAAATGCTATTTTACATGGTTTTCAAAATATCGATTATCCGGGAAAGCTGATTATATCAGGCAATATAGAAGGAGATCATATCCTTCTGCAGGTGGAAGACAACGGATGCGGCATTTCGCCTGAACTGTCTGATATGGTCCGGAAGCTGCCTGAGACTGACGATATTAAAATACATCTCAGTGGTATTGGATTAAAAAATATCTATTTGCGGCTTAAGCTGTTTTTTAAAGGGAATTTCACGTTATTGCTGGATCCATTGCCCGATAAAGGAACGTTAGCAACGCTAACGATTCCAAAGACATACTAAGAGAGCGATAAACTGGAGGGAATGAGATGTATAATCTCGTCATAGCCGATGATGAACAATTAGTATTTCAATACATACAGGCTGTAATAGAAAAAAACCATCTGCCCTTGCATATTTGCGGTACGGCAAGTAATGGGAAAGAAGCTTTGCGATTGGTACAAATATATCAGCCTGAATTCGTTATGCTGGATATTAATATGCCTGAAATTAATGGATTGGACGTTGCCGAGAAAATACGCGAAGCCAATCCAGACACATTTATTTATATTCTGACGGCGTACAAAGAATTCGAATATGCTCACCGGGCTATGCATGCGAGAGTAACCGATTATCTGGTAAAGCCAATAAAACCGCATGACCTGGTCCGAATATTAAAAGCAGGCATCGGACAGGCCCTGAAGATGCGGATTGATAAGACTCATCTGGAACAGGTAGAAAAGAAATTAGAAGAACAATATCCTGTCGTTATCAAGGAACAATTGGCGGAATTACTGCGGATTGGAAGCCGCGACGAAAAAGTATTGCCTTTATTGTGTTCGTTATCGCACCGGAAGAATTTTAAACCTATCGCAGTATGCGCAATAGGGGGCTGGCATGATAATGAAAATGGAAACAGCGTTCCTGTGCGTATTCATGGAGGCGCCTTCAGAAAATTGCGTGAGTATGCGGTCATAATCCGTAAGGGCGATTTACAGGTCTGTATTTTTGATCGATGGAACAGCCAGATCCGATGTATGCTGCAGTCAATGATTGAAACATATGAAACAGATTATAATGTTTCCCTGTCTGCTGTGGTGTACATGAAACACGAAGAGATGCTCTGCTTTATTTATAAACGGGCCGTTGAAAATTGTTACATTGGCATGTTCTGGCAGTTAAAGCGTTTTATTATTTTAGGAGCGTGCAAGACAAAAACCATCGCTGACAATTCCCAGTTAGATTTGACCCATACATATGAACAGTTTCAGCAATTTTTACTGGATAATGACCTGTCATCAGGGAAAAAATTCATTTGTGACATATTTCAGGAAATGCAACGGCTGGAATATCCGCGTAATCTGCTCCTTGTTAATATCATCAGGTTTGGATGTGATTTATTAGACAGATATGGACGAAACGTCCTCAGTGATGAAGAAGTTATCCGTGCTAAAAAGAAGTATATTTCTGACATCAACAACACGCTCAGTGCGCAAGCTGCCCTGACACATGTGAATAATCTCATTGATATGCTGACATATGACATGGTTTCTACACAGAACAATGCAGATAAGGTTGTTGAATCTGTTCTGGAGTATATCGAGGCTAACTATGATAAAGAATTGACGCTGGATCAGATAACGAAAGAATATTTTGTCAGTAAAGGATATTTCTGCCGCGTTTTTAAAAAATATACGGGTAAGCGGTTCGTATCCTATCTGACAGAAGTACGGATGAAAAAGGCAAGAGAACTTTTAAGCAGTGGGAAGTACACCATTACAGAAGTGGCAGGCAGGATTGGCTTCAAGGATGCCAGTTATTTTAGTACTGTTTTCAGAAAGTTTTATTCCTGTTCTCCCAGTGATGTTCTTCCGCAGAACAAGATGAAAGAAACTAGTGCGGCCTCATCAAAAGAAGATTTTTGATATAGAAGTAAATATATTCCTGGTGTATTTTCTTTTAACAGTGTATAATTCCAACTAATCAGATATACATGGAGGAACAATTGTGGTTGGATTTGGTACGTTGCTGAATATGGTAGGAATTATTGCAGGTGGCGGTCTGGGCCTGACTATCGGAAACCGGATTTCCGAGGCCTACAGACAAATGGTGATGGTAGCGTGCGGCATCTGCCTGATTTTTATTGGTGCGGCAGGTGTCCTGGCAGAAATGCTGGTCTTTAAGGACGGGCGCCTGGTATCGACAGGGGCTGTAACCTTGCTCGTCTGCATGTCTGCAGGCAGTTTTTTGGGAGAATTGATTAATATTGAAGGACGGGTATTACGATTAGGGACATGGCTCCGGGCACATAGTGGAAATCGCGATGATGCACGATTCATCAATGCCTTTGTATCGGCATCTTTAATGGTCAGTATTGGTTCGCTGGCCGTTATGGGGCCTTTATCCGAGAGCATCTATGGAGATAGTTCCCTGCTGATTACCAAAACGGTAATCGATTTTTTAACCATCATGGTCATTACTATCCCGAATGGCAAGGGCTGTTTGTTTGCAGCCATTCCCATGGGTATCATACAGGGATTGATTACGCTGATAGGATTATGGTTTAAAGCTGCTGCGTCTGCGGCCATATTATCTAATATTGTGTTAACTGGATCGGTCATGATTTTTTGTGTTGGATTAAATCTGGCCTTTGATAAACAAATACGTGTTTCTAATATGTTTCCGGCAATTGGGATAGGTATTTTATATGCCTGTATTCCCTGGTAAGAACAAAGCCCTCGCGTTTTTTAGCGTGAGGACTTTTCTTTATTTTACAGGTGTTACTGGTTTTCATAATCTGTCAGTATATAATGCTTCATTTGCATATCGTATTGACAAATAAGTCATAATGAACTAACATGTTAGTATCCAATGATATATATCACATCGGGGATAATATACTTGTGACATGTATTATTTTGTGAGAACGGATGGTTTGTCAATCGTTCTATTTTAAACGGGGAGGGCTGACTTATGCCTAAATACAACAAAGTAACACCTGAACTGATTCAAAAACTGCTTGATTTACTTGGAAAGCACAATATGACGACAGATCCGGAAAAACTGGATGTCTATAAGACGGATGAAGAAACTAATCCGGCCTATTTCCATACGCCGGAAGTCGTTGTTTTCCCGGAAACGACGGAACAAGTAGCTGCTATTATGAAACTGGCCAATGAATACATGGTTCCTGTAACGCCCCGTGGCGGCGGCAGCAGTCTGGCCTGCCAGGCGATTCCTGTGTACAATGGCATTGTTCTCTGCCTGGAAAAGATGAATAAAGTCATTGAAGTCAATAAAGATGCACTGTATATGATTGTCGAAGCCGGTGCTGTTACGACTGCCGTACAGGCTGCAGCCAAAGAAGCCGGTCTGTATTACGCCGGAGACCCCAGCTCGAAAGCATCCAGTGAAATCGGTGGTAACGTCGCTACCAACGCCGGCGGCAGCCGCGTTGTAAAATACGGGACGACCCGCGACCAGGTGTACTGGGCTGAAATCGTAACGCCGACAGGTGAAATTACCCAGGTTGGCAAACGGCTGCAGAAGAATACCACCGGGTATGCTTTGGAAAAACTCATCTGCGGCAGTGAAGGTACGCTGGGCATTATTACTAAATTGTGCTTGAAACTCCGTCCCATTGCTCCGTATCATTTCGATATGGTTGCTATCTTTACGGATGAAACAAAAGCACTGGCCGTACCGAACCAGCTCCTGATGGCAGGTGTCCAGCCGACAGCCATTGAATTCCTGGACAATAAAGGAATCCAGAGTGAAGAACGGTTCATGAACATGACTCTTCCTCATTCCAAAGACAACGGAAACTATATCATCATTACCATCGATTCCTATGATCAGGATGACCTCGATAACCGTGTGGCTACGGCTGATGAAATCTGCGAAAAGAACGGTTCTGTGGAAACACTGGTTGCTGATGACCGTATCTGGGGAGCCCGGTATAATATTGGTGAAGCGGCCCGTAATGACAGCCAGATCTGGCTTGCAGAAGATATTGTCGTTCCTGTCGATAAGATTGCGGACCTTATGGCTCAGATCCCGGCTATTGAAAAGAAATATGGCATTGCTACGACCACTTCTGCCCATATCGGTGACGGAAATATCCACGTTAATGCTCTGAAGATGGACATGCCGATGGAACAGTGGAATGAAGTCATTCCTAAATATCACAATGAATTGTATACCCTGGTTTACAGCCTGGGTGGATGCCTCTCCGGTGAACATGGCATTGGTCTGCGGAAAATCAATGAAATGAAGAAGTTTACCGATCCCGTTTCCCTCAATATGATGAAGGCTATCAAGAAAGCACTGGATCCGAATCTGATTTTGAATCCGGGAAAAATTTTTACATACGACGAAGACTAAGACCGATTTTTCAGGAGCTGCTGCGCCATATAGCGCGGCAGCTTTTTTTATCAGACACACCATGACAAAATGGCATGGTAGACGGCGGATGCATGCATAATATGCCGTTCACTCAGATTTCATTGACTTTATACATCAGCTATGGTATTCTGTGTTTGTAGTTAGAATATACGAACTTATATTGTGTATTCGAACAGAAGGAGGGGAGAGATGGAAGAAGAAAAGCTGCATAATCCGACTGTACGGGTTCTGGATATTCTGGAAACGGCGTATAGTCACGAAAAAGGTATATCTTTTACCGATTTGTCCCGGCAGACCGGAATTTCCAAAGGGACCCTGCATCCCATTGTCGCAACCCTCGTAGCCAAAGGATATCTGCAGTGCCAGCATTCGCTTTTTACACTGGGTAAAAGCTGCTTCCGCCTGGGATATGCGTACACCCGCACGCTAAGCTGTCTCGATATTGTCAAAGCGCATATGGAAGAAATTGTTACAGCCTGCAATGAAATTTGTCAGCTCGGGATTCTGGAAGGAATGAATGTCCTGTATATTGCCAAAATGGAACCCCAGCAGGCCATCCGGGTCAGTTCGTCTGTAGGGGCGACGCTGGCAGCGTATGCCACGAGTCTGGGAAAGAGCCTTCTCAGCTGTTATACTGATGAGGAAGTACGCCGCATCTGCCCTCCTGTATTAAAGCAGTATACGGAGCGGACCGTGCGCACCGTCGATGAGCTCCTGGCCCAGCTGCGTACTATCCGAAAGCAGGGATACGCACTGGAAAATGGCGAAGTGAATAAAGATATTGAATGTATTTCCATTCCCGTCCAGGTGGCTAATCAGACGATGGCTATCAGTGTCAGCCTGCCGATTTACCGCTCTACGCCGGAAAAGCAGCAGGAAATACTCCGCATCCTGAAACGTCATAAAGGGGAAATTGCCGAACAGACAGCAGGATTACAACAGGATTTAAGTTTTATTTAATGATAAATATTCTATGGAAAAGGAAGGTATGGATCAGCATGAATGATTTCAAAGACAAAATTGTAGTAGTAACTGGTGGCGGCCGCGGTATCGGAGCCATGACAGCCCGTCGTTTTTGTGAAGAAGGGGCTCATTGCGTTATTTCCAGCAATGTTCTGTCTGAATGTGAAGAATGTGCTGCCGAATTAAAAAAAGACGGCTTTTCGGCAAGCGTCATGGCGTGTGATGTCAGCAAGCCGGCCGATGTGGATGTCCTCGTAGCAGATACAGAAAAGAAATTTGGCCGTATTGATATATTTGCCAATATTGCCGGTATTTGCACCAGTGGCATGAATTTCCTCGGTGTTACACCGGAAAGCTGGGACCGGGTCATGAAAATCAATGCCTTTGGCACACTGTACACCAACCAGAAGGCTATTGAATCCATGATGCGCACGGGAACAAAAGGCAATATTGTCAATGTCACGTCCATTGCGGCCAAAACAGGGTCCGGTGCTGTTGGTGTCGATTACTCGGCCAGTAAAGCAGCCATTGTCAATGTAACGATTTCAGCAGCTACCTTTGCTGCCCGCTATGGCATCCGTGTCAATGCCGTAGCTCCGGGACCCATCCAGACGAAGATGACTGCCGTATGGGATCCTAAAATGTGTGCAAAACTCGTCAAGACTATTCCCCTGGGCCGTAAATTTGGTGAACCCGATGATATCAGCGAAGCTATTATTTTCCTTGCCAGCGATAAGGCAAAATATATTTCTGGTGAAATCCTGGATGTAAATGGCGCTGCCTGGTGCGACTAAGAGAGGAGACGGACTCATGTTTGAAAAATTGCAACTTACAGGGAAAACAGCTATTGTAACAGGTGGTACGAAAGGTATCGGCAAAGGTATTGTGGAAGGCCTGGCCCAGAGTGGTGCCAATGTCGTCGTCGTCAGCCGGCATCAGGATGAATGTGACGCCGTTGCCAAAGAAATGGAACAGTATGGCGTCAAAGGTCTGGGCGTCAAATGCGATGTCACCATTGCCAGTGATGTTGCCAATCTGATGCAGAAAACAATAGATGCCTTTGGTCATATTGATATTCTCGTCAATAATGCCGGCAGCGCGATTACGAAAAAAGCGGAAGATCTGACCGAATCCGACTGGGACCGTGTAATCGATATGGATATGAAGGCTGTCTTTTTCATGGCACAGGCTGCCGGAAAACATATGATTGCCCAAAAGAGCGGGAAAATCATCAATATTGCTTCTATGCTGGGGCTTGTTGCAGAAAAGCAGGTGCTGCCATATTGTGTAGCCAAAGGCGGTGTCCTGCAGATGACAAAAGCACTGGCACTGGAATGGGCTAAATACAATATCCAGGTCAATGCCATCTGCCCGGGATATGTCATTACGGATATCAATAAAGAAGCACTGAGTGAAGAAAAGATTTATAAACACATTACAGGAAAAATCCCCATGCGCCGTTTCGGTGAAGTAGGAGATATTGCAGGTGCTGCTGTTTTCCTGGCATCGCCGGCTTCTGATTATATGACCGGTCAGCCTATCGTTCTGGATGGTGGCTGGACCATGCAGTAATTCTTTGTGACAGGCAAGCAGGGATTATATTGTTAACATTAACAATATAATCCCTGCTTTTTTTATGTACAAATAGAATGATAACAATAAAAAATTGGGATACAAGAATGCCGATAATTTACCGGATACTACTTGCTAAACACGGCAATGGTGCTATAATAGGTACACCGCTGTTATGAATAATAGCTATAGAAAATAAACATTTATCATTCTAGTTAGGAATATAAAGAACGTATTTATACTTTTATTTTCTGTATCTGGCTATACATTGCGGTTATTTTGTCAAAAGGATGTGTTTACTATGGCATCAACAGAAGCTATCCCGGCTAAACGCTGGGGGCGTATTATTCCACCGGCGATCCTCGTCTATATTTTCGGGTTTATGGATCGTACCAATATCGGTTTCGCCATGGCTGGCGGCATGAGCGATGCGTTGCAGATGACAGCGACGTTGTCCGGCCTGGCAGCAGGTATTTTCTTTATTGGCTATATGGTTCTTCAGGTACCAGGTGGTCATATTGCAGAAACAGGCAATGCCAAGAAATTCATTGCCGTTTCTATTCTTGCCTGGAGTGCGATTTGTACCAGCCTTGGGTTTGTACAGACTTCGACCCAGCTTTTAGTCCTGCGCTTCCTCGTCGGCGTGGCTGAAGGTGGTGTATGGCCGGCTATCCTGGTCATCATCAGCCACTGGTTCCCTTCGTCTGAACGTGGCCGGGCTAATTCCTACTTCATCATGAATGTAGCGATTGCTTCTATCATCACCGGTCCTATCTCTGGCTGGCTGGTTACGACCTTTGGCTGGCGTTCCGTTTTCATCGCCGAAGGTGCCGTTTCTTTCCTGCTCATCTTCGTATGGTGGCCTCTTATCAGCAACCGCCCGTCTGAAGCCAAATGGATTTCCAAAGAAGAACGGGAATATCTGGAAACGACGCTGGCTGCAGAACAGAAAGAACTCAGCGCAGAAGATAATGCTCCTACGTCCCTTTCCACTATCCTCAGCAGTGTCAACATGTGGAAACTGATCCTTATCTATTTCTTCTATCAGGTAGGTATCTATGGTTTTGCTATGTGGCTGCCGACCATCCTCAAGAGCCTTACAAACAGTGGCATGACCAGTATTGGTTTCCTTTCCACTATCCCGTATTTTGCCTGCATGGCTGGCCTGTACATCTTTGGCCATCTGTCGGACCGCAGCGGCAACCGTAAGAAATATGTCGCCCTGCCTCTCCTGGGATTCGCCCTTTGCTTCCTGGCATCGGCTTTCCTGAAAGATTACACCTGGGTTTCCTTTGCCTTCCTCTGCGGCTGCGGCTTGTTCCTGCAGTGCGCATCGGGCATTTTCTGGACTATCCCGACCATGCTTTTCCCGGCTAAAGTTGCTGGTGACAGCCTGGGCATCATCAATGCCCTTGGCAACCTCGGCGGTTTCGTCGGCCCCTTCATTGTTGGCTGGCTGACCACTCAGTTCATGTCCATTTATGCGGGCATCTATTTCCTGGCAGCTATGCTTGCCTGCGGCTTCTTCCTGACCTTGAGCCTGCCGAAGAAGACTGAAGGCAAATAATTAGTTTTCATAACAGCAAAAAAAGGCATCCCATAGCCACGGGATGCCTTTTTTGCTGTTAGTCTTCATTCAGATCGAGGATGGCGCCGGTTGCTGCCGACTTTGCAATGCGGGAGTACAGACCCAGCCACCCGTGTGTAAATTTAGGTTTGGGACGGACCCATTCCTTTCTGCGCTGTGCCAGCTCTTTATCCGATACATGAAGTGTCAGTGTATTGTTGGGGATATCAATGGTGATTTTATCGCCGTCTTTCACGAGGGCAATGGGACCTCCGTCAGCGGCTTCTGGTGAGACGTGTCCGACGAAGCAGCCGTTATTGGTGCCGGAGAAACGCCCGTCCGTAACGAGGGCTGTCGATTTTGCCAGTCCCCGGCCGTACAGATATTTCATGGCCTTGAACATTTCCCGCATACCGGGACCGCCTTTCGGGCCTTCATAACGGATGACGACGACATCGCCGGCTACGATATCTCCGCCTAAGATGGCTTTTTCGGCTTCTTCTTCCGAATTATAACATTTGGCCGTTCCGGTAAATGTCAGGATAGAGGGATCAATAGCGGCCGGTTTGGTGACACCCGTTTCCGGTGCCAGATTTCCGCGGAGGATAGCCAGACCCTTGCGGGATTCAAATGGTTCGGCCATGGTTTTGATGACCTGGGGATTGAATTCGTATTTATAGGTATAGTTCTGCAGGTTTTCGGAAACGGTCATGCCCGTGACGGTCATGCAGTCTTTGTGCAGCAGCGGCAGGATTTCTGTCATGACTTTGGGGATGCCGCCAGCTTTGTAGAAATCTTCCATGTCGTAGGACGATGCCGGATTGACTTTGGCAACGAGCGGTGTAGTGGCGCTGAGCTTATCGAAGACGGCCAGCATGGTTTCATGATCAATGCCTAATTCATGTGCCATAGCGGTCAGATGGAGTACGCCATTGGTAGAGCCTCCAGTTGCCATGAGGACGCGGATGCCGTTTTCAATGGCGTCCATGGTCAGAATGTCATGGCTGGTGATGCCCTGCTGGGCAAGACGCACGATGGCTTCCCCAGTCTGTTCGGCACAGCGCGTGCGGTCTGCGTAGACGGCCGGAATCAGGGCGGCGCCAGGAAGGGACATCCCCATAGCTTCGGCGACACAGTTCATCGTATTGGCTGAACCGTAGAATGAGCAGGATCCGCAGGTCGGCCCGCAGACATCTTCCAGACTGTTGAATGTAGGTTCATCTATCTTTCCGGCACGGAGCATTCCCAGACCTTCCGACATAGAAGTCAGGTCAGATTTGCGGTTGTCGAATACTTTGCCTCCCAGCATGGGACCGCCGCCCATGAAGATGACTGGAATATCGAGGCGGGCCGCCGCAAGAAGCATACCCGGTACGATTTTGTCACAGGAGCCAAGGAGCACGACGGCATCCAGGTGATGGATTTCTACCATCGTTTCGATGTCATTGGCAATCAGGTCACGGGAAGGCAGGATATAATGCATGCCGGCGTGGCCCTGGGCCGTACCGTCACAGCCGGCGATGACGCCGAATTCACAGGCTGTGCCGCCTGCACGGTATATTCCTTTTTTGACGGCTTCTGCCATCTGGCGCAGATTGTAATGACCTGGTACGAGTTCGTTCCAGGAATTGGCGATGCCAATCAATGGACGCTTCAGATCGTCGTCAGAATAGCCGATGGATTTAAACACACTGCGGTTAAAAGACCATTCCGGTCTTCCTAAAATTTCTTTACTTCTGTACATTTTCTTCATCCTTTCCCACCATCCGGTGTCAGACGAAAGCGCAGGGCTTTCTAAATGAAATCGTACATGTCCCTTTCTTCACTATAACTTTTTTTCATTTTATTTGCAACTATTTTGTATGGATTACCGAAAAATTAGTGTCCCAGTTTTTAAAATGGTTGGAGCAGATCCGCATGATAAATAAATGTGAAAAGAATAACATAAAATGCCTGAATGGCATCAAAAAAATCATACTATTTATGACTTTTCTATGGACTGGGATACTAGAATATGCTAATATATACGTATATCAGACGTGTCAGAATAGCAGGATAATTTTTTGATGGAACTACCTTGAATTCCCACAGGTATGGGAATGGCTGGCTGTTTTATATATGCTGAAATATCATAACCTGTGAAGTGGAAGTGCAATCCCGTTATTTGACAGATACTGCCATTCTAGTACAATAATAGTATGTGAATTCGTAAATATATACGTATGTGTATATGCGAATCAATGCGCAACTGTATGAGGCTGGAACTGGTATCATTCATTCTGTTGCTGTAAAGAGAGGAGTAGTATTATGAAACAAGGTACAGGCGTTGTAGGAGAATTATGTAAAGATGTATTTATTCCTAAGATGGTGAAAGTACATCAGAAATTTGATTTGTCGTACATCAAGACGGAAGACATCCCTGGTGTTGTCCGGGCCCAGCTCGACCGTGATATCATTGCCTCTAAAATAAAACCGGGCATGACAATTGCCATTACCTGCGGCAGCCGTGGTGTATCCAATACGGCTCTCATTATCAAGACCATTGCTTCTTATGTCAAAGAAAAGGGCGCCAAACCGTTCGTATTCCCGGCTATGGGCAGTCATGGCGGTGCTACGCCGGAAGGACAGACTCAGATTGTAAACGGCTATGGTGTCGTGGAAGATTATGTAGGATGCCCGATCCGTGCGACGATGGAAACGAAACAGATTGGTACGACCGATGATGGCCGCCCTGTATTTATTGATAAATATGCTGCCGAATCGGATGGCATCATCATGCTGGGCCGTATCAAAGCACATACCCAGTTTGTCGGCCCTTATGAAAGCGGCCTGATGAAGATGGCTGTCATCGGTATGGGGAAACAGCATGGTGCTGAAGGAGTCCATGAACAGGGTTTTATCCATATGGCAGAAAACATCCAGCGGTATGGCAAGGTTATTCTGAAGAATGCTCCGATTATCTGCGGCGTCGGCCTTCTGGAAAATGCAGCCGATCAGACGCATACCATTGTCGCCCTCACTCCGGATGAAATCATCGAACAGGAACCGGAATATCTGAAAAAAGCAAAAGCACTCATGGGTCATATCATGATTAAACATGCCGATCTCCTCATCATTGATGAAATCGGCAAGAATATCAGTGGCGACGGCCATGACCCCAACGTTTCCAATATGCTGCCCCGCGAAACGGGTGTTCCCTTTGGCCCGAACGGCGAATTCCCGTCCAAATGTGAATTCAATGCTGATCGTAAGATTGTCCTGGATCTTACGGAAGAAACACATGGCAATGCCAATGGCCTGGGGCTGGCAGATGTAACGACACAGCGCTGTGTTGACAAGATTGTCAATGCTGCAGCATATCCCAATGCCGTTACCTCGACAATTCTGGAAATGGTCAAGATCCCGTTCTGGACAGAAAATGATAAACTGGCTATCCAGGTTGCTTTGAAGACGGCGACAAAGGCCGATAAAAAGGCTCCGAAAATCGTCCGTATCAAAAACACCATGGAAGTACAGGATATCTACGTATCGGAAGCCCTGCTTCCGGAAGTGGAAGCCAATCCGGATATGGAAGTAGCCGGTGAACTGGCTCCTATGCCGTTTGATGAAAAAGGCAACTTGTTTTAATCGCTAAAGCCGATGAAGGACCGTATGCTGCACCGGGCAGCATACGGCCTGTCATATATAACCTATTATATTGAGATTCCTAGTCCAATACACAAGGAGGAACATGAATGGAACAGAGATGTAAAGGCGTACGTAAAGTATGGGCCCAGTCGGATGCATTGAAACTCGGCACCGAATTCTCCGAAGGCGATCTTGCGAAACCGCAGATTCTGATTGATGATGTATGGGGTGAAAGCCACCCTGGCAGTGTTCATCTTGATAAATATGCCAAACAGGCAGCCATTGGCGTATATGAAACAGGTGGCAAGCCGGCTAATTTCCATGTTACCGATATCTGTGACGGATGGGCGCAGGGCCATGACGGCATGAACTTTATCCTGCCCAGCCGTGAAGTCATTGCCGATATGGTAGAAATCCATGCCAATGTCATTCCCTGGGACGGGGTTATCCTGATTTCCAGCTGCGATAAAGCCGTACCGGCTCATCTGGAAGTAGCGGCCCGCCTCGATATGCCTGTCATCCACATTCCCGGCGGCTCCATGCGCAGCGGCCCGGGGTGCACGACGTCTGACCTTGCCGGCCCGATTACGGCCCGCGATAAACGCGGTCTGGTCAGCAAAGATGAAATGCGCGATTACAAACTGACCGGCTGTCCGACCTGTGGTTCCTGCCAGTTCATGGGGACCGCCAGCACGATGCAGTGCATGTCTGAAGCACTCGGCATGGCCCTTCCTGGCAATGCTGTCGTACCAGCCACGCTGATGGAAAGCCAGCGTTATGCCCGTCTGGCAGGCCAGAAAATCATGGAACTGGCGGAAAAAGGCATTACGACGTCGAAAATCATGACGAAAGCAGCCTTTATCAATGCCATTAAAGTCCATCAGGCAATCAGCGGTTCTACCAATGCGACGATTCATTTCCCGGCGATTGCCCATCAGCTCGGCATTGACATTCATCCGCGCATGTTTGATGAAATCGGTAAGAGCATCAAGTATCTGACGAATGTACAGCCCAGTGGCAAATATATTACAGAATTCCTCTGGTATGCCGGCGGGATTCCTATGATCCAGATGTACCTCAAAGACGAACTGGACCTCAACGTCCTGACCGTTACGGGCCGTACGCTCGGTGAAAATCTGGAAATGATTGAAAAGAGCGACTTCTTCGAACGCGGTCTTGGGTATCTCAAGACTTACGGTATCAATCCGGAAGATATCATCCGCAAACCGGAACACTCCAATAAATATGGCTCTCTGGCTGTTCTTGACGGCAATATTGCTCCTGATGGCAGTGTCGTTAAATTCTCGGCTATCAAGAATCCCGATATGATGCATCACATCGGTCCGGCACGGGTCTTCAATTCTGAAGAAGACTGCCAGCAGGCCATCATTACCGGCCAGGTCAACCAGGGTGACGTTCTCTTTATCCGTTATGAAGGCCCGAAGGGCGCCGGTATGCCTGAAAGCCTCATGACGACCGATGCCATTGCCTTTGACGAACGCCTGGACGGCACGGTTGCCCTCGTAACGGATGGCCGTTTCTCCGGTGCTACCCAGGGCCCGGCTATTGGCCACGTATCGCCGGAAGCTGTAGAAGGCGGTCCTATTGCGCTCCTGGAAGATGGCGATATGATCGAAATTGACATCCCGAACCGCAAAATCAACATGATTGGCGTAAAGGGTGAAAAGAAGACGACTGAAGAAGTAGACGCTATTCTGGCTGAACGTAAGAAAAACTGGAAGATGCCTGATTTCCCGAAGAAGAAGGGTTATCTGGCACGGTACAGCAAATATGCCACATCGGCTATGTCCGGCGGATATCTTCAGTAATTCATGCTAGTCCGTAGCTGGTAGAAAAAAGGTATCGTACGAAGCAGGCTTGCTTTGTACGATGCCTTTTTAGTTTTAGGTGTATAGTAAATAACAACAAAATACAAATATAAAAAAGACCTGTCTCCGGGAACAGGTCTTTTTATATTTGTATTGACTTAATTACATTGGCTGGGACTGGAACGATTTGGCAAAGAAATCAATATCGTTGATATTTAGTTCCGTAAAGGTGTGTTCCAGCTTTTCTTTAGACGTCTTTAATGCCGCAATGGTTTTCTCCTTTTTTTCTTCCGTCAGGCGGAAAGAAGGGATACTGACGCTCATGGCAGCAATATAATGGCCATGATACGAGAGGGGGACGGAAAAACAATTGATGCCGGGAGAAATCTCTTCTTTATCCGTGAAATATCCCAGCGTCTTGCCCTGCTGGCATTCATCGTAGAAGCGGTTAAAATCCGTGCAGGTCCGTTCTGTTACTGGGGCCAGCCCCTGAGGATAGAGCGTCTGCAGGCCCTGCAGGGTGTATTCGCTTAGCAGGGCTTTCCCGATAGCCGTACTGTAAGCGGGAAGCCGCTTGCCGACGAAGGAAATGAGCCGTATTGGTTCAGGAGATTCTTCTTTTGCCAGGTAGAGTACATCGCCGCCGACAAGAACACCGAGCTGGCAGGCTTCCGAGGTGGCACTGACGATGCGCTTCATCTGGGATTTGAAGAGCTCCAGTATGTCCATATCCTGCAGGCAGGCGGACCCGACGATGAGAGCGCTGATGCCGACCGTATACTTGTTGGATCCATGCTGGGTGATGAAACGGCGTTCACATAATGTCCGGATAATGGGAACAATCGTACTTTTGGGGACAGAGATAGCCGTGGCAATTTCTGTCAGGGAGCAGCCTTCCTTTGATGTAGAAAGAAGCTGCATAATGTCCAATACACGGGCGGTAGGGCGGTGCGTGGTATAGGGCATCCTATATTACCTCCTTTAATGTATATATGGGATGATGGTAAATCACAGGTAGCATATCAGAGTTTACAATCACCAGTATAGCGAAAATAAGGATTTCTTGCAAATGCTAATAACTGATACAAGAAGGATTCCATGCCTGTCCACGGTACAGGGCGGCATAAAAATATAAAAGGAATTCATCAGCGAATATTGCTATTTTATGTGAAAAATGGTAGAATATAGTCGTAAAACGTATATACAAATTATAACTCATATACGAACAAAATGCAAAGAAATTATCCGGTTTATCTATTCTTAATAGTGATAATTCTGCTTTAAAACTATGAAAATAGTTTTGAATAAATGCCTTACGAGGCGTATAATTTAAGGAGGTATTTTTTTATGAATTTTGAATTCTCTGATGAACAGCAGGCGATTCAGAAATTAGTACGCGAATTTGCAGAAAAGGAAATTGCACCGACTGTCCAGGAACGGGATGAAAAAGCAGAATTTTCCCGTGAAATTTTTGATAAAATCGGCGAATTAGGCTTGTGTGGCATATTTTTCCCGGAAGAATACGGCGGAAGTGATGGCAGCTATGTAAGCTACATCCTGGCTAATGAAGAATTATCCAAAGTTGATGATGCTGTAGCCGCCGGCTATGCTTCCAGCATTTCTCTTTGCGCATGGCCTATCTGGAAATTTGGTACAGAAGAACAGAAGAAAAAATACCTCACACCGCTGGCAGAAGGAACGAAACTGGGTGCTTTCGGCCTGACAGAACCCAATGCCGGTTCTGATGCTGCCCGTCAGCAGAGCACGGCTGTCCGCAAAGGAGATCATTATATCCTCAACGGCAGCAAAATCTTTATCACCAATGGCGGAGAAGCAGATATTTATGTCGTCTTTGCCATGACGGATAAGACAAAAGGCACGAAAGGTATTTCTGCTTTTATCCTTGAAAAAGGAATGGAAGGATTCTCCTTTGGCAAAGAAGAACAGAAGATGGGGATTCATGCTTCCAAGACGAGAGAACTGATTTTCCAGGATGTCAAAGTTCCGGTAGAAAATCTTCTCGGCGAAGAAGGAAAAGGCTTCAAAATCGCTATGCAGGGCCTCGATGGCGGCCGTATCGGCGTAGCTGCCCAAGGCTTGGGGATTGCCGGTGCTGCTCTGGAAGCGGCTATCAAATATTCCAAAGAACGGGAACAGTTTGGCAAACCGGTCTGCAAATTCCAGTCCATTTCTTTTATGCTTGCTGATATGGCAACAAAACTGGATGCAGCCCGCCTGCTCGTTTATCGTGCAGCAGCTCTCAAAGAACAGGGCAAACCGTGCACTAAAGAATCGTGCATGGCCAAGTTGTATGCAACTGATGCGGCTATGTCCATTGCGACCGATGCCGTACAGATTCTCGGCGGCTATGGTTACATTCGCGAATACCCTGTAGAACGGCTCATGCGTGATGCCAAGATTACCCAGATTTATGAAGGTACGAACCAGATTCAGAGACTGATTATTTCCGGCCAGCTTTTACAGTAAATCGTTCATACAGAAAGGGAGATAACGATGAGTGATGTATTAACCTATGATGAAATGAAAGTCGGCGATAAAACCACTTTCGGCAAAACGATTGGTGAATGTGATGTATATGCATTTGCAGGTGTCACCGGTGACTTCAACCCGATGCATGTCAATGAAGTAGAAGCATCCAAAACCATGTTTAAAGGCCGTATTGCCCATGGCATGCTCAGTGCCGGCATCATCTCTACGACCATGACGAAGGCAGCTCATGGCGGCACGCCGATTTACTGCTCACAGGAATTGAAATTCAAAGCTCCTGTACATATTGGTGATACCATTACCTGCACAGCAGAACTCATTGAAAAGATTCCGGAAAAACACCGTCTTATTTACCGCACGATCGTCACGAATCAGGATGGTGTGGTCGTTACAGACGGCAAAGCAATGATTTTAAAATTCTAAGTTGGTTTGACGCGCAGGGGGCCTGAGCTCCTTGTGCGTTATCTGAAAAGCACAAGGAGGTTACACTCATGGCATTAATGACTGGTGAACAGTATATCGAAAGCATGCGTAAACTCAACCTGCAGGTATACATGTTCGGCAAAAAAATCGACAACGTCGTCGATGATCCCATCCTGCGTCCGTCCCTGAATTCGGTCCGCATGACCTACGACCTGGCCCAGATGCCGGAATATGAAGATCTCATGACGGCTACGTCGTCCCTGACCGGTGAAAAGATTAACCGTTTCACCCACATCCACCAGAACACCCAGGACCTCATCAACAAAGTCCGGATGCAGCGTCTCCTCGGCCAGAAGACGGCAGCCTGTTTCCAGCGCTGCGTCGGTATGGATGCGTCCAACGCCGTGTTCTCCACGACCTATGAAATCGACCAGAAATACGGCACTCATTACCATGAAAACTTCAAGAAATTCCTCACCCGGGTACAGCAGAACGACTTTACCGTCGATGGCGCCATGACCGACCCGAAAGGCGACCGCGGCAAGGCTCCTCATGCCCAGGATGACCCGGATCTGTATCTCCACGTCGTCGAACGCCGTCCCGACGGTGTCGTCGTACGCGGTGCCAAAGCCCATCAGACAGGCTTCATCAACTCCCACGAAGTCATCGTCATGCCGACCATCGCCATGCGGGAAGCCGACAAGGATTACGCTATTTCCTTCTGCTGTCCGACCGATGCCGAAGGCATTTTCATGATTGTCGGCCGCCAGTCCTGCGATACGCGGAAACTGGAAGGGGCTCCCATGGATACGGGCAACCCTGAATTCGGCGGCACCGAAGCCCTGGTTATCTTCGATAACGTATTCATTCCCAATGACCAGATCTTCCTTAACGGCGAAGTAGAATTTGCCGGCATGATGGTCGAACGCTTTGCCGGGTATCACCGTCAGTCCTATGGCGGCTGCAAAGTCGGCGTAGGCGACGTCCTCATCGGGGCCGCTGCTCTGGCAGCTGATTACAACGGCTGTGCCAAGGCATCGCACATCAAAGACAAGATCATCGAAATGCAGCACCTGAACGAAACCCTCTTCGGTTGCGGCATTGCCTGCTCGGCCCTGGGCAAACCGACGAAATCGGGCAACTACCTCATCGACCTGCTGCTGGCCAACGTGTGCAAGCAGAACGTCACCCGGTTCCCCTATGAAATCGTCCGCCTGGCCGAAGATATCGCCGGCGGCCTGGTTGTTACGGCACCGTCGGAAATCGACCTGCGGGATCCGAAAATCGGGCCCTATGTCGATAAATACCTCAAAGGCGTATCGTCTGTATCGACGGAAAACCGCCTGAAAGTCCTGCGCCTCATTGAAAACCTCTGCCTGGGCACGGCAGCCGTCGGTTACCGGACAGAATCCATGCACGGTGCCGGCAGCCCGCAGGCACAGCGCATCATGATTGCCCGTCAGGGTAACCTGGAAATGAAGAAAGAACTGGCTAAGAAGATTGCTCATATTGAAGAATAATCTCTGAGCCATAGCCATATGCTCCGCATAGGGGTATAAATAAAGAGTCCCATGATAGCTCCGGCTGTCATGGGACTCTCTGTTTATATGTATTTCGAATGCAACAATACGAATTATGTATAATTGGATTGACAATCATAGATAACCGGATTATAATAAAATCACTAGCATACCAATATATTGGTATATCTCCGATCGGATAAGTGAATAGGGATGAATGAGAGAGGTGAAGTAACATGACTACGTTACAATCAGAGAAGCCGACGAAAATCCGTTGGATGGTCTTTGGCTCCTTACTGGCATTATGTACGGTAAATTATATCGACCGTGCCGTTATTTCTATTTGTATGCCTTCCATTGAAGCAGATCTTCATTTTGGTCCGGCTCTGGTAGGGGTCATTCTCAGTGCCTTTTTCTGGGGCTATACGCTGATGCAGATTCCTTCCGGCTGGATTGCGGACCGTCTGGGGCCGGGCAAGACTATTCTGGGATCAGGGATTTTGTGGGGTGTATTTCAGGTTATTACCGGCTTTTTGAGCAGTAGTTCTGCTTTTATGGCAGTCCGGGCTCTGCTCGGGGCATCGGAAGCGCCGATTTATCCGGCCAGCAGCAAGCTCCAGTCTGTATGGCTGACGAAAAATGAACGTACCCGTGGTGCAGCCATTGTCGATGCCGGATCGGCTCTGGGCACGGCTATTGGCGGACCGCTGATTATTGCCTTCCTTGCCTGGTTTGGCGGCTGGCGTGGTGCGTTGATGGGTGCTGGTGTCTTTACGATGGTAGTAGTCCTCATTTGTTATAAATTCGTTCATACGACGCCGGACACAAATAAGATGATTAACAAGGCTGAACGGGAATACATCGATAATGCCCTGAAAGCCGAATACGAAAGTGAACAGATGGCCAGTGGCGGCCGGACGTCGCTGGGTCTGCCACGGTATCTGCGCAGTGTTACCTTCTGGGGCATGGTCCTGGGATTCGTCTGCTACGACTGCTTCTGGTATGGCCTCATGACCTGGGGCCCCATGTATTTGTCCCAGGTATTTAAAGTCAATTTCATGGCAGTGGGCGGCTCTATTTTTATTATCTTTGGCTGTGGTGTTATCGGGTCCCTGTTCGGCGGTTATATGATTGATACGATGTGCATGAAATATGACCCCAGCAAAGTCGTCAAATACGCGCTGGCAGGGCTGGGCATCATCATGGCAATCGCCATGTATCTGCTCAGTACGGCTACGTCCATGACATTGGCCATCGTATATATGTCGGTTGCCATGTTTTGTGAAAAATGGGTCGGTGCCACGTTCTGGATGATGCCGGCAGCCATTTCCCAGAAAGATGATGTCGGCATCGTGGCCGGCGCCATGAATTTCATGGGCAATATCGGCGGTGCCATTGTACCAATTCTGGTCGGAATGATCGTTACCCTTACCGGATCGTATTACTGGGCTATCATTCTCTTCATGGCCTTTGCCATCGGACTCTGCATTTTCCCGATTGGCATCAATATGAATAAAAAAGTCGGTTCTGTTTCCTGATTATCCATACTTAGCACTAGTAAAAACCCTCTATTCCATGTATACTGGATAGAGGGTTTTTCTCTGCCGGCTGTCAGGCGGAACCAGCCTGGAAAGGGGTTCCGTTCCAGCTGCTTTTTTTTGGAATCAGGGATATAAAAAATATTACAGGACTGTTTAGGTTTTGTTTAGATAGAAGCTGTATACTGTCACTATAATAGGATACAGTGGGAGGAAATGTATATGAATTGTGCCATACGGCGCCATCAGCGTCTGATTTTTTTTGTTTTATTGTTTGCAGCGGCTTTCTTGTACCTGGCTCATATTGGCTCCTATCATCTGATTGAATTAGATGAAGGACGGTATCACCGGGTAGCCATGGAAATGGTCCTTTCCGGGGATTACATTACGCCTCATTTCGACTATATGCCCTATTTTGAGAAGCCAATATTCCAGTACTGGATAACGGCTTTATCTATGGAGATTTTTGGATTCCGTGAGTTTACGGGACGTATCCTGCCGGCCCTGTCGGGGCTGGGAAATGTCCTGCTGGCATTCTGGCTTGCCAGAGTCATGTACAACCGCCGTACGGGCATCATGGCAGCCGTCATTCTGGCGACGTCGGCATTGCAGCTCATCGTCGCTTCTATCGGCGTTCTTGACATGGCACTGACCTTTTTTATTGACGCCTGCCTGGTCACGTTTTATGTATTCGAGAGAACAGAAAACAAGAAATATCTGCTGTTATTTTATGCATTCATGGGATTTGGCATGCTGACCAAAGGGCTGATTGCCATTGTATTCCCCTGCGGGATTATATTCTGGTATGCCCTTTGCACGAAACGGCCCCGCCTGTTCCTGAAATTATTTTATCTGCCGGGAATCATGCTGTTCCTGGTCATCGCCGTGCCCTGGTATTATATGGTATGCCAGAAGAACCCTGACTTTTTCTACTTTTTCTTTATCCGGGAACATTTTCTCCGCTTTGCCACGAAAATGCATGAACGGTTTCATCCCTGGTATTATTTCGTACCGGTCCTGCTGGCAGGGACAATGCCCTGGACGGGGTTTTTGTTGACATTTTTCAGCAAAAAAGGCATCCTGCGGCGTCCCGGGACAGTACGGCACCGGCAGGATATACTGTTCCTCGGACTCTGGGCCGGACTGATTTATGTCTTTTATAGTATTTCCGATTCCAAACTACCGACTTATATCCTTCCCTGCTGGCTGCCCTTGTCTGTCCTCCTGGCAGCATCACTGGAACGGTGCCGGAGGGAAAAAAGCTGGCTCTGTCACAGCTTTTTTGTCAACTCGGTGCTCTGCCTGTTGTTCACGGTTGCAGGAATTGCCTATCTCATGCATACGGATTTCCTGACCATACCGGATTTTTTGAAAAATGGTGGCCTGCTCATCGCGTCTCTCCTTGCCGGTACGGTTGTGGCCTGCTGGTCTTATAAAAAGCGCCGCAGTTTCCTTGCTGTTTTCCTGATTCTCAGCTGTATGGCCTATGGATTTGGTCTTGGCGCCCATCAGGTACAGGGGCAGATCCATGATCATCAGTCGGCCTATCAGGTCAGCCAGGATATCAAGGCTCTCCATCCGTCGGAAGATACACCGATTATTATGTACGGTTCCTTCATTCCCGGTCTGGTATATTATCTGGACCGGCCTGTGGCGGCTGCTAATTTTATGGGTGAACTGGAGTTTGGCATTCACCATACGGAACGGACCGGCATGTATTATGGCAGTCAGGATCTGTATGATATCTGGCACAGCGACCAGCCTGTTATTGTCGTAGTGCAGCCGAAATATCTCGAGGAAGCGCTGAGAGTTATTGATGGCAGTATTTACCAGCGTATCGAAGAAGAAGATTATACCGTACTGATCAACCGGCCATTGAAAGAAGGCGTATCGCCATGAAACGTATAGATATTCTCGTACCCTGCTATAATGAAGAAGCGGTGCTCCGCCAGTTTTATGAACGGACCTGCGCGGTTCTGGAACAGATAAAGAATTATCAATTCACCTTTATCTTTGTCAATGATGGAAGCCGTGATGATACCTTGTCTATCATCCGCGAACTTTACGGAAACGATGACCGCGTTTCTTATATTTCTCTTTCCCGTAATTTTGGAAAAGAAGCGGCCATGCTGGCCGGGATGGACTATGCTGACGGCGATGCTCTGGTCATTATGGACGCCGATCTGCAAGATCCGCCGGAACTTCTGCCGGACATGATTACCTGGTGGGAAAAAGGCTACCGTGATGTTTCGGCACGGCGTCACAGCCGCGAGGGAGAAACGTTTTTTAAAAAATGGTCGAGTCATGTGTATTATAAACTACTGAAAAAACTGACCTCTGTGCCGGTACAGCAGGATGTCGGTGATTTCCGCCTTCTGGACCGGCGTTGTGTCCAGGCCTTGTGCAGTATGAGGGAATGTCAGCGCTATACCAAAGGGCTTTTCAGCTGGATTGGCTTTGAGAAGAAAGAAATCCTGTTTGACCGGCCGCCGCGGGCCGCTGGCAAAACGAAATGGAACTATTGGCAGCTGTTCAATCTTGCTGTAGATGGAATTACCAGCTTTACGACGGCACCACTGCGGATGGCTTCCTTTGCAGGATGCCTGCTGGCCTTTCTGGCTGCCCTGTACATGTGTTTCATCGTGGTACGCACGCTCCTGTGTGGCGGTGACGTCGCCGGATATCCATCTCTTATTTCGGTGATTCTGTTTATCGGCGGCGTGCAGCTCATGTTCATGGGAATTATGGGAGAATATATTGGCCGTATTTATAATGAAAGCAAAGGCCGTCCGCCGTATATAGCCGATGAAACGGGCGTAAAAAAACAAGAGAAACGATAGGGAGAAGAAACCGTCTTATGGGCGGTTTCTTTTATTTTCTCTGGCAAACATGGTACAATACAACTAACATGTATCCATGCCCGCCCGGGCGAAACAGAAAGAAGGAAACCGCCATGATCGATATAGAAAAGTTGCAGGACATTCTGGCCGAGTATAAAAGAGATTTCCCCCAGCGCTGGCCTCTGGAAAAGTATAAGTGGGAAGCCGTGCGCTGTTTTCAGACGGCATGGGACTTCGCAGCCCGGGATTTTGAAGAAATGTTTACAGCGGCTACGGCCCGGACGAAAGATTTGCTCACCTCTGTCAATTATTATCCCCGCGGGGTCATGCGTGGGTTTGCCGCTGTTAACCGGGATGCGACCAAGGCCATGTTTGCCAATCTGTTCGATGAAAAGAAAAATCTGGCTGCCCGTGTAGAACGATTCCGTGAAGATGCTGAACATATACGGCGGGAATATGGCGAAGGCATATGGAAACAGCACTATCAGAAACTGAATGCTATCAGTATTTATTTGTGGCTCCGCTATCCGGACCGCTATTATCTGTACAACTATTCTGACTGTCGTGTCGTAGCAAAAGAACTCCATAGTTCCTTCATGCCTCACCGTGGCGCCCACGCAGGGAATCTCATCGGGGCGTATGAACTGTTCGATGAAATCTGTGATGTCATTAAAAAGGACAGAGAACTGCAGACGGTATACCGGGCACAGCGCCGGGATAACTGCTGGGCTGATACGTCCTGTCATACGCTGACAGTGGACCTTTGCATGTATATCAGCCGTATTTATTCGAAAAAAGGAATAGGCAGTGGCGACCCGGACTGGCTCCCTATCGGTTACAGTCCGGAATTATCTGTGCAGGACTGGGTTGCTTTGCTTCAGGATGATTCGGTGTTTACGGAAAGCAGTCTGGAAGTGATGCGCCGGTTCCTCGACTTTGGAGGAATGGCGACGTGCCGGCAGCTGGCAAATAAATATGGAGAACCTAAAAATTTCTATGATTTCTGTTCTGTATCGCTGGCAAAAAGAGTAGCGGAAAAAACAGATTGCAATGTCCTGAATACAGAGGATGAACGTGCCAAATGGTGGCCGATTTTATATGTGGGTAAAATAGATGAAAAAGATGCCGAAGGCGGGTACATATGGAAATTGCGGGATGAGCTGGCAGAAGCACTGCGACAGGTCGATTTATCACGGGTAAACCTATATGCCAATGTATCACTTCCCAAAGGCAGGCATGCTGCCTGGTGGTTCAGCGTCAATCCCGTGTTGTGGAGTTTTTCTTCTATGGGAGTGGGAGAACCCCGCAGCTTTTCTCTGTATAATGAAAACGGCAATAAACGACGTATTTTTGAAAATTTCCTGGAAGTGAAAAGCGGGGATTTCCTTATTTGCTATGAGTCCCTGCCGGTCCGCCAGATTGTTGCCATTGGTAAAATCGTCAAGGAAAGTGACGGTGAAAATATTTATCTGGAAAAAGTAGAAGGTCTGGTGCATCCCATTGGCTACAATGCATTACAGACTGTGCCGGAACTGCGGCAGATGGAGTATTTTGAAAATCCCCAGGGTAATTTATTCAAACTGACTCATAGTGAATACACCTGTATCATGGACCTGATCCGTGACGAAAACCCCGTTGATCATCAGCGGGTGGTCAAGCCCTATACCAGTGATGATTTTATCCGGGAAGTCTATATGAGCCGCGGCCATTTTGCTACACTCATTTCACTCCTGAAGCATAAACAGAATATCATTCTTCAGGGGGCTCCAGGCGTTGGCAAGACCTATACGGCGCGGCGCATTGCCTATGCAATGATGAAAGAACGGGATGACAGCCGCATTGAATTCGTCCATTTTCATGAAAGCTTTGGGTACGATGATTTTGTCGCAGGCTATAAGCCCCAGGATACGGGGTACGTCTTCCGGTACGGCGTTTTTTACCGGTTCTGCCAGCGGGCTGCCAATATGCCCAATAAGCCTTTCTTCTTCATCATCGATGACATCAACAGGGGAAATATCAGCAAAATCTTTGGTGAATTGCTGATGCTCATTGAAAAACCATACCGGGGGACAGCGGTGACTCTTTCCTGTAATGGCATGCCTTTTTCAGTACCAAAGAATATTTACATCATAGGTATGATGAACATGGCAGACAATGTATCTATCCGCGATTATATCCTGCGCCGCCGGTTTGGATTTTTTGAACTGATTCCCGAATTTGATTCCGACGGGTTCCAGTCGTATATGAAACGGCTCGACAGTGATACCTTTACGGCATTGATTACCTGCATAAAAAAACTCAACGCAGAAATTGCCGAAGATCCCGGACTGGGCCGGGGCTTTTGCATCGGCCATGGATATTTTTGTGGTCAGACAGAATATACAGAAGAATGGCTCATGGAAATCGTCGATTATGAAATCATGCCACTTCTTTCAGAATACTGGCCGGATAACCCCGATAAAGTACGGCATTGGGGACATGTCCTGCGCAGTGTATTTTATGATTGAGGAGGCGCATTATGAAACGATATTTATACCTGCTTTCGGCGGGGCACCTCTGTACGGATTTAAGTGGGGGAGCCTTGCCGGCTCTGCTGCCTTTTCTCGTCCTGTATTATGATCTCGATTATGCTGCCGTTGGCGGCCTCATGTTTGCCTCTTCCTTTTTGTCATCGGTCATTCAGCCCATATTTGGCTATCTGGCTGATAAGCTGTCCCAGTCGTGGTTTTTAGTAGCCGGAGTCTTTTTATCAGGAGCCTGTTTTGCATTGACGGGATTTGTTTCAGATTACTGGGCTATTTTTACAGTTGTTGCACTCATGGGCGTCGGAGGATCCATGTTTCATCCGGAAGCGGCCCGTCTGGTTCATGCTGTTTCCGGAAGAAATGAAGGAAAGGCGATGGGGATTTTTTCCGTCGGCGGCAATGGGGGATTTGGCATAGGCCCGCTTCTGGTCGTCGGAGCCGTTATTTCCTTTGGTATGCCCGGCATGGTTGTATTTGCTGTTATTGCCGTCATGATGTCCCTGCTCCTCATACGGGCTCTTCCCTCTCTCCGCAGGGCCGTACAGGATGTGTCTCCTGCCACACAGTCCCGGGAAACCGTCCGGGATGGTGCCATAGCAGGGAAAAATGACTGGCGTCAGTTTTCCAAGCTCACAATCGTCATCATATTCCGGGCCATTGCTGTCTCATCGCTCTTTAGCTTTTTGCCCCTTTTCTGCATTCATATTCTGGGTGCATCGGAAGCAGCCGGGAGCCTGGTCCTGTCAGTCCTGTCCCTTTCGGGTATCGTCATGACGCTCTGGGGAGGCAGTCTGGCTGACCGGTACGGTTGTGTATGGACGCTCCGGTTGTGTTGTATCCTTTTTGTACCGCTCATGATATTTATCACTATTTCGACGCAAATCTGGATTGTCTATGCCTTGTTGCTGCCGCTCAGTTTCTGTGTGAGCGGTGCCTATTCGGCTTATGTCGTCCTGGGACAGCGCTATCTGGCCCGCAGTATCGGATTTGCATCGGGAGTCACCATGGGGCTGGCTTTCAGCATTGGGGGCATGCTCGTTCCCGTCCTGGGATGGGTTGCTGATATGTATGGCCTGCTGGCGGCGATGGAAGTCATTACGGCCTGCACGATAGGGGCCGCAGCCTGCTCGTTTGTACTGCCGGAACCGGCAAAAAATGTAACCTTCTGACATATAGATATAAGTATATTTTTTATACTATGTGAGAAAAAAGTGCATACTTACTAAAAAATACATCTTTTGCTATACTAAATATACCGCCCGGGCTTTTGATATAGCGAGTGTATACGTTTGTATGATTTCTGGCACAGAACAGGAGGCACATAGTATGGGTTTTACTTTTGTTCATAATAATTTTAATGTACAGGATCTCCAGCGGAGTCTGGATTTTTATAAAGAAGCACTGGGGTTTGTGCCGGTACGCCGTTTTGAAGGACCCGGCTTTACGATTGTCTATTTGTCTGATGGCGGACGGTCTTCCCATGAATTGGAATTGACCTGGCTGCAGGACAGGAAAGAACCATATAATCTGGGAGATAATGAGTTTCATCTTGCCGTACAGGCTGATGATTTTGCAGCAGCACATGCCAGACATGAAGCTATGGGCTGCATCTGCTATGAAAACCAAGCTATGGGAATTTATTTTATCAACGATCCCGACGGGTACTGGATTGAAATATTGCCGGCCGGCATGTGATAAGGATGAATGAAATGTCTGAGCGGCAGGGGAATTTTCCTCTGCTTTTTTTAGGAGGGTTTATCATGGATGACTGCAAAGTAATCGTGCAGGTAGATAAGACAGTAGTAAAAGTGACGGGGATTACTGTAAAAGGTCTGAATATACAGCAGTTGGAAGCACTGCTGCAAGAAAAACTGGTCAGTGTTGTACGTGTCATTGGAGTTACAGGCAGTTCGATTGATATGGATGTATATGGAGTAGAGGAAGAAGATATCCGTCGTAATGCTGATGGCGTCATACAGGCGGTTTCTCTGGCTGATGGCATTACATTGACAGATCTGGCTCAGATTTCTTCTGTTAGTAAAATTAAGGAAGTTGATATCGATCATATACCGGCGTATCATCAGGGTCAGTGCATGAAAGAACGGTGGCTCCATGTTTAATAAAGTGTGTATTATTCCAACTGGTGATGAACTGGCGGATCAGATTGTCATTGATACAGATTCGCCCTTTGTTATGGAAAAACTGCTGCAACTCAATGGACGTGCCATCGTGATGCGGCTGGCACCTGTGCGGGATCAGGAAGCAGCGGTGCTGGACACGTTGCGGTATTGTAGTGAAGAGTTTCATGCAGATCTGATTATTTTTATTGGTGGTTCTGGTGGAGGACATCGGTTCAGCCGGACGCTGGGCAAAGATTTTACTCAGTCGGCACTGGAAAAAAATCTCGCAGATATGCATTCCAGTGCGTTATATGGGAAAAACGGGCATTTATGGAGTAAATTAGTTATAGGACATTATGGACTGGCACTCGTTTTGAATCTGCCCGGCCCGTATGCAGAAGTCCAGGTGACGATGGATGCTTTTATCGGTACATACAGGACACAATGTGAAGAGCTGGAACGTATAAATGCTGCTATGGCAGCAGCGCTGAAGGAGAAATATGGAACATGATAGAAAATCATTTATTTTTCAACTGATAACCGCCGATAATATGCCTCTGGCAGTTGCCGGTCTTACTACATCTGCTCAGGAAGATATTTGCCGTGATATGAAACGGCAGCTGAGTGGACAGTCATTTGGCAGCTGCCGGACAGAGTATGCTGTAGACTGCCGCCTGCAGGATATGATACAGCAGGCTCTGCCGGAATCCGGCCAGCAGGATTCATTATATCTGTCGGCTTCAATCGCTGTACCAGAGGTTACCGCTCGTACCGGAGCAGTACTGGGAGTTCCAGGCAGCCGGGCAGAATCTTCTGCAGATGGAATTATTGTTTCGGGACCGTATCTACAGGGATTCCGGCCAGGGCGGACGGCGTTCTGCATCTACTGTCCAGACGAACAGAGTGAAGCACGTATCCGGAAGTGTTTTGCAACGGTGACTACCGGCAGCCGGAAACAACTGATTGCATTGTATGAGTCGCTGCTGGCAAGCCGCAGAGCCTTTATCATGACGGCTGATGGCAGCGGTCCGGGCGCCTGTGGTATGATTGGTACGGATCAGGATTTAATATGGCTTGCTGAACTGTCCCTGCCAGATAAAAAACAGAATCTTGCCGGATTAAAGCGGATTGGCGTGCTAGGAGGAACTTTTGATCCTGTTCATAACGGGCATCTCTTAGCCGCTGAAACGGCGCGTGAAATACTTCAACTGGATCATGTTATTTTTATTCCCACAGGGCACACCACATACCGGGATCAGCACTCGGTTACACGGGCTGACTGGCGGTGCCGCATGTTGCAACTGGCTCTGAGTGAACGTAGCGATATGTCTGTTTCTGAATATGAAGCACGCAAAATGGAAGGAATCGCATACACGGCTGATACGATAGAGGCTGTACGGAATCTATGCGATACAGATGCACAGCTGTATTTTATTCTGGGGGCAGACAGTATTCGTTCTTTGCGTTATTGGAAAGATTTCTACCGGCTTTCCCGATTGTGCCGGTTTATTTTTATCAACCGTTCCGGATGGCCTCTGGATGAATTACAGGATGATTTAAAACGATTACGGACAGATGGAGTACGGTTCACTGTGCTTACACAGATGCAGATGGATATATCTTCTACACAGATACGCAAAAAAGCAGGAACTGGAAAAAGTATTCGTTATCTTGTGCCGCCGGGAGTAGAGGAATTCATTCGTCTGCACCGTTTATACAGGCAGAAAGAAATTCCTGCAGCGGAGGGTCTGGTACGAAAATTGTCGCAATTGGTGCCTGCGGCAGAACTATCCCCGCGGCAGCGGCTGCAGATTTTTAAAAAATGTCTTGATCAGTATTATGGAAACTTCATGATTACAGATAATACAGGACACATGTTATATGTTAATCAGACGATGCTCCGCATGTATCATCTTTCAGAAAAGGCAGCGCTGGCAATGACTGTCCGGGATCTTGTGCAGGAAGGAATCATTGACCACTCCGTTGTGCAGGATGTTCTTGACACAGGACATGAATCGCTGGGAAAACTCGTTATTCATGGGTCACGTACAGAAATTGACTGTATGGCAAAACCTATTTTGGATAAAAATGGACGGGTACAATATGTCACGGCTTTCAGTCATGAACGCTCATTTATGAAACAGTTCGATCATAAACTGGCCAAAGAGAAAGAAAAGCGGAGGGCGATTAAGGACACGCTTATCTTTTTGCAAAAAGCAAATGCGCGGGAGAATAAAATCATTTGTGCAGATGCCCGGATGCAGGCTTTGTATCAGAATCTGGAAAAACTGGCGGCGTCGGACAGTACGATTATTCTTTATGGTGAGTCTGGCGTCGGCAAAGATGTAGTAGCTAATTTTATTTATAATCACAGTCAGCGCCGGGATGAGATTTTTATGCCGGTTAATTGTGGCGCTATTCCTGGCGATCTTATGGAATCGGAATTTTTTGGCTATGAAAAGGGGGCTTTTACCGGTGCCGATAACCGGGGCCGCAAGGGAATTTTTGAGATGAGTCATCATGGCACGGTCTTTCTGGATGAAATAGGAGAGATGCCGCTGCCATTACAGATGAAATTATTGCGGTTTCTTGATTCGGGAGAAATTAAACGGGTTGGCAGCAATCAGATTACGTACTCTGATGTCCGGCTTATTGCTGCTACGAATAAAAATTTAAAGCAGATGGTACAGGAGGGACGTTTTCGGGAAGATTTATACTATCGGCTCAATACCATTCCTTTTTACATTCCTCCTTTGCGGGAACGGAAGGCGGATATTGAAGCACTGGCAGGGTATTTTCTGCAGGAGTATAATAAAAAATACTTATCAGAATGCCAGTTTACAGATGTGGACCGGCAGCGGCTGCTGGCTTATAACTGGCCGGGTAATATAAGGGAATTGCGCAGTGCTGTTGAGCGGTTTGTGCTGACGAAAGGACATATAGAAATTCTCGGCACATTCCACAATCCGGGACAAACGATGTCTGAATTGCCAGGTATCAGCGGATGTACATACGATATTCCATTGCGGAAAGCACGGGATGCATTTGAAAAAGAGTATATCCGCCATGTGTTGGAACTTTGTGACTGGAAAGTGCAGAAAGCTGCGCAGCATTTGGGAATTCACCGGTCTGTACTTTATGGAAAAATAGAAAAGTATGAAATAGAAAAGAAATAATACAAATGTCCTGTTTTTAAGACAATGTTAGTCTTAAAAACAGGACATTTTTTTGGAAATACGACAAACTATTTCCAGGTAGATTTTTAGTAGTTCTGTTTATTTACATCGAATGTCTGAAAACTTAAATTTATATTATAGAAACACTACCTATTATCCTTAAACATTTTAGGATAATGGGAAAGCTATATGAAGTGAATATTATTCATGATGTATTTCTTCTTTTTTTATTATATGGCATGATTATTACATATATATTTATGAAATAAATCGACAACATAATTTTTAAGAAAAGGGAGTGGTTTGTATGAAAATTGTCGATATTCATGCTCATGTCTATCCGGATATCCACGGTGTTCATGATGGTCAGTTCTATGCCTCCATGAAATATGGACAGGTCCGTCTGGGGAATACGCCTGTGCAGTTCCTGCCGCCTTCTTTTGAAAACAGCAGCAGCCCCGTAGAGGTGCACCGGCAATACATGAAATGGCTGGGGATTAACCATGCTGTCCTCATGGCTAATACGATGTACGGTATTCATAACGACTATCTGGATGATTGTGTAAAAAAATATCCCGGTATTTATACAGGTGTGGCATATGCTGATCCGTTCCGGGGAGAAGATTCCGTCCGTGAACTACAGTATCTCCATGAACACACACATCTTTTTGGTTTTAAAGTAGAAGTGAACAGTTGTTTTGCCTGTCACTGGGATATACATATGACAGATCCGCTGATAGCGCCTGTATATGAATATCTGAATCAGGCAGGGCAACCGGTCTTTACTCATCCTTGTCGTCCTTACGATATAGAAGATTTGATGGTCCTGGCTGACCGGTATAAGAATATCAAATTTATTATCTGCCACATGGGGGCGGAAACAACCTTTGGACCTTCTGCCAGAAAAAATATGGTTGATTTCATGATTACAGAAACTGCTAAACGGGATAATGTTTTTCTCGATACATCGACTTTCCCTTATTACTATGATGCCAGTGAAGCATATCCTTTCACCCAGAGTGTCAAAATTATTGAGAATGCATGGCAGAAGGTAGGGACTGAAAAAATGATGTGGTCGTCTGATTATCCGGGCATGCTGGTTATGGCGACGTATAAGCAGCTTATTGATTTTGTTGCTGTCAACTGCCGGAATATTCCGGAAGATGCGAGAGAAAAAATTATGGGTGAAAATGCCTATAATCTGTTTTTTAAATAAGGAGGATTTATGATGAGATTGCTGCATACAAAATTACCTGAATTTTTTAGGCTCTGTCACAACAAATGGTTGATTTTTGACGAGAAATAGCGTATAATAAT
>ERZ791922.197-NODE-197-length-49024-cov-4.294002_pt1 | contig 49024 bp, 43 predicted proteins | sample MGYA00510134_ERZ791922 | MGnify/ENA primary metagenome ERZ791922 (study PRJEB30046, sample SAMN00792101) | human gut metagenome | study: EMG produced TPA metagenomics assembly of the A metagenome-wide association study of gut microbiota in type 2... | reverse complement strand
CCCAATTAATTCATGTTCATATAAATATTCTAAAATATTTTTATCATCTTCTTGATTAATGATTTTATCAATTACATCTTTAATATTTTGTAAATCAGGATATTTTTTTGTATACTTATCAACTAAACATATTTCATTTACTATTTTATTATTCTTAAATTGATAAACCACTTTAAAATCATCATGATATAAATATTCATTTTCTTGATCTTTACCTACTAGCTGTAAAGAAGAAAAGTCTGAATTATATGGTTGCATACCATATAACTTAATAAAAATATCAATATCTTTAGAAAAATCATTAATATATTGTATATGATGTTTCAATGTTACCAACATATAATCATTAAGATAATATTTATTTATAAATGGCTCTAAGTATGGTATATAGATAATTTCTTTACTATTACAATCAACAAAATTTACGAGATTTTTTGTAATCTTATTTATATCATACTTAAAAATACTTTGCCGTTGTTTATAATTGATATGTTCAAATAAATCATAGTTATTAGCTATAAAATTATTATAACATTCATCAATTTCTTTTTTTGCTCTAATACCTTTTAAAATAACTTCATAAGCAAATAAATCCCATGGATTTTTAACTTTATAAACGAAACCTTCTTGTTCAATTTCTTTACTACCATTATTAACAAATTCAAATAATTTCGTTTTATTTAATTTCACTTCATAACGATACTTATATAATAACTTTAATACTTTCATTTACCAATCTCCCTAGCAAAACCAATAACACTTAATAAGTACAATGGTGCAGTTTCACTTCTTAAAATTCTTTTTCCTAAAGAACAAGCATTTATATTCATTGATTCCATCATACTAATTTCTTCATAATCAAAACCACCTTCACTGCCTACAATAATTGTTATTTTATCACCAGGATTCAATTGTTTCAAACATTCTTTTAATGCGAAATCGGTATCATTTTTTGCCTTTTCTTCATAGGCAACTAAATTATAGTCCCCTAAATATTCTTTAAGTTCATCTAATTTTATTATATTAACTAATTCTGGAACTTTATTTCTTCTTGACTGTTGCGTAGCTTCTTTTAAGATTTTTTCATAACGAGTTAGTTTTTTAGAAAATTTTGCTTTATCAATTTTAACAACACATCGCCTTGTAATTAAAGGAACAATTCTACTAACTCCTAGTTCTGTTGCTTTTTGTAAAACCAATTCAAATTTATCACCTTTAGGTAAAGCATAAACTAAAGTAACCTCAACATCCAATTCATTATTTTCATCCAATTCCTCAACAATCTTGATTAATCCTTGCTCCAAATCATCTATTACACAAAGATAAACCATACCATTTATATCAATACAAATAATCTTTTCACCATTTTTACTTCTCATAACATTTTTCAAATGATGTAAATCATTACCTGTTAATATCAAACAATCTTTATCTTTCAAATCTTCATCTATAAAATATCGCTGCATAATATTCCTCCGCTACCATTCTAACATGTTTAATACACGGATGAAAGAATTTTAATCCATCAATAAAAAATAGACTTTATACTAAAGTCCATTTTTAAAGCTATTTATTAATTTTATAATTTTTTTAACTACCCAACTACCACTATTATAATACCATGCCCCCTTATATTCAGGCTTCTTTACACACTTAGTATATTCATGATTTAAACAATATCCAAAATAAATAATACTAGAAATTAAATAAATCGAAATCAACAAAACTACAATACTAGCTAATGGTCCATATAAAACATCATATCTTGTATAATTATCTATAAAATATATAAATCCAATACCAACAATCATTATACCGGTACATGTAAATAACGAACCAACTATTCCATATGTAATAGATCTTTTTTCAAAAGATAAAAAATGATAAAAAAAATAAAACAACGAAAAAAAACCTATTTCAATAACAATTATACTTCTTGTAAAATAATTAATAAATGCTAATAATATTAAGCCTATAATCAACGATATAAACATTATAATTGCTTTAATTCTAATCAAAATATTATAAGTATCAAAACCTTCATCATCCTTTGAAATCAACATAAATGAATAAATTGCATTACTAGCTAAATAAATTGATAATCCTATCGAGATTATCAACGATAAATACGTATCATAATGTTTTGATAAAACATATTCGATAAACGGAGAAATTAATTCTTTTGGTAAATACCAATATAAAAACTCAACTAATTTAGGATTATTTAATATTTCATTTTGAAAAATTCTCAATACAATAATCAAACCTGGTAACAATCCTAGTAACATACAAAAACTAGAAGAGTAACGAAATAAATTTCCTTGAGATGAAAAAAATTTTAAAACAACCCGTTTAAATCTATGCATTATGACACCTCGATACCATTACTTATTTATATTTTAACCAGCTTATAAAAAAATAAACAAAGGCTAGAAAGTAACTTTCTAGCCATATTTTAACTAATCAATTTAAATCCATCATCATAATCAACAGTTACGGTACTTCCATTTTTTATTGTTCCTTTAATCATTTCACGAGCAATTAAAGTTTCAATATTAGATTGAATAAATCTCTTTAATGGACGAGCTCCAAATGTCACATCATAACCATATTCACTAATAATTGCCTTAGCACGATCAGTTACATTAATAGTTATCTTTTTATCCTCTAAACGATGTGATAATTGATTAATGAATTTATTAATGATTTTGTTAACAACACTTTGATCAAGAGAATTGAAGTAAACAATTTCATCAATACGATTTAAAAATTCTGGTTTAAAATGATTTTTTAATTCATTATCGATTGCTGCTCTAGTTTCTTCATTATTTCCTTCTAATAAATAGTTGGAACCAATATTTGATGTCATAATAATGATAGTATTTTTAAAACTTACCAAATTACCTTTAGAATCAGTAATACGTCCATCATCTAAAACTTGTAATAAGATATTAAACACTTCTGGATGTGCTTTTTCAATTTCATCTAATAAAACAATACTATATGGATGACGACGTACCGCTTCAGTCAATTGCCCACCTTCTTCGTAGCCTACATATCCTGGTGGAGCTCCTACTAAACGAGACACACTAAATTTTTCCATATATTCTGACATATCAATTCGAACAATATTTTTTTCAGTATCAAACAATTGTTCAGCAAGTGATTTTGCTACTTCTGTTTTACCTACTCCTGTAGGTCCTAAGAATAAGAAACTTCCAATTGGGCGGTTTTCATCATTAATACCTGCACGTGATCTTAAAATTGCATCAGTAACTTTTTCAATTGCATCATCTTGTCCAATAACTCTAACTTTCAAAGCTTCATCTAGGTGTAATAATTTTTCACGTTCAGATTCCATAAGTTTATTTACAGGTATACCAGTCCAACGAGCAATTACTTCGCTAACTGTTTCTACAGTTACTTTTTCCTGTAATAAATCATCTTCTTTTTTAGATGCTTCAAATTGACTTATTTCTTTTTCAATTTGAGGTAATGTTTGATATTTGATCTTAGATGCTTCTTCTAAATTACCTTCTGTTTGATATTTTTCTTTTAATGCTTCTAAACGAACTTTTTGATCTTTTAATTCTTTGATATGATCCAAAGATTTCTTTTCTTCTTGCCATTTGTCACTTAATCCTTTTACTTGTTCATCTAATGAAGCAATACGACTTTTTATTTCGTTTAAACGTTTTTCATTATCTTCACTTTTATCTTCTTTTTCAATTGAAATACGTTCCATTTCCAAACGATTTTTCTCACGAGTAATCGTATCAAGTTCCTCTGGCAAAGAATCAATTTCCATACGGATTGAAGCACATGCTTCATCAATTAAATCAATTGCTTTATCTGGTAAAAAACGATCAGTAATATATCTTTGTGACATATTTACAGCACCAATAATTGCACTATCAGTTATTTGAACCCCGTGATGTGATTCAAATGAATCTTTTAAACCACGTAAGATTGCAATTGTATCATCTTGATCAGGTTCATCAACTTGAACCTTTTGAAATCTTCTTTCTAACGCTACATCTTTTTCAATATACATACGATATTCATCTAAAGTTGTTGCACCAATACAGTGAAGTTCACCACGTGCTAACATCGGTTTCAATAAGTTTGCAGCATCCATTGCCCCATCAGTTTTACCAGCACCAACTAACTGATGAATTTCATCGATAAATAAGATAATATTTCCTTCTGCTTTTTTTATTTCATTTAAAACAGCTTTTAGACGTTCTTCAAATTCTCCACGATATTTAGCCCCTGCAACTAATGCACCTAAATCCAATTCATATAAAGTTTTATTTTGCAAAGAAACTGGTACATCATTTTTAAAAATACGCCATGCTAATCCTTCTACAATCGCAGTTTTACCAACACCTGGTTCTCCAATTAAAATTGGATTATTCTTAGTTTTACGTGATAAAATCTGAATCACACGACGAATTTCTTCATCACGCCCAATGACTGGATCAAGTTTACCATCAGCTACATCTTTAGTTAAATCACGTCCATATTTTTCTAATACTTCATATTGATTTTCAGGATTTTGATTATTTACCATATTTCCACCCCGCATTTCATCAATAACTTTCTTTACATCTTTTCGATTTAAATGAAATTCATTTAATAAATCTTTGACCCATGAACTATTCAAATCAAATAAAGCCATGATCAAATGTTCTACACTTAAATACTCGTCTTTGAACTTAGACATTTGCTTATCAGCTAAACCAAATAACTGATTCAAATCATAAGAAAGACGTATGCTATTTATATCCACATTATTTACAATCGGCTTATTTTGCAATCTTGCAGTTAAGCTATTTTGTAATCTAGCAATATCAACATTACATTTTACTAACACACGATACATAATACCTGCATTATCTTCTAATAATGCTAATAAAAAATGTTCTACATCTACTACTTGATGATTCATTTCACTAGCCATTTTAATAGCTTTTTGAATCGCCTCTTGCATCTTAGTTGTCCACTTTTCAATGTTCATTGTTATCACTCCTTTAGCACTCTATCTATCTAAGTGCTAATTATATTATACACAATTTTCTAGCACTGTCAACACTTGAGTGCTAAAAATATTTTATTTTTATCTATCTACTAATATTTTGTTTGCTATCTACTAATATTTTGTTTGCTTGATATTTTTTTGCATTCAAAGTAAAATTAATATGACAACATTATTAAGGGGAGCTTGTTGTACAGGCTGAGAGGAAGGTATTACCTTCGACCCATAACCTGATTTGGATAATGCCAACGTAGGGATAAAATACACTATAATTTTAGTGAGTATATCTGTTTGGTATGCTCATTTTTATTTTATTGCTAACCCTTATATAATTTTGTCAAAAATAGATTATATGGAGGTAAAATATGCTTGGAGAAAAATTAGAAAATGTAAGAAAACTAAATCCGTTAGTACATAATATTACTAATTATGTAACTGTTAATGACTGTGCAAATATTTTAATTGCCTGTGGTGGAGCACCAATTATGTCAGATGAAATTGAAGATGTTAAAGAAATTACATCAATTTGCTCAGCACTAAATATTAATATTGGAACACTTAATCATCTTACTATTCCTTCAATGTTTGAAGCTGGAAAAATTTCCAATAAATTAAATCATCCTATTTTATTAGATCCTGTTGGAGCAGGTGCATCTACATACCGTACCAATACTGCCAAAAAATTGATTGAAGAGATTCAATTTTCTGTTATTCGTGGAAACATTTCAGAAATCAAAGCATTGGCAGGAAATAATTCTACAACTAAAGGCGTTGATGCTAGTGAAGATGATGCAATAACTCTTGATAACATTGATCAAATTGTATCTTTTGCTAAAGAATTCGCTAAAAAAACTAATTCAATAATAATTATTACTGGAGCTAAAGATATCATTGCAAATAGTGAGATTGCTTATATTGTATCAAATGGTCATCCTATGATGAGTAAAATTTCCGGTACGGGCTGTATGCTTAGTGCAATGACTAGTGCTTATATTGCTGCCAATCAAGACGATATGATCGGAGGATGTCTAGCTGCAATTTGTGCTATGGGAATTTGTGGTCAAAGAGCTTTTGATAAATTACAAAAAGATGAAGGAAATCTTACTTATAAAAATAAAATTTTCGATGAAATTTTTAATTTAACTAGTGATATTTTAGAAAAGGAAGCTCAATATGAAATTAAATAATAAATCTCTTTTACTATATGCTGTTACTGATCGAAGATGGAGTAACAACGATACTTTTTACAAGCTCATTGAAGAATCTCTTGAAGGTGGAGTAACTTTTCTTCAACTTCGAGAAAAAAATTTAGACACAGATTCTTTTTTTAAAGAAGCTATTAAAATAAAAGAGCTTTGTAAAAAATATAACGTACCATTTATTATTAATGATAACGTTGAAATTGCTTTAAAATCTAATGCTGATGGTATTCATGTTGGACAAGATGACATGGGTGTAAAAGAAGTACGAAAGCTAATTGGAAAAGATAAAATTCTCGGTGTTTCTGTTCAAACTGTAGAACAGGCACTTCTTGCACAAAGTCAAGGTGCTAATTATTTAGGAGTTGGATCAATCTTTACAACAACTTCAAAAGATGATGCAAAAAGCGTAAGTATTAATACATTAAAAGAAATTTGTAATGCTGTTAATATTCCTGTAGTTGCAATCGGTGGGATTGATAAAGATAATGTTAAACAACTTTCTCAAACTGGAATTAGCGGTATTGCTGTTATTAGTGCTATATATGCAAATAAAAATATAAAAAGCGCAACAATGAAACTTAAAGAACTTATTAAAGAGATAATAAAATGATAATTACTGGTGCAATTTTTGATATTGATGGTACACTTATTGATTCCATGAAAATTTGGGATAATTTAGGTGAAAGGTACTTACTAAAACTTGGTATTCAACCTAAAGCTAATCTTTCAAGAGTATTATATCCAATGACTTTAAATGAAAGTTGTCTTTATTTAAAAAATCATTATTCTTTAACTTATTCAACAGATAAAATAAAACAAGATCTTTTAAAAATTTTAAATGACTTCTATTATTTTGAAGTACCTGCAAAAAAAAGTGTTAATAAGTTTTTAGCAACACTAAAAAAATTAAATATACCAATGGTTTTAGCCACTTCAGGTAACAAAGATCTAGCTATAGTAGCTTTAAAAAGGTTAAATCTTTTAAAATATTTTGAAGCTATTTTTACATGTGATGAAATCCAAACAACAAAAAAAGAGCCTTATATTTTCAATAAAGCTGCTCATTATATAAACAGTAAACCTCAACATACATTGGTTTTTGAGGATAATTTAGATGCGATAAATACCGCAAAAGAAAATGGTTTTATCACTATCGCAATAGAAGATGCATCTAATATTTATAACAAAGAAATTTTTCAAGCATCTGCAGATTATTATTTAAGTGACTATAGTAGTAATGAAATTTTTACAAAATATTTTAAAAATAACATACGAGAGGAGTAAGAATATGAAAACAGCATTAACAATTGCTGGAAGCGATTGTTCCGGCGGTGCAGGAATCCAAGCGGATATTAAAACAATGTCAGCTCATTATATTTATGCAATGAGTGCAATTACGGCACTAACTGCTCAAAATACATTAGGGGTAACTGATATCTTAGAAGTTTCTCCATCATTTCTTTTAGCACAACTTGATGCAATATTTACAGACATCTTTCCTGATGCAGTTAAAATTGGCATGGTTTCTTCAGCTAAACTAATTGAAGTTATTGCAGAAAGATTATGCTACTATAAAGCACAAAATATTGTAGTTGATCCTGTAATGGTTTCAACATCTGGTTCAAAGTTAATTCAAGATGATGCCTTAGATGTTCTAAAGCAAAAGCTATTTCCTATTGCTACAGTTATTACACCTAATGTCTTAGAAGCAGAAATTCTTGCAGATACTAAAATAAATACTAACCTTGATATGGAAAACGCTGCAAAAAAAATTGCCAATAATTATAATTGCTCCGTTTTAATTAAAGGAGGACATAATATCAATGATGCAAATGATTTCCTTTTTAAAGATGGAAAAGGATATTGGTTCTATGGTAATAAAATAGATAATCCTAACACACATGGTACAGGTTGTACACTATCTTCAGCTATTGCATCTAATCTTGCCAATGGTGTGGAACTTAAATTAGCTGTTGAAAATGCTAAAAAATATATATCAAATGCTCTTTTAAGTCAACTTAATTTAGGAAAAGGATCTGGTCCATTAAATCACTTTTTCATTTTTGATAAATAAAAAAAATAAGAAATACTATCTACAATTAACGTAGATAGTATTTCTTTTTATTTATTAAACAATTATTATTTTCCAAAATATCTTTCAAGTAAACCTTGGAAAGCTTTACCATGTCTTGCTTCATCACGTGCCATTTCATGTACAGTATCATGAATAGCATCTAAATTAGCAGCTTTAGCTTTTTTAGCTAATTCAGTTTTACCCATAGTAGCTCCATTTTCAGCTTCAACACGCATTTCAAGATTTTTCTTAGTAGAATCAGTTACGACTTCTCCTAATAATTCTGCAAATTTTGCAGCATGTTCAGCTTCTTCATAAGCTGCTTTTTCCCAATATAATCCAATTTCAGGATATCCTTCACGATGTGCAACACGTGCCATAGCTAAATACATACCAACTTCAGAGCATTCACCTTCAAAATTAGCTCTTAATTCTTTTTTAATTTCTTCATCAACATCTTTAGCTACACCAACAACATGTTCAGAAGCCCAAGTCATTTCTCCAGTTTGTTCTACAAACTTATCAGCACCTACTTTACATACTGGACATTGTTCAGGTGCTTTATCTCCTTCATAAACATATCCACATACAGAACATACAAATTTTGCCATTATAATTTCCTCCATTTTATATTTTATCGTTATCGATAACGATTACTAATATTAGTATACTATTTTTTTTATAAAAGTCAATACAAATGAATAATTAAAATATCATTTTTTATATTTCAAAATAATCTTCATCTCGACAAAATATACCATATTTATAATTATACTCTCTCTAAATTTTATGTCCATTAAAGAATAAAAAAAGGACAAAAATAAATTTTGTCCATTGGGTGATAAATCACAACTTTTATGATTATCTCCCTTTTTGTGTTTTATAATAGAACTGGTGATTTTAGATGATTGATTTAGCTGTACCTACTGATACATTAGCTCTTTTTAATTTACGACAATATTTTAAAAAAAATTCTAAAGAATCTTTTAAATACATTTTCTTTGATAATTTTGAATATATTCACAATCTTTATCTTTCTGGTAAATTGCGTGATATTACTTTTGATAATATTCAAAAAACTATTCTTTGCTCCTCTGTTTATTTAGGTTTCGATCTTTTCGAATGCCCTAACTGCGGTCATGAAACTATTGTCCCTCATACCTGTTCTTCCAGATTCTGCAGCAAATGCGGTTCAAAAGCTGCCCAGCAACGTTCTGCTCATGTTTCTGCTATGGCTTTTGAATCAAAACATCGACACATTGTTTTTACTATCCCTAAAGAACTTAGACCTTTCTTTTTAAAAGACAGATCTCTTCTTGAGGGTTTCTTCACTGTATCTCGCAATGTACTGGCTTCTCTTTTCAATGACTGTAAATACCGTAAAATGAAAAGCAGATTTAAAAAGAATCATATCTGCAAAAAAACAAAGCACAAATCCAAATATCTCTACAAAGATACCAGAAATAATATTATATTTGGTGCTATCGCTTCATTGCATACTTTTGGACGTAATCTCCAATGGAATCCTCATATTCATATTTTAGTATGTGAAGATGCATACGATACAAAAAATGATAAAATTAAAAACTTTTCCTTTATGTCCTATAAAAAACTAAGACAGACATGGCGATATCAGCTACTTGATTATCTTGATAAAAGAATCGGTAACAATGAGACCTTCAGAAGACTAAAACTCTGGTATTATACTAAATACACTGAAGGTTTCTATGTCCATGCTCCTAAATCCAAAAAAGATCAGGATGAAGATGATATCAATGATTGCGTTAAATATATCACCAGGTATACCAGCAGACCGGTCATGGCCGAAAGCAGGATAGTAAAATATAATGATATCAATAAAACGGTTCACTGGTTTTATCACCGACACGAAGATGATAAGCGTATTGATGTAATCGAACCAGTTACCAGTTTTATCAATAATGTTGTTCTACACTGTCCTGAAAGAAATTTTAAGATGGTAAGATATTTTGGATTTTATGCAAACAAAAGTTCAAAGACATATGACAGAATGGCAGAACTGGTTGGAAAAAAATTAAACGTAAAGTTCAGTACAAAAAAGAAAGAGCAGCAGCAGCTAAAATAAATAAGGAAAAGACACATTTCAGATATTATATGATACAATCATTTCAGAGGGATCCTCTACTATGTACATGTGGAGAAATAATGAATTATGCAGAGACATATGATCCTTTTGAAGGAGGGATAAAAAATGACAGACGATATCGAAACGGATGCATCTACAACTCAAAGTATCTCAAAAGTCGAACCAGACCAGCAGCAACAGGGATGGACTGATGAAGAACTTATGCAGTTTATTGAAGATGATGTAATGGTCAGGATGAAATGTGAATCATGCGGGTATGAAGAAGACGTACCTGATTGGATACTGGAAGAATTTTTGGAAATAGAATTACATAACGGATCAAAAGAAAGAAGATACAGCTGCCAATGTCCAGAGTGTAATAAAAACATGTTCAGGAAATAATATTTTCTGACACTTTTTTGGGTACCTTATTTTAAAGGTACTCTTATAGTTTTATTTTTACATTATACCCGTTGACGAATCCAAATTCTTATTAAATCAAAAAACGGTTATGAAAATTCATAACCGTATAGCGTATTAATCTTCTTTTCTTCTAAGTATTGCATATCCAGCTACACTTAATAATGCAATCGTTGCAAACATTCCAGCTAAGCTTTCATCTCCTGTTTTTACACTTGCAGTTGTATCACCATTATTTACTGGTGTATTTACTGTATTATCAGTTGTTACTGTTTGTAATCCGGCGATTGCTTTTTCTAATGTAGCTTTTGCACTATCTACTTCTTTTTGAGTTGCATTTGGATTTTCAAATACTACTTTTGCTTCATTTAATGCTTTTGTTAATCCATCAAATGATGCTTTTGTATAGTTTATAGCATTTAATCCTTCTGCCTGATTAATTAATTCTTCTAATAAACTCTTATCTGGAATTAATCTTAAATTCAAGAACGCTGTTACTAATTCTTTGTATGCATTGTTTACTTCTTCTTGCATTGCATTTTCATCTGCATATACAACATTTGCTTCATCTAATTCTTTATCAAATGCAGCCCATGTATCTACTGTATATTTATCTTTATCAGCCTCTAATCCACTAACTTTATCGATGAATGCTTTTAATGCTGTTTTATCACCTTTTACAAAGTCTAGCATATGCATAGCACTAGCAAGTCTATCAAATGCATTATTTACTTCTTCTTGAGTTGCACCTCTATCACCATAAATAGCATTAGCTTCATCTCTTGCAGCTTTGAATTCATCAACTACTGCTGGTACAACATTAGCTAAATCTTCATCAGTGATTGCATTAGCTAAATCAATTGCAATTTTTAATGCTGTTTTATCAGCTTCAACACTAGGAACTAAATTTTCTACAGCTGTTTGTAAATCAGCTAAGGCATTATCAATAGCTTTTTGATTACTGTTGTTATTAGCTAATACTTCATTAGCAGTAGCTAATTTTTCAGCAAACACTTGATAAGATTCTGAAGTATATTCATCTTCATCAATATTTAATCCATTAATGTATTCTTGTAATACACTACGATCTGGTAATAAATTTGCATCATTTAATTTAATTACTTCTGTAATAGTAGGAGCACTATTTGCATCCCATTCAAATTTTAATTCATAAATATTTTCCCAGAATGGTAAATAAATTTCATTTAATGATTTACTTAATGTACCAATTTGTACCCATTCTCTACCACTTTCACCATCAACTAAAGCTAATAATTTAGCGTTGCTAACAGTGCCTGTTTGAATAATATTAATCTTAGTTACATCAAGTTTTTCAGAAAGTGTATAACTAATATATCCTGCTTCAGTAGTATCAGGACGATAAGATGTTGATAAATTACCATCAAACATATCTTGTGGTTCAAATCCCTGTTTTTCAATAGTACTTGAACTAAATGTTGGATCGTTAATTACAGGTACATATTCACCATCATTAATAACGATTTCATTAAATAATACTGCACGTTCTGCATTAGGAGCAGTCATAACAATTTTAATATAACGTGCCTTAACACTATCAGCACTACCTTCAACATAAACTTTATTTGGATAAGTTGTAGAAGCTTTATAACCTGCATCAGAATTTATACAAGTAACATTTTCTTCACCAACATTTTCTACACCATCACCAATTGTAATTACCTTTGTCCATTCATCTAAATTATCAGAAACAAAAATTTCTGCATCACGAATATAATTAACTGCACTATCTTGACAATACATTGCTAATTTATTAATAGTTCTTTCTTGACCTAAATCATAAATAATATATTGTCCTTCTTCAACTGTTGAAGCAAATTCAGTAGAAGTGTCCATATCACCATCAAATGCAGCTCCATTTTCACGACTATCTTCAGCCACTCCCCAGCTTGGATCAACACCAATATCAGAATCTAATAAGAATGGTGCAGAGATTTCATTTGAATGTACTTCAAATTTTTTAATTCCAAATGTAATTGGATCTGCTGTTTTATTTATTAATCTTACATATCTAGCATCTGGTAAATCAGTACTACTTGCATCAACATCTACCCAATCAACATAATTCTTTGATACTTGTAATGTTAATGCATCTCCACCTACTAATTGTAAATCAATATTAGATAAATCTCTAATTCTTGGTAAAATAATTCCTAAATATTCATTTTGATTTAAAGTTGCTGATTCAACTGTTGCAACTGAAGCAATACTTGTATCAATCTTAGTTGCAATTTCTTTTAAACTATCGTTATTTGTATCAACAAAAGTATCATTTGGTCGATTGACTCTAAAATCAGACATCTTTAACCATACATTCTTAGGTTGAGTATTTCTAACTCTTACATAACGAGCTTTAATACCTGTTAAGTCAGCAGTTACTGTTTTCTTTTCAAGATTTTGTGTATAGCTTTCAAATACAGTATAACTTTGTCCATCTGTTGAATATTCTAAGTCATAAGCATTCCAGTAATCGTTTCCACTATTACCCATGATAAATCTTACAACTCCTAGAGGTACAACTTCTCCTAAGTCAAGCCCTACATAATCTCCAACTTTAGTATTTTGGTTATACCATGTAAATGTATTATCATCATCATCAAGCATATTTGCTTCACCATATGATCCATAAATACCATAGTTTGATGATTTAATTACAGTACCTGAATATTTTTCGCCAGTACTTTCATCAACACCTTTTCCATTTACAACAATATCACGAATACCTAACCAAGTATTAGTTTTATCAGCAGTAGCGATCATTCTAATACCTTTTACATCTTTTAAATCAAGATCACTTATAGTAACTTCTTGTGGTAATTCATATTCTTCACCATTAACATCTTGCCAAATTTTTCCATCAGTTGTATATTCAACTTTCGCTTTAGCAAATGTATCTCTTAAGTTACCACTTTGTCCTAATCTAAAAGTAACACTGTTAACATCAATTGCCTTACTATAACTAATACCTACATATGTTCCAGTAGAAATAGTATTTGGACTCTTATATGTTAATTCAGTAGATGCATTATTATCTAATGCACTTTTAGTAGAACCAGTTGGTGTATCAGTACGATTTGTAATAAATGTAACAATTTGTTGATCTGGATTTACAATAGTACCTACTTTAACAGATAAAATTGTATCTAAGTTTTGCATAAATGGATAGATATACTTTCTACCTACTTTTGCATATTCAATATGATCAACGTAATTAAATCCATGTGTTCTAGATTTATCAAACGCTGCTTGACCTGTTGAGAATTTATCCCATATTTCATCATTATCAGCACCATTTTGTAATCCTTTTGCTGCTTCTAAATAATTGATAATTGCTTCTGTTGTATCTTGCCAGCAATCTAACCAATAGATAATTTGATTTCTTGTTCTTTCATTACCTGGATTTTCACGATATGTATTAGCGCTATCTTGTAATAGCTTAAATTCACCAATTAAATCATCTGCGCTAGCAGTAATATCACTACCTGAATTCAAAGCATTAATGAAACTTGATAATCTATCTTTTAATTCAATTGATTCTTCATTACCAATTTGTTGAGAATTCATCATGTGTTTACTTAATTCACGTAATGCGATAGAAGCAGGTGTATCTTCGATAGTTCCATGATCCATGTAATTAAATGAATCATGCCACACTTTTTCATAATGACTTGCTTCTTCCCAAATATTCCATGCATAATCTGCATTAGTAAATAATGCTTCTTTACTTGGTTCAGATTGTTGCATTGGATTTAAAACAATACCTTCTACAGTTTCTGGGCGAACATTTGGTTTTAAAACAGCTTCAGCTCCACCCATAATTAATCCATCTTTAGTATTATCACTACATGGCCAATTAATCCACATATAAGCTGGGCGTCCCATATTACTATAAAACTGTTCATTGAAGTTTGGACCAACTTCTCCCCAAACTCTACCTCCTGTTTGGATAATACTTACAGAATCTGGTAATTGTTTTAATGTTTGCATTTGTGCACTAGTACCAAATCCTGTGTAATCATTTGGACAGAAAATCATATCTGATTTTAACCCTGATACAGTTGCTTGTTTTTCAATTAACCAGTTTGTTAAATCTGTCATTAAACGCACATAACATTGAGCTCCTTGAGCAGGAACAGCAGCATCATCTGCTAAAATCGCAAACTGTTTAACTCCTGCACCCATCAATTGTTCAAATTTTGTTTTGATAACATTTAAATCATTTTGATAGTTTTCTTCAGTATCAAATCTGATTGGATTATACATAAATGTATGTAATGCATAAACATAGTAACATTTACTTTTATTACCAGCTTCAGCTAACTTACGAACTTCAACTAGTTCATCTTCAGTATATAAACCTCTCCAATTTGAATTATGTTTTGGATCATCTTTTGGAGCATAAATATATTGATTTAATTTATAATCTCCTCCAAAAGTCATTAAATCTGCACGATCTTCATTAGACCATGGATTACCATAATATCCTTCAATAAATCCACGCCCTTTTACATCGGCATAATCATTGATTTTTAATTCTAAAATGTTATTATCTTTAATTTGATTAAAGATATGTTTTAAAGATGTTATTCCGTGGAAAGCTGCATCAGTATCTCTACCTAACACTGCAATAACATTGTTATCAACACTTAGAATATAAGAATCGTTATGAGTGAATAAATCTTCACTATCAATTAAAGCATTGTCTTTAAAATATTTATCAGCATAATCATCTGAATTATAAGTCCCAACAATCAAGTTTGTTTTACTTTCATCAATTGCATCACTTACTGTATTTGTTTTTTCTAAAATATTTAAAACATCTACAGCATGATCTTTAGTAAAACTATCAATAGCATCACCATATACAACATTAACATCATCAGAAATTGCAAACTCACTATCATCATATACAACTTCATGAGGTGTTGGATAAATTGTGTATTCAGACACTTCATTTTCAGCATTTACTGGTTGTAAAATTACCAATGAACTAAATGTCATTGTTAAAGTTAAAACAGCAGCCAATACTTTTTTAACCGTTCTTTTCATTCTTTTCCCCTTTCCCGTAAATTTTAGATAAAATTAGTCCACGTTTACTAATCATCAAAACTCACGTATTATATAGGATTATCATAAAATTAACTACAAATTTTATATTTTTAGATATTTGTAAATTAAAAACAATCCTACCATATTCATTATACCATCATACATAGTCATGTCAAATAAGCACAAAATAAAAAAACGGTTTTTTACCGTTTAAATATTTTATAAAAATACTAATTATTAGTATTGGTATTCTTTTTTATATGAATGCAAAGATATGTCTGTTCATCAGGTGATAAGTCATAATTATATCTTTCTTTAATCAATTTCACAATTCTATTAATGCACAAAGCTAACCTGGCATCTTCCTTAAGCATTTCACGAATATCAGAAGTAGTATCTACGACACTACTAGCATCATCGCGAAAAATTCTTTCTGCTAAAAATTTAAGATGCGTGGAAATACGAGTATAGCCAATTGAATCCTCTTCTAACTCCACTTTCATTGTCTTTTTTATCAAATTCAAAACTTCTTTTGTAAGAGTAACAATTTTCATAGCATTATTTGCATTATTACTAAGTGAAAAATTAACCAAATGTAATGCTAAATACCCTGCTTCATCTTCATCTAAACGAATGCCTATTTTATTTTCTATATAATCCAATGCCCATAACCCTACTTTATATTCTTCTTTATATATTATCTTAGTTTCATTTAAAATAATGTTTGGTAAATAAATATTTTCTTTTTTTCTTTTAACTGCAAAAGAAAGATGATCACTTATAGCAATAAAAATCTCACCACTAAAATCAACTTTTAAATCTTTCACTGCTTTAGAAACAATTTTATGTGCTATTTCATAATAAACAGCAGGTACTTCTGCAATAGACTGTTCAAAACGCTTTTTTTGGTCATCTTTAAATAAATATGTTTTTTCTATTTTAGTTTCATCAACTAAGTCACCCGCTTTTTTTTGAAAGCCTATTCCTGAACCTGTTAATATAATATCTCCCAAGTCATCAGAAATCGCTGCTACACTGTTATTGTTAAAAACTTTTAATATTTTCAACTTTATCACCTCTTACTACATTAAAATATCATTTATTGAATCAACAATAAAACCAACTTTAGTTCCAATAATAATTTGAATACTATTTTTTCCAACTTTCACTATTCCAGTTGCTCCAGTTGATAAAATTTGTTGTTCATTTACCAAATCAAGATTTTTTAATTCTACCCTTAACCGTGTAATACAGCTATCAACATACATAACATTACTACGCCCTCCCAATGCTTCCAATAAAATAATTGCCAGTTCATCATAATCATCGCTAACTAAACTAACACTAGATTCATTTTTATCAATTTCTTCTACAGAATCATCAATCTCTCTTCCTGGTGTCATGAGATTATAGCGAATAATCATAAATCTAAAAATACAATAATAAATAATCCCACATATAATTCCTAAAGGTATTAACATAAAAATATTATGTGCATAAGGTGAGCGAATGCTTAAAATATAATCGATTAACCCTGCTGAAAAACCAAATCCCGCTATCCATTGAAATAATGCAGCGATAAACATCATTATTCCTGTCATTAAAGCATGTATAACATATAAAATTGGTGCAACAAACATAAATGAAAACTCTAATGGTTCGGTTACTCCTGTCAAAAAAGATGCAAATCCTGCTGATAATAAAACAGCTCCTACCTGTTTTTTCTTTTCTGGTCTTGCACAGTTATAAATTGCAATTGCTGCAGCCGGTAATCCAAACATCATTACAGGAAAAAATCCTGCTTGATACATGCCTGTTTCTCCTACTACACTTCCAGGTATTGTTCCCCAAAATTTACCAATATCATTAATTCCTGCACTGTCAAACCAAAATACAGAATTCAATGCATGATGTAAACCTGTTGGAACTAACAATCGATTAAAAAATCCATATAATCCCGCACCAATTGGTCCTAAACCAGATATTGCTTCGCCAAAACTAATCGACATATTATATAAAGCTGGCCATACAACCATCAACATTCCTGATATCAAAAGCATCATTACTGTTGAAATAATTGGAACAAAACGCTTACCTCCAAAAAACGATAAAGCCATTGGTAATTGAATTTTTGAAAAATGTGTATAATTAAACGCTACAACCAATCCCACTAATATACCAACCAAACTATTTGCAGAATTCTCAAAGGCTATTGGAACTTCTTCAATAGGAATATCTCTAATTAAAGAAACTGTTTCAACAGATAATAATCTAGCTACTACTAAATACGAAACAACTGCACATAAACTTAAAATCGTATCTCTTTCTTTTACCATCCCCACAGCTACACCAATCGCAAAAAAAAGTGGTAAATTATCTATTATTGCTGAACCCGACTCAATCAAAAAAGCAGAAATTAAATTATTACTACCCCAACCAACAGGATCAATCCAATAACCAATTCCTTTTAATAAAGCCGCTATAGGCATTACAGAAACCGGTAACATTAAAGATTTCCCCAATCGTTGAACATAGCTCATAGTCTCCCTACCTTTCCAACTTATCATCTACTCTCATCTTTGAAAATTATACCCTTTAATATCAAAATATGTCAACAAAAACAATAATATCAAATAGATAGTTGACAGCAACAAAATTAAAAGATAAAATTTAAATATAATGTTACTATTAAATTAGGCATTAGCAGTTATTACTCATAACAGCTAATGCCTTTTATTCTAAAGGAAGTGGTTATCATGGATATATTATCAAAATTTATTTCTCATAATAAAACTAAATATATATGTGCTCCAGCAACCGGTAAAATAGTCCATTTACAATTCTTAAATGATAAGGCTTTTTCTAATAAATTGATCGGTGATGGTCTAGCTATCGAAATAAATTCAAACTGTATTTATTCTCCATGTAAAGGAAAAATAAACATAATTGCTCCGACTAAACATGCATTTGGCATTATCACTGCAGATGGTGTTGAAATTCTAGTACATATCGGTATCCAAGCTTTAAAACCAGATCCTTCAAATTACACATATCATATAAAAGTTGGTGATGAAGTAAATATCGGTACACCAATTGTAAAACTGAGTGACAAATTATTAAAAAAATATAATTATAAAATAATAACTCCTATTGTCATTTGTAACTATCACAATCATCCAATCAAAACAATGACTACTGCCTCAACAATAAAGACTGGTAAAATTATCTATACATACAAATAACTGTTGAAAAATCAACAGTTATTTTTTATTAATCTTTAGTTCTAATTAAAATAATATTTTCAATATTTTTTATATATGCAAAACCATCAATCACTTGATTAGAAACACATAATGGATCATCACGCTTTAAATAATAATTATCTAATTGATATTGGGCATGCTTAATATCAATATAACTATCATTACATGCAAATAAAGAAAAATATTTATATTCAGCCCCATAAACTTTATGTCTTCCTGGCTTTAATAGTTCAATAATATTTTGATTATCAATTATTCTAATTTTTATGTCTGAATATTTTTCAAGTAAACACATAGCTCCAAAAAAATGATCTAATCGGCCTCCGGTAACACCATAAATATCAACTTCATCATAACCTTTATCAATTGCATATTCAAGTGCTGCATGTGTATCTGTAACATCTTTTCTTGTTGGTAAACGCTCTATTTTTAAATTTGATAATAAATTTTCATCTCTAATTGAATCAAAATCACCAATTGCATAAATTGGTTTTATTCCTTGATCAATTAAAACTTCAATACCACGATCAACTCCAATATAATCTAAAGAAATATCAATTTCTTTAGCCATGGCACTACATATTCCTATTTTCATTTCAATGATTCAATTGCTTTAGTATAATCATCACTATTAAAAACATAGCTTCCAGCAACAAGTACATCAACTCCTGCTTGTCTACATAACTTAGCAGTAGATTCATTTATTCCACCATCTACTTCTATTAAATAATGATAATTATTTTCTTCTCTAAGCTTTGCAAGTTTTGAAATTTTTTCTATTGCACTATGATTAAATGTTTGTCCACCAAAACCTGGCTCAACCGACATTACTAAAACTAAATCTAACTGAGATAAAAATGGTTTTAGTACATCCTGACAAGTATCTGGTTTAATTGCGATTCCAACATCAACATTATTATTTTTAATATGCTTGATCAATTTATCTATTTCATTTTCTTCGACAGCTTCATAATGAAAAACAATCAATGAAGCATTACTTGCAATAAAATTATCAACATATTTAAATGGATCACTAATCATCAAATGAACATCTAAATATTTATCAGTAACCTTACTAATATCTTTTAAAATACTATAACCAAATGAAATATTAGGTACAAAATGACCATCCATCACATCATAATGAATCCATTCAGCTGCTTCAATTTTATCAATTTCTTGTTTTAAACATGCAAAATTCGCTGATAACAACGAAGGCGCAATTTTAACCATATTTACGTTCCTCTTTCTTTTTAACTTCTTGTAAACTTAATAAATAATGCTCATATCTCTCTTTAGAAATCATCCCATCTTCAACTGCCTTTTTTATTGCACAATTAGGTTCACTATCATGAAGACAACCTCTAAATTTACAACTTTGACTATATTCTTCAAAATCATGATATGCTATAGCTAATTGCTCCGGTGTCATATCTAATTCTAATGAAGAAAAACCTGGTGTATCTCCAATATATCCACCATACATCTTGATCAATTCAACATGTCTAGTAGTATGTTTACCTCGTCCTAATGCTTTTGAAATATTATTTGTTTCTAAATTCAAATTAATATCTAAAGCATTTAACAAACTGCTTTTACCTACTCCACTTTGTCCAGTAATTACAGTTACTTTATCTTTAAAAATAGATTTTATTTCATCAATTCCATAATTATCTTTAGAACTAATTTCATAAACTTTATACCCAGCTTTTCGATAATCATTAACATAACTTTCGATACTGCCATCATCTAAATCCATTTTAGATAAAACAATTATTGGTTCAATATTTAAATGTTCCACTACCAATAAAAATTTATCCAATAACATTGATGAAAAATCAGGTTCTTTACATGAACTTACTATCAATGCCTGATCAATATTACATATTGGTGGACGAACCAAGAAATTCTTTCTAGGAAGTAATTTCATAATATAACCATCTTGATATTCAACAAAATCTCCTACAAGAGGTTTTATTTCGTCTTTACGAAATTTACCTCTTGCACGACATTCAATAATATTATCATTATCTTCAACATAATAAAATCCCGATAAAGCTTTAACTATTCTACCTTGAAACATCAATTACCTCCTATTCATCTTCAGGTATTTCCGGTTTTTTATCATAATAATCCAAAGTAACAGTTTCTCCATTTTTAGTAACGGTACTAAAGGCATCTGGACTTTGTCTTACAACTCTATTAACAACAATTTGATTTATCTCTTCTTCAGTTAAAGAATCAGTAGATAACTTATTAAGAACTACTACAAATCCTTTACTTTCCAAACGGCTTTTAGCTGCATTTATATCCATTCCTACAACATTAGGTACTTCAATTTTAACCCCAGATGAAACTGTTAAAGTAATTGTTCGATTAGTTTCATCAGGATCAACTTTGTGACCACTTTGTAAACTTTGATCAATAACTGTTCCAACAGGCTTTTCTGATTCTTCTTCTTTAACAACTACCTCAAAACCTAATTTTGCTAAAGCTTCTTTAGCTTTTTCTACATCCATACCTAAATAATCACCAATAATAGTATAATTACCTTTAGATACTGTTAATGTTATCTTTAATTCTTTTTTCTTAGTTGGATCTAATTTTTCTCCCTCATCAATACTTTGATCAATAACTGTTCCTCTCGATTTTGAAGAAACCTCTTCCTCAATCTCTACTTCAAGACCAAGTTTTTCTAAAGCCTTTATTGCTTTTTCTTCATCCATACCAATATAATCATCGATAACAATATACTTTCCTTTAGAAATTGTTAACTTAACGACATCACCCTCTTTAATAGTCGTACCCTTTTTAGGATCAGTTTCAAGAATTTTACCTTTATCATATTCATCTGATAATTTCTCAGTAACATCATCACTAATAGTAACATTATAATCTTTCAACAAAGCAATTGCCTGTTTTCTAGTTTTACCCTCTAAATCTGGCATTAAATTTGTATCTGGGCGAATATTTGCATAAAGAAAGAATGCAATTACTGCAACAACGAGAACTATTCCTGCAACAATTCCCACTTTAGCTTTGGTACTTAAACTCTTAAATTTATTAATTAACTTTTTAATACCTTTATCTTCCTTAGCATCGTCATCTTTAATCGCTTCCTTTGATGCAATATTTCCTGTATTTTCACCACTAAATACTTCACGAGAATCAAGTACAATTGTTGGTTCAGGTTCATTATCATAAGAAAAAACTAATTTTTCTTCATTTAAACGATCTAAACAAGTATTTAAATCATCCAACATCTCAGTTGCATTATGATATCGATCATTTAAATTCTTAGCTGTCGCTTTTATAATAATATTTTCAACTGATTGAGGAATAGATGGATTAAATTCCAATAAAGATGGTAAATCATCTTGCATATGTTTTAATGCAATATTAACAGGAGACTCACCATTGAATGGAACCTCACCTCTTAACAACTCATAAAAAGCAATCCCTAAAGCATAAATATCACTTTGTACTGTGGCTTTTTCACCACGCGCTATTTCTGGGGCTAAATAATGTAATGACCCCATTATTACATCAGTTTGAGTAACTTGTGCTAGTGATTGCATCGATGCAATTCCAAAATCAGCAATCTTTGCAACACCACTATCAGTAACTAAAATATTTTGCGGTTTTAAATCTCGATGAATAATGCCTAGTTGATGAGCTTTCGCAATTCCACCAACTACCTGTTTCATAATATCAATGGCTTCTACATAATGAAGAGCTCCACGCTTTAAAATCAGTTCTTTTAACGTTGTTCCTGGAACATATTCCATTACAATATAATATTTATCTTCATCTTCACCTACATCATATATTTCAACAATATTCTTATGTGAAAGTGCTGCAGCCGCACTAGCTTCACGCTGAAATCTAGTTACATAAATTGGATCTTTAGCTAAACTAGTACGTAATATTTTAATTGCAATTGTTCGATTTAATATAATATCTTTAGCTAAATAAACATCAGCCATTCCACCTTGTCCAATTAATTCCAATAACTCATAACGTTCTGCAATAATTTTTGACATTCTATTTACCTCCCCTATTATCAATAATAGCTACAGCAATATTGTCATATCCACCATTTTCATTGGCTAAATCAATTAATCCATTTACCATATCAGTAACTTTTAGATCTTTTTTCAAAACACTAATTATCTTTTCATTATCAAGGGTATTATACAACCCATCACTACAAAGTAATAATAAACTATCCGCAAACTCTAACTCAATTAAAGAAGGGGTCAATTTAGTATCTGCACCTATTGCTTGTGTCAAAACATGTTTTTGACTATGATTCTTACCTTCTTCTTCACTAATTACTCCACGTTCAATCAATTCATTAACCAACGTATGATCCATAGTTACTTGAATCAATTCATCATTTTTAAAAACATAGGCACGACTATCACCAACATGTGATATATACAACATTCCATTCATAAAAACTGCAATTACAATCGTTGTTCCCATACCGCGATGTTCTTCATTTTGCATTGCCATCTTTTTTACAATAACATTAGCTTCTTCAATTGTATCTTGTAACCACTTTTTAACCTCTGTATCATTATCAAAAGGCGGTATACAATTAAAACAGCTCGTTACATGTTCTATCACTACCCTTGAAGCAATTTCTCCAGAGCGATGGCCACCCATACCATCACATACTACAGCAACAATTTGATCTTTTGTATTAACAATCACCGTTGCTTGATCTTGATTTTTACTTCTTACTCTTCCAATGTCAGTATTTGCATAATAGTTCATTATTTCACCCCACTTCTTTTAGCCCGTAGTTGTCCACAAGCGCCATCTATATCACGACCATGCTCTTTTCTCATTGTCACATTTATATGCAATCTAAGCAATTCACTTTTAAATAATTCTGCTTGTTCTTTTGTACTTGGCTGATAACCATGTTCATCAACACTGTTATATGGAATTAAATTTACATATGCATTTAATCCTCTTAAATAATGAGCCAACTGTCTTGCATAAATTATATCATCATTAATATCTTTTAATAATATATATTCAAATGTAACTCGTCGATTAGTTTTGTCTATATAATCACTAACTGCCTGTCTTAATTTATCCATTGGATAAACCTTATTAATTGGCATTAATTCATTTCGAATTTCATCATTTGGCGCATGCAAAGAAATAGCTAAATTAGTCTGAATTCCTTCATCACTATATCTTTCAATTCCTTTTATTAAACCACATGTTGATATTGTAATATGTCTTGCACCTATTGCTAGACCATTTGGATGATTAATAATTCTTACAAAATCCATTACATTATCATAATTATCAAATGGTTCACCAGTCCCCATAACAACAACATGACTAATTCGTTGATTAGTATCTTGTTGTATTTTAATAATTTGACTAACAATTTCGCCTGGTGATAGATCTCGTTGTTTATTAAGCAATCCACTTGCGCAAAATTTACATTTCATATTACATCCAACTTGGCTTGTAACGCACAATGATTTACCATAATCATGAATCATTAGTACCGATTCAATCAAGCTGCCATCTAATAATTCAAATAAGTACTTAATCGTCCCATCTCTAGATACCTGTTTTTCTTTGATTTTTAATATATCAAAATTGAATTCATCTTTTAAACTGTTTCTAAGCTCTTTTGATAAATCCGACATATCATCAAATGAACGCGCATCTTTTTGATAAAGCCAACTAAAAACTTGTTTGGCCCTAAATGGCTTTTGTTTAATCGATTGAAAGTATTCAGTTAATTGTTCTAAAGAATAATCATATATATTTTTCATCTTATTTTCCTTTTTCTAATTTACACATATAAAAACCATCACTATCATAAACAAACGGTAAAATTTTTCTTTCCTCAACTATCTTCATATCAGGATATTTCTCAAGAAATTTTTTTATCATCTGTTCATTTTCTTTTTTATTTATAGTACAAGTACTATATACCATTTTACCATTATTTTTCAATAAATAGTAGGCATTGTCTAATAATTTTGCTTGTAATGGAATAATTGTATCCATTACACTAGAATCATGATATTTAATTTCCGGTTTTCTTTTCATTACTCCTAAACCACTACAAGGAGCATCTAATAAAATTTTATCAAACGTTCCTTCTAGATATTTTTCTTTTAAAGTAGTTGCATCTATTGCATGTAATTCAACATTGCTAATATTCAAACGCTTTAAATTTTCTTTAACTAATTTAATTTTATGTTCAAACAAATCACATGCAATGATCTTTCCTTTATTATTCATCAATGCCGCTAGATGTGTTGTCTTACTTCCTGGAGCACAACACATATCTAAAACCAAATCATCTTCACTAGGCGATAATAAAGGTGCTACTAATTGACTCGACTCATCTTGAATCGTAACCAAACCTTCTTTAAAATACGTACTTTCAGCAATATTTCCAGCATTATATAAAAGGGCATCAGGTGCTAAATTTCCATTATTAAAACATCCCTCTTTTAATAATGCACCTTTATTTGTCTTTAATGTGTTTACCCGTGCCGTTCTACCTGGCGGTGTATTATCATGGATACAAATTTTTTTTGCTGTTTCATAGTCATATTGTTTAGTAAACATTTTTACTAACCATAATGGATGACTCGTTTCAATAGATAACTTTTCTAACTCATCTTTAGTTTCAATTTTTCTTTTTCCATTACGAAGGTAATTACGTAAAATTGCATTTACAAACTTTCCAGCATAAAAATTTTTCTTTTTAGCTAATTTCACTGCCTCATCAATGATTGCATATTCAGGTACTTTATCTAAAAATATCAATTGATACAAAGACATCAATAAAATCATTTTCTCTCTACTTTTTATCTTCTTATCTTTTATATACGGTTCTAATTGATATTCAAGATATATCATATTTTGAACTGTTCCATATACGATTCGTGTAACTAAATCCTTATCATTCCTAGATAATGTACTATTTTTTAGATATTCATTTAAAGTTATATTTAAATAACTATGTTCATTATGATACTTCAATAATATTTCTAATGCAACTTCTCTTGCCATAATTTTTCCTTTCTATATTTGATTATATGGATTAAAATCACATACTACATTTACTTTATATCCCGTTCTATTATAAAAATCATTTAATTTAAATAATACCGGATACAATGTTTTACTATTAGTAAATTTAATCAAAATTCGTTTACGATAAATATCATGCATACGATAAATCAAACTATTAGCCGGGCCTAATATTAATACATCTTTTAACTGCTTTTGAAAATATGTTTTAATTTGTATCGTACATTTTGATACCATATCTTCATCCTTACCTTGAATCAAAATACTTACTAAATGCACATAAGGAGGATATTTTGCCAATTTCCTAAATTCCATTTCTTGATTAAAAAACCTTAGATAATCATGATCTTTTACACATTGCAAAACAAAATGATTAGGATTATAAGTTTGAATCATTACCATTCCTTCTTTTTTACCACGTCCACTTCTTCCCGAAACTTGTTCTAATAATTGAAATGTCCTTTCATTAGCTCTGAAATCAGGAATATTCAAACTTATATCAGCATTTAAAACACCAACAAAAGTAACATTTTCAAAATCTAATCCTTTAGCTATCATTTGTGTCCCTAATAAAATATTAGCTTCTTTCCTTTCAAATTTTTCTAATAACTTTTGATGACCATCTTTTTGTTTAGTAGTATCTACATCATATCTAATTACCTTAGCACCATTAAAAATACTATTAATTTGTTCCTCTATCTTTTGGGTACCACTACCAACAAATTTCAAATTATGTCCATTACAGTTAGGACAACTTATAAACATATCTCTTTGATACTCACAATAATGACAGCGTAATTTATTATCATGTTTATGATAAGTTAAAGTAACATCACAATGAGGACACTTTATTACTTCACCACAATCAAGACAACGAACGTATGTAGCATAACCACGCTTATTTAAAAGCAAAATAATTTGTTCATCTTTATCAATACAATCTTGTATCTTTGCTTTCATTGCTGTAGAAAATAACGAATAATTCTTATTTCTAATTTCATCAGCCATATCTATTAATTCAATTTTAGGTAAAGGAAATTTGTTGATCCTTTTATTTAATTCATATAAATCATATACACCCTTTAATGCTCGACTATACGATTCTAATGAAGGAGTCGCACTTCCTAATACAACTGGACAATTATGATATTGACCACGTATTCGCGCAATTTGAATTGTTTGATAACGCGGTTTAGTTTCCTGTTTATAACTAGCATCATGTTCTTCATCTAAAATAATCAAGCCTATTTTTTCTAATGGTGCAAAAACAGCACTACGCGCTCCAACAACAATCTTAACATCTTTATTTAAAATCCGGCGATATTCATCATATCTTTCACCAGATGAAAGCTTTGAATGAAGAATTGCTACTTGATTTTTAAAACGATGTTTAAACACATTAACCATCATTGGGGTTAAAGAAATCTCGGGAACAAGTATTAAGACAGTTTTTCCTTGGTTGATTACATGTTTAGATAAATGTAAATACACCTCTGTTTTACCTGAGCCAGTTACTCCATGAATCAAAGCCGTATGAAATGTATCAATCTTTGCTCTAATTCCATTAACAACTTGTTGTTGATCATCTGTTAAAGTAAATTCTTTTTCTTCTTTACAATTATCTAAAAACGGATCACGATAAATTTCTTTTTCAATGATTTTAACCGCATTTTGTTCAATTAAATTATTAAGCAATCCCCGACTATATGGAAAATCCTTTAGAAATATTTCATCATGATTTTTTAAATACTCAAGAGCTTCTTTTTGTTTAGGTGTTTTTACTTGATTACTTAAAAACTTAATTGCTTTTTGATATTTAATTCCTGTACTTTTATTACTACTAGGCTTTAATTGTGGCGGCAACATTGCTTGAAAACAACTAATCCGTGGTGATAATGTTAATTTAGACAATGTTAGCGATAATTCTTGTAATTCATGATTTAAAAGCGGTTTATCATCAATTATTTCACTAATATAACGATATTTAAAACCAGCCTCTTTTTCTAACTCATCTTTTGATAACTTACTATATTGACAATCAATTACATATCCTATGATTTTTTGATGTCCAAAATCAATTTTTACTCTTACACCTTTTAAAACTTCTTCATTAGATAAATAATCAAAAGCTGTATCTAAAGCATGAGTTGGATGTTCGACTAATACTTGTACAATATACACTACAATCATCTCCGTTTTTCCTATTTTATCATAAAATAAAATAGACTTCATTATCTAAATTTGTACGATCAATAATATCCTTTAAATAAATTAATATACATTATTAAATTAGTTTTAAGATATAAATATAATATCTTTAACTTATTAAATTCACTTGGATTATCAGCAACTACCATCGCATAATTTAATTTATTTTTTCTAGCATAATGATTAGCTTTACGTAAATGCCATCCATTTGTAACAACCAAACAACTATTAAAATTATGTTCATTCATTATTTTAGTACAATACAACAAATTATGATAAGTACTTATTGCTTTGTTTTCTTTAATAATTATTTTTTTATCTAAACCTAATGATATTGCATATTTTTCCATAATCGCTGCTTCTTCATAAGTATTATGAACTTTGCCACCAGAAAAAATAATATAATTGATTTTATTATGACGATATAATTCTATTGCTTTTTCAACTCGTGATTTCATAATCGATGAAGGACTCCCATCATTATTTGCAGGAAAACCACAGACTATTGCACAGTCATATTTATTTTGTTTTTGTTTCTTTTGAGGTTTTTTAAATACTATTATAAAAATCAAAACATTAATTAAAACAAAACACAAAACTACATATTTAAACATTTTATCACCTTCTTTCAATATTTCCTTGGAAATACGACAAGAGGGGAAGACTCCCCTCTAAACTATTTTTGCTTCATATCCATAAAATAACAAATCCCAAATAAAACTAACCAAATAATAAAAACAATAATTAAATTAACACTAACATTATTATTTAAATAGAAGTATACTTTTAAATCATCATATAAACTCATCAATAATACTAATAAAACAATGAAAATAAACATAAACGATAATTTATATCTACCGTCATCTTTTTTCATTTTTTTAATCAATGTACTTTCAGAAATTTTATATATATCAAATATTACATATAAAAACAAAACAATTATCATAAAAATTAAATCAGTTGGACAAAAAATCAAATTAATTCCTAAATTCCCTTCAAGTATTTGTGAAAGATATAAAATAAAAACAATACCAGGATAAAAAATATATGTAAATAATTTTAAATAATCTTTTACTTTTTCCATTTTACCTCCTATTAAAAATCAGGGATATTTACCCCTGATTAGTACGATGATTTCTAATAATGTCAGCAATTTTATTTTTAGCAGCAATTAAATCATCATTTTCAACAACATATTTATATTCATTCTTTGTTGCAATTTCTTTTCTTGCTTTAGCTAAACGTTGTTGAACAATATCCTCATCCTCTGTACGACGACCGCGTATTCTTCTCTCTAATTCTTCTAGACTAGGTGGTACAATAAAAATAGTTGTTGCATCAGGACATTTTTTCATAACCTGAAGAGCACCCTGAACCTCTATTTCCAATACCACATTTTTCCCTTCATTTAGTAATTGATCAACATAATCTTTAGGGGTTCCGTAGTAATTACCAACAAACTGAGCCCACTCCAAAAGTTTTCCTTCTTCAATTTTATTTTTAAACTCTTCTTCTTCTACAAAAAAATAATCAATTCCATCTCTTTCATTTGGTCGTGGTTTTCTGGTTGTCATTGAAATCGAATAAGCTAAATTTAAACTATCGTCTTTAAACAATTCTTCTCTTACTGTTCCTTTACCAACACCACTAGGCCCACTAAGTATTATCAACATTCCTTTTTGCACACTCTACACCCCCTTTTTTTTGATATGTTCATCATACAAAATACTATCTATAATGTCAATTGTTTTCAAACTATATAATATCAATTATTTAGAATATGTGTTATACTTACATCGGTGATAAAAAATGGCTTATGATGGAATAATGATGCATCAAGTAATCGATGCTTTAAATAAAACAATAACTGGTGGTAGAATCAACAAAATCTACCAAATTTCAAAATACGAATTATTAATCCAAATACGAAATAATCGTACTAACTATAAACTTTTGCTTTCTTGTCATCCAATGTATGCAAGAATTCAACTGACAAATTTAGATTATCCTACTCCCGAAAGTCCAAATCCTTTAACTATGTTATTTCGTAAACATTTAGAAGGAGGATATATTAGAGCAATTGAACAAATTGAATTAGATCGAATTTGTCATATTCTTTTTGGCTGTCACAATGAATTTGGTGATTATATTGAATATCATTGTTTTATAGAAATAATGGGCAAACATTCAAATATTATTCTTTGTAATCATGATAAAAAGATTATTGATTGTTTAAAACGAATCACTCCAAATATCAATAGTGAAAGATTTATTCAACCAGGGGCAATTTATCGATTGCCTCCAATGGATAAAACAAAACTAAACCCTTTTACTAGTGACTTCATTGAAAATAATAACTTAACTAAAATATACCAAGGTATGTCCCCTATTCTTTCAAAAGAAATTCTTTTTAGACATGATAATGGTATATCATTTAAAAATATTATGACAGAGATTAAAGAAAGTTCTACATTATATTTATGTAAAACCGAAAACAAAGAATACTTTCACTTAATCCCTTTAACACATTTAAATGGTCAAATATCAAACTATTCACTATTTGATGGTTTAGATCAACATTTTAATTTGATTGATCAAAAAGAAAGAATAAAACAACAAACCTCAAACTTATTAAAATTCATTTCTAATGAACATCAAAAAAATGTTTCTAAACTAACTAAACTACAAGCAACATTAGAAGACTCTAAAAACAGTGATGAATATCGTATTATTGGTGATTTACTATATTCAAACTTACACTTAATAAAAAAAGGAATGAAGCATGTAGAATTAGATAATTATTATGATAATACTAAAATCATGATTGATTTAGATGAAAAATTAAGTCCTAAAGAAAATGCTCAAAAATATTATAATAAATATCAAAAAGCTAAAAATTCTATAAATATATTAAATGAACAAATTGAATTAACTAAAAAAGAAATTGAATATTTTGATAGTTTACTTACTTTAATGGATAATGCTTCATACTATGATGCATTAGAAATAAAAGAAGAATTAGAAAACTTAGGTTATTTAAAAAAGAAAAAGAAAATTAATACAATTCGTAAAAACAAAAAACCAGCATTTGAAACATATTATACAAAAGACAACATTGAAATATCAGTTGGGAAAAATAATCTTCAAAACGATTATTTAACTTTCAAACATGCTCATCGTTATGATACATGGTTCCATGTAAAAGATATGCCAGGTAGTCATGTTGTTGTAAAAGGAGATCAATTAGATGAATATACTATTCGATTAGCTAGTAATATTGCTGCTTGTTATTCTAAAGGAAAAAATAGTAGTAGTGTACCTGTAAATTATACATTGATCAAAACTTTAAAAAAACCACATGGTGCTAAACCTGGTCAAGTAATTTTGGATTCATATAAAACTATCTATATTGATCCTGATATTAGTTGTTTAAATGAATTAAAGAAAAAATAGATGCTCAAGCATCTATTTTTCTAACGATTACATCCACAACCATTTTGCCAGTTAGACATTCCGTCTGAATTATTACTGTATCCTCCCATTGAGTTATTACTATATCCTCCATTTATCATTGAATTATTTCCGCTTACAAATGGATTACCATTACTTTGAGTCATACAAGTACGTTCATAACGAGGATAATAAGTTGGATAATAAACAATATTTCTAATATGTCTACATTCGATTGGACAAATAATTGGTTGTTCTACATATTGATTAGAACAAGTAGTACATACTTTTCTAGGTGCCACAATTGGGGTAGCACGGCAACTATTATTCCATCTTCCAAAACCATTTCCACAACATCCACATCCACAATTATTAAACATTCTTTTCACCTCCTCTAATATACTATATGTTTTATATAAATAATAGCTAAGACAAATAACACAGAAAGGATAAAAAAATGAAATTAATTAAATGGAATACTGACGCTAATATTGAAGCATACACTGTAACCAAAAAATTTGGTGACATGTCTTTTAATAATCCTGATCAAGAATTAATTTTAAACAATCGAAAAAAGCTCGCTAAATATTTAAATACAGATTTAGATCATATGGTTGCCCCACATCAAGTGCATTCTGCAAACTTTAAAGAAGTTTCGATTGCTGATGGTGGTAAAGGGATTTATGATCAAGAAAGTGCATTTGATAACACCGATGCTTTATATACAAAAGATGCTGATTTGTTTCTTTTATCATTTCATGCTGATTGTACACCTATTTTGTTATATAGTCCTGAAACAAATATTATTGCAGCAATTCATTCAGGCTGGTTAGGAACAACTAAACAAATAGTTTCTAAAGTTACTCAACATTTAATTGAAAACGAACACTGTAATCCTAAAACAATGCTTGCATATATTGGACCTTGTATTTGTAAAAATTGTCTTGAAGTAATGGATAATGTTATTGATTTAGTTAAAAAAATGGACTTTGATACTTCTCCATATTATTACAAGACTGATGATAGCCATTATCTTATGGACAATCAAGGACTTAATAAACAAATGCTTTTAAATTTAGGACTTTTAGATACAAATATAACAGTTTCTAACTATTGCACAGTTGAAAATAGTGATTTATTTTATAGTTATCGAAAATATAAAGATAGTGCCAGAAATATTACTATCATTAAAAGAAAATCACCTTCTAAATAAAAACTGATTTATCAACTTGATAAACCAGTTTTTATTTTATTCCTTAATAATCCTATACATAACTTTAGGAATTAAATTGATCATTTTACTCGGTATCACTGTATATGAGTTTTCAGCAATTACATCTCCACAACTACCATGAATATATGTTCCTAAAATAGCCGCATTTTTAGATGAATATCCTTGTCCAACAAAACTAGAAATCATTCCTGCTAAAACATCACCCATACCTGCTGTTGCCATTGCTTTATTTGCAGTAATATTACGATAAATTTCTTTACCATCAGTAATAATTGTATTTGGTCCTTTTAAAACAACAACCACTTCATATTCTAAAGCAAATTGATTTACTTTTTCTATCATATCTAATTCATCTTCATAATCACATAAACGTTTAAATTCACCATTATGAGGGGTCAAAATAACCGAATGTTTAAAGTCTTTTAATAAATCAAGATGTTTAGAAACAATTGTTAATGCATCACCATCGATGACCAATGGACATGTTGCATTTTTAAGTACATCAATAACATACTGTTCACTTTGTTCGTTTAAACCAAGTCCCGAACCAATTAAAATTGCATCATATTTATCAAATAAATTTATATCCAACACATCATTTCTAATTAAAGAAGTACACTCTGGTATTGTTGTTGACAAAGCATCAATGACTTTATTACTTGAATAAACACAAACAATCCCACTTCCTGTATAAACAGCAGCACGCGCTGATAGTAGTGCAGCTCCTCGATAATGATCACAACCTGTTATATGTAAAATTTTTCCATATACCCCTTTATGACCATAATAATCACGTGGTTTAAGATGATGTTTAATTCTTAATGGATTAACTAATTTTGCTAATTTCAATTCACGTCTTAAATCTTTCACCTCTAATAACTCAACCGCAATTTCTCCAGTATACACATGACATTCATCATTTAAAAAAGCTTGTTTAACTGCTGTAAGAGTTACTGTTTTATTAGCACGGATAACTTCACCATAAGGAATCCCAGTATCAGGATTTAATCCAGTAGGAATATCTATTGAAATTATATCAACATTATATAAATTATTAATTTCATTAACTAATGTTTTTGCAATTCCTCTGACTTCACTATTTAATCCAAATCCAAACATAGCATCTATTACCACATCTGCTTTTCTTGCATCATTGATAAATAACTGAATATCATCTTCATCCATAAAAGTAATCGGAACCCCAATTTCTTGTGCTTGACCAATATAATAATCATTAGCTTTAGATAATTTATTAGGATTACCAAAACAATATAATTTAACCTTTCGAGCTCTTAAATGTAATTTAATCCCTAAACTCAGCCCATCTGCACCATTATTACCAGGACCGCAAACAATTACAATTTTATCATAATCACGACAATGAGGTAAAATAGCATCACTAGCTTTATCTACTAATTCCTCTATTTTATACCCTTCATTTAATAAAGCTTGATCATAAGCTTTCATCTGTTTACTTGTTGCAACGTACATATCTTTCACCAATACTTTCTAATATTTTATATAATATTATTATAAAACAAACATAAAAAAAAACCTATACATATTTAATCGTCAAATTTATAAAAATCAATAAATTCACAATTATTCCAAAATCAAATAGGACAGAATTTATTTAAAATTCTGTCCTATTATACTACCATACATGTTTTTTGACATACAGTATTTAATAAAATTATGTCTCTAAATAGTAATCGACTTTGAATTACTTTATGAAGATAAAATTCCCAAAATCCAATACTTATTAAGAGTAACTATTACACCAACATAAGTTAGTTAAATGTTACATAGTAATAATATTATATTTTAGCGTTTTGTGATAGCCTTTTAACGATTATTTGAGCACATAAACCTGTACATAATCCAGCTAGACAGCCACTAATTAATAAAAATGGCAAGTAAGTAATTAAAGCAGGCGATTGAGTTAAAATAACTGCTGCTAATATTTGACCGATGTTATGGAAAATAGCGCCAAAAATACTTGAAAGCCATAAATAATTTATCGGGATTATATTTTTTAATAAAAACATTCCAGCTAAACAAAAAATATTACCCATTATACTATATATAATTGATATTAATTGACCGCTAAAAATAGAACCTAAAATAACCTTGGTAGTAACCATTAAAATAACTTCACCTTTTTTAAAACAATAAACAGCATATACAGTAATAATATTAGCTAATCCTAATTTTACTCCAGGAATATTTACGGGATTAGGAATCCGCATTTCAACTACAAATAAAGATAAGGCAATAGCTGTTAGAAGTGATAATTTAGTTAGTTGTTTAGTCTTCATTTTAATTTTACCTTGATGAACTGTCGATATTATCGGTATCACTATATGAAATAGTTAGATGATTAGGTAAACAAACTATTGGTAAATTTTCTAGATAACCCATTTCAACACAAGTTTGATCAGGACAATCAGCATAGATTACATGAACTTTGCCATCTTTGATTTCAACAGTATTGATTCTACCACCATAATCTATATCAATGACCTGATCTTCATTTAAATTTAAAGTATAAAGAACCTTATCATCTTGTCTAATTTCGATAGTTTGTTCATTATTATTTACTTGCAAAAAATAATATATCCCCAAAATACTTCCGACTACAATTAAGATTACGACAGCTATTAAAATTCTAATCTTTTTCATCTTTTCATCACTTCCAACTTCATATCTTTACTGGAATCTGTTAACTCAAATGAATCACTTAATCCTTCTGTTATAAATGCTTGATTATCTTTTGTAAGAAAAATAGCTTCAAAATCATTTCGGCTTTGCCAGTATTTATAAGCTTCATCTTTCCCCATGACAAATAAGGCCGTAGATAGAGCATCACCAAGCTTTCCATCATCACAAACTATAGTTACAGAAAGTAAGTCATTATTTACTGGTAATAATGTATTAGGGTCTAAAATATGACTATAGGTATTACCGTCTTTACCAACAAAGTAACGTTCATATAATCCAGAAGTAATGACCGCTTTATCTTCAATATTAACGATGCCAAAATCACTTTCAATAACAGGAGAATAAATTCCAATTTTCCATAACTCACCATTATTATTACGCCCTAAAGTTTGAACATTGCCCCAATATTAATTAAAGCTGAAGCAATATCATGGCCTTTTAAATAATCAATTATTAAACCACTAGTATAACCTTTAGCGAATCCCCCTAAATCAATTTGCATTCCTGTCGGTAATGAAATAACATTTTTTTGGATATTGACTTTGTTGTAGCCAATAATATTTTTTAAATTATTTAATTCTTCTTCACTTGCCATGTAATAATTATCAGTTGTAAAAACCCATGTTGTTAAAGCGGGATAAATAGTAGGATCAAAAGCACCATTAGTTTCTTTGGCGATTGTTAAAGCATCACTAATCAAGCTGGCAGTTTCCATGTCAACAGTAACATCTGAAGTAGTACGATTGTTTATTTTATAAATATCACTACTAGTTTTAGTAATTGAAAGTAAATTTTCTAGTTCATAGATTTTATTTTCAACTTCTTCAAGCAAAGAATCATTGTTACCATAAATAGAAACATTAATATATGTATCCATCGCATAGATGTCACGATTAAATTCCTGGTTTTGCTGACAGCCGCTTATTAAAAAAACACTTAAAATCAAGCTGGTTATTTTTTTTACTATCTTCATAAATTTCCCTCAATATTTTTATAAAAGGATGTCATTATTAAAATAACACCCTAAATTATTGCTGTAAGTTTAAATCACTAAGCCATTCTTTGACACTATCACCTGCTAAAGCCACGTCATTTCTAGAAATACTAATTGGATGAGTTTCCATTTTTTTAGCAACATATAAACAATTTCCAGTTCCGGTAAAATAAAATATCATAGTAAACTTGCTCTCCTTGATTTTTAATAATTTCCTTGTTACAATTTGATTGTAACAATCGGCTGTAACAACCGGTCAAGAGTTTTTTGCTGATTTAAGGAGGTTTTTTATGTATACGATGAAAGAAACTTGTGAAATGGTTAATATGACTTATGAAACAGTTAAATATTATTGTAATGTTGGTTTAATTCCTAATGTTAAACGCGATAAAAATAATCACCGCGTTTTTGATGAGAATAACATTAATTGGATCAAAAGTTTATCATGTTTAAAAAATTGTGGTATGTCAATCAAAGAAATGCAAGCATATTTAAAATTGTGTTTACAAGGTGAACAGACAATTCCTGAAAGACAGAAAATGTTGGAGGAACAAAAATATAATCTAGTTAAAAAGTTAGAAGAAATTCAAGAAAGTTTAAAATATATTGATAAAAAACAAAAATTTTATAATCAAGTATTAAATGGAGAAATTGAATATCATAGTTATCTTATCGATACTAGTAAAAAATCATAGTTTATTGAAAATCACCGTTTTAATATAATTCCACTAAAATAAACAAAGGAAATAATTAAAATTTCACAAATCTATAGAAACGGCATTTTATATAGTCAATGAATATAAAGATCTAGCCAATTCATTAGCTACAAAATATAATTTAATCGATGATATGATTAACAAATAAGTAAAGAAATATAATAATTAGATTGCTCATAAACATGATTATAAAAAAACACAAAAATAAAAAGCATATCTGACTAAATAGACTCTACACATGGTCGATGTTAATATCAAAAAATATCAATGTCTTTTTATCATATAAAAAAATAAAGCAGAAATTTTAATCAATCCCAAAATTTCTGCTTTATATTTTTTTAATTACCTAAGAATCTATTATAAGATTCCATTTAAATATATTCAATTGTTATTTAACTCTTACTGCGCAAACAAATCCCGAACCAGAAACCGATGAAATTTTAACAACATCTCCAGTATTTGGTGCATGGATATATTTACCGCCACCAATATATATTCCTACATGTCCCGATTTCCACAAAATATCTCCAGGTTGAGCAGCAGAGACACTAATTTGTGTACCTGCATTTTTCTGTCCTGATGATGAATGTGGTAAAGAAATTCCAGCTTTTGCATAACACCATTTTACAAATCCTGAACAATCAAAAGCATTAGGCCCTTCAGCGCCCCATTTATATGGTGTTCCTAATTTAGAATATGCTGCTGATAAAATTGTATTTGCATATGGATTACTTCCAGCTTCAACACTATATACTTTATTAATTTTAACACTTAATGAAGCACTTGCTCTATTACCTGCTTCATCAATTACAGTGTATGTAGCCGTTTTATTTCCTGCTTTACTTGTATCTGGTGCATCAATTGATACTTTTGCTCTTACATCACCATCTTTATTATCGATTGCTGAAACAATATAAGAACTAAAATCAACACTGTCACCAGCACTGATAGTAATACTTGATTCTTTTAATGTAATTACTGGTGCTGATAAATCTTTTACAACAACATTTAATGTACCTTCAACAATATTACCTGAACTATCTTTAACTGATAATTTTAAAGGTTGAACTTCATCTAATTTTAAAGTATCGATACTTCCTTCAACACTAGGCATCATTTCTCCATCAAGATTATCAACAACTTTTATATAGTTATTTATATCAAAAGTACTACCATAATCAACAGTTACAGTTTCTCCTTGTAAAAAATTAATTACAGGAGCTTCTAAATCACTTACTGCAAATGTAAAAGTTTCACTTTTTTCATTTCCAGAACTATCACTTACTGTTAAAGTAATATCCTGAAAACTTGGTACATCAGTATTTAATGATGCACTTGCTTCAATAAATGGCGTTACATCACCATCTACATTATCAAAAGCTTTTATATAACTTGAAAAATCTGTACTACCTTTTACCGGAACCTCTACAGTATAACCACCATTAGTTCCTAACATTTCAAATTCAGGTTCTTTATTATCCACAACAACTACTTCAATCGTTTTTCTTGCTTCATTTGAACCTTGATCAATAGCAGTTACTTCAACATCATATGTTCCTAATTGGTTTACATTTAATGTATCAGTATCTACATCAACGTGAATTAAATCACGGCTATCTTTATTGTCAGTAATGTTAATACTATTTAAATCTAATTTTTCTCCATACGGGACCTCAATTTGATTAGATTTAATATCGGGCTTTTCTTTATCAGTTGCAGCATAACCAACAAACATAAAACTTGCTACAGCTACAATTGGAATAAACATAGCTTTACGGTTAACAATATACTCATCAAACAAATCTTTAAACTTTGTCTTAATATTTATATCCATTCGTTACCTCCTTTCAATAATATATCCATCTATTATTATATTACTATTCTATTTAAAATTCCACCCTTTGAAAGCTGTTTACATTTTATCATTTGCTATAACGTAAGCCAGGCTTACGTTATAGCAAAATGTTTTTTTTAGTTTTTTTTAATATTTCTTTAATATTTTATTAACTCCTAAAAATATATTCCTATATTCATAAATAAAATTTAACTATTCCACACTCTTTAACGACTCAACCATATCAATTTTATCTAATACTTTACGCATTACAAAATTAATAAGAGATGTAAAAAATAAAGTAATCAAAACAGCATAAACATAACTTAATATATTAACATTTCTTACAAACATTGCAATTTCCACTTCAACAGTTCTAATAATAAACATATGAAGAATTTTACCAAGGACAAGTCCAACCATAGCCCCAATTAATCCTAAAATACGATTTTCTCTAAATACATAATCATAAACCTCTTTTGGATAAAAGCCAAGTACCTTAACTGTAGCTATTTCACTTTTACGTTCTTGAATATTAATATTTGTCAGATTATACAATACTATAAACGCTAATGCTCCAGCACAAGCAATCAATATTATAACAACACTATCAATACTTCCCATTTGATCTCTAAAACCTTGAGAAATACCCATTATATAATTTACAGAATTAATTTTTTCATTATTATTACAATAATCACTAATCTCTTGTTCATTTGCATTTTTAGTTAAATCAAAGTAAGCATAATTATCAAGTACTTCTTCACCAGTTAATTGATGATAAAATTCCTTAGTCATATAAATGTGGTGTTGGAAATGCAACATCATAACTCCATTAACTTTAACTTGATAACTATCATTATTAATTTTTATCTTAATTTGATCCCCAGCTTGAACCCCTAATAATTCTGAAAGCTTTGCTGAAATAATTACTCCATTATCACTTAATTTTAAACGATCATGTGTTTTATAATCTTCTAATTTAATATATTTACTTAATTCTTGATCATCATCAAATATTTCTAACGTCGTATAATGTTCTTTATCTCCAGAAACAGTCACTGTTTGCCGATAAAAAGCATCACTATTTTTAATTCCCTTAACGTCATTAAACTTACTTTGTTCTAATAATAAATCTTCTTGACTTAAATTTTTATCAAACACCACAACTCCATCATAAGTCCATATTTCACCATACTGCTTATCTGCAAGTGTAGAAACTGAATTCTTAATTCCGAACCCTACAACAATCAACCCTGTACATCCTGCAATTCCCACAATAGACATAAAAAATCGCTTCTTATATCTAAAAATATTACGCATAGTTACTTTTTGATTAAATGACAATCTTTTCCAAATAAAAGTTATTCTCTCCAATACAATTCTTTTACCCATTTTAGGTGGTTTTGGACGAAGTAGACTAGCTGGAGTTTCGCTTAATTCTTGTCTTACTACGATATATGTTACTAATATTGTTATCGCTACAGAAATAACAAATGTCTGAATACAAATAAACGTATCAAAGGTTATATTTATCGGTGCTCCAACATTAAATAGTATCATACGATACAAATAGTAAATAATATTTGGGAAAAAATATACTCCTGCAACTACTCCTATAATACTTGCAAAAAAAGTGGCTGAAAAAGCATAAAATATATACTGATTAATGACATCTTTTTTATCGTATCCTAGTGCCCTAAATGTTCCGCTTTGAACTCGTTGCTCTTCAACCATTCTAGTCATAGTTGTAAGGCTAACAAGCGCTGCTACTAAAAAGAAAATCAGAGGGAAAACAAGAGCTAAAGCTCTCATTGAATCACAAGTTGAAATATAACTTATGATACTTGCATTTTCTTCTCTTGTAATAGTAACTAACTCGCCTTCAGGAATATCTTTTATCTCATTATATCCTTGATCTAATTTTGCTCTAGCATCATCTAATTGTATTTTCGCATTATCTAAATCAATTTTTGTTTGATCCAAAACTTTTTTAGTTTCTTCTAATTTTATTTTCGTATCATCTAATTGTTGCTTTGATGATATTAATTTTGCATTACTATTATCAAGTTCTATTTTAGATTTATCTAATTTACTTTTAGTATTTTCTAATAAAATTTTATTTTCATTTAAAACAATACCTTTTTCATCTAAAATAGCTTTATTATTATCTAATTCACTTTTTAAATTAGAATACGTGGTTTGTAATATACTCATTTTCTCACTAGTTTCCCTTAAAAATTCTTTAAGTTCTATCAATTCACTTTCAGGAATACCAGCTTCAATATATTGATTATATTCATCAAGTTTTTGATTATATACTTGACTTAATTGATTATACTGATTTACCAATTCTTGATATTGCTTAAAACCTTCTTGCCATTTACTTAAACCTTGATTATATTGACTTTCACCATCAAGATATTGTTGCAGACCTGTTTGATACTGCGCTAAACCATCATTATATTGTTTTAATCCATCACTATATTGATCATAACCTTTATTATATTCACTAACTCCGTCGAGATATTGACTATATCCATTTTGATATTGAGCTAATCCTTCATTATATTGATTAACACCATCTTCATACTTTGCTTTAGCATCCTCATAATCTTTTTCACCTTGTGCAAGTTCATCATTAGCATCAGCAATTAAACTATCATTTACTAAATCAATTTCATTATTCAAGATTTTTTCAATTTGTTTATTCACATCGTCACAATAACTCAAATACTCATCACTAAAAATACTATAATCATTAGGATTTTTTAATGTCACTCTAAGTTCATTAAAAACAATTTTTCCGCGTAAATCATATAACTCTTTCGGTAGTGCAAATTCTTCATTTCCATCAGATAAAATCATAATAAATGCTTCATTAGTTCCATCACCTAGCGTATTAGTCCCGCGCTCAACCGTACTAAAATACCTTGTATCATTAACTAAGCCACTTACAACAAACTCTTTAACACCATTATCATTAGATAAAACTATTTTATCACCAACATTGACCTTATTTCTTGTTGTAAAATTATAATCAACAACACATTCATCATCTTTAGTAGGAAAACTTCCTTCTACTAACTCTAATTTATCAACACTATTTTTAAAATCATTATTAGTATAAACAGTCACACCTTTTCGACTATCTTCAAAATCCATTAAAGCATCAAATCTATTTCCATATTCGACATTTTCAACCTCATCTACTTTAGCTATCTTATCAACAATACTTTCATCAAAACCTAAAGTACTTATATAATTCAAATCATTATACTCATACTTCTTCAAATAATCATCCATAGTTATTTCCATAATCGAAGAAGTATGACGCAATCCCGCAAAAAATGCAGCACCTAAAAATACAATACAAAAAATAGACAAAAATCTCGCTTTAGTTTTACGAATAATTTGAATTTGATTTTTTACATAAGCTCTTTTTTTCATATCTACCACTCAATTTCTTCTATCGGTTTAGGATTTTCATTAATAGCTGATGAAGCAACGCGACCATTTTTTAAATGAATAATACGATCTGCCATTGGAGCCAAAGCACTATTATGAGTAATTACAATAACTGTCATTTTATATTTATTACACATTTCTCTAAGTAAAGCTAAAATCGCTTTACCAGTTTGATAATCTAAAGCTCCAGTTGGTTCATCACATAGTAATAATTTAGGATTTTTAGCAATTGCTCTAGCTATTGCTACACGTTGTTGTTCTCCACCTGATAGTTGAGCAGGAAAATTATTTATTCGATTTTCTAACCCTACTCGTTTTAAAACCATCTTTACATCTAAGGGATTTTTTGATATTTGTGTTGCCAATTCAACATTTTCTAAAGCTGTTAAATTCTGAACTAAATTATAAAATTGAAAAACAAAACCAATATCATTTCTACGATATTGAGTTAATTGTTTTTCACTATATTTTGCAACATCTTTACCGTCAACCAATATTTTTCCACTAGTCGCTTTATCCATACCTCCAAGAAGATTTAAGATTGTAGTTTTACCAGCCCCTGAAGGTCCTACTATCACTACAAATTCTCCTTTTTCAATGTTAAAATCAACACCATCAGAGGCATTAATTTCTATATCACCGACTTTATATGTTTTTTTAACATTATCAAAAACTATAAAGTTATTCATTATTGCCACTACCTTTCTATACTATACTATAATTATACCATGAAACAATTATCGATTAAAGAAGCCACATTTTTACATTAGTATTATTATACAAATACTATCATTAAAATGTTAAAATTATATTACAAGGAGGGTTAGAAATGAAAGTAATGATTTTATCTGATTCACATCATATTTCAAAAACCGATTTACTGACATTATTAAAAAACAATCATGTTGACTACTATATTCATTGTGGTGATATATATAAAAGTTTTGACAAAATTACTTTACCAAATTTTTACTTAGTTAAAGGAAATAACGATTATAATACTAAAATTCCAGATGAATTACTCATATCAATTGATAATCAATTATTTTTTGTCACACATGGTCATCGCTATACTTTCAAACAGTTAATTACTATCGCTAAACAAAAAAAGGCTAATGTAGTTTGCTTTGGTCATAGTCATCAGCCCTTATCATTACTAATCGATGATATGATAGTTATTAATCCTGGAAGTATTTGTTTACCTCGAGGACATTATCATTTTCCTACATATTGTATATATGATACAAAAAATAAAAAAGTAACATTTTATAATATTAAAACTCATCAACCATGTAATCCATTTAATAATTAAATTATTTATCAATACTCATTCAATTCTTTTTTTAAATCCTCGATATATCGTTTTTCAAATTTATCTACATTTATAAATTTACCTAAAAATGAAACTGATTCGAAATAAAATAATAAATACATAACACATCCTCCATCTTTTAATGGAGCAAATTGTCCACACCAGTGTCCTTTATAATATTCATTTTGAATATCATATTCAAATTGGATATTTTTTAAATACTCAGTAACTATAATCTTAGTAGGATGATTTTTACGGTTATATTCAATATATTTTCCATCATCTATACACTCTACTTTAGAAAGATCACTACGCCAAGAACAATCTTTCATATTTGTAATTACATTAAAAACTTTTTCAATATCACTTTTGAAATAAACCTTCATCTCTACTTTTTTCATAGCTATTCCTCCAAATATATAAAATCTATTTATATTATAGCATAATAAAAAACCGTTGGAATAATCCAACAGTTCACAAATAATTATTTTTCTAATGCTTTTTTTGCTGTATTTACAATTTCAGTAAATCCTTTAGGATCACAAATTGCAATTTCAGATAACATTTTACGGTTAATTTCAACATTAGCTAATTTTAACCCGTGCATTAATTTAGAATATGAGATATCATTTAATCTAGCTGCTGCATTAATACGAGCAATCCATAATTTTCTCATATCTCTTTTTACTTGTCTTCTATCTCTATATGAATAAGCTAATGAGTGCATAACTTGTTCATGAGCTGTTTTATATAATCTATGTTTAGCACCAAAATAACCTTTGGCTAATTTTAATATTTTTTTTCTTCTACGTCTTGTAGTATATCCACCTTTTACTCTTGCCATTTATATATTCCTCCTATTTAAACTATTTACATAATCTTGATTTGATTCTCTTATAATCAGAAGCATGAACTAAAGTTGCTTTAGCTAAATGTTTCTTTTGTTTATGAGTTTTGTTATGTGATAAATGTGAAACATAAGCATGACTACGTTTTAATTTTCCACTACCTGTTCTTTTTAAACGTTTTTTAAGACCGCTATGTGATTTCATTTTTGGCATAATAAGTTCCTCCTAAATTATTTTTTCTTTGGTGCAATTATTGCAGTTAGAGTTCTACCTTCTAGCTTGGCTGGTTTTTCAATTTGTCCAACTTCTGCACATTCAGCTACGAAGTCATCAATAACTTTTTTACCAAGATCCATATGAGCTAACTGACGTCCTCTAAATCTAATTGCTACTTTAACTTTATTACCTTCTTCTAACCATTTTAATGTTCTTTTTAATTTTACATTTTTATCATGAACATCAATAGTTACAGATAATTGTGTTTCTTTGACTGCAACAACTTTAGAATTACGCTTCATTTCTTTAGCTTTCTTTTGTTGTTCAAAACGATACTTACCGAAGTCCATAATACGACATACTGGAGGTTTTGCATTAGGTGCAACACACACTAAATCTAAACCTTCGTTATATGCAATATCAATTGCTTGATTACGAGACTTCACTCCCAATTGATCTCCATTTTGATCAATTACCAATACTTCTTTAAAACGAATTTTTTCATTTACTAACTCATCTGGTTGTTTTGGTTTTTTGTTATCAAATCTGCTAATAAAAGCCACCTCCATTTTAGTAGTTTAAATAAAAAGTGAGCACATTAAGTACCCACATATTGACAATAAGATAACTATCTTAGTGACATTTGCCTATCGATATCATCAATCAGGCGAGAAGTAGGCACTTCTTCTTTCCACTACTTTTCATTTACTTTCGTATGATATCATTTTACTTTTTTAAAGTCAAGCTTTTTTACTTATTTATCTTCTTTTATTCGTAAATATTTAAATAATCCCATCATCAAAAAAATTAATAAAACAATAATTGTAAACATTCCATCACCATCACATTATATGAAATATTTATAACTATATTACTATTTCACTAAAATATTTTTTTAAACTCCTCAGGATATTTAGCTTCAAAAATCATTTTTTTCTTAGTATCAGGATGAACAAATGCAAAAACATGACTATGAAGTGCCATTCTTTTTATTGGATTAGTCGTTGCCCCATATTTTTTATCGCCTATTATACTATGTCCTAATGATTGCATATGTACTCTAATTTGATTTTTACGACCTGTATCTAAAAATATTTCAACCAAAGAATTATATTTTGTCTCTTTTAAAACACGATAATTAGTAATCGCTAATTTCCCTTTTTTATTATTAGTAATATAAACCATCTGTGTCTTACTTTCATCTAAATAATTTTTAATTGTACCACTTTTTTCTTTCAATCTGCCTTCTATAATTGCAAGATAACCTCGTTTATATACAATTTTATTCCAATTATTTTGAAGTTTATTTTTTATCTCTTCATTTTTAGCAAACATTAAAACTCCTGAAGTATCCTTATCTAAACGATGAATTACAAATACTTTAGCCTTTTTATTTTTATTCTTTAAATATTCACCAACTAAATGATATGCTGTTTTTTCTTTTTCATTCCCTCCTGAGATACTCAATAAACCTGAAGGCTTATTAATTACAATTAATTCTTTATCTTCATAAATTATTTCTAAATTATGCTTATTATCTTCTTTTTTATTAACAATAACCACATCTCCAATTTTTAACGGAAAATCAAATTGACTAATAACATTTTCATTAACTATAACTAACTTATATTTCAATAAATTCTTAACATTTTTTTTATTATAATAATTCAATAAAAAATCCATTAATAAAATATCTTTTTTCACCTGATATTTATTCATTAACTTATCTCCTCTTACTATTATTAAATTCTATACCTAATCTTTATAATAAAAGCCAGTTAAAATAACTGACTTTTATTTCATATCAAGAATTCTATGAGTATTTAATAAAACAATTATTTCTTCAGTCAAATAAATAACCAAAGCTACCCACCATGGTAAAATACCACCTAATGCTGCAAGCATCATAATAAAATTAATAGCTAATCCAGCAAAGATATTTTCAAATGTAACATTTTTTTGTTTCTTTGATATCTTAAATGTTTCTATGACCGTATTTAAATCTGAATTCATCAACATAATATCACTATTTTCAATAACTTTTTTATTTTTTATTCCACCTCGACTAATAGCAACATATGCTTTTTGCAATAACGCAATATCTTTAGAATTATCCCCAATATAAGCAACCGGCCCATTAATATTAGCTTCATTCATTATTTTTAATTTCTCATCAACAGATAAATTATTATGAATTCGATATTGATCATCCTCTAAATCAACTGGACCATCATTAAAAATAATCAAATTACGATTTAATTTAGAAAGTTCATGGAATAAATCCATTTCCTCTTCAGTAACTTCTACACCATCAAAACGATCATATATTATTGTTTTACATAAATTCAATGCATCTAACCCACTATTTTCCTTAATGATAATATTTCTAGAAAAAGCCTTAGCCACACCTGATAAAATCGCGAATGATGAAACTTGCTTATAAGCAAATGATCCTGAAATAGTTAATAAAATAGCTCCTAAATATACATATTTAAAATTATTAGTAAAATCTACCCAAGGTACAAGTATTGCACAAAAAATTCCAGCAACAACCAAAAAGATGGTATAAATCTTACAAATCAACTCTACTAATTTATGCGTTCTAGAAGAATTAACAGGTGCCATCATTGCAATTTCTAAAACTTTATTCATTGCACTATAATCATAAGTATACAAAACCTCAATTTTCAATGTATTACCAACATTCACGCTACCGCTTTGTACTTCTACACCTTCTTTAACGTTTTCTAAAATATCACTACCATTAATTGCAAACATATCAAGATCACTACTTCCAGAAACAACTTTTCCACCAAGAGGAATCGTTTCACCTGGCATAACCACAATAATATCACCAATATCAATATCTTCTAAAGAAACCATTTCATATTCATTATCTTTAATTTCCTTTCGCCCTAATTTTACCGGCGAAATCATCTTATCAATTTTATCCATCGTTAAATTGATTAAATATATTTGAAAACGTTCACTAGCTTGAAAAATCAAAGATACAATTAACGCCTCAACATATGCGCCATAAACCCAACCAAATAAACAAGCTAAATTAATCGTAACATTTTCACTTAAAAAATTCCTCACTTTTAAATCTTTATATGCACGGCGAATAATCTCTTCATTTACGATAACAAGGGCTACAAACCATGCAATATTTGTAAGAATACTTGGATCTTTACCTGTTACTAATCCTAATGCTATTGCAACTAATAAAATTGCAATTATTAACATGTTTTTTAAATATTTTTCTTGAAATAAATCCTGTGATTTAAATGGCTTTTTCCATTGTTCAACATCAATATTAGGATTAACTTTATCAACTAAACGATTTAATCTAACCAAAACATTTTTTTGACTAGTAGTAACTTTCAATAATTTATTAGTAAAATCTAAGCTTACATTTTCATAATCAGAATAATGAGAAATAACTTCTTCAATTTCTTTTGCATCTTCTTCTGATTCAAGATTTGTAAACATAAAAATATATTCAATTTTCTTTTTTGTTGCAACATATTCACGTTTACGTGAATTAATTTCTTCTTTTAAAATCAAATCAGGATAACGTTCTTTTAAAAGTTCATCAACATTTTCTGGATGTTCGCTATAAAAAGATATCCCATTTTTATTTATTTTTATTCTCGACACTTCTTCCATGTCATTTAACAATATACTAATTTCATTTAATTTATCATTATCATTTATATTATCAATATAGAAATTACGAGCCATA